>SDBV01002749.1_pt1 | contig 26245 bp, 22 predicted proteins | sample 2277081 | NCBI WGS metagenome assembly SDBV01 (sample SAMN10402039, study PRJNA504765) | marine sediment metagenome | isolation source: marine sediment core GS10_PC15, 223 cmbsf | place: Arctic Ocean: Southern Knipovich Ridge | collected 2010 | reverse complement strand
GCTGGTGCGCCAACTCGGCTACGCCGTCGAGCACACCTACCTGGTGCAGATTCAGGTCGGCGATCCCGCCGCGCGAAGCGAACTGCGGAGCAGGATCGAGGCGAGCGGCGTGCGCGTCGCTGAGTCTCAGCGACGTTTGCTGCTCGGCTTCGGCAGCGAAGCCGAGGCGCAACGCGTCCTCAATGCGTGCGGACTGCCACCCGGAGCCGTGTTGCAGGTGACCGGGGGGACGCTCGACCTGGCTGTCCTACGCAAGAAGCTCGATGACCTACGAACGCGACACCCGGCCGGAGACGGCGGGTGGGTCAACGACTGGAACTTGGCCGGCTTCGGCGGATTGACGCTGTGAGTAGTGCTTTCGCCTAGCAGAGGAAGGAGCGGTCACGTCCGTGGCGTTCGATCGCGTAGCCGAGCAGCCGATCGAGCAACTCGACGTAAGGTACGCCGGAGGCCTCGAACAGGCGCGCGAACACGCTGGTCGTAGTAAAGCCCGGGCTCGTGTTCAGCTCGTTCAGCAGCACCTGCCCCTGTTCGGTCACGAAGAAGTCAACGCGCGCCAGGCCGGCGGCTAACGACGATAGGAAAGCGCCAGTCGCGATCCGCCGGATGCGCTCGCGCTGCGCATCGGAGATCGGCGCCGGGATGATCAGCTCCATGCCGCCAGAGCCGTACTTGGCCTCGAAGTCGTACCAGTCCGCCTGCGCGATCACCTGCCCGGGCTCGGACGCGATCGGCTTGTTGTTGCCGATCACCGAGCACTCGACCTCGATCCCGATCGCGGCTGCCTCGGCAAGTACGCAGGGGTCGTGGTCGAAGCCGAGCTGCAGCGCCCCCTCCAGCTCGTCGGCGCCACTGACCTTCGAGATGCCGACGCTCGACCCGAGTCGCGCCGGCTTGACGAACTGCGGAAACCCGATCGCCCTCGCGCGATCGAGGCAGCCCGCGTGGTCGCTCGACCACTCGTACTCGAACAGCACCTCGTGGCGCACCTGTGGCATGCCGACGTGAGCCATGGAGCGCTTGAAGACGGCCTTGTCCATGCACTGCGCCGATCCGAGCACACCGGCACCAACGTAGGGAACGTCGAGCGATTCGAGCAGGCCCTGGACCGCGCCGTCCTCGCCGAACGGACCGTGCAGCACCGGGAACACCACATCCACATCGAGTAAGCCCCCGTCGGGGACCACCGCAAGCGGCTCACCGGCGGTGTCGCCAGTCGAACGTGGGTCGATCCGCCGCCACGCGCCCTCTCGGTCGACCACGACCGGCACGGTCTCGTGCCCGCCGGCCTCGAGACCATCGAGCACAGACCTGCCCGACTGGACCGAGATCGGATGCTCGCTCGAGCGGCCGCCGGCGAGGACCGCGACTCTCAGGGGGTCTCCCCGGCCGGCTCGAACTGGCCAACCGTCAACGTGACGGTCGAGCCCTTGCTGCGCTCGGTGCCGGCCTTCGGCGACTGCGACAGCACGATGCCGTCCTCGTCCGGATTGTCGGTCGTCTTGGTGCGGATGCTGCTGGTCAGTCCGGCGCGATCAACACGCGAGGCCGCCTGGCCTTCGCTCAGGCCGGTCACGCTCGGGACGTCGACCAGTTGGGCGTTGGAGACCGCGATCGTCACTGTCGAGCGCTCGTCGACCGACTGCCCGCCGGTCGGGCTCTGGTCGATCACCTCGCCGTCGGGCTTGCTCGACGACTTCTGGTTCACGACCACATTGAAGCCCTTGTCTGCGAGCTGCGACTTCGCCTCGTCTTGGTCAAGGCCGACAACGTTCGGCACGCTCACCTGCTTGGCTCCGCTCGAGACGAACACGGTCATCGGCGAGCCCCGGTCGATCGAGATGCCGGCACCGGGATCGGTGCGTACTACCAATCCCTCGGCGACCTTGGTCGAGCTCTCCTTGCGGAACGCCGGCTTCAGCCCCGCCCGCTTGATCCGGTCACGTGCTGCCGACTGGCTGAGGTTGATTACGTCCGGCACCTTGACCGTGCTGGGGCCGCTGGAGATCGTGACGGTCACGGTCGAGCCCTTGTCGGCCGTCTGGCCCGGTCCGGGTACTTGGTCGATCACGACATCGACCGGCGCCGGGTCGCTGCGGCGGCGGATGTCGACCTCGAAGCCCGCCTGCCCGAGCTGCGCGCGAGCGCTGTCGATCGTTTGGCCCTGAACCGCCGGCACGACCCTTTGCTCCGGTGCCAGCAGCGAGGTCAGCCCCCAGGCAGCGAGACCGATTACCACAAGTCCCGCGGCGATCGCCCCGCCGATGATCCAGCGGCGGCGGCGCTTGCGCGCCAGCTCCTCCAGCGACTCTTCGTCCGGCGGCGGATAGTCGATCACGTCCCCCGCGACCGGTTCCGGCGCGGCCGCGACCGGCACGGGTACGGGAACAACTCCGAAGCGCGCCGTGCTCTGCGGATCAGCGGGCTCGTCGAGGTGCGCCGCGGCAGCGTCGAGGTCGGCGATGAAGTGATCAGCGTCGGAGTAACGGTCGTCCTGGCGCTTGGCCAGCGACTTCATCACCACGGCTTCGAGAGCAGGCGCCAGCACCGCGTAGTGGCTCGGCGGCGGGGCCGCCTCGCTGACGTGCTTGAGCGCGATCGCGACGGCGCTGTCGCCTTCGAACGGCGCGTGCCCGGTCAGCAGTTCGTAGAGGACGACGCCGATCGAGTACAGATCCGAGGCGGCCGTCACGTCGATGCCCTGAGCCTGCTCGGGCGACAGGTACTGGGCCGTGCCCATGATTGCGCCGACCTCGGTGATCTCCGACGCGCCGGCGCGAGCGATGCCGAAGTCGGTCACCTTGGCGTTGTCTTCCGAGTCGAGGATCACGTTCTGCGGTTTCAGGTCGCGATGAATCACACCGTGCTTATGCGCGAATCGCGCGGCAACCAGCATCTGTTTGACGATTCCGATCGCCCGCCGTGCATCGATCGGAGCGTCACGGTCGATCACCTCCTTGAGCGTCTCTCCCTCGCAATACTCCATCGCTATGTAGTAGGTGTCGCCGAACTCGCCGCGGTCATAGACACCGACCACGTTCGGGTGCTGGAGCCTCGCCGCGGCCGATGCTTCGCGGCGAAAGCGCTCGACGAACTCCTGGTCTTGGGAGAAGCGGGGGTGCAGCAGCTTCAGCGCAATCCGACGACCAAGGTGGCTGTCCTCCGCAAGGTAGACGTCGGCCATTCCACCGGAGCCGATCCGATGCAGGACGCGATAGCGGCCATCTACAATCGTGTTCTCGGCGATGTCAGACATTTCGGTTTCTGTTTCCCAGCTCCATCGATCTACCTAACCCGGCTCGGACAGCAGCGTCTGCATGACCTGCTTGGCGATCGGCCCCGCGACCTGGCCGCCGGTCCCGTCGGTGCGCTCCACGGTCACCGCGATCGCGACCTCCGGATCGTCGGCAGGCGCGAAGCCTATGAACCAGGCTTGGTTGACATCGTTACCCTTCTCCGCGGTGCCGGTCTTGCCTGCGACATCTATGCCTTGAAGCGCAGCCGCAGTGCCGGTTCCCTCCCTGACGACCTGCTTCATGATCTTGGTCAGCGTCTCGGCGGTCGATGGCTTCATCACCTTGCTCTGCTCGGTCGGTTCATTCTCGCTGACCTTCGCGCCGTCACGGTCGACGACCTTCTCTGCGATGAACGGACGCATCAGCACGCCGTTGTTGGCGACCGCGGCCACGACCTCGGCCATCTGTAGGGGTGTTACCGCCAGCTTTTCTTGGCCAATCGCCAGTCGGTAGATATCGAGCACCGACGTGCCGGTGATCAACCTTCCGTCCGGCGAGTAGCGTCCGCTCGTGCGCAACTCGTCGCGCGGCAGGTCGATACGCGGCTTGCGGTTGAAGCCGTAGCGATTCATGTACTGCTCAAGCGTCGCGGCTCCAACCTTGGCGCCGATCTGCGCGAATACGGTGTTGACCGAGTTGGTCATCGCCTGGGTCAGGGTCAGCTGGCCGAACTGCTGATCGCGGAAGTTGCTGAGCGGCAGGGTGCCGGGGAAGCTCTGCGGCGAGCGGCCGCTGAACGTCGTGTCCGCGGCGACCTTGCCGGAGTCGATCGCCGCCGTCGCCGTCACTACCTTGAAGGTCGAGCCGGGCGGGTAGCCGCTCTGGGTGTCGCGGTTGAGCAACGGTGCCGAGCGATCGCGGTTGAGCTTGCTCAGGTCGCGCGGCACCGAGTTCGGGTCGTAGTTGGGCACGCTCGCCATCACCCGCACGCGCCCGGTTCGGGGCTCGATCGCCACGACGCCGCCGGCGCGTCCGGCGAGGCCATCGAGTGCGGCCTTCTGGGCGGCCGGGTCAAGCGCCGTGATCAGGTCGTCGCCCTCGCGCTGCTTGCCGCGCAGGCGATCTAACAGGGTCGCGAACTCGTTGCCGCTACCGGTCAACTCGTCGTTGTAGAAGCGCTCCAGGCCGGCACTCCCCTGGTCAATGAAGCTGTAGCCAACCGGGTGCGAGAACACTCGGCCCTCTGGATAGATGCGGCTGTAGAACCTGACGCCACTGCCCGTGCGCGTAACCTCGTTGCGCGCCAGCGCGGTCTCGTCGGCTGCGCGAATCAGCCCGCGGCGAACCTGCTGCTGTTGCAGCAGCGGCAGCTTGTTGGCCCGGTTGGCGCGCAACGAGTCGGAGTCGAACACCGACCAGTAGGAGGTGAACCCGATCAGCACCAACAATGCGATCACGAAGAAGCCGTAGAGGTAGCGGATGCGGGCATTCATCGGGCGGACACCACCGGACTCGAGTGCTTTCGTGGCGCCCGAGCGCGCTGCGAGACCATCAGTAGAAGCGCGAGTAGCACGAAGTTGGCGACGATCGAGCTGCCGCCATAGCTGACGAACGGCAGCGTTACTCCGGTCAGTGGGATCACCCGCGTGACGCCACCGACGATCACGAACGCCTGCAGAGCGAAGACCGCCGAGAGGCCGGTCGCGAGCAGCTTCGAGAAGTCATCCTGTGCGACCACCGCGGTGCGGAATCCGCGCTCCGCATAGAGCAGGTAGATGATGATCACGCCCGACGCGCCAATCAAGCCGACCTCGTTGACGATCACGGAGTAGATCAGGTCGGTCTGCGGTGCGGGCAGGACGACCGCTCCGCTTGGCAATTGCAGAAGCGACTGACCGAAGCCGCGGCCGAGCAAGCCGCCATCGGCCTGGGCAAACAGCGACTGTGCGACCTGGTAGCCGGAGCCACTGGCGTCGGTCCACGGGTCGAACCAGATGTCGATGCGCTCCTGCACGTGGCCGATCTGCGACGAGAAGAACCAGGCCCCGAGGAAGAACATCGCGAATCCGCCGATCACGAACGAGAAGCGCCCTGTCGAGACGTAGAGCAGCGCCAGGAATGCACCGAAGAACATCAGTGAGCTGCCGAGGTCACGGATCACGACCAGCATCAACATCGCCAATCCCCATACGACAAGCAGCGGGCCGAAGTACTTCAAGGGCGGGATGGTCACGGCGAGAATGCGCTTCGCGCCCGTAACCATCAGCTCGCCGCGCTCCGCCAGATAGCTGGCCAGGAAGACGACGATCCCGATCTTGGCGAACTCGGTCGGCTGAAAGTTGATCGGGCCGAGATCGACGCTCAGGTAGGCGCCGTTGACGAGCCCACCGATGCCGGGCAGCCTCGGCAGCAGCAGCGCGAAGATGCTGACCGCCGCGATCACGTATCGGTAGCGCTCGAGCACGCGCACGTCGCGCAGCACCAATACGGTCGCGGCGAACAGCCCGATGCCGATCAGGAACCAACCGGCCTGCTGCCGGGCGAGGTCTGGGTCGATGCGGTAGATCATCACCAGCCCGAACGCAGCCAGCAGCGCCGCGAGCGGAAACAGGTAGGGGTCGGCGTCAGGCAGCGTGACACGGATGAACAGGTGCACGACCAGGCACAGGGCGAGAAACATGCCGCCGTAGGTGAGAGTCACCGTGTCGAGGTCGACCTGCCTTGTCATGTACACGGCGGTGAACCCGGCGGTGACAATCAAGGCGACCGGGAAAAGCCCAAGAAGCTCACGGTTGCGAGCGGTCATCTGCCCTGATCTCCGCGTTCGAGCCGCTTCACGACCTCAGCCGCCTCATCACGGGAACGAAGCTGATGGTCGAGCCGTCGCTGGCGTTCGACAGCCGAAAGTCCGCGCGTCGGGACCGAACTCACGTAGCGCTCCTTGTAGAGCTTGATACCACCGGGCAACTCGTAAGGCAGGCCCCGGTACATCGATACCAGGCCCTGATCGTTCTGCCCGATGAAATAGACGTGCTTGAGGCCGTAGTCGATCCCGAAGGCCGCGGCGCCCAGCAGGCCGAACACGACCAGAGCGCTGACCACCCGCCGCCGCCAGCGGCGCTCGGGCTTCGGGCCCGGTCGGCGCTCGGCCGCCGCGCGCTTGCGCACGGGGCCGGTCGGCTCCAGCTCGGAAACCGGCGCTACCTCGAGGTCGCTGACGTTGAGGTCCGTGATCGTCTTGTCAAGATCGCCGTCCTCGGCGTCACCCGCGACGTCGTCTCCCCGCGCACCGGCGATCCCGCCGGCGGTATCGCCGCCCAATCTGAAGCACACGACCGTTATGTTGTCGCGCCCACCGGCATCGTTGGCAGCGACAACGAGCGCGTTGACCGCAGCTTGCAACGAGGCGTTGCCGGCCAGGATCTCTTCGATCTCCGGTTCGCGCACCATGCTCGTCAGCCCATCACTGCAGAGCAGGTAGACGTCGTCGGGGCGCGCCTGATGGCTGTGCACGTCCGGCTCGACATCGGGATCGGGACCGAGCGCACGTGTGATGATCGAACGCTGCGGGTGCTCCTCGGCCTCCTCGCTGGTCAGCCGCCCCTGGCGCCGCAGCTCCTCGACTAACGAGTGATCGCGTGTCAGCTGGCGCAGCTTGCCGTCGCGGTAGAGATAGGCACGGCTGTCGCCGACGTGGGCGATGCTGACCTGGTCGCCATCGAGAGCCGCCGCGGTCAGCGTCGTGCCCATGCCACTGCGGCTCTCGTCTTTGCGCGCAAGCTCGTGTATGCGCCTGTTGGCGTCGCGGGCGCGTTCCGCGAGCGCCTGCTCGGCTCGCTCACCGGAGAGCGGCTCGTCAAACGCGTCGGCGGCGATCTTGGAGGCGACCTCGCCAGCCTGAGCGCCGCCCATGCCGTCCGCGATCGCGTAAACCGGCGAGCGCGCGAAGTAGGAGTCCTCGTTCGCGTAACGCTGCCGGCCTGTATCGGTACGAGCCGCTTCCTCTACCACCCTCAACACGGCGTCCGCACCCTCATTGCTCGATCCGGAACTCGGTATCGCCGATGCGAACCACGTCCTCGCCGCGCAGCTCGACCTCGCCACTGACCCGATCACCGTTGAGGAAGGTTCCGTTGGTCGAGCCCAGGTCCTCGAGGAAGGTGGAGCCGGCGCGCTTGGTCAGCCGCAGGTGGCGGCTCGATGCGTACGTATCCGAAATCTGGATCGCACAGTCGGCGGAACGGCCGACGATCAGGTCGCGATCGATCTCGTATGCATCGCCCGCATCGAGGCCTCCGCCGCTTGTTACGACGAACCAGTAACTAGCCGCACCCGTCGAGCGCTCACCCGGGAACGGCTCTAGTTCGTCGAGCGGTGCGGTCGCCGGGCGGCGCAGATCGCGCAGCGCACTGCGAACGATCCATAACAGGAACAGATACAGAATCGCCAGAAACGCGAACTGAAGTAGAACTTCGAGCGAGTCGGTTGCGGACGCGTGAGCCAAGGTGACCTAGTCGATATCGAACCGCAGCTTCGAGGTGCCGAGCGTGATTTCATCACCCGGCGCAAGCTTTGCGCGCGACACCCTGCGGCCGTTGACCGATACTCCGTTGGTCGAGCCGAGGTCGGCGATGTGCCAGTCGCGCCCCTCGAGCGTCAACTCGGCGTGGCGGCGTGAGACATTGGCGTCCTCGACAGTGAAATCGCAGCGGCGGCTGCGGCCGATCACTGCGGGGGCGTGGTCGATCACGAACGTGCGCCCGTCCCAGACCAGCAGCGCCCGCGAGATCGACCTGTCGCCCGCCTTCTGCGCAGGGGCCTGCGCAGCCCTCTTTACCGCGGCGGCCGAGTAGACCATCGTCGCGCCGAGCTCGCCCTGCTCGGCCTGCTTGCCCTCCGCTTCGGGTGGCTTGACCAGTCGTGCCTGGATGCCAAACTCGCCCATCCGCAAGCGCTTGTCGGTGGCGAAGCCGACCTTCGGCCGCGTTAGTAGAGCGAGGTTCTCCTGCGCGGCGTGATCGAGCAGGTACGAGGACAGCTCATCAAGCAGTGACTGCTCGTAGCCTTCGAACTGCTTGCGGTCCTCGCGCGAGAGGAAAACCGTGTACTCGTTCGGGACGTACACCCGCGAAACCGAGACCGTTTTGTAGGACTCCAACTCCTTGGCGAGCTTTCGCGCAAGCTCGCGCGGCTGGACGCGAGCCTTGAAGGCGCGGCCGAACCCGCCTTCCAGCAGGCCTTCGAGCCTCGATTCGATGTTGCGCAGAACGCCCAAGAACTGATCGGTGCAGGATTATTCGCGATTGCTACGATCGCCACGCCGCAGGGCGCGGAAACCGCTTGGAATGCTACGAGAGCCTATCTACGGCACGGCCGGGCAGTTTCCGCCCGACCGAGCCGGCTGCACCTTCCGGACCAGCGATCGGGGCGTAAGGCGTGACACCCGGCGTTCTCGTCATACTTTCCGGGTCGGAAAGCGCTTAGGGAGCGGGTTTCTTGTCACTCCAAGAAGGCGAACGTCCAGCAAGACCGACCCGGCCGAGAAGTTCCGGCTCGGGTGGTGACGATCAGCAGATAATGATCCGGCGGCTGGTTGCCGCCGGCGTCGGCGTGGTCATCGTGCTGCTGCTGTTCCTGGGGATCAAAGGCTGCCTGGGTAGCCAAAAGGACCAATCCTTCAAGGACTACGCCAAGGACGCCAACCAGCGCGTTAGCGAGTCGAACGTCACGACCAAGCAGTTCTTCGACGCGCTGTCGTCGCCGAAAGGCTCGGACAGCCTCGACCTCCAGACCAAGATCAACACCAGCCGTGTCGACGCCGAGCAGAACGTCAAACTCGCCAAGGGGCTCGATGTCCCTGGCGAACTGGGCGCGACCAACAGCTGGCTCGTACAGGTGCTCGAACTTCGCTCCGAGGCGATCAGCAAGATCGCCGACCAGTTACCCGACGCGCTCGGCTCGGCGAAGCAGAAGTCACGCCAGGCGGTCGACCGCATCGCCGCCGAGATGCAGGGCTTCGTTGCCAGTGACGTCATCTTCCAGGCACGGGCCAAGCGCGACTTCAAGTCGGCGTTCGAGGAACGCAACATCGAAGGGACCCTGATATCGAGCCAATCACCACCGTCGAGGAACACCAAATGGCTGAGCGCTCAGTTCGTCGCCGATGCACTCGCGGGATCGGCTGACGCCTCGGGCGATGCTGCAACCCCTGGCCTACATGGCACGGGGCTCGGCGTCGTGACAATCGGCGACACCGAGCTGACCGATGGTGACGTAAACAGCGTCTCAGCAGCCGGAGCGACACTCGTCGCCGAGGTCGAGAATCAGGGCGAGTCGGAAGAGACCAACATCCCGGTGACGGTCACGATCAAGGGCGCCGGCAACCCGATAACAAAGACGGGAACAGTGAAGACCGTCGCCGCCGGGGAGACAGCGACAGTCTCGATCGCGCTGGGAGCCGTGCCGACAGACGGCGTCTCGGACGTGGAGGTCAGCATCGCGCCGGTCCCTGGCGAGGGCACGGTGGACAACAACAAGGCCAGCTACCAGGTTTCCTTCACCAAGTAGTGCCGGAGGGCCCAGGGCAGCGACTATTGTTCCCCGGCGTGTCCGGCGATCTGACCTCGACATCCGGCGCGATCGCACTTGCGGCGGTTGCGGTGGCGATTTCCGCGCTGGTTCTGGCGATCGTGCTGGCGTTCAAGCTGCGCTCGCTGCGATCGGCACAGAAGGCAGTGATGGGCGGTGGCGCACAACGTGACCTGGTCGGCCACGCGGCCGCGATTCAGGAGGGTTTCGTCGTGCTACGCGACCTGGTCGACTCCACCTTTGCGAACGTCGAGCGCCGGTTCGCCGATCACGCGGCTCGGCTCGAGCGGGGCATCAGCCACTCAGCGGTCGTGCGCTACGACGCCTACAACGAGATGAGCGGCAGGCAGTCCAGCTCGATGGCGCTGCTCGACGATCGCGGCAGCGGATTGGTGCTGTCCTCGATTCTCCACCGCGAGCAAGCTCGCATGTACGTCAAGAATGTTGAGCACGGCGAATCGCCGTACGACCTCTCGCCAGAGGAGAAGCAAGCGATCGCATTGGCGCTCGCGTCGCCAGCCCAGGCGAAGCCCGAAGCCGCGGCCCACTCGTGAGAGTTTCGTTTCTCGGGCCTGAGGGCACGTTCTCCGAGGAGGCGCTATTGGCCAACTCGGCGCACGGGTCGGTTGAACCGGTGCCGGAGCCGACGATCCACGACTGTGTCGTCGCGGTACAGCGTGGCGACGCCGATCGTGCCTTCGTACCGATCGAGAACTCGCTCGAGGGATCGGTCAACTCGACGCTCGACGCGCTCGTGTTCGAAACCGACCGCGTGCGCATCGTGGGCGAAGTGATCCATCCGATCACCACCTGCCTGATCGGGCGCGAGGGCGTCAAGCTGGAGCAGGTCACACGCGTCGTCTCGCATCCGCAACCGAGCGGCCAGTGCGCGAACTTTCTACGCGAGCAGTTGCCGGGCGTCGAGGTTGTCGCGGCGTCGAGCACAGCCGACGCCGTGCGCGTCGTGGCCGAGAGCGACCGTCCCTGGGCGGCGCTCGGGGCCCACCTGGCGGCCGAGTTGTACGGCTGTGAAGTGCTGCGCGACGGGGTCGAGGACGGTGGCGGCAGCGAAACGCGCTTCATCTGGCTAGCGCTCGACGGCGACGCCGAGCAGCCCGGGGCCGTCGGCGGCGCAGCACGGAAGACGTCGATCGTTTTCTGGGGGCTTCCCGACACACCGGGAGCGTTGGTCGGGGCGCTGAAGGAGTTCGCCGATCGCAGCGTCAACCTGAGCAAGGTCGAGTCGCGGCCGCTGAAGGAGGGGCTCGGCAGCTACATGTTCTTCGTCGACCTGGCTGGCGCCGAGACCGACGACTCCATCAAGGACGCGCTTGCGGCACTGGGCGAATCGGCGCAGACACTGCGCGTTTTGGGCTGCTACGCGGTCGCCTGACACCGCCCAGACGAGGCCGCGCACGGTAGTGGCTACACTTTTTGCAAGCTCATGGAGGGTGACCCAGCACATGACCAGGCCTCAGAGCGTCAGTCCGACGAGGTCGACCCCGGCAATGTAGGGAACGCGATCGTCGCGAATGACCGGCGACGGAGAGGCGGGAGCACCCGAGTGCTGGTCCTCAACGCCTCGTTCGAACCACTCAACGTGTGCACCGTGCGGCGCGCGGTGGTGCTTGTCTTGAAGGAAAAGGCCGAGCTGCTCGAGACCGGCGAGCGCGTGCTGCACTCGGAGAACTCGACCTTCCCACACCCGGTAGTTATCCGACTGGTCACCTACGTCCGCGTACCGCGCGACTCGGCCAGGCGCAGAATCACGCGCCGCGCGGTCTTTGCCCGCGACTCCTGGACCTGCCAGTACTGCGGCTCAGGCGGGCGCCTGACGGTCGACCACATGCTGCCGCGTAGCCGCGGCGGGCCGAGCGAGTGGGAGAACATCGTCACCGCCTGCGCGCCGTGCAACCGACGCAAGGGCAACCGCACGCCGACCGAGGCCGGCATCAAGCCGAGGCGCAAGCCGCGCGTTCCGGGCCCGCACGTCTTCATCCGAGTCTCGGCACCGACGATGCCGTCTACCTGGGGGCAGTACCTAGTAACTCGGTAGAGCCGGGCCGACACACCCAAGCAAGCGCGGCGAATGCTGCGCAGCCGAACGTTTCGAGACTCTCAACCAGCGGTTGGGAGTCCTCAACCAGTCCACGCAAGTGCACCAGCGCTAGCAGCACCGCCGCGACTCCGAGTACGTCGAACAGATAGCGGTGCTCGCTCGGGTTGCCCTGCTCCTATCCCCCCACATGTTCACCATCCGCTCGCGTCCGGATCGCCTTTCGCGAAAAGCCCGTTGTCTTTCCGAGCATCCGAGCTCACGAATGCTCGAAGCCTTGGCGCGGTCAGCCGTCGCGCGTCGTCTTGCGAGAGCGCGGCTTCGTCTTGGGCTTGGCGCCGTTGGTTTCGTCTTTCGGCAGCTCCTGCTGGGATCCCTGGTCGTCGTCCGGGGCCGAGCCGTTGTCGACGACCTCGGCCTCGAGGTCGGAGTCGCTGTCCGCGACGACAGCGACCGCGCTGACACTGTCTGCCTCGCGCAACTTCATCACCGTCACGCCCTGTGTCGGACGACCCTGCCTCGAGATCCCCTTCACGCTTGTGCGCTGGACCATCCCGCTCTGCGAGATGAACAGAAGCTCCTGGTGCTCGCGCACGATCAGTGCGCCGGCCAGCGCTCCCTTGCGCTCGGTCATCGCGATCGTCTTGACGCCCATAGTGCCACGGCCCTTGACCGGGTACTCGGAGATCGCGGTGCGCTTACCGAAGCCGTTCTCGGTCACGACGAACAACTCGGTGTCGTCACGGGCAATGTCCATCGCCAGCACGCGGTTGCCCTTCGCCTTGACGTTCATGCCCCGGATGCCCGACGTGTCACGGCCCATCGAACGCACGACCGACTCGGAGAAGCGCGATGACTTGCCCGACTTCGAGACCATGATGATGTCGTCTTCACCGCTGGTGCCTCGCACGGCAACCAGCTCGTCGCCCTTGCGCAATTTGATGGCGATGATGCCGTCGGCGCGAATCGGCGTGTTGTACGCCTTGAACTCGGTCTTCTTTACGAGCCCGTCCTTGGTGGCGAAAGCGACGTACTTGTGCTCGCTGAAGTCACGCGTCGGGATCAGCGCCTCGACGTGCTCGCCCTCGCGCAGCGGCAAGAGGTTGACGAGCGCGCGGCCCTTGGCCGTGCGCGCACCCTCCGGCAGTTCGTACACCTTGAGTCGATAGACCTTGCCGAAGTTGGTAAAGAACAACAGGAAGTCGTGCGTCGAGACGATCCTCAAGTGCTCGATGTAGTCGTCTTCCTTGGTCTCCATCCCGATCACGCCAACGCCACCACGCCTCTGCTTGCGGTAGGTCGAGACAGGCAGACGCTTGATGTACCCGGAGGCGGTGATCGAGACCACCATCTGCTCCTCGGCGATCAGGTCCTCGACCTCGAAGTCGCCCTCGGCCGCTGTGATCTCGCTGCGACGCCCGTCGCCGTAGATCTCCTTGATCTCCAGGATCTCGTCCTTGATCAGTGCCATCAGCTTCTGCTCGTCGCCGAGAATCTCGCGCAGTTCCTTGATCCGTTCCATCAAATCAGCGTGCTCCTGCTCGATCTTCCCGACCTCGAGCGCGGTCAGACGCTGCAGCCGCATGTCCAAGGTCGCCTGCGCCTGTTCGAGCGATAGCTCAAACTCCTTGATCAGCTTTTGACGTGCAGCGTCGGCATCTTTCGATTTCTTGATCAGGTCGACCACCGCGTCGATGTTGCGAAGCGCGATCAGCATTCCCTCGAGAATGTGGGCGCGGCGCTCTGCGCGGCGCAGCTCGTCCTGGGTGCGGCGCGTGACGACGTCCTGCTGATGGCGTACGTAGTGATGGATCAGTTCACGCAGGTTGAGCGTGCGCGGCACGCCATCGACAAGCGCCACAGCGTTTATGCCGAAGGTCTGCTGCAGCGAGGTGTGTTTGTAGAGCTTGTTGAGCGCGACGCTCGGCATGACGTCGCGCTTCAACTCGATCACGAGTCGCATGCCACTTCGGTCGGACTCGTCGCGCAGGTCGGAGATCTCAGAGATCTTCTTGTCGCGTACCAGGTCAGCGATTTTCTGGATCAGGTTGCCGTCGCCACCCTTCTTGACGGCGAACGGCAGCTCGGTGACGATGATCGCCTCCTTGCCGCCGCGGATCGGCTCGGTGTGCATGCGGGCACGCATCACGACGCGGCCGCGGCCGGTCATGTAAGCGTTCTTGATCCCCTCGACGCCAACGATGTAGCCGCCGGTCGGGAAGTCGGGGCCCTTGATGTGCTTCATCAGCCCAGCGACATCGATCTCTGGGTCCTCGATGTAGGCGACGACCCCGTTGACCACCTCGGTCAGGTTGTGCGGCGGAATGTTGGTCGCCATGCCAACCGCGATCCCGGACGAGCCGTTGACCAGCAGGTTTGGGAAGCGTGACGGCAGGATCAGCGGTTCCTGGCGCGACTCGTCGTAGTTGGGACCAAAATCGACGGTGTCGGCGTCGATGTCGCGCAGCATCTCGGTGGCGAGCTTGGCGAGGCGCGCCTCTGTGTAGCGCATCGCGGCTGGCGGATCGTCGTCGATCGAGCCGAAGTTGCCCTGGCCGTCTATCAGCCGGTAGCGCAGAGAGAAGTCCTGTGCCATTCGCACCAGCGCGTCATAGATCGCCGAGTCGCCGTGCGGGTGGTAGCTACCCATCACTTCTCCGACGACGAACGCGCTCTTGCGGTAGGGCCGGTTCGGCTGGAGCCCGGACTCGTGCATCGCGTAGAGCACGCGCCGGTGGACCGGCTTCAACCCGTCGCGCACGTCGGGCAGCGCCCGCCCGACGATCACGCTCATCGCGTAGTCGAGGTAGGAGCTCTGCATCTCCTCGCGCAGCCCTCTGGGCTCGACGTTACCTGTCAATACATCAACTGAGGCCACTTATGGAAACCTCCGGCGCCTATACATCCAGGAACCCGACTTCTCGAGCGTGCTTCTCAATGAAGGCCCTCCTGGGTTCGACCTGATCCCCCATCAACATCGAGAAGATCCTGTCGGCGGCCGAGGCGTCATCGACTTCGACCCGCGCAAGGGTGCGGCTTGCCGGATCCATCGTGGTCTCGCGAAGCTGGTCGGCGTTCATCTCACCAAGGCCCTTGAACCGCTGCAACTTGATACCGCGCTTGGCGAGGTCGAGCACGCTCGTGCGCAACTCCTCGAACGACAGCGCTTCGATCGCGATGTCGCCCAGCTTGAGCTGGAACGGGGGTGTTCCGCAGAGCTTCAGCAGCTCTTGGTGCACGCGCACGAACTGTCGGTACTCCTTGGAGTCGAACAAGTCGCGCGCGAGTGAGTGTGTGCGCGCCAACCCAGTCTTGCGCTCGACAACCCGAACGAGCAGTACGTCATCACCGTTGTCCGAGAGCAGCTCGGTGTCGTGAGGCTCGCCCTTCGGTGACTTCTTCTTGAACTGGGCGATCACGGCATCGACGTCGGTTAGGTTCTTGTCGAGTATCACGGACTCCTCGAGGAACACGATCTCGTCGTGGCCGTGCTCCGCGCGCAGAGTCGACGCCCAGCCTTCGTACTCCTTCAGCTTGCGGCTGAAGCGCTTCCAGCGCTCGGCGGTCAGCTTGAAAGGCGAATCCGCTCGGTCGAATACATCGATGTCGTCGAGCTTGTCGCGCAGCAGGAGTTCCTCGAGCTCCGACTCCTTCTCGATGTAAGTCTCCTTGCTGCCGGCCTTGACCTTGTAGAGGGGTGGCTTCGCGATATAGATATGCCCGAGCTCTATCAGCTCAGGCATCTCACGGAACAGGAACGTCAGCACCAGCGTGCGAATGTGCGCGCCGTCGACGTCGGCATCGGTCATCAGAATGATCTTGTGGTAGCGAAGCGCATCGATGTCGAGCTCTTCGCGAACTCCAGTCCCAATCGCGGTGATCAGTGCCTGGACCTCGGTGTTCGAGAGCACCTTGTCGATGCGGTTCTTCTCGACGTTGATGATCTTGCCGCGCAGCGGCAGCACCGCTTGCGTGTGGCGATCTCGGCCCTGCTTACCGCTACCGCCGGCCGAATCGCCCTCGACGATGAATAGCTCGGCTAGCGCCGGGTCCTTTACCGAGCAGTCGGCAAGCTTGCCCGGCAGCGTCGAGTTCTCGAGCGACGACTTTCGGCGCGTGAGATCACGAGCCGTGCGCGCGGCTTCACGTGCGCGAGACGCCGAAACGGCCTTGGTGATGATCCGCTTCGCTTCGGACGGGTTCTCTTCGAGGAACTCGCCCAGCTTGCGGTTGGTGGTCGACTCGACGAAGCCCTTCATCGGCGGGTTACCGAGCTTCGTCTTGGTCTGCCCCTCGAACTGCGGGTCGTGCAGCTTGACCGAGACGATCGCGGTCAACCCCTCCCGCACATCCTCGCCTTGAAGGTTGTCGTCCTTTTCCTTCAGCAGGCCTTTCTGGCGAGCGTAGTCGTTGAGCGTGCGCGTCAACGCCGACTTGAACCCCGAAAGATGGGTGCCGCCTTCGGTCGTGTTGATGTTGTTGGCGAAGCTGAAGATCGACTCTTGGTAGGACGAGTTCCACTGCATCGAGAGCTCGACTTGGCCCTGGTCGGCGTCGCTGGTTCCCTCGAAATAGATGATCTTGTCGTGGATCTCGTCCTTGTTCTCGTTGAGATGCGCGACGAAGTCCCGGATGCCGCCGTCGTACTTGAAGTCGACCTGGTCACCCTCACCGCGCTCGTCGGTCATCTTGATACGCAGGCCCTTGGTCAAAAAAGCGGTCTCGCGCATGCGCTGCGAGAGCGTCTCGAAGTCAAACTCGATCGCGTCGACGAAGATTGCCGGATCGGGTTGGAACGCGATCGTGGTGCCCTCGTCCTTGGCTGCCTTGCCCTTCTTCAGTTCCGCCTTCGGCGCGCCGCGCTCGTAGGTCTGGGTCCAGACGTGGCCCTCGCGATGGACCTCCAGATGAAGCGTCTCCGAGAGCGCGTTGACGACCGACACGCCGACGCCGTGGAGTCCACCCGACACTTTGTAGCCGCCGCTGTCGCCGAACTTGGCTCCGGCGTGAAGGACCGTGAGCACGACTTCGGCCGCCGGCCGCTTTTCCTTCTCGTGCATGTCGACCGGGATGCCGCGCCCGTTATCAGACACCGTGCAGCTGTTGTCGGGATGGAGAGTGATCTCGATCGAGTCACAGTGCCCTGCGATCGCCTCGTCGACCGAGTTGTCGACGACCTCGTAGACGAGGTGGTGCAATCCGCGCTCACCGGTCGAGCCGATGTACATGCTGGGGCGCTTGCGCACGGCCTCCAGCCCTTCCAAGACCGTGATGTCGGCCGCGCCATAGGACCCCTTCTGGGCGCCTGATTTTTTGGGCTTGGCGGCCTTGGCAGCCGGCTTGCTCGAACCCTGGCTCGGCAAACGATTCCTCCTCGATCTGCCCCGCTAAAAGCGGCCGCTTGCGGCGGTCACATGCAGCCCCTGGCGGCACCGGTGAAGCGCGTTTTGGCACCCCCGGCACGGCACGCAGGACGTTTAGATCAGTTGACAGAATCCTAGCAGATTAGCTAACAGTTCGGACTGCTCCAAAACGCCCAAAATGCCCACTACAAGCGCAAAACTGGACCACTTGCGGTCGGGGGTCGTGATGCCGCTATTTGGGCCTTGTCACGAACCGAAATCCGGCCGCCTCGGACCCCTCCGGAAGGCTCGAGTTGAGGCGCTCGAGGAGATCCCTCGACATCAACTCCAGCTCGGCCGCCCAGACGGCCGACTCGCAGCTCAGGACCAGTGCCCCATCGTGCTCAGAAACCGGCTCACACTGGGCGGCTATCCGGGCCCCGACAGCCTCCTCCCAGACCTGCTGCGCGGCCGCCAGCAGAGTCGCCGGCGCGGTCGCACCGCGCAGGCGCCGAAGCGCGGCGGCGAGCGGCCGCGGGCCGCGTCGCCGGGCAACGCCGAGGTCGCCGTAGGGCTCTGACCCGTGTTCATTGCGACTCACCACGCCAGCACTCCATCGCGCACCTCGAGCTGGCTCACGTCGGACCCGAGCGAATCGGCGGCGTCGGCGTCGGCGGTCGAGATCAGCGTCTGGCCATCACCGCTGACGGCATCGATAAGGCGCACGCGGCGCTCACGGTCCAGTTCGCTGAGAACGTCGTCGAGCAACAGCAGCGGCGGGCGGCCGCGGTCGGCAGACAGGCAGTCACGCTCCGCGAGCAACAGCGCGAGCAGCCCCAGCCTCTGCTGACCCTGCGAGCCGTAGCGACGGAGATCGCGGCCCGCTGCGTCCAGCCGCATGTCGTCGCGGTGCGGCCCATGGGTCGTGAAGCCGCGCGCCAAGTCGCTGTCGATGGCAGCTGTGATTTCGGCTTCGAGCTGATCCGGGTCGCTCGCATCCGACCGTGGTCGGTAGCCGAGCCCGATTGGGTCGGGCAGCCCAAGTTGTGCAGCGCGCTCGGCGAAGCGAGGCGCAAGCGAGTCGATCGCCGCTCCACGGTCGGCGACCAGGCCGACGCCCGCGCTAGCCAACTCGCGCGTCCAGCTTGCAAGCGAGTCGCGAGTCGCCACGCCGGCGCGGACCCGACCGAGCAGCACGTTTCGCTGCGCTAGGGCGCGGGCATAGGCCTGTCGTGTTTGGGTCCGTGCCGGCCATAACGCCGAGATGAAGGTGTCGAGATGCGCGCGCCTGCCGCCGGCGGGTCCCTTGACCAGCTCCATCCGATCGGGAAGGAACGCGCAGACCAGCGGGCGGCCCTCGACGTCGGCCATCGAGTGAACCGGCTCACCGTCGGCGCGAACCGACTTGATCCGCTTCGGCGAGAGTTCGAGTGCGACATCAAAACGGCGCTTGGAATCGCGATCGTCAACCACGATCGCGCAACGTGTGAGCTTCTGCCCGAAGCGGACCATCTCACGCTCATTCGATGTCCGGCACGATCGCCCGGTGCACGCGAAGAAAAGCCCTTCGAGCAGGTTCGTCTTTCCCGTACCGACCGAGCCCCGCACGACAGTCAAACCATCAGCTAGCGCCACCTCGACGCGTTCATAGTTGCGGAAGTCGCGCAGCGCCAGATCAGTGATGCGCATTGCGAGCCGCTCAGACGTTCAGGCGCACCGGCATGATCAGGTAGAGGAACGAACCACCCTCATCTGAATCGCTGCCCTGGATTAGGCCGGGGCGCAGAGGTGTGATCAGCTTCAAGACCAAGTCTTCCCCTTCAATGCTCTCCAACCCATCCTGGAGAAACTGCGGGTTGAATCCCATCTCTAAAGTGTCGCCTTCGTAGTTGACGGGGAGCGTTTCCGACGCTTCCCCAACGTCGGGCGTCTGTGCGAGGGCCGTTACCGAGCCAGATTCGAACTTCAACCGCATCGGCGCGTTGCGTTGTGCCATCAGGCCGATCCGGCGGATCACTGCCAGTAGCTCCTCACGCGCAAACTTGATCTCATGGTCGTATGCGTCAGGCAACAAGCGCTCGTAGTTCGGGAATTGACCATCGATCACGCGAGAGGCAAGCGTCAAGCGATCGACGGTGAAGACAATCTGGTTGTCCTGAAACTCGATTGACATCTCCTGCGCCCCGATCTCCGCAACCACTCTGCTGAGCTCTTGTAGCGCTCGTGCCGGAACGTTTGCTTCAAAATCATTCGGGACCGAATCTTTAAGGTCAGTAGTCTTGACGCTCAGGCGATACGAGTCGGTTGCGACCATCCGCAATTCGGTTCCACGCGCCGAGACCAAAATCCCAGTCAGAACTGGGCGTGTTTCATCTCGTGACGCGGCCCGAGCGACTTTATTAATGGTCTTCGCAAACGCCTCTGCTGGCAGCACCATCGCGTCGCTGCCTGACGCCAGAGGAAGTTTTGGGAAATCATCCTTTGGCAACGAACGAAGAGAGAAGTTCGCCTTCTCGGAAGCAATCGACAACTCTGCTCCGTCAGACTTAATCGTCACATCTGAACCGTCCAACGACCGAAGCACTTCAACCAGCAACCGTCCAGGGATGAGCGCGGTGCCCTCACTGGAAACCGTTACACCAACCGTAGAGTGAACCGACATCTCTCCGTCAGTGGCAGAAAGTGTCAAGTGATCACCGGTTGCTTTAACGAGAACACCGCTTAAAGCCTGGATTGCACTACGACTCGCAATGGCTTTAGACACGAGTTGTAATTCGGAGACCAAAGCTTGTCTTGAACACGAAATCTGAATTGGAATCTACTCCTGTTTTATCTAGTTGTAGTAGGGAGTGAGAAGGTGTGGAGAAAGCCAGGAGAGTGCTGCAAAGGCGTGTGGTTTATATGTGTGGGAAGGAGGACCAGGTTGTGTCTAAGGTGTGGATTGCGATGTAGCAAGACTGTGCCGAATGCGATTGATTAGCTCGAGTGTGTCTGAATCTGTAAGTAAGCGTTGTTTAATCTTTCGGTGTGCGTAGAGAACTGTCGTGTGATCGCGGCCACCAAACTGACCACTGATTGAGGGCAGCGAAAGCGGCGTTAGCTCGCGGCAGAGATACATAGCAACCTGGCGAGCATAGACGACTTGGCGGTTACGTTTGGGTGATGTGAGGTCAGCGGGAGGGACGTCGAGCACGGTTGAAGTGTGGTGCTGAATGCGCTCGATTGAGGGTGCTGAGGTTGGGCTTGACGGTAGGGCGCCACCGTCATGGAGATTGCTAAGTACATGCTTAGCAACTTCGACAGTAAGTGGTCGCTGTGTTAGCGAGGTGTAGGCGTGAACCCGAATCAGTGCTCCCTCGAGTGCTCGTAGGTTGGTAGTGATACCGGCCAGATAGGTGAGCACCGCGGCGTGCTCGGGGTCGTCGACAAGCTGTGGCGCTTGTTTGTGCAAGACAGCGAGCCGTGTAGCGAAGTCGGGGGGTTCGATCTCGGCGACGAGACCGGAGTGGAGGCGGTCTTGTAGACGTGAGCCGGGGAGTGAAAATGAGCCTGGCGCCGACTCGGCGGAGAGCAGCACCTGAGATCCCGATTCAATCAGGTCATCTAGCGTAAAGAGGAACTCTTCTGTGCTGCGCTTCTTTTGGGCGAGGAAATGGAGGTCGTCGATGAGCAGTACGTCAGCCGAGCGGTGCGTGTGTTTGAAGGCGTTGATTTGGCCACCGTGCAGCGCAGCGCGGAAGTTGGTGGCAAATCCTTCGGCGGTGAGATAGCGAACCGTGAGGTGCGGGTCGTGTTCGGAGACGTAGTTAGCGACCGCCTGAAGGAGGTGCGTCTTGCCTGTCCCGGGAGGCCCATGGATGAATAGCGGGTTGTAAGCGCCTGCCGGTAGCTCGGCGGCAGCCAGCGCTGCTGCGTGAGCGAAGCGGTTGCCTGCGCCGATCACGAATTCGGCGAAGGTGTTAGCGGGGTTTAAACGACGCTGCGGAGTGGGTGGATCCGGCTCGAGCGACGCTGAACTTTGCGCCGCGACTTTGGCCGGTGTGATTGCGCCACGCTCGCTCTTGCCGAGCAGCTCTACTCGTTTCAGGTCAGGATCGACTGCGCGGGCCGCGGTGTCGAGCGTGCTTGCGAAGCGCCGTTTGACCCAGTCGAGCATCTGATCGGGCGCTTCGAGGTACAGCGCGTTCTCGTCGAACGCGACCGGTCGTAGATGCTCGAGCCATATCCGGTAGACGTTCTCTGGCACGAGGCGTGTCAGATTGTGCTGGACGTCAGACCAGAACTGTTCGAGTTGCTCGCCTGCCACTTTCGGTAGAACCGCCCTCCCAGGGGTCCGTTTGGTGATGGACAAGAGATGCAAGAACTGGGGCCGCCGAGCCCGCCTCCGCGTCGAAGCGCGGCGGGAGAACCACCGTGACAATTCTCGGACCGAAAAGCACCCGTGCGGCCGTCGGAGTCGGATCCGTAAGGGCGCGCGATTCTAACAGCGGCGGGCGGCCGCTAAACGGTGTACCAGCAGCCCGCGCGACACACAAACCGCATTTCGCGCGGAAAAAGAGATGGCGATCGCAGGGTCAGCCTTCGCGTCGGGCAACCACGGCGGCCGCGCGGAAAGTCTCTATACTGGCGACTTCCTCGATCGCCTCTCGCGGTTGTCGCAAGTCCCAGTCTCGTAGCCAATGAAGCGAACCTATCAGCCCAAGAAACGTAAACGTGCCCGGACGCACGGCTTCCGTGCGCGGATGCGCACGCGTGGCGGGCGGGCGACGCTCAAGCGCCGGCGCAAAAAGGGCCGCGCACGGCTGACGGTCTGATCGCGCTACGGGGATCGGCGGCCGTAAGCATGGGTCAGAAACGGAGGCGACTCTCGAAGAGTGCCGAGTTCGATCGCGTCTACCGCCAAGGGCGGTCGGCTGGTGGGAGATTCTTGGTGCTGTACGCGTTCGGCAGGCCAGAGCACGCGGACGAGGTCGGCGATCGCCAGGGGCTGCGGCTCGGCGTCTCGGTCGGTCGGAGGGTCGGAGGCGCGGTCGAACGCAACGAGGTCAAGCGGCTGCTGCGTGAGGCGTTCTGGTCGCTCGGGGAGGCACTGCCGGACGACCACGACTATGTGATCGTGGCGCGTCCGGACTGCGGGGCCCTAGTGGGGCGCGAGCGGTTGGCGGGGATCACGCGCGAGCTGGGTGAGCTGAGTGAGAAGCTCGGCTTCGGCGCGAGCCGCTCCGGGGAACAGAGTTGACGACGCTTGTGCGCAGGGTCGCGCTGGCGCCGGTCGCGCTGTACCGGAGGACGGTCTCGCCGTCGATTTCTCGCCGTTGCAAGTATGAGCCAAGCTGCTCCTGTTATGCCAGCAATGCCATTCAGACCTACGGGGTACTGCGCGGTTCGCTGCTGGCTCTCTGGCGTCTGGTTCGCTGCAACCCGTTCAGTCGTGGTGGATACGATCCGGTGAGCGCGCAAAGGATTTTCCGATGATCGGCCTGCCAGCAGGAGTTTTTGGGCCTCTGAGGCCGCTGGTCGATGCGGCCGACTGGGTTATCACCTTTTTGCACGACGATGTCGGTCTCGGCTGGGGGATGGCGATCGTTGGTCTTACGGTGATCATTCGACTGATTCTGGTTCCGCTCACGATGAAACAGATCAAGTCGATGAACGCTCTCAAGGTGCTGCAGCCGCAGATGAAGGAGATCCAGGAGAAATACAAGGACGATCCGCAGCGCAAGCAGCAGGAGATGATGAAGTTCTACAAGGCGAACAACGTCAACCCGCTCTCGTCCTGCTTTCCACTGCTGCTCCAGCTGCCGGTGTTCTTCGCGCTGTTCCAACTGCTCAACAGCAGTGAGTTCAAGGACCAGCTCGGCGGGGCCGGATGGGGGTTCGTCGACAATCTCGCAGCGAAGCCGGAAGGGGCCGAGCTGGTCATCCTGCTGGTGATCTACGTGGGCTCGCAGCTCGCGTCGAGCGTCGTTATGGCGGTCAGCACGGAGGGCCCCGCACGGATCATCATGTTCGTTTTGCCGTTTGCCTTCATTCCGATCATCATCAACTTTCCGGCAGGTCTGATCGTGTACTGGATTACGACCAACCTCTGGACGTTCGGTCAGCAGGTGGTGGTGCGCCGCGTTGCGCCGCCGGTGCCGGTTGCAGCAGGCGGTGTGGCTTTGGCGGCCGACAGCGATGGTGGTGGTAGCGAGAAGCCCCCCCCGCGGCCCCCGAAAAAGAAGAAACGGAGGAGTCGATGATGAGCGGCCAGGCGGGCGCCGAAGGCGAGGGCCGGTCCGTGGCCGAGGCCCGCTGGGCAGCGATGAAGCAGCTTGAGGCAAGCGCAAACGAAGTTGATGTCGAGGCGGTCGATTTCGAAACGCTTGAGAGCAGCGGCGAAGGTAGCGCCAAGGTGGTTCGCGTGCGAGCTTCGATCGGCGGGGGAGTGGAAGAGGCTGCCGAAAAAGACAGCGATGAGCGTGTCGACGAGGTGACGGAAACGGTCGAGGAAGCGATCGAGACCGAGATGGGCGACAGCGAAGAAGAGCGCCAGGAGCCCCCGCGTCGAGCGCGAGGTGAACGCCGTCAAGAGACCGGCGAGTGGCCGGAGGAGCCGGCGGAGCGTCTCCGGGAGGTGCTCGAGGAGGTGCTCGACGGTTTGGACGTCGACGGCGAAGTGGAGATCGAGGAGCGTGATGAGGAGCTTGTCGGGTCGATCGAGGGCGACGACGTGGGACTGCTGATCGGCAAGCACGGGCAGACGATCGACGCCGTGCAGCTGATCTGCTCACAGGCTGCCTACCGTGGGTTCGACGAGCGCAAGCGCGTCGTCGTCGATGCATCCGGCTATCGCGCCCGGCGCGAGGAGATGCTCTGCCGACAGGCTGATCGTGCTGCGAGCGAGGCGGTTCGCCACGGCGGACCGGTCGACCTCGATTCGATGTCGGCCCAGGAGCGGCGGGTGGTCCACACACATCTAAGGGATGACTCCGACGTGGAGACGCACAGCGAAGGCGACGAGCCTTATCGCTGCGTAGTCGTTACGCCACTTTAGAGCCCGCCGCGTTGCGTGGAGGATTTGGAGGACCGTTAAACGTGAAACGGTCACAAGCCTGCGCCGACCTGGCGCACCGCTACGGACTGCCGCAGGCCTCAGCCGATCGCTTCCAGGGCTTGCTGGAGCTGCTGCGCGCCGATCCACGGGCGCCGACCTCGGTCGTCGACCCTACCGAGGCGGTCGACGTTCACCTGGCGGATGGGCTCTCAGGACTCGAGGTCGATCGCCTGAAAACAGCCACATGCGTGGCCGATGTAGGTAGCGGCGCTGGGCTGCCCGGCCTAGTGCTGGCGATCGCCATGCCGCAGGCTAAGTTCGACCTGATCGAGGCTGCCGGCAAGAAATGCGAGTTCATCGATCGCTGCGCTCGAGAGCTGTCGCTTGCCAACGTCACCGTGGTGCACGATCGCTCCGAGAATTGGGCGGCCGGTGACGGTTTCGAGCGCTACCAGGCGACGACGGTCCGTGCCGTCGCTCGCCTGTCGACGCTGATCGAGTATGCGTCCCCGCTGCTCCAGGAAGGCGGGGTGATGGTGGCCTGGAAAGGCGCGCGGGAGAAAAGCGAAGAGCTGGCGGCCGCCAGGGCGGCTGCCAGGCTGGCGATGAGCTTGAGCGCGGTAGATGCGGTGCACCCGTATCAAGCGAGCCGCGATCGGCATCTGTACGTGTACGAGAAAACCGGCTCAAGTCCGGAGGGGATCCCTCGGCGCCCGGGGGTCGCGGCCAAGCGGCCGCTAGGCTGAGGCGGTAGATCGTTTCCGACCCGAACGATGCCCTGCACGAACCGTCGCTGATCGCCTGCGGGCAGGTGGAAGGGGTTCGGCCTTGAACCTGTATCGCATGGATAGACCGCAAACTGCCGCTTATCAGGCTGCTGGCATGCGTTCCGACTGCGGTTGCGGCTATCTTCGAACCAGTTATCCCGGCAGGCGAGCAGGGGGCACGTGAGATGAGCACCGTATACGCAGTGGCAAATCAAAAGGGCGGGGTTGGCAAAACGACGACCGCCGTGAACATGGCGGCGTGCATAGCTGAGGCCGGCTACAGGACCCTGTTAGTCGACCTCGATCCGCAGTGCAACGCGACCATCGGCCTGGGTCTCCAGAGAGACCTTGGCCCCAACGTCTACTCGGCCCTACTAGGTGAGTCCACGCTCACCGACGCCGCGCGGCCGACCGGCATCGACAATCTGATGCTCGTTCCCTCGACGCCCGACCTCGCCGGAGCGACCGTCGAGCTGCCTCGCATCGAGGGCTCCGAGAAGCGACTGCGAGCCAGGCTCGAGAAGGTGCGCGACAGCTACGACCAGATCGTGCTCGATTGCCCTCCCTCCCTCGGGCCGCTCTCGGTCAATGCGCTGGTTGCCGCCGACCGGGTGATCGTACCGGTGCAAGCCGAGTATTTGGCGCTCGAGGGTCTGGCGCAGTTCCTTGACACGCTCGCATTGATCCAGCGTGAGTTGAACCCGTCGCTGCACGTCGCCGGCATGCTGCTGACGATGCACGACGGTCGCACCCGCCTCGCGCAAGACGTGGAGCACGAGCTGCGCGAGCATTTCCCCGAGCTCGTCTTCCGAACCGTGATCCCGAGAAACGTCAAGATCAGCGAGGCACCGAGCTACGGTCGCTCGGTGATTCACCATGATCCGCACTGCAGCGGATCGGATGCGTACTTCGAGCTGGCCAAGGAGGTGGCTGAGCGTGGCTGAGCGGGGAATGGGACGCGGCCTCGCCGCGATTCTGCCGATGCCGCCGAACGGGCAGCAGAGCGGCTTTCAGCAGATTCCGCTCAACCTGATCCGACCGAATGCCAACCAACCGCGCAAGCAGTTCGCCGAGGCGGAGTTGCACGAGTTGGCCGATTCGATCAAGGCTCGCGGGGTGCTGCAGCCGGTGCTCGTGCGCCCCCTGGCTGGCGGGCAGTACGAGTTGATCGCCGGCGAGCGCCGCTGGCGAGCGTCGCGCGTTGCCGGACTCGACCGCAT
>SDBV01002748.1_pt1 | contig 26249 bp, 20 predicted proteins | sample 2277081 | NCBI WGS metagenome assembly SDBV01 (sample SAMN10402039, study PRJNA504765) | marine sediment metagenome | isolation source: marine sediment core GS10_PC15, 223 cmbsf | place: Arctic Ocean: Southern Knipovich Ridge | collected 2010 | reverse complement strand
TGAGGCATACACGACCGCCTATGCCGCATTTCCGCTGGTATTTTGGCAGAAATCCTGCGGAAAAGCAATAATTCGCTCCTTTGTACACCTGCGCCAAGCCTGTCTCCCTTGTCCGTTCCCTAGCGTGAGTTTATCATAGATCTGACATAAAATTTAACCATTGAGCCATAAATCGTTATGTGATAATGATTTATGGCTTTTTTGTATCCGTTTTGATTGTATACACTGATTAAATTACATTATTCTAATAGATAGCTCTTGACAATATATGGAATTAGATGTTATTATATTGTTAAGAAATTATTATGTATACACTGATAACATCTTGTACAGGAGAGAATCGTGGCAACTATTCAGCCCAAAACATCAAGAGGCCATAAATACTGGTACATCGTAGAATCTAGAAGGGTTAATGGAAAACCCAGACCAGTCGTACTTGAATATCTGGGAAAAGCAGAAACTCTTCTCAAGCGCTTACAAGGTCTAACAGAAAAAATTAAGGTTAAATCCTATTCCCACGGCGCAGTCGCTGCATTATTAGATGTCGCCCAAAAGCTGGATATACCTCCAATTATGAACGAGTATATTGAATCGCCGAGAAAATACATGGCGGAAAAGCCGATTAGAAACAACTTAACTGCCGGAATAACCTTTCTCTTGGGAGCAATTGGAAGAGTTTGTATGCCGACAAGCAAAAGGGGTTGGTGGAACTGGGCAAAGACAACTTCCTGTGAATATCTTTTAAGGTGCGGTTTGAGTAAAATCGACTCACAACATTTTTGGGATCTAATGGATGCTTTGCCCGTAGATGCAATCCCAAAGATTGAAGGTGAATTGCTAAAAAGGGTTCAAAAAATATATCAAGTGGAAAGTGATACTCTGTTTTTCGACACAACCAATTTCTTTTCATACATCGATACAACAAATACCCGATGTACCATCGCTCAGCGGGGTAAAAACAAGCAGAAGCGCAATGACTTAAGACAGATTGGATTAGCGTTAGCAGTGACCAAAGAGCATCTCATTCCATTATTTCATTTAACCTATAAGGGAAATAGGAATGATACAGTGGTGTTCAAGACGATTGCTTCCAGGCTGAAAGACAGAATGCTTGAATTAGGTTTACAGTTGAGCAAACATACATTGGTCTTTGACCGTGGGAATAATTCAAAAAAGAATATGGCCATATTGAAAGAATTAGAGTTTCATTATGTTGGAGCGCTCACCCCTTATCATCATAAAAAGCTGATAGAAGATGCTGAAAGCAATTTTAAAAGCATATCTGTTGGTGGAACCTTTTTACAGGGCTATAGGGATAAAAGAATGATCTGGGCAGAAGAGAGAACGGTGATTGTTTATATTTCTGAAAAGCTAAAAGCTGGACAGCTAAGGGGAATTTATCAATCTCTGAGAAAGAAAAAGAAAGAATTGCAGGAACTACAAAAAAGCCTTGCTGATCCAAGGGGGAAAAAACGGGATAGATTACAATTAGAAGAAAAAATAAAGACCATAGTTAAGGGGCAATATCTAAAAGGTATTATTGAGTGGTCGTTGAAGGAAGGAGTTGAGGGAAAATTAACATTGGATTTTGATATCAGTATGAAAAAGTTAACTGAAGTAGAAGACAAATTGGGCTTTAGGATTCTTATGACAAATCGGCACGCCTGGAGTACTGAAGAGATAATCAAAACCTATTGGGGGCAATGCCATATAGAAAATGCTTTCAAAAATCTTAAGAATCCATATCACCTTACTGTAAAGCCACAATTCCACTGGACCGATCAAAAAATCATCGTTCACTATTTTTTTTGCGTTTTGGGTTTTTTGCTCACTACTATTATTTGGCGCCAAGTAAAAATTAAAATTGGCTACAAAGGTTGTATTGATACCTTATTGGATACTCTTAATAATGTAAGGCTGGTGATGCTGTTGGAGAAATCCACAACACGGGGGAGGCTCAAGGCAGAATATAAATTGGAAGAAATGTCAGAAGAGGAAAATATGATTATGGATGCTCTTGAAATAATGAGGCTCCACCTCGACAGACCTAGATTAAACGGTGTTGGTGTATACACCGAAACGCACTCTTAAATCATTATAACATAGGTAATTATATGCTTTTTGAGACTAACCGATGATAAACTCACGCTAGTCAATACAATCTGGGCAAAATCTCACCTTTTGGCAAGAGGAACGCGGGCTTCAACACATGTGGAGGACAGAAATTTCCCAGGATGGGGGCACACTGCGAGCGTGGTAGAATTGAGTCTGATGCTTTTACCCAAAGGCGCTGGGAACGCCTATCCATCGCATTGCATAATCGATAAAATTGAAAAATAGAGTTAAATTGGCAGCATTTTCTTGCTTGGCCCTTCCTAAATTCACGGCGATTTTCAAAATTATCGATTTCCGTGAAGGCCGTGCCTGCCATTGTTGGAGGGCAGGCTATTCCGTAGAAAGCTTCCAATAGCTCCGGCCTCAGAAAGTGCCGCTATAGGATTGATCGGGAGAACTTCCGCAGACTCCTCTCTCAATGCATTGCGGCAAGGCCGTATAGTTCGATCACCAGATGGAAGAGATATACAAACAGCACAGGAAGAAAGCGGATGGCGCGCAGCGAGACTAGCGCTCGGGCTAACAGGGGAAAGTCCTGCCGGCACAGGAGCAATGGGAATAAGCATGCATCGGGTGTCTCCCGGGAGAAACGGAAGGCGGCAATCCTGGAGAGTCTGAGCGTGAAAGTCCGGAAGGTCTGGCAACCGGGCAGGAGGATCCTTGAATGCCAAAGACCGATCTTATAACCGGCATGGCTGGGAAGTAGGTTGGAGGTTGCCAGACTGGCGGATGAGGTCGCCAAGCGATGATGAGCGGGACAACATAACCCGGTCGGAGCGAGGACCTCAGGGTTCAGGAGGAGACAGGGAGGAAACATCTCTCAGACGTTGAGCTGGGGGATTAGATGGTAACGAAATCTTAGGGGGGGCGGCAGGAAACATAGGGTCTAATAGGGTGCCCACAGCAGGCACTTAAACGACACTGCTGATAAGGCAGTAGCCATAAATTGGCCTTGAGGACTGCTATGCGCCTGTGCTCTACTCGACGATCGGCTGGTGAGTACTGTGTCTATACCCTTCTAGGTTCCACGCGATAGGAGAACGAGAACATCATCTGTAGTTGAAGGTCGATGGCCGGCAAGGCCACAAGCCGGCGAGAAAACGGCCGCTGTGGCCGCCGTCAGCATGCCCATTTTACAATATCAGAGGCCGAAAAATCAGTTTATAGCCCTTGGGTGCGAAAAACTTTTTTTTCGCTACCTGGAAATCTTTCTCATAAGAACACTTACAACTCGCTGCGTCAAAAGAGTGACCGTGACGGCAGCTCGAGTGAACCGGGCCAGGTGAGCGGCCTGCAAAAGCGAGCACTCGGTTATTGGGCCGTGTCTGCCAACAGCAGTCCGCTTCCGGCGATGGGCCGGCAGAGAAGAATCGTCGGCTGTTTGCCGATAGGGTCGAAGTACCGCGATTTGAGGCTCTCTGTCAGCGGGCCGATGGCGTTTTTTTGGGCCAGCACCATCATACACCCGCCCAGGCCGGCGCCGGCAAGCTGAGCCCCTATGACCCCGTCGCATTCCTGGCTTATATCCACCATGCGGTCGATTTCAGGAATGCTGCAATGATAGCTTCCGGGCTGCCACTGCAGTTGAGCCCGTATTACGCGTTCGGGATCGCCGCTTTCCAGGTCATCGATCAGGTCCAGCAGGTAGGCGTTGGAGGTAGGGCCCTGATAAGGGATCGTGTCGCCGGATTCGTTCATGCTTGAAACTCGATCGCCGTCGTGTGAGGATCGCATGAGCCTGCCTATGACATCGAGCCTGTGGTCCTCGAGGGCGTCGGCGTAGAGCAGGCTGCGCGCGCATTCAGCCAGGCCGTAGAGAACGACGCCGCGTATCGGGTAAAACCCTTCGTCCAATGGCTTGTGGGTTGCGAAGAAAGGCTGCAGGTCCTGGTCAGGGAGAAGGTCTCGGAGCTCTTCGCGGGCTGCGGCCTCCGGCAGCCTCAGGAGGATCTTGTATATCCAACTCAACGGCGTGCCCAGGTTGGCGGAGTTGACATCCCGCAGGTGATGCAGGAGGGGCGCGTATTGGGGGAAAAACTGCTTTATCAGCAATAAACCTATCCTGTAGCAGGCGACCCTGTGGTTGAATTGGTCTCTGGCGTTGCTGGTTTTTCGGGCCTTGATGCCGGAGTCGCAGACGGCTAGGACGCAGTCCTCCGGGAACGATACGGTTTTTTCCACGCCGAACTCGAAGAAACGAACGAGTACAACCCTGCCTTTCTGTCCGAGTTTGATGGCGGCGTGGTCGGCGCTGCCGCCCCTGGTTCCGACGAACCACTCCCCCTCGCCGCACAGGTCCGCGAATTGAGCGGGAAAGGTATCCAGCCGATTGAGCGCCACGATGGCTTCCGCCGTGCCTACCAGCAAGGCCGAAGACGAGCTCAGGCCGGCGGCGATGGGGATGTTGCCCCGCACGAACATGTCGGCGCCGTGCAGGCGGACCGTGTTGTATTTCTTCTGGAGCCTGAGGTAGGCCGCCTTCACGTACTGCGACCAATCGCCCTGCGCCTGTCTGACGAGCTGTGAGACCTTTTCACTGTCTACCAGAGAGAGCCAGTCGTCCCAGGGAAGATCGACGATCAACTCGCCTATGCTGAAGCTGCGATCGGGGAAATTACCGCGGTCGAGGTTGTAGAGACACACGTGGTCGTCCGAGCGCGGGTGCACCACGATTATAGTCTCGTAGCCGACGGTCATTAGGTTGCAGTTGCCGCCTTGGTGGTCGATATGGCGGCCCAGCAGATTGACCCGTCCCGGCGAGCGGACGAGCGCAACTCGCTCTTCGGGTGCCAGCTTGCCGGCTGCATAGTTAAGTACGGCGAGGTACGCTTCTACACGCTCCCGAACAACCGCCTTCTCCTGCCCGTAAACCGCGCCGAGCTCATCCCGGAGTGCCGGGTCGACGCCGCTGTCGCCGGCGAGCAGGCTCTCAAAGGAGGACTTCCACTCCCCGACAGTACGATAGGCCGGGTCTGAGGCTGCGATGGCCGGTCGCCTGAGCTGCATTTTGGACTGTATGTACTCCTCGATCTTGAGCAGCTCTTCGGGGTCGTTGAATCCCATTGCCTGGTGGGGATCGTCCAACACCAGGTGACGTACCGTGTACGCCTCATTGCCCACCAGTGTGTTGATAACGTCCGTCAGGTATTCCTCTTTTTGCGCGTTGTCCCGGCCCAATTGAGAGAGAGCGTAGCGCAGGGCCTTCAGCTTGATCAGGTAGATAGAGTTGTTTGCGAGCGGTGCGTCTTCGACTTCTTCGGGGCTCACCGACACCTCTCCCCCCCCGGCATTTTTGAAAGTAAAGCTCGTCTTCCCGGCGGGGATCATGCCCAAAAGCTCGTCGCTGGATAGGCGCTCTCTCCCGCCCGGCGCGGCGGCGCATACGGAGGTCCACAGTTTGCCGAACACTTTATGCGCTTTTTCGGGGCTGAAGCACGATCGTATCCTGGCCGCGATTTTTGCAGATGGTGGAGTTTGCCCCGCTCGTGCCGCCTCGCGCAGCCATCTCAGGGTGGATCTATGCTTGATGTCGGCGACTTCTACATCCGCCAGCACCGAGCCATCCGGATTCAACAGGATGCGGCCCAGGCCGGAATCGTCGCCCCGCCGGCTGGCGAGAAAGGCCAGAGCGCATTGCTCGGAGAGATAGAGCTGAATAAGCCGTTCCAGCGCTATGGGCTCGATGACCTTGTCGCCGGCCACCACCAGGATGCCTTCCTCGTCGTCTACCTGCGTCAGCACTTCCGCGCCCTTCTTGGTCGCGTCAGCCGTGCCGAGCTGCTCGGGTTGGTAGGCGAAGATAACCCCGGAATGCTCACGGGTGACAACATCCATTACCTGTTCAGCCTGAGTCCCCACGACGACGATGTGATGGGCGATGCCGCAGGCGCCGTACGTGCCGATGGCGCGGTTGATGGCCGGTTTGCCGTCGATCGTGAAGCACGTCTTGTGTCTATCCGACGAGCGCATGCGCGAGCCTGTGCCGCCGGCCAGGATAATGCTGAATCTTGGTGCTCTGTTGCTCATTTTGGTGTTCTCATTGGTTCTCTCGTCCAGGCCTATTTCTATAGTGACTTGGCCTTTAATCGCTGCAAGGCCCAGTGCGTATACTTGCGGATCCTCTTGTCCGGGTCTTTTTGCAGGGCCGCAAGTATTCGTTTGCCCTCGGTGGTCTCCAGTTTTTCGAGAGCCCTGACGACTTGAACGCGCACCTCTTCGTCGGGGTCGCGGGCCGCAATCACCATGCCCCGGAAGGCGGATTCCGTGCCGATGAGGGCGAGCACTTCCGCCGCGCTTCGACGACACTTCGAGTCTCTGTGCTTGAGGCGGCCTACCGTGCTCTCTATGAACCCCGTGGCTTCCATAACTTCGGCGATGAAAGGCGTCAGGGACGTTATGTGCTCACGCAGCAAGCCCACGAGCATATTTTCCCCTTGCTGCCGCATCAGGACAAACGCGTCGGAGATATGCCCGCGCACTTTTTGGCTGGCATCTTTGAAACGCTCGATGAGGCGGGCGATCTCGTCTCTCCCGATTTTGCGGGAGAGCGCCGTTTTCATTTCCGGCAGGAGCTCCTGGCCCTGCTCGAGCCTGGCGCAGAGGATGTCGATCGATCTCAGGGACAGCGATGCGCCCAACCCGACCAGGGCTGCTCTTTTGACCTCGGTCACTTCGTTATCATCCTCGAGCATTTCCTGCAGCGTATCGAGCACATCGTCCGCGGCGTTGCCGCCCAACGCGCGGGCCACCTCCCGGCGTACCCGTTCCACCGGGTCTCTCAGCATTGAAACAGCCTGGTTGAGGGAACGGGTATCGCCATACTCCACCAGGGCCCAAATTCCGGCGATGCGGACTTCCGGGTCGGAGTCTTTCAGAGCTTTCCGAATGGCAGGCAGGAACTCTTTGTCGGCCGTGACGGGCAGCACCGCGATAAGGGCGGCTCTGATCGGGCTGTCCGTTGACTCGAGCAGGTGCTCAACCCGCTGGATGAAGAGACCCCGGGGAAACTCGGCCAGTACGGCGGCGAACTCCCGCGCTTCCTGGAGGGGTAGTATCGGCAGATTTTCCAGTAGGGTCTGAAGACAGTAGGGCAGGCGCATCTCCGCCAAAAGGGCGTAGGCTTGTATGCGAACCTGATGCGGGAACCGGTCTCTGTCCGCCCTGAGGATGCGAAAAAGCTCATCCAGTATCAACGGGGTCGGCATGCGCCGGAGGGCTTCTCTGAGCCTTCGTTTGGCAGGAAATTCGGGATTCCTGAAAAACATGAAGAGGGTATCCAGAAAAATGTCGTTGCGACCGGGAACGCAGGTGAGCAACATGCCCAGGAAACGCCCCTCGCTCTTCCTCTTTACCAGCTCCCTGTCCATCAACCTGAGCGCTTCGTCGTCTCCCCGCCGGTAAATCGCCTGCAGGATCGCTCTGTAGAGCTGTTCGTGTTCGGGGCTGGCGTCGGGCGCTCGAAACGCTTTTCTTGCAATCCCACCGATCAGGGCGCGATCGCCTGTTTCCCCAAGAATCTGTGAGCATACCGATAGTGTGGCCGGGTTGTGGGTCCTGTCCGCTACGGCCAGGAACGAGGTGACGTTGACCTGGCCGGCTTTTCTGAGCAGCGAGGTGTTTCTCTCGAGTCCGTCTCGATCGCCGAAATCCACCTCCAGGCAGAGCCTCTCCAACGCGCCGCTGCGTTCGAGATGACGGGCGGCCAGAAATCTCAACTCCAGATCATCCCCTGCCAGGTACGCGAGGGCCAGGTTTTCGTCTGCCTTGGATTCGACTCGCAGCAGCTCGAGAGCATGCAGCGCTTCCAGGCTCGTCAGGGTATCGGCCTTCAGTGCGTCTCGATTGGCGTGCTGCGACAGGATCCGCCTCCACGCGGCCCGTCTGACTTCGTATACAGGGTCCCTCAGATAGAGATCGAAGAGCTCCCTGTGGAACCTCTCGTCATCAGCGGGGCGAAACTCCTGGCAGAGCGTCTTTCTGACCAGGGGGTAAGGGTCGTGCAGGGCCTCCCAGACGGCCCTTTCCGATCTCTCATCGGAATCGTACAGCAGGATCTTGACGGCGAAGTACCGGGCCGGCCATTCCGGGTTTCCGGGCATTTCCCTGATCAGGGGCAGGAGTTTCTTGAAGACGGCGCAGGCCTTCCTGCCGTTGAACTGCTCACCTTTTCCTGACAGAGCCAGCAGGCTAAGGGTCCGGTAATCTTGCTCCCGGGCTATCCATATGAGAAGCAGCCCTGCCAGTCTCTTTCTGTCGAGGCTGAGCAGAAAACACTTGAACAGCCCCTTGGCGGGGGCTAATGTCAGGACCCGGCGGAAATCCCGTCGTCGCCTGTGCGCAACAAGCCTGTCGACCCAGAGTACGTCGATGCCGATCAGTCCGACAACGGCGGGGCCGGTGGTGCGCGCGAATTTCTCGACAAGGCCGGATCTGCGAAGGAGGGCTCTGGCTGAGAAGCGATCTCGGATTACAGGCCCGGCCAGCTCCGGATTGTTTTGCACTTGTTTCAGACGCCGGAGAAAAAGCCACCGTTTGAGGAACAGGGTTATGACAAGCGCCGTCACAATGGCCGCAGCCGCAGATCCGGAGGCGACTGCGGCCCAGAACGGCAGCATGGCTCGAACCGTTCGATAAAGCCCTGTAATAAATTCCACCCCATGCACCTCGTCAGAGCTGGGCCTCGACCGAGCTGCCGCCCGCCTTTTCGAAAAAAAAGTATGCCCAACCGCTGATCTGTCCTTTTTTTTCTCTCAGGGGTGTCACGTTCAGAGTGAAATTGAGCGGGCGGCCGAGTACCTTGTACGCCCCATGCACACCAGCGAGCGACTGCTCCCGATCCGCGGCTTGCTCGATGAGCTCCATCAGCTCATCATCTACAAGCTTGGCCAAGACTCCCCCGAGCTTTTTCCCTAGATGATCGTCGGCGAGGCCCAGGCGATCTCCGGCCCGTTCGTTGAAATAGGTGATCCTTTCTCTGCGATCCGTGGTGATGAGCGGGCCGGAAAGGGAGGAAACGATGCTTTCCCGGCTCCTCTCCAAAGCTTTGACACGTCTCAAATTGCTCTGCACATCCCCGTGAACCCTGGCGCTGTACAGCATGCCGCCGGCCAGGTTCGCCAGCGAGTCGAGGAACCGGAAACGGCTTCTGCCAAAAAAATTGCGCTGCTTGGAGCACAGAAAGAGCAGCCCCAGCTTGAAGCGCTGCATGGAGATGGGCAGGACGATGCCGCTCTGCATAGCGGGGTGCAGCAGAGCCTCGCCGAACACGGTGTCTTGCGTATCGTGGACCACTACCGTCTCGTCGCACTCTCTGATAAACTCGATGAGCTCGCTTCCGGCGGGCAGCCTGTCCGGCACAGAAAAGGCGCCCCTTTGATGCCGGAGATCGAGGTCGCTGTGGCTCTTCTCCGGCGTCGAATAGAGGTAGAGACAGGCCAGATCGGACTCCGTTATGTCGATGGCCTGCTCGACGAGGATAGAGGTGAGGCTTTTGAGGCTCGAGCCGCGGGATAGGAGCGATCCGGCGCGGACCAGCTCATCCAGCGCCTTTTGCTCGCTGGGCTGCATAGTGCTCTTTCCTGAGAGCCGCCCGGTTTTCATCGGCGCTGCTCAGACGTCGGCACAGTATAGCCTATAGCAAGGCTCATGGCTATGCCGCCGCGCCTGTCCTGTTGCCGGCGGTTTCACGCCCGAGGTCTGCCGGCCCGGCACCGGGCCGAAAGGGGAGACGGCCGTGACGGAAGGGTTGATATCGCCTGCATTGACTGTAGGGCACGATCGCAATATAGTGGCCGCGGTGGCGTACCAGCGGCACAAACAGATGAAAATCGCCTTTGTTACTACGGGTTACAAGCCCCGTATTAACGGAATGACCTCATCCATCGAAGCCTTCACCCAGAACTTCACCAGGCTGGGACACGAGGTAACCATAGTCGCCTCCCGCTATCCTCATTACAGGGACGAAGAGGAAAACGTGGTCAGGATAGGGTCCCACTACCTGTTCTTCGATCCCGAGGATCGTCTGGCCAACCCCTGGCTGCCGTCTTCCCGGCGCATTATCAAGAGACTCATCGCGGAGCGTTACGACGTCGTGCACACCCACACCCACTTTTTTTTGGAAATGGATGCCATCCGCTGGGCCAGGAGAATGGGCTGCCCCATTGTCTACACGTATCACACCTTGTTCGAGAATTACGTCAGGCACTACGCCAAGTTTTTTCCGGCATCGACCAAGGTCGCGCTCTTTAAATGGTGGAACATCCTGTACTGCCGGCAGATGGATCTGATTTTCGTGCCTTCATCGCCCGTGCGGGATATGCTGCGATCCTACGGTGTTGGCAACAGGATCGAGGTCAACCCGACGGGCATCGATCTCGGGAAATTCGTGACCGGTGGCGGAGGGGATTTCAGAAAGCAGCACGGCATATCCGATACCACCAGGGTGCTGCTCTTTGTCGGGCGAATCGGGGGCGAGAAAAACATCGATTTTCTGTTCCGGGTGGTGAAACGAGTCGTCAAGGTGTATCCGGACACGTTGTTTCTCCTGGCCGGCGACGGTCCGGCCCGCGCGGAGTTGACGAAACTGGCGCGGCGGCAGGGGTTGGCGGGGAGCGTGAAGTTTTTGGGGTATATGACTCATGACACGTTAGTTCCCTGCTACGATGCGGCGGACCTGTTCATCTTCGCCTCTTTTACCGAGACCCAGGGTCTGGTTCTGACCGAAGCCATGGCCGTGGGTACCCCGGTTGTTGCCGTGGGCAGGCTGGGAGTCATCGATGTCATGCGCGGCAACGTCGGCGGGCTGATGGTGGGTCTGGATGAAAATGATTTTACGGCGGCCGTACTCGGACTGCTGGGCAATCCTGCCCTGTACGCACATAAACGCGCGGAGGCTCTTTCCTGTGCCAGGGCCTGGTCGATCGAATCCATGGCTGACCGCATGATCGGCTTTTATTCCGACTTGATCGAACGTAAGAGGAGGCATGTGTGATAATAAAGGAGCGGGCCTATGCCCGTTCGGCCCTGGTAGGAAACCCGTCGGATATTTTCGGCGGCAAAACCATGTCGTTCCTCTTCGACTGTTTCGAAGTGGAGATTACGCTCTACGAAAGCCCAAAGCTGCACATAGTGCCGAACAGCCGCGACATCACGCTCTTCGACAGCCTTGACAACCTGGTCGAGTACCGCAAGCAGTTCGGTTACTACGGTGGTATCCGGATCATCGAAGCCACCCTCGTACGCTTCAGGGATTACTGCGACGAGCGGGGCATTCGGCTGGGAGCCAAGAGCTTCACCCTGGAGTACCGGTCCGAGGTACCGTTCGGCGTCGGTCTGGGCGGCTCGAGTGCCATTATCAAGTCGGTGCTCTTTGCCCTCATGCGTTTTTACGGGTTGAGCGATTCCGATATCCCGAAAACCGAGCAGCCCAACCTGATACTGGAGGCGGAGACACGGGAGCTCGACATCAGCGCCGGGCCGCAGGACCGGGTCGTGGCCGTATACGGCGGCCTGGTGTACATGGATTTCACGGAAGAGGCCTATGCCGCCAACGGGGGCCTGTACGGTTGCTACGCCAACCTGGACCCCTCCCTGCTGCCGCCCCTGTTTATCGCCTACAAGGAGACCCTTTCCAAGTCTTCGGGTAAGATCCACAATGTCATGCGCTACCGCGCGTCCGTCGAGCACGACCCGCGGGTTCTCGAGGTTATGCGGGAGAAGGCCGCGCTGGTGGACGAGGCCCGCAGCTGCCTGATCGCGGGGGAGCCCGAGAAACTGGGACCCATCATGGACCGCGATTTCGACCTGCGCCGTTCGGTGTACGATCTGTCAGAGGAAAATCTGAAAATGATCGCGATTGCCAGAGAACAGGATGCGCATGCCAAGTTCACGGGGTCGGGCGGCGCGGCCGTTGGCATCTGCGAAAGCGACGAGCACTTCGAACGTCTGAGGGAAGCCTACGGGAAGGAAGGCTACCTCACGATCGAAGCCCACCCTGTCGAGTACGGCCCGCTGCGGGTCTAGGACGCAGCCGTGCACGCCGTCATCCTGGCAGCCGGTTATGCCACCCGCCTGTACCCATACACCCGAAACTATCCCAAGGCGCTGCTAAAAATATCCGGCCGGCCGTTGCTGGAGCATGTTCTGGGTGCCGCACTGGCTGTGCAGGCTGTCGATGGGGCTACCATTGTAACCAATGACAGGTTCTATCCTATTTTCAACCGCTGGCATCGGGAGTGGACGGCGAAGCCGGCGCACTCCGGGAGCGAGGCCGCCGGGAAGAACGTGGTGCTGCTCAACGACGGCACGCGCACGAACGAAGAGCGCCTGGGCAGCATCGGCGATCTGTATTTCGCCGTTCGAGAGCGGCGTATCGAGGACGATCTGCTGGTGCTGTGCTCTGACAGGGTGTTTTCCTTTTCGCTGGACGAAATGGTGGCATGCGCTGATAGGCGTCAAGCCGCGGTGAATGCGGTTTCCGACCTGGGAGACCCGGGCCGGATCAAGGGCCGCTCCGGCTGTGTAGTTCTGGGCAGAGACGATCGTATAATCGACTTTCAGGAGAAGCCTGACCATCCCGCCTCTTCGATCGGAAGCGTGGCGTTCTACGTCTACCCCCACCGGATCGTGCCGTTGCTGGAAGAGTATTGCGCCGGAGGGCGGGCCCGTTCGAAGAACGACGCGGAGGGCGAACCTGCCGGCGGCCTTGGGCCTGACCGCTGCCGGGCCCGTTTCCCGGGCGGCATTCCGGACGCCCCCGGTCTTTTCGTACAGTGGTTGTGCCGGCGGGAGCCGGTATACGCCTGGTTCATGGACGGGCAATGCCTTGACGTGGGCGACCCCGCTTCCTACCGGGCCTGCAATCGACGGCATTGCGCGCGTTTCCGGGATACCAGGGTACTGGTGGTTGCCAGGAGGCCGCCCGAGGGGTCGCTTCCGGCTGACCTGGAGTATGTATTGAACCGGCTCGCCGGCTGGTCTTCCGTGACCCTGGTATACGTGGCGGTTGACGAACGCTGGTCGACCCGTTATGAGGCATGGCTGACGGGTTACCCCTCGCCTCTGCCCGTTAACGTGGTGGCTTTGTCCGCGCGGGAGCTGAGTGAGGGCCGCTCTCGAGAGGCCTTGCATGTAAAGCTGGGCAGTACTGTGGAGATCGACCTCGAGCAGCGTGTCCGGCAGATTGACTTCGACTACGAGCGGCTCGACGATTGCCTGCAAGGGGGCGAGAGCGGTGACGCCGGTGAAGCGCACCGGGGTGTGCGGATCCGAATCGAGGCGGGACGTATCACGGTGCTGACTTGAGCTCGACGGAAGCGGACCGGAGGGCATTTGATCGAGCCACGGATATCTCCTATATTTCCCCCGTGACCGTAGAGTTTCACTACTACATTCTTCACTTTCTGGCGCTGCGCGCGGGGTTCGGCCAGGAAGAGGCGCGCATTGTCGCCTATTCCTCACAGCTCGTCGACAGCAGCATTTTTGCCTACACGGTTCATTGGGACGGGCAGCTCGTCAAAATCGAGATTACCCAGAACTACGGCTGGTGGGAGCAGGACACGCCGCGGGATGTGTACATCCCCTTTCACTTCTTTCCGGGTGACGAGGGGCATGCTCCGGCGAAGCGCACCGACGGCAGGCGCAGCCGCCTGAGCTGTACACCGAGTTCGCCACGGGTCAAGGAACAGTTGATCCGGGCCTTGAAAACGCGCAATCTCTACCGGGTCGGCATCGCCCTGCACACGTTCGCCGACTCCTGGGCGCATCAGAATTTTTCCGGCCTTCAGGAAGACTGGAACGTAACAGACAACATGTCGTTGGTTCCCAGTATCGGTCACGCTCAGGCGCTCACTGCGCCTGATGACCTGGCCGGCGTGTGGGTCGACCCCCGCATACGCGAAGGGGGAGGGCGGGTCGACAACTGGCGGCGCTTCCACGAGGCCGGCAGTAAAATTTACAAGTACCTGTGCACCTACAACCGGCGCAGCTTCGACGATGTCGAGCTCGTGATGGACGAGCTCGAGCGGATGCTGGGCGTGTCGCGGCGGGGCACGATCGAGAAGAGCCGCGAAGAGCGGATCCTGGATCTCATCATCGGCGCCGACATACAGAAGTACGATCGAAACGAGTGGTTGGACGAAGCGGTCTACCTCGGCAACGAAGCCATAGACGAGCAGCTCTTCACGGGCTACAGCAAGCTGCTCTGGCTGCGGGACACGGCCCTCTATCGCACTTCGCTGCTCAGGAAAAAACCCCTCGAGGCTAAAAAGGGCTTTGCGGACACGCATCTCTTGCATTGGAACGATGCGGCCAGAGAGCATCGCGAGGCCGCGTGGGTCGTTCTAGGCCGCATACTCGGTTAGGACATGAGCCAGGAGAGCGCATCTTTCAGCAGGCGAAACGAGATTCTCTTTTGGTGGCACGGCTTCTTTCTAGCGGGGGCCATGGCCTTTACCGAGGTAAACACGGTCATCCCGGCCCTTATCCGGGAATCGCTGCCTGTTGCACTGCTGCCTGTTGCACCGTAGCTTGACAAATCGCTGCCGTTCTCCTAATGATGCACTCATTCTGGACAATGATGTATGTCGCTGTCGAGCGGCGTGAGGCAGGGGGGAGACCACCATGATTGCGTATCTGAACGGCCAATATGCTCCGAGTGAGCAGATCAAGATATCGCCGCAGGACCGCGGGTTTTTGTTCGCCGACGGCGTGTACGAGGTGATCCGGGCCTACCAGGGACGGCTGTTCGAACTGGACGCTCACATGAGGCGACTGGAACGCAGCCTGCGGGAGCTCAAGATACGTTTCGCCGACGTACAGGGACTGAAGGCCGTGTGTCGGAAACTGATCGACGACAACGGGCTTACGGAGGGCGATGCTCTGGTCTACATACAGATCACCCGCGGCGCCCACCCGCGCGATCATGGCTATCCTTCGGGCGACGTACTGCCTACCGTCTACGCCGTCAGCCGCGGCTACACGCCCCACGATAAGGAGAAGGCCGACGGCATCCGTGTTGTTCTGCTGCCGGACATTCGCTGGGCGCGCTGCGATATCAAAACCGTGGCCCTGCTGCCCAATGTCATGGCCCATCAGCAGGCGCTGGACGCCGGTGCTCACGAGGCTGTGCTGGTGCGCGACGGGGTTGTTACCGAGGGAACCCGCTTCAACGTTTTCGGCGTATTCGACGGCACGGTCGTGACCGCCCCAAAAACGAACTACATCCTTCCGGGTATTACGAGGGATGTGGTGTTGCGGCTGTGTCGAGAGAAGGAAATCCCCGTAACCGAGTACCCGATGTCGGAGTCCCAACTCCGCGAGGCTGACGAGCTCTTTGCCGTGGGTACCGGAACCGAAGTCACGCCTATTGTCAGGGTGGACGACTGGACCGTGGCGGACGGCCGGGGCGGCCCGATTACGCGCAGGCTGCAGCAAGCCTTCGACGATGTGATAGAGAAGCTGGTCGGGGGCTAGACAGCGCCGTAAGACGGGCGATAGACTCGCGGTCGGCAGGCCATGTCGATGGCGGCTGCGAAAGGAAGGTCTGCAGTTGAAGATCGTGGTAATGGGTGAGTTTGATACGGAACGAATGACGTCTGAGGTGTCTGGCATCGCCGTTACTTCGGTAAGCTCTGCGCATGCACTCCTGCGGGAAGTCGTGGATGCGGAGGTTCTCATCAATTTTCCTCCCGCCCATATCCCGGAAATTTTGTCGCACGCAACACAGCTCAGATGGATGCACACTTCCGTCGCCGGTGTCGACAGGTTATTGTGCCGCGAGCTCGTGGAATCGGATATCGTGCTGACCTGCGCGAAAGACGGTCCGGCGGGGCCTAACCTGGCCGATCACGCCATGGCGCTGTGTCTCGCTCTGGCAAGGGGTATCGGCCGTTCAGCGCGTGCGAATACCTGGAGTCGGAAGAAGCTTTCTCCGGGTGTGTTCGAGCTCGGGGGCCGCACAGCGGGCATTGCCGGGTACGGATCGGCCGGCCGCGAGATCGCCAAACGGGCCTTAGGCTTCGGGATGAAGGTGCTGGCGACGAAGAGGAAGCCGCCTTTCGTGGTGGAGGAAAATATGCGCGTTTTGCCGGCCGAGGACTTCGAGCTTCTGCTGGTGGGTTCTGATGTCGTGTTCAACTGTCTTCCCGAGACTTCGGAAACGGTGAGGCTCTTTGACGGGAAGACGTTCGATAAAATGAAGCCCCGATCGCTGTTTATCAATATCGGTCGCGGCACCACGGTGGAAACCGATGCCCTTGTCGACGCGCTTGCTTCGGGGAAAATCGGCGGTGCGGGACTGGATGTGATCGATCCCGAACCGTTGCCTGACGATCATGCCCTCTGGGGCATGCACAACGTAGTGATAACGCCCCACATCGCCGGCGCGTCCGCCGACCGGGCGGTGAGAAACCGCGATTTGGTAGTTGAAAACCTGCATCGCTACATGGCAGGCAAAGAGCTCGCGAGCGCGGTAGACAAAAAAGCCGGCTACTAGCGCCTGCCTACCAGGCGTATGCCATGGGGGCTTCGCCTCCCAGACCCGGGAAGATCCGCTCCACGTTCTCGAGCACTTCCTCGGTAAGCTCGATTTCCAGCGCCCCGGGCAGCAGCCCTCCCGCAAGGCGGCTCCAGCAGATCAGTCCGACGCCGTAGGCGCGGCAGGCGGGAACAACTTCCAGTTCGACGTGCCTCTTGGCCAGATTGTAGACGCTCTGCTCGGACACCAGGCCCACCATCTTGCGGGTTGCGGCACTTTCGCAGGCCTGTGCGATGTTCCAGGCCGCGAAGTTGCTGCTTCCCACGTACGATATCTTGTCGTTGGAGACGAGGCGTCCCAGCTCGGCGTACTGCATGAAACCCTCCTTCAAGGTCCCTGCGGCAGTGCGGCGCAGGCGTTTGGTAATCAGACATTGTACAGCAACCGGCGAACCTGTCCAGAGGAACGATAGCAGTTGCTACGATCTGGATTTAGGCAGGCTTCGCGCCCTCGGTCCAGGTCGATTCACACGGTGAGCCGGATGTACAGGCGGGGCAGGATCCTGGGAAGATCGCGTATGTCCGGCAGGATTGCGAAATGCATACCGGGGAACATGATCTCCATGTCGGCCCGAGTGTTTTCTTCGGTGGAAATGCCGAAGGTGTGGATGCCATTGCGGCGGTTCTCCTCGCAAGCCATGCGCACGTCGTACTGGGCGTAGCGGTTCGAAGCGTCGTAGCCGGAGTCCATGGGTTTTCCATCGGTGATCAGGATAATCAGCCGCTGCTTGGCGTCGATGTTCACCAGTCGGTAGCCGGCGTGCCGGAGAGCTGCGCCGATCCGGGTCGACGTTCGCGGTCTTGCCGCGAGGACCCGCCCGATTATATCCGCTCCCCATTTTTCATCGAAGTCTTTGAAGACGTAGAACTCGCAGTTCTCGCGGCCCTGGCCGCTGAAACCGCACAGGCTGAAGCGGTCTCCGAGAGAATCGAGGCCCTGCCCCAGGATCAGCGATGAGTGCTTTTCGATGTCCAGGATCTGGTGGTCCTCTATCTCGTTGCCGGTCGAACCGCTGACGTCGATCAGTATGAGCACGCAGAGGTCACGGGTGTTGACGCTGGGTTTCTCGTAGAAGTTGATCTTGGGAGACGGTTCCCGGTGCTTGAGGGTGAGGAATTCGAGCAGCAGGTCGGAGTTGATCAGGTCCCCATCGGCCAGGTATTTTTCCTTTTTCACTATGATCGGCTTGAGGCGTTCGAAGATCTTTCTCGTCCGGTTTACCTGGGCCGTCAGTTCGCGGGGGAGCTCCTGGGCCCTTTGTGTCGGCTCCCTGATTTCACGCAGCAGGCAGTGGTTGCGGAAATAGTCATTGTCCGTGTGGCTCCACTCGTCGTAAACGAAGCGGGCTACCACACCGTCCTGCGTTTCATCCTGCTCGTCGCCTTTGTGCTCGTTGGGGGTGGCCTCAGGATCGGGCACGGCTTGCGGATCCTGGTTGTCGCGGTTGTCGCGCTGTCGCCGTTTGGCCTTGTCTTTCAGGTCGGCGATGGCCCTGTCCGAAGGGGGCCGGCTGACCTCGCCGGGGAAGAGGAAGTCCGGCAGGAAACTGAACGGCGGCAGGTCGGCGGCGCCGATCTCCGGGCACATCGCCTTGAATTTGTCGATTCTGACCTCTCTCACGAGGTCGGCGGTGTGGAACACGTTCGTCGAACGCCGGGCCATGTCACGAACAATTCGCCCGGCCGCGCTCAGCCGGTTTTCCCGGCCAACCCCCATGATCTCATAGAATAGCCGTTGTTCCGCTCCCCTGGGGGGGAGCTCGCGGTATTCTGCGGCCAGCGCGTCGTCCACGAGGCGGGCGATGCCGATCCAGCGCTGCTTGATACGCTGCAGCACGCGTATGTATTCGATGATTTGGAACAGGTTCAGGCGCAGAGGCTCGCTGCCCACCAGGTCCTCGCAGGTTTTAAAATCCGGGTGCCCGTGAATGCGGCAGAAGCTTTGCTCGGCAAGCATCCCGGCCGCCACCACCGCTGCCAGCATGTACCATGCACGGTTTGCGTTCTTGTGGGCGAAGTGTCGGACGCGGTGAGGAAGGTACAGCCGGCGATACAGGCAGACGACCCGCGACCCGCGCTCGATCAGGTAATCGGAATCGAGATGGCCCAGATCGGCCACCTCCACTTCCCAGCCGACGAGCGCCTTCAAGAGCCTGGAAAGCCCGTCTTTCACATCCTGGAGACGGCATTCTCGAGTGAGGGCCGCGATGGTGTTTTCCGATGTCTTGAGGGTGCCCTCCATGAACCGGACTCCGCTTTGCCTGCTGCGATGGAAGATCTCGACGCCCGTTGAGATGTATTTTTCTATCTCGGAGGCCATAAGCCGTTCTATCAGGAGGTGATAACCCTTGAGAAAGGCGAACGCCAGTTCCACGTCCACCTTCCATATCTGTCTCAGGAAAGTCATGAGATGCCGAATCTGGTCGGGATTGCGGCCAAAGCCGCCCTCACCGAGTATGCGGAAAAAGGCCGTACCGTAGTACAGTTTCGCTTCGGCGAACCGGCAACCCATTTCCGTGACGTCGGAAAAAATACCGGGGAGGCTCATGATCCATTGAGTGTCCGGATTCAGAGCTTTGAGGAATTCGTGCAGCACGTGATCGAAAAAGTCCTCCTCGGCTCGCTCGAGCGTGCGATAGAATTGGCGGGTTACCTCACTATGCTCTGCGCCCAGGAGTTTTTCGGAGTGCAGCCTGTCGATTATGCGGGCGAAGATATCGCGGTATCCCCAGCAGACGCTCTTCAGTGAGAAATGGTTGTGAGACGGCCCTGAACTGCCCTGCTTATACTGCCGGTTCATCTATGCGGGCGACTTCTCCGAAATACAGATTTACGATGTGGCCGATAGATTCCATCATGTCCTCTTCGTCGGTCAGATTTTGACTGATAGCGCTGGAGCAGGCGTCCTGAGCGGACAGGCCCGCCTTCATGAGCCGTCCCACGTAGACGAGCAGCCGCGTGCTCACACCTTCGTCCAGACCGAAGCCCTTGAGCTCTCTGAGCTTGGACCCCATCTCCGCCAGCCGGCCGCTGTTCTCGCGGCTCTGGCCCGTTTCAGACATGATGATCCGCGTTTCGATCTCTATGCGTGGGTGCAGAAAGATCAGGCTGGCGAACCGCTGTTTGGTGGACTGCTTCAGATCCTTGACGATACTCTGATAGCCGGGGTTGTAGCTGAGAACCATCATAAATTTGGGATGGGCCTTGATGACCTCGCCGGTTTTGTCCAGGTAGAGCATGCGCCGGTCGTCGGTGAGGGAGTGGATGATGACCGTAGTGTCCTTTCTGGCTTCGACGATTTCATCCAGATAGCAGATTCCGCCGTGGCGCACGGTCAGCGTGAGCGGCCCGTCCTGCCACAGAGTCTGATCGTCTTTGAAAAAAAACCTTCCGACCAGATCGGCCGCCGTCAGGTCTTCGTGACAGGATACCGTAACCAACGGCAGCTTCAGGCGGTGCGCCATGTATTCTACGAAGCGCGTTTTGCCGCAACCGGTTGGCCCCTTGAGTATTATGGGTATGCGGCAACCAAAGGCGGCCGTGAATAGCCGCTGCTCATCTGCCTGCGCAATGTAATTGGGCTCGAACTGTACCTTGAATCGCTCCCGAAACTCGGCTTTGGTCATACTGTGCTCCTGCACTTCTCGCAGAGACCCTGGAACTGAATCATGTGACTGCGGATCGTGAAATTGTATCTTTGCGACAGGGATTTCTCGGTCTTTCTGATGAGATCCAGCTCTTCGAAGGCAAAGTCGGTGTAATCGTAGACTGTCCCGCAGCTCATGCAGATTAGATGGTGGTGATGGGTAGGGCGCCCGGGTTTCTCGGTGAGCTCGAAACGAGCTCTCCCGTCGCCGAAATCGAGCTTGCAGACCAGTCCCCGATGCGAGAGGGTATTCAGCGTGCGGTACACGGTCGTAAGCCCGATTTTCGGCGCCCCCGAGTGCACGGCCAGGTAGATATCTTCGGCGCTCAGATGTTCGTCGTTTCGGCTCAACACGGAGAGAATCGCTTCTCTCGCCGGCGTTCGGCGTAGACCGTTATCCTCGAGGTAACCCTTCCACCAATGGGCGTGACGGCTCATAGAGTGGCATCTCCGTTTATGGAAATGGTTTTCATTTACATTTAACAGCTTACTCCATTTTGCGCCGATGCTCAAGCGACCCGGCCCGAAAGACCACCGGCCCCATCACATGATGCGCCCGAGCAATTCCGGCGGCCGCCGAGACCCGGGAGGTATAGAGTCGCCTATTTCAAGATCGCAGGGCGTGTTGCCAATCAAGAGGCCTTGATTTACATTGAGCACGGTTAAGGGCGCGTTTCCGGCTTGCGCGCGGCACGGCTCGAGCGACCATGGTCGTTTCCAGGCTCCCCTGAGGAGGACAGGATGAAGATTACGGAGATCAAGAGCTTTCCCGTCTGGGTGGGACGCAGGAACCAGCTCATCGTTAAGGTATATACGGACGAGGGTCTCTACGGCCTGGGTGAATCGGGGCTTTCGGCCAGGGAGCATGCGGTGGCCGGGGCGGTGAAACACTACCGTGAGCTTCTCATCGGAAAAGACCCCATGCAGAGAGGAGCCATCTGGCAGCAACTCTATCGCAGCCAGTACTTCGAAGGCGGGAGGGCGCTGGCAGCGGCCATCTCGGCTATTGACATCGCACTGCACGACATCGCCGGCAAGGCCCTGAACGTGCCCGTGCATCAGCTATTGGGCGGGAAGCAGAGAGACCGGGTGCCCTGCTTCGTGACCACGGCCCTGCCGGAGGGCGAGCAAGAAGTTGACGCCCTGCTGGCTCTGGTCGAGGCCGGCTGGCGAGTCATACGCTTTGGCATTGCCCGATCCAGATACGAAGACCCTTCGATCTTCGAGCCCAGGGAAGCCGTAGCGTCCTCCGCCGAAATGCTCATGAAAGCCAGAGAAATCGTCGGAACCGGCGTCGTTCTAGGCATCGATTTTCATCACCGCCTGAGCGTCGCGGAAGCGGCCTCCTTCTGCCGGCGCATGAAACCCGGGACCCTGGACTTTCTCGAGGAACCCATCCGGGCCGAATCCCCCGAAGCCTATGCCGCGCTGCGAAAAATGACAGACGTGCCGTTTGCCGTAGGAGAGGAGTTCGCCAGCAAGTGGGCCTTTCTGCCCTTTATCGAGCAGGGGCTGACCGACTTCGTGAGGCTGGATATCTGCAATGTGGGCGGCTTCACGGAGGCAGTCAAGGTGGCGGGATGGGCGGAAGCCCATTACATCGACATTATGCCTCACAATCCCCTGGGACCCATCTGCACGGCCGCCTCGGTGCATCTGTGCGCGGCCACCGCCAATATGGCCTGGCTCGAGGTGCGGCCCGAGCTCTTCGATGCGAGGCAGATGAGCTCGGGTCAAAAGCAGCTCTTCAGTGGCATGCCCGCTTTCGAGGGAGACGGCTTTGTCGTACCGGATGCGCCCGGTTTGGGGGTCGACTTCGACGAGAAGCGGGCTGCCGGGCTGAGTTTCGAATACTGGAACCCACCGCTCCTGCGCAGGAGAGACGGCTCGCATACCAACTGGTAGAGCCCGTCCAACCGACGCACACGACGATTTTCTGTGGGTGATTTGCGAAATCGAGAGATTGAGAGTAGAGTTGGCGAAAGGGGTCGGCTAACTTCTATGGTGAGCGAAACAACGGGACTCGTACCTCAGGACCTGCACATCCACACGACTTTTTCATCTGACGACGGCGCTGTCGTGCCGGAGCAGACGGTAGAGCTCGTGGACCGCTACCGTTATGCCGAGAGAATGGGAATCAGCGACCACATGGAGTACGTACTAGGAGAGCAGTTCGACTGTTACCGGCGTACCCTCGAATCTCACAATTTCTACGTGGGAACCGAAGTAAGCGGGTGGTCCTGGGTGCGGGAAGCCCTGGGGCTGGATGCAAACTACTACGTCTACCACTGCCGGGACCGGGCCGAGGACTACAGGGGGGCCGAGCTTCTGCTTTCTTCCGGAAAGCCCGTTATCGTTGCCCACCCCAATGCGTTGGGAACAGATTTGGCCAGGGTAGACCCGCAATGTCTGATCGAGATCAACAACCGGTACGTCTGGCGCGATGATTCATGGCGGGAACTGTCGGGGTACCGGGACCGGTTCCGGTTCGTTGTCGGGTCCGATGCCCATCAGCCCCACTGGCTGAATCAGACGATAGCCCGGCGGGTGATGGCCGAGTTGGGCCTGACCGAGGCCCTGCTGTTTCCGGTCAACCTTCCGGCTGAAGATGCCGTCTCGCTCTGAGCCCCGGCCACCGGCTTCCGCATCGCGGCGTGCCGGGTGGAAGCATACGCTGCCGCACACTGGCAGAACGACAGCCCGTTGCTGTGCGGCGATGGGCTCACTACACTATCGAACCAAGGAGTGGATATGGGAACGATGAAGGCTGTATTTTACGCGGGAAAGGACAAAGTCGAGGTGCGGCAGACCGAATGCCCGGTGCCGGGCCCCGGGGAAGCGCTGATAAGGGTCTCTTACGCCGGCATCTGCGGAACCGATCTGTCGATAGTGGCGGGCAAGCACCCTCGCGCCAACCCGCCCCTGATAATGGGCCACGAGTTTTCCGGGCGAATCGAGAGCCTGGGATCGTCCCCGGGAAACCTCGTACGGGGCGACAAGGTGGTGGCAGAGCCGCTCATTTCCTGCGGCACATGCTTTTCCTGCCGTTCCGGCTATGCCTACGTGTGCGAGAAGTTGGGCCTATACGGGATCGATGCTCCCGGGGCCTTCGCCGAGTATATCAAGATTCCCGTCGACAAAGTTTTCAAGTACCCCGACAGGGTGGACGACAGGACGGCGGCGCTCATCGAGCCGGTGGCGGTAGCGGTGCACGCGGTACGCCTTTCGCGCATCAAGGTGGGCGACACGGTATGCGTGCTGGGCGCCGGGCCCATAGGTTTGCTCACGGCGTTGGTAGCCCGACAGGCGGGGGCGGCGCAGGTGCTCATATGTGAAAAGGAGCCTCTACGCGTCGAGATTGCGAAGGGATTCGGGTTGACCGCCGTCGATGTCAACAGCGAGGACCCCGTAGAGGTCGTGAACGACGCCACCCAGGGACGCGGCGCCGACATAGTGTTCGAAGTGGCGGGCGCCCCCGCCACGATAATGCTCACGACCAAGCTCTGCCGGGTAAGAGGCGAGATCGTGCAGGTGGCCTGTCCCAAGGAACCGCGTGCTCTGGATATCGTCGATCTGTCGTTCAAGGAGCTGGTGATAACCGGCATTCGCGTCTATGCGCCCTACGATTTCGAACGGGCAATCCGAATTGTGGCGGATTCCGGTATCGACTTCAGCCCCTTGCTGTCGTCACCCTTCGAGCTGGACGGGGCCGCACAGGCCTTTGAACAGGCGGCCCGGGGAAGCGACGCTATGCGTGTGCTCTTTCAAGCCCGAGACGTGTGATCGGCTGTTGCCGCAAGCTTTTCCGGCCGCTGTCGCGGGGGCGTACGGCAGCCGGGGTTGTTCCGGGTGGCGGTTTTTCGGCGCTGCCCGGTATGCGGCTACCTGTAGCCGATGTACAGACAACTCTCCTGGTTTACCGTTATCTTTCGTGTCGCTGTAAAGACGGAGTCGAATTCACTGGCGAAGGAACGCAGAAAATTTCTGTAGTCGCTCCGTTCCAGCATCTCCAGCACACGCATGGGCAGGGCCAACGGGCCACCGTAGTCTTGTATGACTACGGCCCTGCGGCTGACTCTGCTCATCTCGCGCAAGATGCGCAGGCGGCTTTTGGGGCGATGGCCGTGCAGTACGAAAGAGGCCGTCGCAACGTCGTATGAGCCGTTTTGATAGGCCGAAAGGTCCTCGGCGTCGCCGCGGCTCAAGTGTCGTCCTCCAGCTCGGGGAAGGGGCTGCGCCACTGCCACCCTGTTTTGCCCGTTTCGCGATAGCGCTCCAGCCGCCTGATGGTGATCTCGGCGAACAGGGGATCGTTGTCGAACGTGCAGACGCGTCTGCCCAGCTTCTCGCCGGCGATAAGGGTCGTTCCTGAGTGAGAGAAAAAGTCTGCAACGGTTTGCCCCTGCTCGCTGCTGGACAGCAGGATTCTCTCTATCGCTGCAAGCGGTTTTTGGGCGTAGCACCCGGGAACGTTTTCCTGCATGCGGTAGAAGACCTGCTGGATATCGACCCACACATTGCCCGGACGGATATTGCGCGAGCGGCTGCGCTGCAGGTTCTCGGTCTTGCTGCCGCCTACCGTCTTGTAGTATCCGCGCAGTATCTTGGGGATCTCGGTGTAAACCACCTGAAAGCGAGGCGATCCTCTGGTGTAGTGCAGCAGCTCCTGGCGGACCCACATCCAGTTTTTCTGGGTGCCGTAACCGCGCTGGTTGCGCATGGTAATGAAGTTGCGCGCTTTCAGGGAGGGAAATTCGCGCATCAAGGTCATGATCTCGGGGAGCGGCTGAAACCCCGCACGGTAGTCGGCGCCGATCCAAAGGTACAGGTGGGAGTGAACGGCCAGAACCCGGACTGCGTTTTCCAGCCAATGGCGTGAGAGCTCGAGGTAGCTCCGGATATCCGTCCTGGGCAGGTTTCGGGTGTTGGCATTTCCAACCACTACATTGTAGGGTGGATCGTTTACGATCAGGTCTATCTCGCCGGGCCCTGCGATTGTTGACACGTCGCTGCACCGCGACGCGTCCAGCACGCCAACCCGGTGTCCCCGCGCTCGGTCTTCCCAGATCTCACCGGGTCTGAGTCGGCATAAGGGTAGCAGCTTCCTGCGCATGTCGCCGTGCACATCCAGGCGGCAGACCCTTTCGCTGGTGTTTCCGGTTCTACCGGAGCTTTCCGGTTCGGGGCGGCTTCCCGTCCCATTCTCGTCGATCTGTTCCTGTGGAAACAGGCTCAGCTGCCCGTCATCGCTGTAAAGCCTCGGGCGCGATCGGTCCTGCATTCCCTCGTTTTCATATTGCGCTTCAATTCCCTTGCCCGGCGTAACAGCACTCTCCCCCGCTTTTGCCCGAATGGATGCGGCCGTTCCTCAATACTACCGGATTGTGATAGCCTTGGACAGCGTGGCACAGCAATTCAATTTGGCGAAGCCAAATTGCGAACTGCTTAGCGAGGCAGGAAAACGACCGTGTGCAGGAGCTTGGGAGGGTTGGCTTGAAAGAGAAACGAGTTGCCGTGGTAACCGGCGCCACCAGCGGGATTGGGGCCGCCTTTGCACGCCGGCTGGCGGGATCCGGCTACGATCTGGTTATCACGGGGCGACGCGAGCAAGTCATCCATAGCCTGGCGGCCGAGATCCGGGAAGCGCACAGCGTGGGTGTAACGGTTGTCCTGGTCGAGCTCGCGGAGAAAAGGGATGTGGAGAAACTGGTGCGCGTGATCGACGGATGTGACGCCGTCGAGGTGCTCGTCAACAATGCCGGATTCGGCCACCGCCTCGGTTTTTTTGAAGACGACTTCGCCGGCCAGGCTCGCATGATCGCGGTGCACAACCAGGTAGCCGCTCTGTTGGTCCATGCCGTCGTTCCGGCGATGAAACGCAGGGGGCGGGGGGCCATCATCAACGTGTCCTCCCTCATGGCCTTCTTCCCGCTGCCCGGGTCGGAAATCTATAGCT
>SDBV01002747.1_pt1 | contig 26274 bp, 20 predicted proteins | sample 2277081 | NCBI WGS metagenome assembly SDBV01 (sample SAMN10402039, study PRJNA504765) | marine sediment metagenome | isolation source: marine sediment core GS10_PC15, 223 cmbsf | place: Arctic Ocean: Southern Knipovich Ridge | collected 2010 | reverse complement strand
GGAAAGCCTTACCTTGAAATTGAAATTGACCGCGACGCGATTTCGAGGCACGGACTGCACGTGCGCAAGGTACAGGACGTTATCGAAACCAGCATCGGCGGGAAAAGAATAACGACGACCGTGGAAGGACGTGAACGATATCCCGTACGCATCCGTTACATGCGTGAACTGCGCGACCAGATCGAGACCCTTGATCGGATACTTGTGCCCGCACCTGACGGTTCACAGATTCCGATGGGACAACTGGCGAGCATCAAGTATGTGCGCGGCCCACAAGCTATAAAAAGCGAAGATACGTTCCTGATTAGCTATGTGCTTTTTGACAAGCTGCCGGGATACGCAGAAGTAGACGTTGTCGAAACGTGCAAGCAGTTTCTTGAGGAGAAAATTACTACAGGAGACCTTATTCTCCCTGCAGGTGTATCGTACAAATTCGCGGGGAACTATGAAAATCAACTGAGGTCACAGAAAACGCTATCGATTGTGTTGCCGGTGGCGCTCTTCATTATCTTCATGGTCCTTTACTTTCAGTTCAAATCTATCCCGACTACCCTGCTCGTGTTCTCGGGAATAATCGTGGCATGGGCGGGAGGATTCATACTGCTATGGCTATACGGACAGCCCTGGTTCATGAACTTTGACCTCTTCGGCACTAGCATGCGCGGCCTGTTCCAAATCCATCCTATCAACCTGAGCGTGGCAATCTGGGTAGGATTCCTGGCGCTGTTCGGAATAGCGTCGGACAACGGCGTGGTTATCGCCACGTATCTGGACCAAAGTTTTGCCTCACACAAGATTACGAGCATTGAGGAAATTCGGGAAGCTACGCTCGAAGGCGCAATCCGGCGGATTCGTCCATGCCTGATGACTACGGCAACAACGATTCTCGCCCTGCTGCCGATCCTCACTTCTACAGGGCGGGGTTCGGACGTCATGGTGCCCATGGCCATCCCGTCATTCGGCGGAATGCTTGTCGTACTCATCACCGTCTTTATGGTCCCCGTGCTATACTGCATGATAAAAGAAGTCCAATTCGTTTTTGCCAAAAAAAACGGCGGCGAAGATGGAAATGATTAGCTCGATTCTGCTAAGGACATGGGGTTTTGGGTTTGGAGACGTGTTTGGTGTAACTGGTTGAACTGCTCCTGGTTAGCTTCTGGATTCCCGCCTTCGCGGGAATGACGGTAGGGGAAGCGTCGACGAGGTTTATGTCGTTTTTTTAATCTGTGAAGATGGCGGTGGGGGCTGCTGATGAGAAGGAGACAACAATGGCGCTTGTCCTGATAGCCGCAATGGCAATGGCTGAAATTCAGACACCTCTGTTTACCGCGTCTGACGAGCAACTGCGCACATACATACTAACGGCGTGCGAAGGCCACCCTGAACTGCAAAAACGATACGCTGAATGGCGCGCCGCTATCGAGCGCGTTCCGCAGGCGAAATCGCTCGATGACCCAATGCTGAGCTTCGGATACTTCCTTCAGTCCGACATGAACAACTACAAAATATCCCTGAAACAGAAATTTCCCGCTATCGGAGTGTTAAGGGAGCGCGGCGACAAAGCCATGGCCGAAGCGGACGCGGCCTTGGCGCGTTTCTACTCACAAAAGAACTTAATAATCGCCAACATCAAGACGGTATACTACAACTACGCTTTCCTTGCCGAGCAAATGTCCGTGGTCGAGTCTCAGAAAGAAATATTGGACGACATGGAAAGCATAGTGAGGCAGAAGTATTCTCTGGGCATGGCCCCGGAATACGAGATGGTGCGCGTCCAAATAGCCCAGGAAAAATTGCGCGATATGAACGAGCAACTTGCTCAATCAAGGGCGCCCCTCATGGCAAAACTCAACGATGCGATTGGCCGGGACATCACAACCGGCATTCCGTTGCCCAAGGGGACCTTCAACGTCGAGAGGGTGTCGCACGAAGCCCAAACCGAACAGGACATTCAAATTGTCATGGCCCGCATACGCGCGTCAAATCCCGATTTGACCGAACTCGAAAACATGATTGCCGCGCGCGACTCAGCCGTTACGCTGGCGGAAAAACAACGCAGTCCCAACATTACGGCCGGCATCGACTACGGGGCGGTCAGAAACAAGAAAATGTCTATAGAACAAACCCCAACGGGACCGATGATGACCGCTAGGAATGCCGACGAGAACTTCATGTTTTCGATAAGCATAAACGTACCCATATGGCGCAAACGCATCAAAGCGGCCGTTTCCGAAGCTGAACAACTCAAAGACGCCACACGTAACGCAAAACGACGGAAAACCCTGGCCTTGAATTCAATGGCTGAAAAAGTGCTGTTCCACATCCAGGACGCCAAACGAAGGTTGTCCCTGTACACAGACTCGTTGCTGCCCAAAGCGGAACAGGCCTATGAAGGCTTGCTCAGCGGATACGCGGCGGACACCGGCGCTGACTTCACGCTCATGCTGGACAGCGTGAACATATTGCTGGAATTCGAACTCGAACAAGCCCGCGCCATGCGAGACTTCTACACGGCAAACGCCGAACTCGAATACCTCACCGGCGGCGCGGGATTTCCCGGCGCCAATCCCGAATAGCCAATGCTCCATTGCCGACACCGCAGCGTTTTATCTCGTTCCCATGCTCCCGCGTGGGAATGCATACAGAACGCGGCGGAACGGGGAATAATCGGCGCTGAAGAATTGGGTTCGGCATATATGCATTCCCACGGAGGACCGTGGGAACGAGATGAACACGGATGAACGCTTTGAAGTTGCGGCGGGGGGGGCGAGCGTCCCCGCGAGCCGCTGTTTACCGATGAATGCGGCTGCTAATGACATGGGGTTTTAGATTTACAGACACTTTCGGCTTAACCTGTTGAGCGTTACTGGGTAAGGACAGTAGATTGCTTCGTCGTTCCTCCTCGCAAAGACGAGTGGGGGGAGTGGTGGTGGATGCTTGTGGACTTCATGGACTTCATGGACTGTATGGACGATATGGACGATATGGACGTATTGCGTTGACGAGGTTCATGTCGTTTTATGAATCTGTGCCGAAGGCGGTGCGGCGCTCGCAAGTACGCTCGCGCTCCCTTGCAACCGCTTTTCTTGGGTGAAGAACAAAAAGGGAACGGCCTTATTCGTGTGTGTCAATAAAGCCATTCCCTTGTGCGGTGTGGTCTTTTACAAGATCAGTATTGCTGCCTATTCTTTCTTCTTGGGGCCTTCAGAAGCCTTGTCCAGTTTGCTCAGATACTTCAGCGGATCCTTCTGGAAATCCGACACGCATCCGTTGCAGCAAAAACGTACAAGTCTGTTGTTCACAACGAGGTTCTTCGCTTTAGCATCATCCAGTTCGCTATCCTCCATGACGACACATGTCTTCAGAGGATAATCCTTGAGCTGTTTTTTAATGGCGGCAGCATCGATCTTCGCGAGGTATTTGGCCGGATCGGCATCAAATTTCTTCACGCAGTTGGCGCAGCAAAAACGTACAAGCCGGTTCTTGTGCATATAATCTATCGCTTTGCCCATGCCGCCCAGTTTTCCGCCCAAAACAACGCATGTGTCAAGTGGATAGAGCTTCGTCTGCTGCTCAATGGATTTCTTGTCGATCTTTTTCAGATATTCTTCCGGATTCTTCTCGAACTTATTTACGCAGCTTTTACAGCAGAAACGAACTTCGCGGCCTTTGTGCTTAATCACCAAAGGATCGCCCATCGCGTCCAGCCTTTCGCCGCTAACAATACACGTATCCAATGTGTAGAGATCGCCCAGAGTCGCGTCTTTCTCCTCCGAAGCAAAGCCTGCGAAACACACTGCCACGCATGCAGTCAAAATAACCAGTTTTCTCTTCATTGTCTTCTCCTTTTCACTTTTCAGCCCTGAACTATGGATTATTCGCCTTGTAAATGTAACAAGCGGTAATGCTCACAATATTTCGTGAGGCTCTTGGCCGAGACCCTCACGCACAATCATTGAACTTCACAAAACGAGTGGTATTTGGCTGGCAACTTCTATTAATAATGAACACATTGCCCGCACTTCTGCTGCGACTGGGTCGAGTTGAACTGGCTGAACACCCTTTGAAATGCAGGCGTTTTCACGCACCGCAAATTGTGATTGCTTCGATGATTTGGTATTATCAGCCCAGTTCCCGCCAGCCGGAGTTATAGCCGATTGGTTACTGAAAAGATTAGACTCCTGTCAACATTCCAAAGAAAGGCATGATTAGGAAGCATGGAGTTTTCCATTATAATTCCCGCCAGGGATCGTGTGGATCTGCTTGAGAAACTCCTTAAGAGCATACAGGAATTTGCCCCAAAGGAGATCGAGCACGAAGTTATCGTTATTGACGATGGTTCAAGGCAAAGTCTGGAGGCCATAACTGAAAAATACGGTGCCCGGTGCATCCGTCGAGAAACAAGTGAAGGGCCGGCAGGTGCGCGAAATGAAGGCGCGCGGCAGGCCAAGAGTGACCGGCTCGTCTTTCTCGATTCAGACGTAATAATCTCACCGGGATTTCTGGAAACTGCAAAGAAGGCACTGGATTCTGATGAAGAGATGCAGTGCGTGAGTTTCCTGAACCAAAGCTATGATCCGTCGGACAATGTGGTTAGTAACTTTGGCGCTGCCATCGAGAGCTATTGGTTCAGCCAATATAGGACAGACAAGACAGCGGGAGTTAAAAAGGCGCCCGGTTTTGGACCACGATGCGGCGCAATCCGGAAAAGGGCCTTTGATGAAATAGGCGGCTTCGACCAGTCGTTCAAGACAAACGCGCATGAGGACTATGACTTTGGCAAGAGGTTGGCAGAGCGTTTTCGACTAGGAGTAGCGTCTGAGCCGATTTTGTACCACAGGTATCCGGATTCATTATGGCGGATGGCGCGAAATTGTTTTGTTCGCACGGCCCTTTTCATCCCCTATCAAATGGAAAACCCACGGCCGTTGTATGAGACTCAGATATCCCGAAACGAGGGCCTTATCCGGCTAGCAGGGTGCTTGGCGGTATTGCTGGGTCTTGTTGCGCTTTTCCCGTTGCCGGCACGTTGGCTTGCTGCTGTCATCTCCCCGGCGCTGCTTGCGTTGTATTTTGTAGGCATTTGGGGTTTTCTCAATTCGGCACGCAAAGTGAGTGAATCATGGCTGTTCCCGGTTTGCTGCTTTTTCATTCATTTGCTCACGTCCCAGGCGATAATAGCGGGAGGGTGCTGGGGAATGGCGTGTCTATTTGCAAAGAGGCTGAAGCGGCAAGAGGATAAATAGCAGCCCCGTCCGCGCTTAATACCTTTTTGCTTCAGCTTTATGGACGGAATGGACATTGTGGACGAAATGGACAACTGGAAATGCTTTGAGTTGTAATCTCCAGGATAGAGTGGTTTTGGGAAAGTATGTTGAAGTCTGATAAATCTAAGAAGATACGTTTTATGAGAAACAGATTATTTACAGCTGCGGGCAGCGTGGGAAAAGCCTTCTTACAAGGCAAGATAAAGTATCTGATTTTCCACGTCACCTCGCGCTGCAATGCGAAATGCCGAATGTGCTTTAATTGGGACGGCATGGAGGCGCGCCGCGGCGAATCGCAGTTGACTTTGCCCGAATTTGTGGAAACCGCCAAGGGCATAAAGCTTCTTCCACAATTAACCCTGTCCGGAGGTGAACCCCTTCTTCGAGATGATCTAGCGGACATAATCAAGGCATTTTACGATCATGCGCAGACCCGTTTCTTCACGGTGCCTACAAATGGATTGAGTCCGGAGCGCCTGCACGACCTGATTGAACGATTTGAGACAAATGCCCCGGGAGCATACCTGAATGTGTGTTTGCCTTTTCACGGAACTGGCGCCTTGTTTGAGGACATTCTGGGAGTGCCCGGTTCGTACGATAAGTTCGAGAAAAGTTACGCGGTAATTGCTGAGGCGAAGAAGAGGTACCCAAACATCTCGTGCGCTCTGAATTTTGTTATGAACAAATTCAACCACGAGGAGTACAAACAGACCATAGACTTCGCCAGGAAAGAATTCCCTGATACCCCTATCGGCGTTGCCTATGCAAGAGGCGAAACCCATGAGAAGGAGGCAGTCGAGTTTCCAATTGAATCCTATATGGCTGCCCAAGAATACGTGCGCAAAAGCCAGCGCAAGAAAAGCACCGCTAATCCTTACACCCTGATGAATGAGAGCATTGGAAGGCAGATCAGTGACGTTGTGGCAGGGGTGGCCAGAGGTGAAGTCACAAAGCTAAACTGCAAGGCCGCAAAAAACTTTCTCGTCATATACGAAACAGGCGACGTGTATTCGTGCGAACTGATCAACAGCATCGAGGCGGACCAGGGCAATCATGAATCAATGCCGGCATGTTTAGGCAGCCTGCGCAATTTTGACTACGATGTTTACCGCCTGCTGGACAGCAAACATGCCAAAGATATAATCAGCAGGATACAGGACAAAGGCTGCGTGTGCACGTGGGAATGCGCCATTTATTCCAACATCATACATTCACCAATGCAGATTGCGCGGTTGGGCCTAAACATGTGCGGGTACTTGCTCAAGCCTCAAGACGCCAGCGGCACAAACACGGCGAATGGTCCTCAATCTAAGAGCCCTGGGCCATAATCCCACCCAAGGTCCCAAACGCTATTGGGTCTTGCCTCTTTTCTCTTCAATGCTCGCGGCTACCCATGTGTTGCCGGTTTCGAGGCGTTTGCTCAGTTCGCGGACGATGTTGAGAAGGAATCTTACAGCAATGGGTCCCTGTAGGAGCTTTTGAATTTCGTCCTCATCAAGGCTAAGCAACTCCACATCCGAAAGTGCGGTGGCTGTGGCTGAGCGCGGCCTACCGCTCAAGACGGACATCTCGCCGAATGCTTCACCCTCCTTACAGTTCGCGATATGCTTGTCGTTAACGTAAATTGCAGCTACGCCGTCGACCACTATGAAGATATAGCTGCCTGGGGCACCCTCTCGGAAAATGGTCGTGCCTTTGGAAAAACTGACTGTTTCCGTGCGTCCCAGGAGGTCCTCCACCTCCTCTGGCGCCAGCCCATCGAAAATTCGTATCTTTTGAGGAGGTATTTGAGGCTGAGTGTCATCGGCCATTTTTCTCTTTCTCCCATTAAAGAACAAGCTCGTAAACTGATGCACAGTATAGCACAACCTGCCTGGCTCTACCACCGGCAGCGCCCTGTAATTAACCGCTATTCGCCGCGTTCAATCCCATTGTGCAGATTATCTCAGAGCTATGGAAAAATCGCCCTTTCATTCGCCCTGTGGTCTTAGGGCCACCAGTGAAACTGCGTCCAAGTGTTTAGCATATTTCTTGAACACACGTCTTATTTCGAATATGCGCCGGCGTGCCGCTGGCTTTCGGACTACCCGCGACATAAACCGCAGTGCCCCAACCAAGCCCTCGTCTTGAATCATCCTGTGCGGCTTCAAAAGACTCATGGGCGCTGCTTCATGCCTTATGACCGAGAACCCGGATTTCTCCAAAAGCCCGCGCCACTCTCCCTCAGTCAGCGGCCGCGCCCCTACGCGGAGCACGTCTCTCAACGCCGCCTCAATCTCCGCCTTCAGCGACTCGTCCAAATCCTCAGGCACAAGCCGCGTCTCATGTATACCATACCGGCCGCCTGGTTTCAGCAGGCGGTATGCCTCGTCAACGATTCGCTGTTTGTTTGGGGGCGTCTGCATGGTCAACATCGCCTCTCCAAACACAACGGACGCGCACCCGTCCTCCAACCCCGAAGCCTCCGCCTTTCCCACAACGCACTCCCCATGCGTGCCGTCTAGCAATGCTCTTTGAACCGTTTTCTGCGACTCCCGATCCCGTTCCACGGCAGTGTAGGAAAGCGGTGAAAGTTTCAACACCATGCGCGTGGTCACTCCTACGCCAGGAGCAAACTCGACCACTCGATCCTCCCTGCCAATATCCAGTGCGTCCAGCATCCACCGCGTCAATTCAATGCCGCCCGGACGCATGGTGCGCTTGCCCAGGCCAAACAATAGGGTGTATGCAGGTACGCGTCCCAGATCCGGCGTTCCCTCTGCGGCACTTTTCTCCACGTTCACGTCCTCCTGTTGACAAGGCAATGTTATCGTACACTCTTGTCTTCTTTCAACTCAGATAATGCAGTCGGCGGAGTATGGCATAATGGACGAAAGGAAACCTTGAGCAAATGGATGCGTATCAGGTAAAGAAGTTCCGCCTCAGGACGGACACGGGTAGCCTTGCGGGCATATTGCGATGTGCAATAAACGACAGGTTTTAAGAGGAGGACCAAGAATGCGATTCTCACGATTTGTCCTGACTGGATTTACTGTCTCCGTTGTGTTTGTTTCGGCGTCTCTTGCGGCGACGGATGAGGCGGCTGACGATCTTTATGTCCCTCCTTTTGGGTGTCCGTTGTATGACCGCGATTGTTCCGGGCCATCTTGTCCTGCTGGCTGCGAGAAGCATCCGCTTTCTGAATGGCCGGATGCCGCTAAGTCTCCGTCCGCGGCTTTACCGCTGCAGGGTCCTGGACCGTATCCGAACGGTCTTGGCCGCGAGTGGGTCGGTCGTATAAACAAATGGTATGAGGAGGGTACGGCGAGTGGCCTGACGCAAGACAGATTTCGCAGCTTCGACAACGGCCATTCGGGCCTTAGAAAGAACCCCTTTCCCCAACTGAAATCTGAAAAGCCTGTCCCCACTTACTTCGCCGTGTGCGAGGACATATTTGCACCAAGGGTGACGATGGGCGTTCAATCCTATGGAGCAACGCCGCATCCTCAGATCAAGATTCAAGGCCGCTCGATGATAGAATTCAATTCACAGTCCGTCATAAGGGCCGCCTACTCGATCAGCAAGACCGAGAGCCGCCGCACAAGGAGCTTCTACCGCTCCTTTTATGAAAACAACTTCCTCTTTATTGCCCCCGCCGTAGGGACGTTTACTCCTGAGAGGGACAGCTTTACGTTCTTGAGTCCCTTCTATCTGCACTCGATTGGGGCTTCCAGTAGCGATTCCACTTTGATGATACCGTTTGTGTTTGCGTCGGCCGCCATGCCGCCGGAAATCAAGACGCGAATTTTGCGCAAAGGGCTTTTTGTACCCACGATGATGTATCTGTTCAAGAGCCATATTGCGGGAGACATCAAATCCACTGAAGCACATGTCCCTGCCTACAAAATTGCTGAGGCCCAGTTCGGCTATGAAGGCCCGACAACCTTTCTGGATAATATGCTCAATGCCGCGCACGACTTGACGCACATTCCACCCGTAGCACGGTTGAAATTTTCAAAACAAAGCGGGATAAATGACAGCCACGACTATCAAAGCAGGCCGTATTACGCCACCAACGTTTATTCTTTCACTGCCGCGCTAAGACAGGGAGAGAAACTGTACCTGATAATAGATTTGCGATATAGCTGGACCGATGAAGGCAAAACTCTAACCAGCTACTACTCGAAAAAGCTCAGAGGTGAAGGAGAAATCGAGTATCTCAACGAGGAGGGCTCGCTATTGGGCATTACGGTGCCTTGGTCATTGACTCCAACAACTCACGACTACCGGAGCGATTTCCTGTTCCTCGTCAACGACGGAGACTACTATTCCGCGCCAGCCTACGTGTCCGTTCGCCACATTCACAGGTTTGACCCAATCATCAAAGGCATCAAAATTAAATGATCAACAGGCCGGGCGAATATCATCGATGCTGTGGCAAGGGGGGGCAAGAACCTATTGCTGACTGGGCCGGGGCAGGGTTTTGGGAGGAAACAAAATGAGAGAACCGGAGGCCCAGCTATTTGCCATGCCTCCGGTTCAATAAAACTCGTCTATACACTCAGCTCATTATGCAAAGAACCTTTTACGCAGAACAGAGCCAATGGCTCCCATTCCGAGAAGAACAAGGGTTGTGGGCTCAGGAACTACATGGTCGCCATGCTGACCGCCACCGCCCGAATCGGTTCCTGCCATATCGCCTTCAAACTCGTCGATGAGCCAGTAGTTGCCTGTATCATGCACTATGACATACGCAATGTTATTGCCCGCGCCCGCATCGACTCTCAGGAACGCCATGTCCGAGCCGCCGTAATTGGTTCCCGTGTGGGCAGTGTCAAGCAAAACGCCGCCGGAGTCGTAGGCTTCCAACCAGAAATCGCTGGCGGATGTAACACCCACTTGGAACCATGTACCATTTTGGTCGGTAAAGTCAATTCGACCCCAGTCCTGACTTACACCTAGCCAAGCGAAGATCCTGCCATACATCTGGTAAATTCCATGATTTATGGCTAGATCAATGGAATTAATGTTGTAGGGGGCAGGAGGGGCGGTGGCGTCAATACTACCATACACCCAATCATTTCCACCGGAAGTCGTAAATGTCAGGCCGGAAACGCCTGATATTGTTGCGCCTTCCGTACCGTCTTCGAAGCCCGTGAATAGCGCGGTCGCAGGCATGGCAGCGCCCAACACGAACAACACTGCTAAGAAACCCAATTTCCTCAACATAACTAATCTCCTTTTCTTTTCTTGTTCACCCATTTACCACTCTGTCAACATAATTAACGTATCTAACGCAAACTTAATCGCGCTTTTTCAGCTTGAGGAACGATACTCTTCTTTTGCTTTACACCTTTCATAGAACCCTCAGCGGAACCACTTTCTGGCCTAGTACAAGCACCCTTTGGCCCAGCCTTTTCCTCAACAATACACTGTATAGAGCAAGAACGATGCCAACTCTGTGATTTCAGTGAAAGGCTTAAGATTGATACGCAAACTGATAATTTTGTCGGGATTAATAAGACATTAATACTAATAACTGTCCCGTCTGCGTAAAAAACCCTGTCAATTCATTACGAAGTTGTCAGTATTGAATAAGAAAGAACGCTAACAGTGCGTGAAAGTGCTCAGTCCCCCGGCCCTTTTAGGCCAGGGTAGTGTCTGAGGAGAGTGCTGAGTCGTTTTTTGTTTTGTCGGAACGTCTTTTCGCGAAAAGCGCACTAAATCTAATATGGACTTGAGTATTCTGAACACGGCCAGTAACTCGCGTAAGACGGCGTTTGCCTGGGGCTCGACAGGCCCAAGTAACGGAAAGTCCCACCTCTAAGTCCTTGTCACTTTGTACCTTAGGTATCCCAACGAGGCATAGAATAACAGCCCAGGGCAAAACGAAGAACCTGAGTGCCGCCCTGGGTATAGGCCCCAAGGAATCAACAACCTGTAAGGGTTCGAAAAGAAAAAGGCCCAGAATTCGATCCCAAATACTCTGATTACGACAGTTGCGGCTCTAGCCCGCATCGCTCAGCTTCAACCTGTTCGCATCCAATATCTTACCACGCTTCATCCACGTTCCGGTGAGCGATGCGGGCTAGCCAGTGAAGGGCAAACTGCTCGGACTTCTTGGTATGCCGCAATAGACTCTTGGCAATAGACCTTTCCATCAACGGCAAGTTTAGGATATGATAGTGGGCAACTTGCGCTGAGGGCGTCTTGCTCATAATCTGAAATGGAGAGGAACTGATAATGGAATCTGCGAGTAGAAGAAGCTTCCTGAAGACAGCGGGAATTGGAGCGGCGGCTTGTTTGGGCGGCAGCTCCTTTGCCGCCAGAGGCAAAGGAACGAAACAGCCGAACATCGTTTGGATATACAGCGACGACCATAGCCATAACGCGGTAAGCGCTTACGGCGGTCTGCTGGAGGACGTCGCGCCTACGCCGAATATTGACCGAATCGCGAAGGGAGGGATGATTTTCCGCAACAGCTTCGTAACAAACTCGATTTGCGGCCCTTGCCGCGCGGTCGTTCTGACCGGCAAACACAGCCACATCAACGGCTTCATGACCAACGGCAATAAGTTCGACGGCGACCAACAGACCTTCCCGAAGTTGCTCAAAAAGGCTGGATATCAAACGGCGCTATATGGTAAATGGCATTTATCCAGCGATCCGCAGGGATTCGACGACTGGGAAGTCCTTCCAGGACAAGGCCATTATTACAATCCTGATTTCCTCAACGCCGACGGCAAACACGCCGAGCAAGGCTACGTTACAGACCTTATAACCGACAAGGCGCTCGATTGGCTCGATAACGGACGTGAGGCGGGCAAACCATTCATGTTAATGGTGCAACACAAAGCGCCGCACCGCGAGTGGGAACCTGGTCCGGACCATCTGAACACCTTCGACGGCGTGACGATTCCGGAGCCGGACAGCCTGTTCGACAATTATGAAGGACGGGGAAGCGCGGCGAAGCTTCAAGACATGACTATCGAAAAGACCATGCGAATGGGCGCGGACCTGAAGGTTTGGGACCACGCGGCGCTGAATAAGCCACTGAACAAAATGACGGATGCGGAAAAGGGCCTAAACCGCGCGCGGCAGCGCACTTTTGGGCGAATGACGGACGAACAGCGCAAAAACTGGGATGCGGCATACGAGCCAAAGAACGAGGTATTCCGTAAAGCGAAGCTGAGTGGCAAAGAACTTGTTCGCTGGAAATATCAGCGTTACATGAAAGACTACCTGCGCTGCATAGCGTCCGTCGACGACAATGTAGGGCGCGTTCTGGATTATCTTGAGAAGACTGGACTGGACAAGAACACGGTCGTTTTCTACTCGTCCGACCAGAGTTTTTATCTGGGCGAGCACGGCTGGTTCGACAAACGCTTCATCTACGAGGAGTCGTTGCGCACGCCGTTATTGGCAAAATGGCCCGGAGTCATCAAGCCAGGCTCGGAGGCCGAAGCGCTGGTCCAGAATCTGGACTGTGCGGAAACTTTCCTGGACATATGCGGCGTGGATGTTCCCGAAGACATGCAGGGCGAGAGCCTCGTTCCGTTGATGAAAGGACGTACGCCGCGAAGGTGGCGCAAGTCCATCTATTACCACTACTACGAGGGCGAAGACCGCGTCCACAAAGTGCATAAGCACTACGGACTGCGCACGGACCGATACAAGCTGGTATATTTCTATACCCTGGACGAATGGGAGTTCTACGACCTCAAGACAGACCCGAGCGAAATGAAAAGCCAGTACGACAATCCGGAGTACGCTAAAAAAGTTAAAGAGCTCAAGGCTGAATTAGTCCGCCTGCGCAAGCATTACAAAGTGCCTGAGGACGACGTATAACGGGGTTCCATGCCCATGCCGGCCCATGATCGCAGAGTGCTACTTGTACGCCCGGTAATCGACAACGACGCCGTTTACGAGCTTTTTGTGTCCTGCTTGCGTGACTTTTCCGTTGGCCGGAGTCAATACCACTACTGCCGCGGATTCGGCATCGAGACGAAAGCTGCTTCGACCTGTTACGTTTCTTCTTATGAACGTTTTTGAAACAGTGTCATAAAGGTCCACGGGATTTTCGCCTACTTTGATTTCGACTTCTTTGGGCCCGTCGTGTGGATTGAAGTAAAGGTAAGTTGGATATGCGCGGTCATGGAAGAAGTCGGTCTTGAGGCAATCGAGTTGCAGGATTTTTTCTTCGTTGGTTGTTGAAATGATTCCGCCGAACATGCCTACATAAGCGCCGCCGTATAAGCAGAAATCCGTTTTGCTTTTTTGCTGCTTGATCTGATCGCCTACTGCGTAAGGGCCGCGCGGCGACAGCTTGTCCGTGAAGAACTCGAATTTGCCGCCTTTGAGGTCTCTGCGCAGGCCTTCATAGGCGATTGCGTGGTCCGGGTCACCTTTCCAGTGTGCGCTGGTCTGGCGGCCGGAAGGATGGGCGTCCGCATAGAACAGGCGAGACGCGTTGGCGGCATTGAGTACCCATTTGCCGATGGCCCGGGCGTATCGTGGGTCGTATCGCACGAGAGGAACCAGCGCGCCAACCTGTGCAAAGGTGTTCATGGCGAATGCGTAGCCTGTCCGCGTCTGGCCAACCAGACCGTAACAATCGTAGTCTCCCCAGCTCTCGGCCATCACACCCCAGCCCTTACGGCATGGGCTTGTGCCGTCAAAACACCAATTGATCATTTTATGAAGGTCGTAATCGAGCCCAAGTTCGGCGTTCATGCGTGCCGCCAAATACGCGCCATACGGCATCAGCACTTCATAATATGGCCCGTCCTCCGAATCCCTGTTATCGAGATACTGCATGCACACTTTTGCCGCATCAAGGTGTTTTTCGTCCTTCCACCGGGACCAAGCCATATATTGCAGCCATGCAATGCCCGCGGCTCCGTCCGGCTCCTTCCATCGGCCATTGTCTACGGCTTCGCGCCTCTTTAAGTCGAAACCGGTGTGATTGAAATCTCCTTGCAAGGCTATCGCAGCGACTTGCCATCTGTCAGCCATGGTCCTCATGAGTTCCTGCATGCCGGCCTTTTCGCGATAGTTGTCCAGCAGCATGCAGTACGCCATCGCAGGCCAGAGGCGGTACCAAAATGACCCGGCGGAGCCCTGGCGCGTGTTGTTCAGTATGACGTTTTCGCCATTGGCGCGGTTGAAATACTGCTTGCACATGTTCACGAAGTCATGGCCATCCTGGTCACTCTTGTCAATACCCACAAGGCTTGCGCCAAGGACCGCGCCCAAACAAGTCAACGCTTCGTGGCTCTTGCCCCATCTGGGATCGCCTACATAACTCGGAAGACCGAAGCCAGGCATGTCGAAGTTTACCCGCTCATCATCGTGCCATATCAGAGGCAGGTGTTCGCCCTTGACGTCGAAATCGAAGGCCAATCGGTCAAAGTTCCTTGCGGTGGATTTCCAGTCGCGCATCTTGAATGGAGTGGGGATATTTGGCATCTGTTCGACACGCGGAATGGTCAACTGCTCTGAGGGCGTCAACGCCGATTCGGCATCGGCGCACCATGCGCTTGGCCAAACCGACACCACGGCAAACAACGCTATGGCCGCTGAGATCATCAGGCGCTTTCCGGGTCGAGCGTTCCGTCCGCATGGCTTCCGTCGATTGAAACAAAGGCGTCTAAGACGCAACGGACGGGGCCATTTGGTCAATCCATTCTTCATAGAGCGCTTCAATCTCCTTCGCGACGTGAGGCTCGCTTTCCATAAGATTCTGCTCTTCGCCCGGATCCGTACGCAGGTCGAACAACCCGAGGAACTTCTTTTCACTCACCAGCTTCCAATCGCCCCGCCGCAGGGCCCAGCGTCCGCCCTTCTTGTAACTCCAGAAGAGCAGTTCATGCGGTCGGCGGCTATTCTCACCGTTCACGTAGGGGAGCAGATCGACGCCGTCCAAGCCGGGTTCCTTCGGCGCATCAAGCCCGGCGGCAGCGAGTATGGTCGGCAGCACGTCCAGGGTCGATACGGGCGCATCGAAGGTTTTTCCTTTCGCGATTCCTTTGGGCCAACGCACGATGAAGGGTACGCGGATGCCGCCCTCGAACAGGGTTCCCTTGCCGGCGCGCAGTTTCCAGTTGTCGTACGCATCGCCCTGGGGACCGCCGTTGTCGCTGATGAAGAAGATCAGGGTGTCGTCATCAATGCCAAGCTGCTTGAGCGCATCCAGAATCTTCCCAATGCCCTCGTCCATGACGTCGATCATGGCGCGAACGACATCCCTGTTCTCCGCGCCGCCGTTGTGGCGGTCCAGGTATTCCTTGGGGGCCTGCAGCGGACCATGGATGGCGTTGTAGGCCAGATAAAGGAAAAACGGCTGCTGCCGGTGACGACCGATGAAATCGACCGCGCGCTCCGTGAAATCGCTCGTCGTGTAGCTAATGTGCTCAACCACTTGCTCGCCGTCCAGGATGGGCGACTCGCCATGCGAATCCCCCCCAACGCCGACATGCCCCACGTTCGGATCGAAGTAGTCGTGTTGGCCGCCAAGAAAGCCGAAGAATTCGTCGAAGCCCATCCGCAGTGGGTGCTGCGGTTTCTCCCACCCCAGATGCCATTTCCCCACGCAGGCGGTCGCGTAGCCGGCGGGTTTGAGGTGATGTCCGATCAGCTTTTCGGTGGTGGGTATGCCCGCTTTGGCATCGAAGTTTCCGTAGTAGCCAAAGCGCTCCTGGTATCGGCCGGTGAGGAGTCCGGCGCGCGAGGGACTGCAAATGCAGGCAGTGGCATAGCCCTGGGTGAAGCGCGCGCCCTGGCGGGCTAAACGGTCGATGTTGGGCGTTTGGATATCCATCGTGTGCGGATAGCACTGGGCGTCGCCATAGCCCTGGTCGTCGCTGAAGATAAGGATGATGTTGGGCGGTTCGCTGGCGGCCCGCGCTTTTCGAAGCGGGTTCGACCACGAAAGCGCTCCGGCGGCGGCTATGGACGTGCTCAAGAACTTGCGGCGGTTCATATCCTGTTGAAAATTCTTCCTGCGTTTCGCACTGTGGAACCCCGGTCAGCCAGCCAATTCTTTGCGCAAGCGTTCCAATAGTTTCTGCGTCGCGCGGACGCCTTCCACGGGCGGGGTTACCTTGCCTTCGTATTCAATTGCTACGATGCCGTTGAATCCTGAATCGACGACGGTTTTCATGAGGCGGGCGTAGTCGAAATTGATTTCGTTGCCTTCCGCGTCAAAATCGTGGCTCTTGGCGGAAACCACTTCGGTGTAAGGCATCATTGCTTTCGTGCCGCCATAGGGATCGTGGTCTTTCATCTTGCCGAAGTCCGGCATTAGCCGCAGGTTGGGGGCATTGGCCTCTTTGGCAAGTTGGGCAAGCCAATCGCCCTGTTTGGCCCACTCAGAAGCGCCCGGCTCGATCACGAGGATAATGTCCCGCTTCTTTGCGTACTTCACGAGCGGCTTGAGCGTTTCTATGGTGTTCGCAATCGCCTCTTTACGCTCAATATCCGGGGCCTTGAGAAAGATCCGCACATACTTGCAGCCCAAAATGACCGCGTTGTCCACCGGTGTGTGGAATAAAGCTGACTGACTTTTTCTCTCTTCGCTGGTCTTTCCGCGCGCGTCCACGGGCTTCGCCATCAACAAAAATATCTCTGTGCCGGCCTTATCGGCGCGCTGCTTTAACTCCTTGTAGAAATCGGGGTCTTCCTTGCGGTCCTCGGGAAAACCTCCGTCCCAGACATCCAGCAAGGTTATGCCAAAAGTGTCCTTCGCAAAGGCCGGATAATCTAAAGCGTCGAGTGTACCGTCCTGGAACAAGAAGCGTAACGAATACATTGACAAGCCAATCTTGTACATTTCCTTCGAGGCCGCTTGTGCGGAGATGCAGTAAGGCGCGGCCAAACCTGCAAGACCGATTCCCGCTGTACGGTTTATGAATTTGCGTCGATTCAGATGTTTCTTCATGGCTCTATATCCTTCCGCTAGTAACTGCGATGCGGCGGATTGATGTACTTGTTCAACTCCGGCGCGTTGGTTATTTGCATGTTCTTGGCGTCCCAAAGGATCCGTTTGCCTTTGGCGCGAATTGCCAGGTTGCCCAGCAGCACCATTTCGCTCAGCGGGCCGGAGTATTCAAAGTTCGAGCCCGCCTTCGGGCCGCCTTTGCATGAGTTAATCCATTCCTGGAACAGGTCGCCGTTTGGTACACGCGGAATAGTTTTTGGTGGCAACTTCTTGGCCAGCGAGCGCATCTTCGACTCAGGAATAATCCTGGGCCCTTCGCATTTTTCGTTCGGGTCGTAGATGGTGCCCTTGTCTCCGTACATCAGGTAGCCCCTCTTGGTCTCGAATTCGCGCCCGGCTTCAAGTTCCTTAGGTCGCTCGGGCACCTTGCCGCCATCGTACCAAACAAGCTTCACCGGCGGCATAGAACCGCGTTTGGGAAACTCGTAGGTGACGATTGACCAGTCAGGAAAAGTTTCATCGTTAAACGGAGATGTCTCAGCCGTAACGGCCGTCGGCGCGCCTAGATCGAGGGCATAGAATGCCGCATCCATGGTGTGGCATCCGATGTCGCCAAGCGCACCGTTGCCAAAATCCCACCAGCCGCGCCATTTCCAGGGATGATACTCCGCGCTGTATGGCCGCATGGGCGCAATGCCCACCCACGTATTCCAGTCCAATGTCCCGGGCACGGTTTCCCCGGCCGTTGGGCGCTCGCGACAAGCAGAGCGGTATTTGCCGTCTGCCAACTTGACCGTCCATATGTGGGCCTCACGCACATCGCCAATTATTCCTGATTGCACCCATTCCTTCGCCAGGCGCACGCCTTCTTTCGCGTGGCCCTGATTGCCCATCTGCGTCATCACGCCGTGTTTGCGCGCGGCAAGTTGCAGTTCGCGCACTTGGCCAACCGAATGCGCGAGAGGTTTTTGTATAAACACGTGTTTTCCGCGTGTAATCGCCGCCATGCCCGCCGCAAAGTGCATGTGGTCGGGTGTCGAAACGGTAACGGCATCGATCTGATCGTCCATTTCGTCCAACATCTTGCGAAAGTCCTGGTATTTCGGAACGTCCGGATAAAGTTTGAAAATCTTGCCGGCCTGCGAGGGATCCACGTCGCACAGCGCAACGATTTCCTCCGAGCTTACGCCCATAATATCCGAATTACCCTTTCCGCCACAGCCTATACAAGCGATTCTAAGCTTAGGGCCTGAATCGGCCAGCTTCCCTTTTCGCAAAGGCGTAGCGCATTGAGACAACATTGCCGCCGAAAGGCCCACACTGGCCGTTTGAATGAATTTCCTGCGCGAGAATGTGTTCTTGCTCATTTTTGTTCCCTTTCATTTTCCAGCAGTGCTGACCGAAGCGAATCTTCAGTATGAATCCAAACCTACTCAATATTCAAGAACGGTTTTGCAAGATTGTTTTCGCGCGTGACCCCGCCCTGAGTGTAGAAGTCCTCCTTTACATACATCGAGTCGAGGACTTTCTGAAGCGTCGTCCGTGCCTGTTCTGCCGAGGATCTTTCAGGAATCGCGGAAATTGGCTTTTCCTCCAATGGGTCGGCGTCCAAATCATAAACCCGGCCGTTGTCGTAAAGCTTATACCGTTTGTCGCGGGCAAAACGCGCGCGTGGAAACTTTGGGTTTGCCATAGCACTAGCCGGATTCTTGTCGTAGTGACAGAAAACCCAGTCGCGTGGATTCCCCTTCCGGCCCCGGACTTGAGAAAGGAAACTTCTGCCGTCCAGACTCACGCCTTTTGGAGGCGCAGCACCTGCTGCATCGGCGAGTGTCGGCAAAACATCCGTGAAATCAACGAGGTCGTCGCACACAGCACCGGCTGCGGCTGTTCCTTTCCAGTTGGCGATAAGCGGCACATGAGTTCCCCCGTTTGTCGTGGCCCCCTTGCCGCCAATCACGACCGACCCATCTTTCATAGTCGTTTCCGTGCCCTTCTGTGTTCCGTTGTCGCCGGTGAACAAAACAAGGGTGTTTTCGCGAATGCCCAAGTCATCGAGTTTAGCCAGAATTCTTCCCACAATAATGTCCGCGTGTTCGACCATGTACTTGAAGTTCTCTTTGCTACTCTTCAGTTTCTTTTCAGGCGTCATTTCGTCAACACCCGGCGATTCGGGGGTAGGCACATTAGGACCATGCGTAAGAATCATCGGGTAGTACACAAAAAACGGCCCTTCCTTATGCCTTCCAATGAAATCCACAACAAAATCGCTGCATATATCGGGTCCGTAATTGTCCCAAGTGGCGGGAACAAGTTTGCCGTTCCACAACGCGCAGGGCCGCCAATAACGCGAGGTCATGTGAGGCCGGTCGTCTACTACGCAGTAATACCGCTCTTCCGGTTCAGCAGGGTTGAAATAGTAGTTGTTCTCTGCGCCCTTTTCGTGTTTCAGTTCGAAACCTTCCAAGTCAAAACCATAAGCCCACATGCAGGACTCTTCAAAACCCGCCTTTTTCGGCGTGACACCGTCACTGCTCAACTGCCACTTGCCCGCACACGCCGTCGCGTAGCCCGCGTCATTAAGCATGTGGCCGAAAGTCTTCTCAGTGCGCGGAAGCGTGCCCCACTGAGTATAGTTGCGGTTGTTGTACCGGCCAGTCATGATCTGGACGCGCGAAGGCGAACAGATTGGCGTCGAGTAGCAGTGGTCAAATCGCACCCCATCTTCAGCCATTCGATCCAGGTTCGGCGTCGAGTAGGAAGCGCATCCATATGCGCCCAGGCACTCGTAGCCCATGTCGTCAGCCATTATCAGGACAAGGTTAGGCCGCTTATCGGACCTTGCAGCTTTCGCGACACGTCCAAACGAAAGCGCCGCTGCACCGCCCACTATTGTTTGCAGAAAAGCCCGTCGATTTAATGTTCCACTCACGATGCCTCTCCATTTTGGAAGTGAGGGGATATAACGAAAGGACGGGCCGGGCAACGGCTCTCTTCGCCTGACCCGTGCTTGCCGAACCGGATGTCAATCACTTTGCGGTGTATCGCCAATCTCCCCGGTATTAATCAGTGCTCTGAGGTGCTTTATCCCGTCGGCGTCATTTGTGTCAAGAAGTTGCTTTTGATTTCGGCGCCGTCAGTGCCCTTATGGCCCAGGAGAGTAACGAACATGTTACCGGGGAATTTGCTGGGATACTTGACGAATTCGACATGGCCGTCCATGAAAAGAACGTTTATGCCGCCCGGTAAATGGTTGAATCGCGCTATCCTATTCTCTTTATACGTGCCCGAGGGGGTCAGGGAGCTGCTCGAAGCGTCGAACATGACTGGCACGGAGCTCTGGCTCGCAGCCGAGCCGGCCGGATTGTTGATGTCGGTAATCATGAACCGCTCGATGCCTTCCCGTGTGCGGTACACTGTCTGGCCGCCGCCCGTACCCAAAGTGATGGGTGTCGGTTCCGAACCTATCGAAGCGGCAACGGTATGCTCCTCTCTGTATGGAGCCCCAACCGTCACTAGGTCTATATCGACATCACACATGCACGGCCTCACCCCGTTACAGCAGACAGAGCAACTGCCATTCTTAAGGTAGATGAGACCACGGTAAAAGCCGGAATATGAGTTGTTGTCCGTCGTGGCCCAGGCGATATAGACATACGAGTAACGTTGTTGCAACATCCACACCATCCCAAGCCTCCGAGTCTGGGAGTTGGTGAAATCTATATCGGGAAACAGGCCCTCCGGATCGCCCGCATTGATGGCATCGACCGTCGTCTGCACTTCGGCCGCAATAACCATGGCGTCCGACGGACACACCATCACCTTTATATCCGTAAGATATTCGGGGTACACGAACTCGCCGCCCAAGGCGAACAGATGCCTGTCAAAGCCCCTGGTCTTCATAGCGCTGGGAGGAAACTTCCCCCCGTGTTCATTTGCGTACATCTTGAACACAAGGCCAAACTGTTTCAGGTTGTTGGCGCAACTTGCACGCCGCGCCGCTTCTCTGGCCCGTGCCAGCGCTGGCAAAAGGATAGCCGCCAAGATACCTATGATGGCAATGACCACCAGCAGTTCAATCAACGTAAAGCCATGTTTTCCCATTGCTCCGTTCTCCTTTTCAATTTAACCCACATAATGCAATTGGCGTGGATGAAGAGTGGTAACATGTTGAGGTCAGATGACTTGAAAAATCGCGAAGAATGCTTAAAAGTATTGTGAGCAATTCTTCAAGTCATCTGGGCCAACAAGTTGGCGCTATTCGCCGCGTTCAATTGTATTATGTGGGCTTAAGGTCATAAAGACATTCAATTCAAGGATTTCACTTTTAATTATATCACTAATACCGTGGCCTGTAAATGACATATTGCCTCTCGTTTGACATACCTTTCCCCCGTTTGATATATTCTGTAGTTCGTGCATGAATTGCGTCTAGTCGAGGTTCCACCAATGGGACCTTATAAGATAACTTCGGAGGCTCTGGAAAAGTGAAAACGTATGTCCCCAAAGAGGGGGAAATAGTAAAGAATTGGCACATTATTGATGCCGAAGACAAGGTGCTTGGGCGCGTGGCCGTGGAAGCCGCTAAGTTGTTGCGCGGCAAGCACAAGCCGCAATATACGCCTTACCTGGATTGCGGCGATCATGTGATCATTATAAACGCGGAAAAGGCCAAGGTTACCGGCAAAAAACTGACCGATAAGATATACTATCGTCATTCGGGATATCCGGGAGGTCTCAAAGAGACCACCTATGAAGAAATGGTCAAGAAACATCCTACTCGCGCAATGATGCTTGCTGTTAAGGGTATGCTCCCTCACAACAAACTCGGCCGTAAACTGGCCACGAACATTCGCGTATACGCCGGTTCGGATCATCCGCACGAAGCCCAAAACCCGCAACCTTATGCACTCGCTGAATAACCAGCAGGAGAAACAATAACGTGGCACAGATCAGGGACGAAATCGTGACAGTCGGAAGGCGCAAATGCGCGACCGCTAGAGTCAGAATGAAACCGGGAACCGGGACGATAATAGTCAACGGACGAACTTTGGATGATTACTTGGCGCGTGAGGTACTGGTAATGAACGCATTGCAGCCTTTTGACGTGACCAACACTGTGGGCAAATTCGACATACGCGCACGCTGTAACGGCGGCGGCATTGCCGGACAGGCCGGGGCCTTGCGGCTCGGCATTGCGCGTGCGCTCCTTGAATCCGACGAAAGCCTGCGCCAACCATTGCGCCGCGCCGGACTTCTCACCCGGGACGCCCGCGAAGTCGAACGCAAGAAGTACGGACAACCAGGCGCCCGCAAACGCTTCCAGTTCTCAAAGCGTTAAGCCATACCAAATACAATACATACGCCCCCATTCATTGGGGGCTTTTTTATTTTATTTTTATTTAAAATAGGGACAGTCACCTATTTTCTGCGAAATAAATAGGTGACTGTCCCTACTTTTTGTGACCCACCGTTTGGAACGCCCCTTTGGCCGGTGTTATAGTCTCATTGAAAACAAAGGCGAAGGCTAAAGTGGAAAAGAACAATAACAATAGACTTATAGAAATCGAAGGGCCGCCGGTCGCGGAAACGGCGGTGCTGGCGCGGCTCGCTTTGCCTATTGACACAGAGGGGGAAGTCGAGGAATCGCTGGAGGAGATGCGGCAGTTGGCGTGGACCGCTGGGGCCGAGGTGCTGTGTACGCTGGTCCAGCGCCGCGCGAAACCGTGCGCCGCGACGTTGTTGGGCTCGGGCAAAGTTGAGGAGCTAAAAGCGGCCGTTGAGGAACTTGAAGCGGACATGCTCCTGGTCGATTCGGACCTGACGCCTAAACAGGGCTCTAAACTGACCGACGCAGTAGGCGTAAAAGTCGTTGACCGAACGCAGTTGATTCTGGATATTTTCGCATCGCGCGCACAGACGAACGAGGGCAAGCACCAGGTCGAGTTGGCGCAGTTGCAGTATCTGCTGCCTCGGCTGGCCGGCCGTGGAAGCGTCATGCGCCAGCAGGGCGGTATCGGTGTGCGGGGTCCTGGCGAACAGAAACTCGAAGTTGACCGCCGTGTCATTCGCAAACGAATCGACCGGCTCAGGAAGGGCCTGGAAAGCGTGCGCAAGAACCGGCGTTTGCAGCGCAAACGGCGCACGGATGGAACCGTTGGCACAATAAGCCTGGTAGGTTACACCAACGCAGGCAAGTCATCGCTGCTGAACGCCCTTTCCGGAGCGAACGTACTTGTCGAGGACAAGCTTTTTGCGACGCTTGATCCCACATCGAGACAGATTCAATTGCCGAGTAGGCGCAACGCCGTGTTCAGCGACACGGTCGGATTCATACGCAAACTCCCCCACTCTCTGGTCGCTGCATTCAGGGCGACGCTCGAGGAAGTGAATGACTCGGAGCTAATCCTGTTGCTGGCGGACGCGGCGCATCCGGCTGTCAAGGACCACATTCGCGCCGTGTACGGCGTGCTGGAAGAAATCGGCGTTAACGACAAGACTATAATCCACGTATTCAACAAAACGGATGTTGCGGATGCCAACACCGTTCAGGAACTGATGCGCAACACGGATGGGACCTCGGTGGCCATATCCGCCAAAAAAAAGGAAGGGCTGGATGAGCTGCTGAACACCGTCGACATGGAGCTTGCAAAGAGTTTCGACAGGGTAACCCTGCGGATTCCAGTAGGCCGCGCAGGCTTGGTTTCAAAACTGTACAAAAGCAGTCGGGTCTTGAGCGAAAATTATGAAGGCGAAGAGATACTTGTCGAGGCCGAACTCGACGCGGCGGCAAGGAAACAATATGCGGAGTTCATAGCATGACTGAAAATACAGGTGAAAAGAATCCTCGCATTCGGGTTGCGGCAATAATTGTGCAAGACGATTCGATACTCCTGGTTAGGCACGTCAAGGACGGCCAAACCTATTGGCTGTTGCCGGGTGGCGGCGTTGAATTCGGCGAGTCGCTGGAAGAAGCGCTAGTGCGCGAGTTGCAGGAAGAGGCGAACCTGGACATAAAAGTCAAGGACCTCGTAATAGCGAACGACAGCCTGCCTCCCGACCGGCACCGGCACGTTTTGAACTTGTATTTTACGGCAGAAATCGTCGACGGCGAACTCATCTGCGCCAAGGACGAGCGAATCGCGGAAATGCGTTTCATGGCTATCGAAAAACTGCCGGAACTGACCTTCTACCCCGACATTCGTGAGCAACTGGCGGAAGAAATAAGTAATGATTTCCCGAACAGGGCCTTATACTTAGGCAAGATGTGGAAAGCGTGAGAGTAGCCTTTCTTAACCCCATGTTTGGCGTGGATTTCACTAAGTCCGCGAGATGGTTTGCGCGTTCCCGTGGACGTGTGCAGCGTCATCCTGACTATTTGTGCATAGCGGCGGGTACCGTCGAAGCCGCCGGACACGAAATATTCTTTCTGGACGCGCAGGCGAAGAATTTGTCTACCGAGGACGTCTTGCCGCTGATTGAGGACTTCAAGCCGGACCTCATCGTCTATCAGGCATCTACACCGTCAATCGACGCCGACATCGAGGCCGCCAGGACATGCAAAGCGGCTACCGGCGCGGTCAACGTGCTCGTGGGTCCGCACGTGAGCGCCGTGCCGGAGGACACTCTGAAGCGCGCCGGCGACGCCGTTGACGCAGCAGCCATTGGAGAGTACGACTTTACCTTGCGTGACCTGGCAAACGGCGTGGCAATAAAAGATTGCCCCGGCCTGGCCTGGAGCGAAAAGGGAAGCTACCACTGCAACCCATCGCGGCCGTTGATAGAAAACCTGGACGATGTCGCCTTCCCCGCATGGAAACACATCGACATCGAGGACTATCGCGACGCAGGCAAACTGTTCCCGTTCCTTACACTCATCAGTGGACGCGGCTGTCACGGCCGCTGCACCTTTTGCCAACTCCCGCAGGTCATGAACGGACGAAAGTACCGGGCAAGAAGCATTGAAAACATTGTAGCCGAAATCGAATACGACCTGTCGTTGTTCCCCGGACTCAAAGAAATCATGTTCGAGGACGACACGCTCATCATGCGCTCGACACGCGACCGGCTTGCGGAACTCTGCGAAGGACTCATAAGCCGCGACTTCGGAATCTGTTGGAGCGCCAACGCCCGCGTGGACTGCAACGACCTTGAGATCATGAAACTCATGAAACGATCCGGGTGCCGGATGCTGTGCGTCGGTTTCGAGTTCGGCGACCAGGAGATACTCAACAGCGTGCGAAAAGGCACAACAATCGAACAGATGTACAAGTTCGCGGAGAACGCGCGAAAAGCGGGAATCCGGCTGCACGGCTGCTTCATGTTCGGAGGCCCAGGCGAAACACCCGAGTCCGCCGAAAAAACCATCGAACTTTCCAAAGGACTCAAAATCGACACCGCACAATTCAGCGGAGTGGTCGCATACCCAGGCACCGAATACTACGACTGGGCACAAGAAGAAGGTTTCCTGATTCCAAAAGACTGGCGCAGTTGGGTCGACGACAACTTCGAACAATGCGCGACGGTAAACCTGCCCGGACTGTCAACCGACGAAATCAACGAGTTAATCGACAAGGGGCTCCGGGAATTCTACATGCGACCATCCCAAATGTTCCGCATGCTGCTCAACATAAGATCCACCGCCGACCTAAAAGCAAAACTACACGGCCTGAAAAGTTTCATAGGATACTTCTCCGGCAAAGAAAAATGCCCCCCGGATGACTTCTCAGGGAATAACTAGGCCGGTTGTCCCGCGGGTTTTGGGCTTGTAGAAGTCTTTGGTGTTGCTGGTTGAGCGTTACTGGAAAAGAGATTTCTCCCTTCGGTTCGAAATGACAGGTGGGGAAAAGTTGATTTGTTCACGAGATGAGGTCAGACAGTGGCAGTAGATTGCTTCGTCGTTCCTCCTCGCAATGACGAGTTGGGCTAGCCGCATATTGCTCCGAAAACTGAGCAAAAAAGGGACTTTTGAGCCTTGGCAAAAGTAGACCCCAGCGAAGCGAGTCTTCGAGCGAAGACGGGTCTGTCCCTTTTCTTGCGCCCCAACCAGAAACGCTGAACAAAAACAACTAAATTCTGCTAAGCGCCTTC
>SDBV01002746.1_pt1 | contig 26283 bp, 15 predicted proteins | sample 2277081 | NCBI WGS metagenome assembly SDBV01 (sample SAMN10402039, study PRJNA504765) | marine sediment metagenome | isolation source: marine sediment core GS10_PC15, 223 cmbsf | place: Arctic Ocean: Southern Knipovich Ridge | collected 2010 | reverse complement strand
GGGAGTCGGTTCGTGTACCATGACCCTGAATGGCGATGTCAGTTCGTTCAACCTGGTCAATAAATTCCCTGTATTTGTGTGGGAGACACCCGAAGGATGGCTCAGCAATGATCTGGGAACAGTAAAAACCGCAGGATTTGTAATGAAAGAGGGCGATCTTTTCACCCTGGGGGGAAGCGCGGATGCATCTTCTCTGGGTTTGAGTGAGGGCTTCCATTATATGCATAAGTCCCTGGATAATGATGTTGAACTCACTGCAAAGATCAGCGCTGTGGGATTTCCAACAGCAGGGGCACTGGGAGGAATCAGCTTCAGGAGAGATTCAATTGCGTTGGATGCAGTCATGGCAAGGCTTGTTTATTCGGGAGATGGTATGGCCCGTTTTGAGACCAGGGCCTCTGGGGGAGATACGGTAATCTTGCATGCAGAGTCATCAGTATCGGTGCCCTTCTGGATCAGGATGAAAAAAACAGGGACACTTCTGAATGCTTACCTTTCCGGGGATGGTGAGACCTGGACAGTCCTGGGAACAGGCCTGGATCTTGACCTGGGCAGTGAATTTGAAGGTGGATTGATGACCGGGTCGAGCGATAATGACAATCTGTCGATCCTGACATTTGAGGAAGTGAGCCTGATTCATTCGGGACATGCTGTAAACAATCCCATTCCGGAACAGAGGATGACGGTTGGCCTTTCCAATGATATTGATATCTCCAGTGTATTCGGTCACCCGGGCGACATGCTTCCTGTTGTTTCCGTAGAGAACTCCGCTCCTGAAATAGTTTCCGCCTCCCTCAACGCCGATTCGCTTCTTACCCTTACTGCACTTGCACCGGGGGAAGCCATCATCACCCTCTCCACAGGGAATGATCCCAATGAGATCATGACCGAATTCCCGGTAACGGTTACCGAAGCCCTTGAGGCAGACTGGCTGTTTGAAGATATTGGAGGATCACCAAAAGAAGGGTATGCGGCCAGCCTTGGGGATCAGGTCTATTCCGTATCAACGTTTGGTGACAGGATCGCAGGAGCATCTGATAATTTTTCATTTCTCTATAAAGAAAAATCCGGAGCACAGCAAATTGTAGCCCAGATTACAGCAATTGAAGAAAGGGGTGGTGCTTCCCAGGCAGGGATCATGTTCCGGGAATCAACAGATCCGGGATCACTCTATATCATGTATACCGCGTCGGCCTATGAAGGGATCAAATTCCAATACAGGTGGGATGATCACAGTCATCCGGTGGTAGAGATCTCAAATCCATCCGTAGAGCCTCCATGCTGGTTAAAGCTCTACAGGGATGAGTATAACTATTTTTCTGCTTCATACTCGCTGGATGGAGAAACCTGGATTCCCCATGCTGAGTTCAATATACCTCTCGACCTTCCCCAGACTGCGCTTATAGGATTAGCCGCCACCTCCGGATTCAATGAAGGTACTTCCCTGTTTGAGAATGTGGATATCAGCCTTTCAACCGGAATTGAAGAGACAGAAAGTATACTTCCTTTCAGGGTACATCATTTCCCCAATCCTTTTACCGAATCCACCACCCTGACGATCGATGTTCAGGAGGAGATGGAGATGCAGATCACCCTTTTCAACATGGCAGGGATGAGGATCGTTGAACTGATGAATGAAAAGGTTGTACCCGGAAGGCATCACATTCAATTCAATGCTTCTGAACTAAACAGCGGCACTTACTATTACAGGGTGGTTACTCCAGGCTATGTTTTAACCAACAAAATGCTAAAATTAAGATGATAAAATCTCTTCTGATCATCCCGGTTCTGGTCCTGTGTATATTCATGGCAGGTTTAATATCGTGTGCTGAAGATGAATTGTTACTGCCTTCAGATTCTACCTATATGGGGATCATGCCCGTGGAGGGAACAACGGTTGAAAACATGGCATTCAGTGACTATATGGCCAACCGGTACCTGAAGATCAACAGCCAGGAGAACCGGATGCTGTTCATGGCTGATTCGCTCGGACTCATGCAACTGGCTCCGGTTTATATCCCTGAAGGAGAGGGATTCAGTCCGGGTAGCTACAATTTTGGATGGCCGGTGGCAACCATGAATGAGTCCACAATCATCGTCTCAACACAACGGAAATTGATCCCCGGACAGGAGGATGATAACTCGGGTAAGGGACAACTCTTGATTATTTCCGATGATGGAGGTGACACCTGGAATACGCCCATCGAGGTGCAAAATTTGCAACCTTATGGGTACAGGGTCGGCAGCCAGAGTTGCATGGGGATTTTTGAAAACAAAATTATCCAGAAAGGCAACGGTACCATGATTTCTGAAAATCGGGGTGCCAACTGGAATCCCTACCCGAGGGCCTTCAAGTTTGTCACTTATGAAGAATACGGAGCCAATGGTCCCAGGATACACGATCATCCGTCCTTCGGACTCATTTTCTTTACCGGCACAGAGGAATCCATAGAAACAGGTTCGGTTTTCAGGTCCGATGATGGTACCACCTGGGAAGATAGTATCTGGAGTATTGAGGGAACGGCCGCCGTAACTTGTCCCGGACCATCGGCACTTGTGATGGATGATGGAAGTATTCTGATGATCTCCAGCAACGGAAAGAATATGGTCCAGTACCTTTACAGGTTTACTGAAGATGACACCTATGGTGATATCCGGTTCTCCGCTGATACCATAGAAGTCATCAACACCTCGCTTGCTGCCTATGATGTACCGGATCTGATCTATAATCCGGTATCCGGCAGGATCGAATTGCTGGAGAGCAACCCGGCAGCCATGTTGCTCTGGAGTATCGACAGAGCTGATCTGCTCGGTGGCAGCAGTGACTGGCAATTAGAATCCATACCCCTGAAACGCGTAGGAATAACGTCGATGCATCCGGCCGGATCGGTTGTGGACACTGAAAACCAGCTCCAGCATATATTTATCTACATTGGTGGAGAATTCCCGGACAGGAATTGTATCTACCGGTTAAGCAGAACGCTGGATACTGATAAGCTGTCCGGATGGCTCAATGATTACAGGACCCTCAATGGGATTTAGTTTCTGTGAAACAATGAAAATTTTGTAAAAAAGGCTAATGGTAGGATTCCTTCACCAGTTGCACCATTTCCTCTTCGGTGGCCACACGTGGATTCCCCTTGTAATCGGGCAATACCATGCATTGTTTGGCCAGGGCATCGATCTCACTTTCGGGCATATTTACATCCTTCAGCTTTTTATGGAGACCAATCTTCCGGAGGAAGTTTTCCACCTCCCCGGCAGCTTCCTTCGCTGCTTCCTGATTGGAGAGCCCATTCAGGGAGGGATTCAGGATTTTCGCCATTCTGCCATACTGCAGTTCTGCACTGGCACAGGTGAACTTTGTACAGGCAGGATATACGATGGCCAGGGATTCGCCATGTGCCACATGGGGATACATGCCTCCAATGGCCATTCCCATTCCATGGGGAAGTGTGACACCCGCACTGGCAATGCAGAGTCCGGCCAGGGTGTCGGCCCAGGCCATTTTTTCTCTTGCTTCCACATTCTGCAGGTCATCCAGCAGTGCTGGTAATGTCTCCGCCACAATGCAGATGGCTTCCCATGCAAGCAATTCAACATAGGCTCCTGATCCCGGGTTGATGGTACTTTCAAAAGCGTGGCAAAATACATCAAATCCAGTAGGGGCTGTTACCTGCCTGGGAACAGTCACCATAAGTTCCGGGTCCACAATACAGACCTTCGGAAAACACTGTGGATGGTAGAGGGCAGATTTGTCCCTCTCTGCCATATTGGTAATCACAGATACCTGGGTAACCTGGGACCCGGTACCGGATGTGGTACTGATGGCGACCACTGGCAGGGTGCTGTCGGAGGGTTCCTTCTTATAAAAGAGGTAATCCCAGGCTGACCCTTCATGGGTGGCCTCCACCGCAATGGCTTTGGCTGCATCCATACTGGAACCTCCTCCCAGTCCCACAATGACATCCGCCCTGTGCTCACGGGCCATCCTTGCCCCGGCTGCGCTTGTCCCGGTAGTGGGATTGGGTATGACCTGATCAAAATGGGCAACCTCTACTCCTGCTGAGCGCAGGATCTCTTTTACCAGATCAAACTGGTCTGCTGTGGCTGGAACCGCAGGAGTAGTCACCAGTAAACAACGGCTCCCAAAAGCCTTTACAATGGTCCCGGTTTCGCCAATTTTCCCAGCACCAAATATTATTTTTGTGGGCTGGTGATATTCGAAGTGTTTCATGTTTTTAGTTTTATGAAATTCTACATATAGTTAATCATGCATCTCTGACAAGAATTCTGATGGGATTACAGGTGTGGCTCCCTTCTGTGTACAAACAAAGGCTGCCATTTCGGATGCAAGCCTGTGCGTATCTTTCAGGGTCATGCCTTTCAGGTATGCCATCACAATGGCTGCTGTAAATGAATCACCAGCCCCAACAGTATCCACTGCTAGGATTGTGTCGGTCCGATAATCTGATCTTTCGGCTCCATTATAGAGTGTGGAGCCATCGCCGCCCCTGGTCAGGGCAATCAATCTCAGATCGTAGGTCTGCTGCAATGATCCGATGAGCTCATTTTCATCACCTTCTAAGGAGAACAGATCGGTCAGAATGACCAGCTCCTCATCATTGAGTTTTAATATATCTGCAAAACCCAGTGATTTTTCCAGTATCTCCCTGGAGTAGTAATTTTGCCTGAGGTTTACATCAAATACCCTGATGCAGTCATCCGCGGCCTGGTCGAGGTAGGCCTGGATTGATTTCCTGGAGATGGGCGACCGTTGCGCCAGGGAGCCAAAACAGATGGCATCTGCACCAGACACAAGTTCCAGCGCCGCCAGTTCAGCAGGGATATAATCCCAGGCCACATTTTTATGGATGGTGTATTCAGGATGACCCTTTGCATCCAGCCTGACCGTGACCGCACTGGTGGGATACCTCTCTTCAATGAACAGATATTCAGTGGGAAGCTTCAGCTGTGCCACGCGATCAAGGAGCTCACATCCGGGATCATCTTTCCCGATGGCGCTGATCACATAAGATTCTGCTCCAAGCTGACTGCAGTGATAGGCAAAATTGGCCGGAGCGCCTCCCAGTACTTTTCCCCCGGGCAACATATCCCAGAGGATCTCGCCCAATCCTATAATCAGAGGTTTTCTGGCTTCCACCCTATTTGGTATTAAAGGTCAATCATCACTTTCATGATCCTGTCTCCCTTTTCTTCAATAAACTGATAGGCCTGAAGGTATTGTTCAAACCGGAAGTGCCTGGAGATCAATGGGCCTGTTTTTATCTTCCCGGAATCGATCATTCGTACGGCTTCCTGGTAATCCTCTTTCCTGTACATCATGGATCCAAATAGATTCAGTTCGTGCTCACCCAGGTAATACATGTTGACCGTGGGATTCTCAGAGTAGACCCCCAGAATAACGATATCGCCTCCCTTTTCCACATGGGCCATGAGGGCATCCAGGGAAGGCTGGACCCCGGCGGCTTCAAATCCAACCTGGAATCCGGATGTTCCAAAAAACTCCTTCACTCCATCTGCAAAAGGTGTTTTCTGTACATTAAGGGTCCCCTCAATGCCACACTCCATGGCAATATCCAGTCGGTAATCACTGATGTCGGTGATCAACACCCTGCTTGCTCCCCGGGCCCTGGCAAACTGGGCCACCAGGTTGCCGATGGTACCGGCCCCTGATACCACCACGTTCTTTCCTTCAATTCCCGTGGCCCTGCCGGTGGAATGAGCTCCCACAGCAGCAGGCTCCACAAGCGCTCCCTGATCCAGGGTCATGGAATCCGGTATGAGAATGATTCTGTGCTCAGGAACGATAAAATAGTCCTGCGCTACTCCCGGAGCCTGGAAACCCTGGACCTTCAGCTCCTGGCATGCATTGTACTGACCACGCTGGCAGGGTCCGCATTTGCCGCATACAAGCTGGGGCCAGGCTGTAGCCTTCATGCCAGGTGAAATACCGGTCACCCCGCTTCCCACAGCATGTACGGTGGCGGCATACTCATGCCCCTGAACCACCGGATAGGGTGTGGCGGGATGCTTGCCATGGAATACATGTATATCACTCCCACAAACCCCTATTCGCTCAATCTTCAGCAATACATCCCTGGCTCCCGGATCTTCAGGCTTGGGAATTTCATTGAATTCAATGACGCCGGGGGATATCATAACAGCTTGTCTCATCGTCGTTGCCTAGTCAATTAAAAAATGAAATACAGAACCACAAGGGTCATCACCAGTATCCCGGCCCAAAGCCGAACATCTTTTGCTCCTTTGAATTCGCCCCTGGTAATAACGGCCAGCGGACTTTCCCATGTGTAGTTCTCAATGACCTCTTCAGGGGGTCTGGGAGTGTTATAGCTGACCACAAAATAGATTACCGTACAAATCACAAACAGCCACCATGCCTGCATCATAAATGGAATGTGCAGTCCCCTGGTAAGGTACATATGACCGCTGATGGGTTCAAAATCGAGACAGAACGCGGTGATTCCGAGTACAAGTCCTGTAATCAGTGTTACTATGGCAGCCTTATTGGTACCCCTTTTCGAGAAGACACCGAACAGAAAAACCGTAGCTACAGGCGGAGCGATTGCAGCGGCTATCTTATTGATGGCTTCAAATATACTTGAGAATTTGTCACCCTGGGTGGACCAGGCCATGGCCAGAAGCATCACAACCACGGCTGCAATACGTCCGAATTTGATTTGCTCCTTGTCGGTTGTGGATGGTTTCAACCGCTTTACAATATCCACAGCCACCAGTGTGGCAGAACTATTCAGCGCCGCAGCAATGGTACTCATCAAAGCTGCCAGCAGGGTGGCAGCCATGATTCCTTTCAAACCTGTGGGCAGCAGCTGATCGATCATGACCGGCAACGCCTGGTTTGCATCTGTCCCGATAATATCTTTGAACAAAACATATGCAATTACCCCCGGAAAGACCAGAATGAATACAGGCAATATTTTCAGGAATCCTGCAAATATGGGCCCCATCTGTGCAGCGTGCATGCTTTTTGCTCCCAGCACCCGCTGGACAATCGTCTGATCGGAACACCAGTACCACAATCCAAGGATCGGATAGCCCAGCAAACAGGCATACCATGTCAACCCGGATTCGTACCCTCCCTCGCCCAGCAAACTCAGGCTCTCTTTGGTATGCAGCATATTCAGCTGACCCGGTTTTAACTGGGCTTTTAATTCAGCCAGGGTGGATACCCCATGGTCTGGCAGGGCGGCTATGGCAAATCCTGTGAGAATGATGGCCCCGATAATCAGGATTACGGTCTGAACACTTTCCGTAACCACCACTGCTTTTAATCCTCCCAGAACAGTATAGATTGTCGTGATGACTGAGATGACCAGGATCGAAGTGATCACGTTGATACCAAAAAATGCATGGAAGACCATCGCCCCGGCATAAAGGCTCATTCCGATATGTACAAAAAGTGCACCTATGATGGCAATAAAGGCCAGGATGGTCCTCGCCGTAGATCCATATCGCTTTTCCAGGAATTCGGGTAGTGTGGATATCTTGCTCTTGAAATAAAAGGGTGCGAATACCAGCCCAAGCATGATCAGCGTGATGGATGCCAGCCACTCAAAATTACCCCAGACCAATCCCTCATTATAGCCTGAAGCTGCCAGGCCAACCAGGTGAATGGTGGAAATATTAGAAGCAAAAAGTGCTGCTCCCACCATGACCCATCCCAATCCCCTGCCTGCCAGAAAATATCCTTCACTGGTCATCTTTTTCAACCGGACTGAGAGTATCCCGATCAGCAGGATACCCACAAGATATACAACAATAATTGTCAGATCGATGGTGTTTATCGTCAAATCCATGTTCGTAAAAAAGTTAGTTACTACTATTTTCTAAATACCAGCGGTCTCCCGCACCGGATACCAGGATCACATTGCCATAGGCTGTAAAATCGCCTGTCCGGATCACCGCTTTTACCTCCCGGCTCATTTTTTGTAAATCTTCATGCTCAAGAATTTCCACTTCCACATGATCTCCAAAAGCTGCTGAAACCTTTTTAAAATGTGTGGGACTGATTTCCTGCGTTTCCCTGGAGAGATACATTTTCTCCACAGAGAAGAACCGGCTCAATTCCACAAGCACATCCATAACCAAGGGCTTGTTTTCAGAAAGCGAAATATCGATGACTTCCACACCCGGGGGAATGGCAAATCCTGCATCGGCAATCATCAGAAGATCACCATGACCCTGAGCGGATATCACTGCCGCAATATCCCTGTTTAATATACCAACCTCTTTCATTCCTGAAATTCCTGTAACATGTTGTGATCACTGGTTATGGTATACCTGCTCCATCTCAGCCCAACCTTTATATCCCTCCAGGGGGACCTGCATGGGATCACATACCTTCAGCCACTCTATGTTGCGGGGATGCTTGTCCAGCGTTGCCATATCTGCTTCAAAATTATCCCCTGTATATTCGTAATATCCGAATTCATACCAGTTCCCATCGTCCAGCTGATGCAGGAATATGGAGAAATTGTGCATGTGGGCCTTGGTGAGCAAGTCCCTCACGCCCTGATTTGAATCAGCGTGCAGCGCCTTATATTCTTCAATATACTCCGGATTAAGCTTGATCACCATCCCCACTCTCTTCACCTCTTTCTTAGGCCCCTCTTCAGTTCCTCCTGATGTACAGCTTATAATCAATGCAATGATGAACGCGGCTGCAAATAGTGCTGAAATTAGTTTTCTCATGTTTTCTAATGTTATTGAATAAGCATGACAATATGATCCTGGTTACAATCCTTCGTTGTTGCCCACCGTGTTGTTCTCGAACACAAAATCAACCGGGTCTGTGGCTTCCATCTTAAACCAGACCACCATGGTCCAGCCGCCATTGGTATCCCTGATGATTCCCTGTCTTACATCAGGGCCCGAGGTCATCGCTTTACCGTTCACAGCCAGGCTGGCCGGTGAATTCTGCGCCCAGTTCTTGATGACAAAACAGGGATTGACAATGGGTTTCTCTGCAGAAGCTTCTACCCTTAGCGACATATCCTCTTCCACAGCATTCACTACAAAGGCACGCTGTGTCCTGTCAAATCCTTCACTCTCACATCCCTGCAAGGGGGTGACAGCAGGCGGCGTAATCCATGAAGCTGCCAGAGGTATCAACTCAACAGGTTCTTGATTTAACATCCCCTCCATCATAATCTTCTGTTGAAAAGGCCTATCGCCAAAATCCTCTGCATAGGTGGGAAGTCCCACATGGGTAAGAGAACTGTGGGCTGTCCTGTCAGGAAAACTGGCATACCTTCCATCCGATGGCATCTGGGCCACGGGCCAGTGATTCCAGGATGGAAATACGGAGTAAGGTGTTATCTCTCCTCCATATACATTTGATCCTCCAAATTCCCCGATGGTTACCGGGTCGTATTCTGCAATGTAGTTGATATGCTGGATCACCTTGTTTTCAGGCTCTTCAACATTATCGGGAGGACCCCCTTTCCAGCTGTATTCCACAACATTTCCTTCCAGGTCCACCATGGTCACTGCTACTTCTGTTTCAATCACATCCTCCGGGTGCTGGTTGGGACCGAAGATCCCCATGGATTCCTGCCACTCGTGATCCCGCTCCCCATGGGTCCAGAGAATCATCTTTTTCACGGCAACACCATCCGGATAGATGTAATAATACCATTCACTCCAGTCTCCCCATCCGGTCTCTTCATCCACATTGGCATAAACATGAAGCACATCCAGCAGGGGATAACGCCAGTGAACCACCACCCGTGCATCGGTATTCTCAATGATCCTGGCGTGGTTGGTATAGGCCTCCTTGTCTGACATGGGCTCCTGACACCCAAGACCGCCTGAAGTCCCCCATGTTTCATTAAACTCGTTGCTGTACCATTGTCCGTTTTCATTCACCATCATTGGAATGTACCCTGCACCTCTCCAGAAAACGAATTGGGTGGGTAATTCATCGAAGGTTACCACCACGTCGGGGTGACCGCTGAATCTCCAGAGGTTATCCCAGGTCTCATAAAACCTCAGCCTGGAATAGTTGCCTCCGAATTTTCCGGTCGGATTGAACACGGGAAGGCTCCGAAACTCCATATCCGGATTGCTTTTGTCAGCCAGTAAAAGGCCGAACAATGAATAAGATTTTTCTACCTGAGCAGGTGTCAGGCTAGCATCGTAGATCTTCACCTCATCGATCAGCCCGTCAAAACCGTATGAATCTATAAAAGTATTTTCCCTGACGGGGTCCGTTGGCCGGCGGTTCTTTCCCTTACCAATCTTTATCTCTGCTTCAGCCTGACCTATATATTCCCGACCCACTGTTCTGGTCCCGGCTTTCTTGCCGTCCACATAAATTTTCATGGCGCCTGTTGCCATATCGTAGGTTCCGGCCAGGTGATACCAGGTGTTCCTTTCCAGAAATGCTTCCGAAACCAGCTCCTCCCATACATCTCCAACCATGATCTTCAAACCCGGATGTCCGTGCCCGTCCACTCCCAGGAAAAATCCTTCATCATCTCCCTGTTGTACCACGGGGGTCCAGTTCCATGGATAAGCACCAATGGCAATCCATGCTTCCAGGGTGAGCCCATCTGTTATGGCAGGTCCCTTCTCCTCCGGCAGGGCAATGAATGTATTGTACCCGTCAAACTGCAGGGCTGTTCCTGATACTCCTTTCTTCCACAGGCTTTTGTGACCGTTAATGTCACTCTCCTGCCCGCTTACTGTTTCTGTGGCCAGGTCACCAATGGCCTCATCGAAACGCCACCAGGCCACAGGCTTGGCTACGGTTTCTGTAACAACAGGGGATCCTGTGACCGGTTTTGCCAGATCGGTAACTCCAGGATCCCTGGTTTCCAGGTCTGTAATTCCTGAAGCTGTAAGGGTAAATGACTGCTGTATCCTGTTCTTTGGATCCTTCCACCGGTCGATCTTGGAAGTACCCTGACGGATCGATCGCCTGACATTCCCATCGGGTGTGATTGTAAAGTACTCATCCACAAATTTTGTGGCATCCACGCCAATATGCGGGTTCAACCCGGAAAACTCCGGAAGGTATCGCCAGTGAATTACAACTTTATCCGGACTGCTTTCAATGATCTTCACATGGGAATAGGCATTGATCCGGTCTGGTTGTATCCCCTCACCATCTCCGCTCCGGGGAATCACTTCTTCCACATACCACCGGCCCTGTTCGGTTTCCAGGTAGGGCAGGTAACTGGAGCCCCTCCAGAATACAAGTTTGGAATTTCCGGTTCCCAGGTCTACTACAATATCGGCGTAATCGCCTGTTCGGGAGTATTGTTCGAAATCTTCTCCGGAGTTAATTTTTGTATAGAATGCACCAAAGGTTCCCAGGATCAGTTCCTGTGGATCCACCCGGGAAGTATCACAGCCAATCAGCATCATCGGAATGATGAAAAGCCATACCATTCGTTTTAAGGATAGTTTCCTCATTTTTAATACGTTTGAGTTAAACAATTTGAAATTGTTGCGAATAGTTTCAGGGTAATAATCTTTGTTTCGAAAATACTCAAAGAATTACAAACCCCCAAACTTTCTAATCATAAAAAAGTAAGTCATATGAGAACACAGAATCTCTTTCGTGCTCAGCCAGATTAGATCAGTAGCGACCTGTGAGGATCAACTTTTTGGTAATGGAGTGTGCATCTGATCTGATCACACAGATATACACTCCCGGAGCGCGCTTCACACCATTCCATGATGCCGTATATTCACCTGGCAACGTATGCTCATCCACAAGCACATCCAGGATCCTGCCCTGTAAATCGTAAACTGCCATATGGATCCGGCCTGGCTCCTCCACCCTGTAGGTAATATGCGTCAGGTTCCTGAATGGATTTGGCCATGGATCCATCACCTGAAAGCCTAAACCTGATTGATAGATCTCAGAGGATGTCAAAATGATGTTTTCACTTCCTGGAGTTCCCCCGGAGAATGAAGGAACCCAATTCCTGCCTTCTGAATTGTCAAGGTCAGGATGGTCCAGTGCCAGTGTGGCTCCTTTCCCATCCGCCTCCAGTGGCCAGGGTGTGAAGTCATCATATTCCACCCAGTCGATCAGCTCCTGATTGTGATTGAACAGACGGACAATCTCCCCTCCCCCACTTAATCCAAAACCCAGGTCTCCGGTATAATTGCTGACACCAGGATGAGCGTTACTGAACAGGCTTCTCTTCTTGCTGACAACCAGGTAAGCTCCCGGTTCCATAATCTGAGATGACGGGAATATAAAAGCATGCATATCGTCTGAATCCTTCAATACCCAGTTGGTGAGATCGACACTTTCCGAACCATTGTTATAGAGTTCGATCCAGTCCTCTGCATTAAAATCCGGAGAGGAATGATAATTGATTTCGTTTATCACCATGGGGGAATACCAATCTTCCGGATCAAAAAGGGCTGTCAATTCCCTGGATTGATCCAGCTGAACAGAAACTGACCTGTCAGATCCTTCAGTCCCATCCCAACCTGTAAACCTGTAACCATATGCCGGAATAGCTTCCAGGCTAAGGGGGAGATCTTCAATGTACCTGCCCTCCCAGGGAAAGCGTTCAATCAGTTTGGAGTTGATCCGGATCTGTCCGCCACCGGAAGGAATGCAGTTCAGGTTGAGGGTCTGTATGGTACCAAGATCAAAGTAGTTTTTGATGTGAATCCTCACCCTGGTTGCCCTGTACTTTGACCAATACCGCAGATCTTCAACCTGATCCTCCCACTCTCTGTAACTGCCCTCCCACCTTCTGGAATGATTCCTGATCTCACCTTCCGTTTCCCTAACCAGGATAGCTATTTCTTTATGTACCTTCTCTCTGGTAAAATCGGTATTCAGCAGATCCATGCTTCGCTGCACAAATTGATCACGGAATGACTGGTTTTCCAGCAGTTTCCGGAAAACGAAAGTAGACCAGGGAGGATTTGGCCACTGTTCGGGCCCGTCAGGTTCCGTTGCATGGAGCATAGAATTGTAGCTGTAACCTTCCCAGGCTCCCATTCCTGCATCCACATCGAAAAGGATCCAACGCCATATTCCATTGTCATTGCGTTCGCGCCACCATTTCATATTGTTCCCCGGCCAGTCGATATTTCCGTAATAGATCTCGGACGCCTGGTATGTGATATAATTATGAATATCGATCCTGGTCCTGATGTATTCATAGTTGGCAGAATCTGAGAGGTCATGATCGATCAGGTAGTGGATCAGGTCCTTGTAGTCTTCCAGGTCACCCGCAATGGGCCAATCTTCGTTGTAATATTCCACAGGGGATTCAATACCCATGATCACGTCCACGCTGTCGGGATCCACACCAAAGTTGGAAGCCACGAAATGTTCATTGATTTTTTCCCTTATGAATTTGGTTCCCCAGTATTCCCCGTTGATAAAGACAATGGCAGGCCTGTAGGACTGCTTAGACACAGCTTCTTCATCAATTAACCTGGAGGCAATAACGTCCCAGATCTCCGGGATCCCGTTTCGGAGAACCACCGATTCAAATTTCTTAATGGGCTTGTCGGAGAAGAGATGATAATCAATAGAGCCATAACCGTATTTTGAGCGGGCAAATATGGCCAGTTTGTGCTGGTGGTCTCCGCCGCTGGGCTCATTTCCGAATATCTTCAAACCGGCATCGATACTGAATCCCACGATACCATCAGATTCAATGAACTCGACATGCACCGGTTTTTCCAGTTCCCGGTTCTCTGCATTCTCAAAAAGACCGTCACTTCTATTGTAGAGGTTATCCGGATCAGTGGAGATGGAGATCACCGGAATGTTGTCCGCATCGATATCATCCCGGTCAATGTAATTATAAGAGTAGGTTTTGCCCGGCAGCTGACCATCCCTGAAGATCCTGGCCCTGATGATCGTTGTGGTATTGAGATCGATGCTGGTTGAAAACTCTGTATCGTTTTCATCCGGTTCAGAGCCATCTTTGGTGTACCTGATCATACCTTCAGCCTGGTTGCCGGAGAGGGAAACTGAAATTGATCCCTCAAAGAACTTCACAGATGGAGAAAAGGCCACCTCTCCTTCAGTGATATTTTCAATCCCTGTTGCACCATTGGGAGCACCGGGAGTTGGGTCCTCAAAGTAGAGCCATTTACCCGGATCCCCTGATTGTCTTCCATATGATATATCCCGGGGGATTGCTCCAAAACTCACGCTATCCATCAGGTTACCCGAGGAATCAGTAAGGATCAGCATCTCTCCGCCGGAACTCAGCCTGAAAGATGTATGCAGCTCCGATCCCGGGAAGTTCAGCTCCGGAGGAGAACCCACGGGTATCTCCGGAGGATCCTTAAAGACCAGCGTGAAATAGGGGATCAGTGTCAGATCGGAGGATCCCCATTCTGAGTTATGCAACTGGATGGCCAGGACATTGGGCCCTTCGACCAGACCGGTCTTATCAATATCAAATTGATCCGGATCCATCCCACGGTACATCCGCGCTTCATGAAGCTCTCCGGTCTCATCAAATGGTGGTGGAATACCTGATACGCCTATATGTGACCGGGCTATCTCTTTACCATTCAGGTATGCCACAAAAGCATCATCAAAATCAATATTGAGAATGGCCGAAAGCACCCCTGCTGTATCTGTTACAGTGAAGACTTTTCTATTGTACAGTGAAAGTGCCTGATCAATGACGGTATTATCATCATCATCCCCGTATCCGAATCCGCTTTCACCGGTTAACCATCCTGAATCATCGAATGTGATCGAATTCCAGTCACCCGGTGGCTCAGAATCACCTACCCTGTACCTCCAGGAATCACCCCGTCTGATAATGGTTTCATAATACCTGTTCTGAGGGAACCGGTCTTTTCCTGAACAATACACCAGCAGATATCCATCCGGGGCTATGGTCAGCTGTGGAAAGATCCATTTATCGAGCGTTACGGGATCATCTGTCAGGCCGAACCCCTCCATCTGAATGGCCGAATCAGCAGGATTATGTATTTCCATCCAGTCTGTATACTCCCCATCTTCATCGGAAACCACCGACACATTGGAACTCATCAGCTCATTGATAAACAGTTCCTGTGCTTGAAGTGCGGAATAAAACAGCAGCATCCCTGCAATAAAGCAAATCCTGTATAACATATTTTCTCTTACTGTATCAATAAATTCTATTGCCTCACCGGAATTAATCTGTAGATGGTTCCGGGTTCCTCCACCGCCACATAAATATATCCATCGGGACCCACCTTCACGTTGCGAACCCTTCCAATATTTTTTAACAGCATCTCCTCCGAGATTACTTTCCCATCCTCTATCTCACACATAGTCAGGTATTCATATTTGAGAGATCCAACAAGGAGATGGTTTTCCCACTGGGGATATCGATCACCTGTCACAAAGTCCATGCCACATGCGGCTATGGAAGGCACCCAGTAATGAAGAGGCTGCTCCATTCCCTTTTTCTCAGTAAGGTTGGTAAAGATGGTACCGTCATAATTAATTCCGTATGAGATCACAGGCCATCCATAATTTAAACCCGGTTTGATCACATTGATCTCGTCACCACCCCTGGGGCCATGCTCATGGGTCCATATCTCTCCAGTTCCCGGATTCAGAATCACCCCCTGCGGATTCCGGTGACCATATGAATATATGGAAGGCAGTGCACCTTCAGTGTTCACAAATGGGTTGTCTTCAGGAATGGAACCATCATCATGCAACCTGTGGATCTTACCACAGTGGTTATCAAGCGCCTGAGGGTTTTCCTCCCGGTTTCCCCGGTCGCCCACCGAAAAGAAGAGATAGCCATCCCGGTCAAATTCCAGCCGGCAGCCATAGTGATGGCGGGTCTGAGAGTAAGGGAGTGCCTCAAAGATCACTTCCAGATCCTCCAGCCTGTTCCCAATGAGCCTTGCCCGGGCAATGGCCGTGGATGAAAGTGTTTCACTTCCATCCACCCTGAATATGGAGTAGGACAGATAAACACGTTTGTTCTCTTTATAACCGGGATGAAGCTCTACATCCATCAGCCCTCCCTGTCCCTCATACAACACATCAGGAACTCCTTCAATTTCAGTCATGGTCCCATCCTCTGAAAGGAGATTCATCTTACCGTTCCTGTCCGTGATCAGCATTTGATTGTCAGGCAGGAAGGCCATACCCCAGGGTATTTCCATTCCCTCTGCAACCACCTCAAGCGTATAGTTCAATTTCTCTGACTCGAAAACCTGTTTGATATCGGGCCTCTCCTCAAATTCATACATGGAGAGATTTGCAATATTACTATTGATGTACTCCGACATTTCATGGATTTCGGCCTCTGTTAAAGCTGCGCTGAAAGAAGGCATTCCGTCATTTTCATCCCCTTCGCTAATCCGTTTGGCAATGCGTTCATCGGAATGTCCCTCCTCCCACTCACGGTCCACAAATGCCATGACCTGTCTTCCGTGGCAGCTGGCACAAAGCATCTGGTAGTTTTCTGCTGCTCTCTGGAAAATATTATCGATTTCTGAACTGGTGAGCTGTGAGGATTCGGCCGTACCTTGTTTTATATTACACCCGGCCAGGATCAACATTACAATACCAAAAATGGCTCCTGTTATCCAATTGTTCTTCATTTTATTAAAATTAGTTATAATACACGATTCAGAACATACCAACCCGATTAAAAATTTCCAGATTGAAAGGTTAAAGATGCATCTTGCAGGTTATTTGATGTTGCAGTAATTTTTAATGTACCTTGATTTTCAGTCGATTTCACTACCAGAAGGCACATTCCGTGAAATGCTGACCTTTCACTGGCCTGATAGCTTTCAATGCATGTTGGATCTCCATTCCCAACACATGCCAGTACCCCTTCTCCCTCAATCTCAAATCTGATAAGGTTGTCGGCATTGGGACATAGAACTCCCTCCTGGTCGGTAATTCGTACAGTGATAAACGACAGGTCTTCACCGTCTGCCTGGATCGCCAATCTGTCTGCCATCATCTCAATTTTACTGGCCGGACCTGCTGTTTCAATCTCTTTATTGCACAATGCTTTTCCTTCATTATCATATCCAACCACCCTGATACTCCCGGGTTGATAGATCACATCATTCCAGATGAACCTGTATTCGCCCTCTTCCAGGGACTGTGTACCATGGGACTTGTCATTCACAAACAACTCAACCGCACTGCAATTTGAGTAAGCATACACCGGGGTGATCTCTCCTTCCCTGCCTTCCCAGTTCCAGTGCGGAAGGAGGTGTACCATTGGCTCTTTGGTCCACTGACTCTGGTAAAGGTAAAACCTGTCTTTCTTGAATCCGCACATATCCACAATTCCAAAATAGGAACTGTGTGCCGGAAACTGGTCTCCCTCATAGGGATCCGGTTCACCATGGTAGTCAAAGCCCGACCAGACAAACTGTCCGGCCAGCCACGGAGATTCCTGAAGTCTGAACTCCACATCCGGCAAGGCTCCAAAACCGGTGTTCACCAGGTCATAAGAGGAGATTTGCTTCGATTCATGGGTATAACCGCTGTATACCTCTTTTACAGGAAAGTGGTAAAAACCCCGGCTGCTGAGGGTGGCCGATGATTCGGTACTAAGTAAGGGTATCCCGGGAAACAGCTCACGCTGCTGAGCGTACCTGTCCTGCCAGTAATTCATTCCAAATACATCAAATATACCCGCCAGTTCATCATCAAATTCTACGCTCAGATGTACGCCTGCAATCACAGGCCGGGTGGGATCCAGGCGGCGGCAGATCTCTGCCTGCATCCTGGCATCTGCTTTGCCACGATCCGTTCCCAGGTTCATGACTTCATTCCCGATGCTCCAGAGGATCACCGATGGGTGGTTGCGGTCACGCCGTATAAGAGCTTCCGTATCCCTGGCTGCCCATTCATCAAACCAGATGCTGTAGTCAAATGGGACATCACCCTTGGCTTCCGACCATGTGTCAAAGGTCTCATCAATAACCAGGATGCCCATTCTGTCACAAAGATCCAGCTGCTCGGGTGAAGGGGGATTGTGGGCGCAGCGGATGGCATTCACCCCCATCTCCTGCATGATCTCGAGCTGCCGTTCGGTGGCCCGCTTGTTTACAGCAGCACCCAGGGGACCCAGGCCATGATGCATGTTCACACCATTCAGTTTTATATGCCTTCCGTTGAGAAAGAAACCCTGGTCCGGGTCAAACCTGAAAGAACGAATCCCAAAGGGTGTTTCATAACGATCCACCACCTTCCCCCCGGAAAGAACTTTCGATACTGCTTTGTATAAAACGGGTGTCTCAATATCCCACAATTGGGGATTTGCTACTTCAAGCTGCTGAGTCAACTCCTTCTCCGATTCAGCTTCAATATCCATACTGCCGGTGTGTATTGCAACCAATGCGCCTTTATGGTCCATGATGGCCGTTTCCACCTCAACCGGGACATCCTTACCCAGTGTGTTCTTCACCACGGTCCTAATCTCCACGGTTGCCTTTTCGCCACCGATCACGGGTGTGGTAACATAAGTACCCCAGTGGGCTAAATGCACAGAATGGGTGTAGGTGAGCCATGCATTCCTGTAGATCCCCGAACCCGGGTACCACCTGGAGGAGTAATCCTGGTTCTCCACCCTGACGGCGACCAGGTTCTGGCCTCCTCTTTTCACTTTGTCTGTCACATCCAGGACAAACGAGGTATACCCATAGGGCCACCCACCCACATACTCACCATTGAGCCATACTTTTGAATTTCGCATGATCCCGTCAAATTCGATCATGACACACTCAGCCTTCCGGGCTACTTCGAATGACTTCCTGTACCACCCTGTCCCCGGGTAGGGAAGGTAGCCCCCCTTATAATCCACTTCCTGCGTAAAGGGTCCCTCGATGCCCCAGTCATGGGGCAGGTCCAACAGCCTCCACCTCGAGTGGTCAAAATCGGCCGCCTGCGCCCCTTCAGGATCGCTCTTTGTGAAATGCCAGTCCTGGTTAAAGGGGATTCGTTCCCTGGGGAGATCCGGGGCGTGGTCATTGCATGCCAGACAAAGCATTCCAATAGAAAGGAGCACACATGATATCCTGATGAAACGAAATCTCTTCATAACTATATGATCTTATTTGACTTTTGAAATGGTAAATTTTGTCTCTTTCTCTGACTCAAATCTGACCCAGGAGATCAAATCAACGGCATCAAGCCGGTCTTTAAATCCATACCGGAAATCTGTACCGCGCGCAATCTCTTTTCCATTGACGGACAATGCCACATCCTCCCTGCCCCATCCTTCAATAACAAAAGCCGGATTAACGATGGGTGACTCCTTGTCCGCCATCAGGGTAAAACTGACCGCTTCAAGCTGACCCTCTGGAGTAATCTCATAGGCGCGCTGGGCGGCATTGTATTTCACCTCTGCTTTCACACTGTTTTCAATCAACAATGCTGCCGGATTTGACCAGCTCTTGGTAAGCGGAACCAACTCCTCCACAGTCTTTGTGGTGACTCCGTTGAGCATAAGCTTGGTCATGGAGCGATCTGTTTTTTCATACTCCCCCCACAGCCAGTGTGACAGGGAGGCGTGTGCCGCCCGGTCGGAAGCCATGGCAAACCTTCCATCTGTGGGCCGGGGTGCAACCGGCCAGTGGTTCCACCATGGAAATACACTTACATCTCTGCGTATCTCACCAGAATAGATATCGATCTCGGGATTATCCTGAGGCCTTACAGCAGAAAATGGGTGGTATTTTGACTTCGTATTAACAACCTGTATGTTAGGATTTTCCGGGTAGTCCGGAAGGTGTGGGGGTACATCATGCTCCCAGGAATAGGTCTTCGATTCCCCCTTTATATTTGAAAGGGAGAGGGCTTCATATTCCAGAACAGTTTCAGGACTTTGTCCCGGACCCAGCACCATAATACTCTCCTGCCATTCATGGGCTGCATTGGGTGCATTGCTCAATAGCACATCTTCCCTTACACCCACCATATCAGGATAGATGGTAAAGGTCTCATTGGTCCAGTCGCCCCACCCTGTAACCGGGTCTTCAAATGCAAATGTACCCACCACATCTACCAGGGCATACCGCCACTGAACAACCACACGTGCATCGTTGCTCTCAATAATTTTCACCGTAGAATACTTGGCCTTCTTATCTGACATCGGCTCACAGCTTCCATGGTCGTTCCACCCTTCATTAAAACCATTGTTGAACCAGATATCATTCTCAGTAACCCAGTTTGGAATGTAACTGGTACCGTGCCAGAAAACAAATTTACAATCCGACTCATCAAACTGAACCACAATATCGGCATCCTTATCGATGGCCCATGGGGCATCCCACGCTTCATAATAGTCAAGCCTTGTATTTACAGCCCTGAAGATGCCGGGCGATTTTGGCCCCGAGGGAAGTACCCTGGCGGGGAGTTCAGGAGCCTTATCAGGCTTATCTGCAGCATAGGATTTTGCAATCTCTTTGGCCTGAATCGGGGCGTTGTAAATTTTCAACTCATCAATAATTCCGTCAATAAAAGTATTGGAAAATTCGGTTCCTTCAGGCCGGATCGTACCATATGGCCTCTGCTTGTCCCGGCTTTTTGCTATAAGCATCGTCGTAATCTCCGGGTCAGCCGGTTTGAATCTGGCATTGAGCGTTTTACTTCCTACCTTCTGGCCATTCAGATAGATGGCGATTTCGTTATCCCCGGAGTAGGAGCATGCGATGTGCGTCCATTCATTCAATGGAATCCGGTCGTTGCCCATCAATATCTCATTCCTGCCATTGGTTGCTACTTTAAACAGCAGCCTTCCCATGGCATCCAGTCCAAAGAAAAATCCATTATAATACCCTTCTGCCACATCCCTCTGATGATCAATTACCGGACATATATTTTTCGGATAGGCTCCCAGTGCAATCCAGGCCTCAACGGCGAAAGGACCCTTTACAGCAGGAATATGATCCTTTCCTTTAATCTCGATATATGCTGTGTAACCATCCAGCAAGGCAGCGTTCCCTCTGACCCCCTCCACCTCTTTATAATACTTCCCATGGAGATCAAACGCCTCCCCAGAAACTGATTCGGTTACATAGGCAAACACCTCTTTGGGAACATACGTTTCTCCCCGAACCATTTTTACTACTTTTCTCTCTACCCTGATCTCATCAAAATCAAAGTATCCGATGAGGTTCTCCTGCGCGTGGACAAAGGAAGCCACAATTAACAATGGTGCAAATAATACTGAATATCTTTTCATAGCAGTTAAATTAAATTACGTTTTACCCGTTGTGCTGAATTTAAATATGAAGTCACTTCCGTTTGATTTTAAAGACATAAGCATGTTCACAGGGCCTCTCCATGGGTGTTTTTATCACCAAGGCATCCTCGGCAAAAGACCATTCCAGTTCTTTCTCCACACCCAGCAGGTGGATGCTTTCGATCTCTTCATCCTCCCAGTGGATGGAGAGTTCCTCTTCGAATCGCCTGAGGCTGTAGATCTTCGCCTCCTCTCCCGGCCAGTCCAGGAAGGTGGCATAGAGGGTATTGTCCTTCACTGTAAAACGGATGTCTTCACCGGTATAGGGTCTGTGCTCCTCCTCATCAGGTTCTGTATAGGCCCCACCCTCCTCCATTTCCACAGGTCCCTCCCCATAGATGATCCAGGCCCGTGTCCCGTAGATGGCATCGCCATTCACTTCCAGCCATTTCCCTATGCCCAGCAACTTCTCTTTTGCTGGTTCCGGGATGGTTCCGTCCGCCCTGGGCCCCACATTCAGAAGCAGCATCCCGTTTTTACTGACCCGGTCCACCAGGTTATCCACCAGTGTATTCACCGATTTATACCCCGCTTCCTTTGCATAGCTCCAGGCTCCCATGTCATCCACTGAAGTATCGGTGATCCAGATGTGGCGGGTTATTTCGCCTTCCCGTCCCAGTTCCAGGTCATTCATGGCCACCTGGGGAGGAACATCCCAGCCCTTGAAGAGCACTTCCACTTCCTTGCCCGCTTTCTCAGCATCATTGTAATAGTAGGCAAAGAATCTCTTTTCATAGGACTCGCTCATCCTGTCAAGTGAGCCGTCAAACCATATGATATCGGGCTGATATTTGTCAATGACCTCCTTCAGTTTCCCATACCATAGCTCCAAAAACTCCTTGCTGGGTTTGTTCGACTTAAAGGCAATTTCGTCGGGTTCCCACTCGTACCACTCCGGCCAGTCTTCATCCTGGTTATGCAGGGGCCCGTACAGATCGGTATACTCCGGATCAGAGCAATCAAATTCTTTCACCCAGTGTGGGTAATAGGCCCAGTGGGTAGCATGGTGGAAAGTGGTAATGAATTTCATTCCCCGCTTCTTTATGGCCCTTTCCAGTTCACCCACCACATCCCTCTCCGGTCCCTTCTCATAGGAGTCCCACGTGGTAAGGGCACTGTTCCACATGGAAAACCCGTCATGATGCTCGGCCACCGGACCGGCAAACTTTGCACCCGATTTCAGGAACAGTTCTGCCCACTGATCGGCATCAAACTTCTCTGCATTGAATAGCCCTATGAGCTCTTTATAACCGAATTCGGAAGGATGGCCGTAATTGGCCAGGTGATATTCGTACTGTTCTGTTCCCTTTTTATACATGTTGTGCGGGTACCAGGAACCGTTGGGACCTTTCGCCGCAACTGAATAACCTCCCCAGTGGGTGTAGATCCCGAATTTAGCATCCTTGAACCATTCAGGGGTGGCGTGGCTTCCAAGGGAGTTCCACGTAGGTTCATAAACCTTAATAGGGGCCGGTGTCTCTGCAGTCCTTTGACAATAGAGGATTCCCAATGACAACAGAGCCATGATGATAGTACGGAACAATTGTTGACTTCTCATGCTTTTGTAATTGTAACAGATCATATTATAATGTCTCCTCCAACACCCGGATCTTAAAGCTCCAGGCATGGTCGCCCGGCAACGTGTCAGGCAAAGTTTCAATCACCAGGTTGTCTCCTTCCATATGCCACGGGAGGCTCTGACTGGCACCAAGCATATAAATCTCAGAACCCTCAACAGGTATTACCCCTGGAATTGAATACGGTGCAGCTGGCATTTCACTATCTCCATATTCATCAAAACCCACGGATGGAGGCCAGGTATTTCCCAGCTCAATGGCATAGAGAAAGAGACCTTTTTCGGTAAACCGGATCGATCCGGAATACCAGGTATCAACTCCCCCTTCCACGAAGGGTGCGGGTCTGGCTGCATACAAAGCCTCTTTGTTCACATCCATCCAGTAACCCAGTTCCTCCAGTCCCCTGATCTGAGCCTCCGGTAATGTTCCGTCCGCTTTGGGCGCCACATCCAGCAGGGTTACACCGTTTTTACTAATTCTGTCCACAATACCATCTACCAGCATATTCACAGGCCGGCAACCCACACCCTCTGCATATGCCCAGTATTTACCTATGGGGACATCTTTCTGCCAACGCTGTTCCTGGGGTTCGGTCATTCCTGCCCACTCCCACACGCCGTCGGGAAAAATACCTCCCTCAATATCAAACACCGAACATGAAAGCGGTGCCATATCATGCTTCTGACTGATCAGAACCTCCTTGCCCCATGCCTCGGCCGCATTGTAATAGTGAGCGATAAATGGTTTCCAGTTCTTCCCACCACAATATTCATCTTCGAACCAGATCTGGTCGGGCCGGTACTTATCAACCACCTCAAGCAGTTTCTTATTCTGAACACTCCAGGGTGTAATATCATAAAGATCTGAAAATGCGGGATCGTTGGCACCAATTCCGTCGGGACAAAAGTTCCTGGCGGCCTGAAACATCTCTCCCGGCTTTTCATGGAAAGTGGCAATGGTTTTCATGCCCTGCTTTCTCACTGCTTCGAACATCTCACCCAGGAGATCTCTTTGGGGTCCCTTATCCATGGCATTGAACGCATCGAATTCACTGTCCCAAAGCACAAAACCATCCCCGTGCTCGGCAGCAACACCCGCAAAGTCAGCTCCGGACCTCTTATAAAGCTCCGCCCACCGGTCAGGGTCCCACCTCTCCGCTCTGAACAGGGGGACAAAGTCGTGATAACCAAATTCACATGGATCGCCGTAGGTTTTCCTGTGATAATCATAGACTCCATAGTTGGGCTCTCCCGAATCATTGGGGACATACATAAAAAATCCGTACCACAGTCCACTGTCCACCTGCTCGGCACCAGATGTAAAACGAAAACCCGGCACCGAATAAACGCCCCAGTGACAGTAGATCCCAAGAACAGCATCATTGAACCATTGTGGCATTGTCCACTGTGAAAGCGAATTCCAATTTGGTTTGTAACGACCGTCTTTTACTGCCGTTTTTTCTGCTCGCTGAACACAGCTTCCCATGGTTGTAAAAAGTAAAATAAAAATTGCAACAACGGGAACATAGAATCTGCCGGAGTTCTTTTTCATTTGAGTTGGGATTTATGGCATCAAACTTTTTACTATCACATTTCTTTCTTACTTTGCGTAAGTAAGTTAATTTAAATTGGAGGATTTCCAAAAAGCTCCCACATCCTGATTAGCAATTCATTATAAAACAGATCCTAAGATGAACCACTATGCAACACTCCTGATTGTGGCTTTCATGGTTTGTTCATGTGCTGAAAAACCGAAGGACAGCACGATCCTCATCAACAACATGAGCTTTGAAACACCTGCTGGTGAATATCTGCAGTGGGACCAGGTGAGTGGATGGAAAGGGAGTTCGGGAGGGATCCGGAACGACGGTTTTTACAGTCCGCCCGACGGCAATGGTTATGCCTACCAGAAGGGAGACGGAACCTGGATCTCGCATGAAACAGGTCAAATCATCGAGGCTGGCAAGACCTACACCCTGAAACTTTGGGCAAGAAGTGCCAACAAACCCGGTAACACAGACATGACCACCCTCCATGCGGGCTTTTTCCAGAACACTCGGGAAATTACCACGAAGAAGAAGAATGTCAATGCCCCCCGGCTGAAAGGTGCTGCAGCCACCGAACCAAATGATGATGGGGCCAATGTATGGATTGACGGACAGTACAGGCACCAGTTCAACGAAGTTCATATGTACCAGCCCATCACCTCCGATCCCATTGATGATCCATGGCAGGTGCTGGAGAACGCCGGATATGACCGCCTCAGCGGTGACCTGGGATGGGCGGTTGGGAATGTGATTGCCGGAGATCAAAAATACATCTATGGCACCCTTTACCAGGACCGTCCTCCCTGGTACTCCTCCCTCACCATTACCCGGGTCATTTCTGAACAGCTGCCCGACTATACCTGGTCCGATCCGGAGCTGGTGCTGGAGCACGCCGGGTCAGAATTCCCATGGGTGCTGGATGCACATGGCTTCTATGATGATTCTACGGGCAGGCTATGGATGTCCTGGGGAGGCGGCATCTGTTATGTGTCTGAGATGAACCCCACTACCGGCATGCTGATGGGAGATCCCCGGAGCAAGGAGTTTGACGATCATCCTGAAGGCATGCATGTGCCAGTAGCCACATGGCCTGAAACCAGGAGTGGCTGGGAAGGTGATCAGTGGTCCAGCTCCTGGATAGAGGGACCGGCACTTTACAAACATAAAGGATACTGGTACTACCTTGCTTCCTACGGCAGCCTGGGTGAGAACTATACCATCAGGCTGGGAAGAGGCACAAGTCCCATCGGCCCTTTCTTTGATAAAAAGGGAGTGGACCTGATGGAATTTGACCAGGAACGCAGTGCATATGGGAATACCCTCCTGCTGGGTGCTGAAGGGGAACAGCTGGTGCCCGGCCATCCCCACATCTGGGAAGAGAACGGGAAGTACTACCTGGGTTATGATTTCAGAAAGAACTCCGGAGAGGAGATGGATTACATGGGCATTCGTGAATTGCATTGGATCAATGAATGGCCCACCATCTGGATGCCGGTTGAGGTATCATTCAATGCAGATGATTACCCGGAAACCATTAACCAAAAGCTGGGCATTGGGTTCAGGAATGCGGGTGAAGCCGGATCCGAACTGGCTGTGGATTTGATCACCATTTCATTAACCACAACAGAATGAAGCCACTGAAGAAACTACAATTATCGACCCTCCTGTTCAGCGTGTTATGTGTCTCTGCCATGGCCCAGAGCAGCATAGAGCTGAAACTTGAGAGCCGTTACCTGCATTTGCCTGTCTCTTTTGAGGATGAGGATGAGGTGAAACTGGAGCTTGTAATCAACAACCAGGTGGTCAGGGATTTTGATATCTTCCTGCCAGATTCCGATCCTGATTTCTGGGTATTCCTGGATAT
>SDBV01002745.1_pt1 | contig 26287 bp, 29 predicted proteins | sample 2277081 | NCBI WGS metagenome assembly SDBV01 (sample SAMN10402039, study PRJNA504765) | marine sediment metagenome | isolation source: marine sediment core GS10_PC15, 223 cmbsf | place: Arctic Ocean: Southern Knipovich Ridge | collected 2010 | reverse complement strand
TCACAAGCCCGCCGCTGCGAGCCGGGGATGGCAAGGAAGCGGTCTCCGGCTCGTTGTTGGAAGCAATCATGCCGCCCGCCTCAGCAGATGTACTGGCCGGCGGCGCAGTCATGATCTCGCCCTGTGGCTTCGCGCCGAAGAAATGCTGATATCCCGCGCCAATGGCGATGAAAACGACCATCCCGCCAATGATCAGGACCGGCGTCGGGATGGGCTTCTTCCGGGACACCTTGGGTTCGTCCTCGTGAAAATCCCCATAACCGTCGGCGCCGGCGTACTCCGCGCCGACGCCGGAATGATCGTGCAACTGTTCGTGCGCCTCCACGTCAAGCACAGTCGAGAAGTGATCGGGTTCGCTCATGTCATCGCCAGGTTAAGTTCGTATCGAATTAATTATACGTAATTATTCGGAGCTGTTGCTACCTTATTGAAGGACGACGTCCGACTTGAACAGAATGATCAAGGGCGTGTTCATCTCGACTCGCCCTGTCACGGGGGGAATCGCGGAAACTTCCTTCTGGATCACCCCTTGAATACCGGTCATCCCACCGGAAACGGCCGCACCTTCAAGCTGCGCCGGCGTAGGGTTTGGGTTTTGCACGGTCGTGGTAGTGCCCAGAGCACCTTGCGTAACGGTCGCGCCCGCATTGCTGTAGACGGCGCCCGCAGCGCCCAGCGCGCCGAGCAACGCCGGCACGGCGACTCGGGCGACGAGATGGTGGTCGAGATCGGCCGGCAGCGCATTGCTCAGCGTCTGGTCATTGAGCGCCACGGCGTTGATCGATACCGACTTGCCTTCGCACTGCAGGGTCGTGAACGCTGCCGTCACCTCTTCTCCCGTGAGCTTGCCGCTACCCATCATTTCGCCCCCTTTGCATGGTCCCTGATCGAGCACGGCAAGCACGTCGGATTGCGCATCCGTATTGATGCCGTTCTCCAGATGCGCATAGTATTTTTCACTGGCGCGGATCGTCGGCGTCTTGCCGGTTTGCGAGGTCGAGGCCGACGTGGCCGCACCCGCGGCCGAAGCGCCGGACGCCGCCGCGGCCAGCGCTTCCTTCTGCAATCCGAGTACTTCCTGCGACTGGGGTGGATTGTCCCACTGGTTCACCAACTGCTGAACCTCCATGGTTACGCCTTGCGTCGGCGCCGGGAGCGCGGGCAATGACTGTGTCTGGCCCTGCTGGCCGGCCGGCATGCCGTTGGGATGCTGGTAATCGATTCGCTGCGCCGTCGGCGCCGATGCGGACCGCTGCTCGAGCGCCTGCTCGATCTGCGCGTTGCGGTCGGAGAAAGCCGGGATGAACGTCGCGCCGGTCTTCTGAGCCTGCGCGAGACCCTCCTGATTGGCGCGGTTCAACGTCTGCGTGTAGTGCGGCGTTTCCGGCGACGGTGTGCCGCCTTGTGCGGTAACGGACGGAATCTCCGTTTCGGTGGCAGAGCCCGAGCGATGCTTCATCGCGAAGAACGCGACCGCCACGCTCACGATCGCGAGGACGGTGATCGCGCCGATCACTTTTGCGTTGCGCAGAAAACCGGGGTGCAGCTTCCGGGGGCCATTAGCCATCGTTACTCCAGATCCAGAATGATGTTGCGGCTGATGCCGTTATCGCTGACCGTCACGACCGGCGTTTTCGGAATGTCGTACACATGTGTGCCGTCAGCACCCGTGACCGCACCGTAGTACGCCGGATCGCTGAGAAACAGGTTGGTACGCAGCACGATGTGGTCACCGAGCGCCCATGCCGTCATCCCCGGCGGGCCGTTTTCGATGTGAATCGGCCTGGCGCCTGGCGTGTCTGTGCCATCCAGAATCGACTGCATGCTATCGCCCGGCAGATCGATCGCTGGCGTGCCATGCGCTGCCTCTACGGTATTCGGACCGCGGCGTGGGATACGGATATCCTGCCGATAATCGGTTTCACGCTGTCCTGCGATCATCTTGACGACCACCGGAAACGGCAGGCCCTTCAGGAAAACCGCCACGTCGCCTTCGACGTAGCTGCCGTCCGCCGTAATCGTGATGGTCGGCACACCTGGAACCGGCCTGAGCACCTCGAAGCGGCCCTTCGCCATGTTGTCCACCTCGGCGATATCCCACGGTGCACCGGCGCTGTCGATGAAGGTGACAGCCGAGCCGAGGTCGCTCACGCGGACGATCGGCGGCGGCGCGCCGGGCGAGAGATCTACCGTCTGGACCGAATAGACCGGCTTCGGCGGACGTGTCGGATTTGTCGATGCCGCGCGCTTGGCCGCGTCGATACGCTTGCGCAGCGCCCTGATCTGGTCGGGCGTAAGCGGCGTGACCATGTTGACGGCGGCATCGTAATTGGCGTTCGTCTGCGTGAGCGGAGGCAGCGGCTGGGGCGCGTTCGGATTTGCATAAACGCCCCCGGCCGCGCCGCCACCCTGCATCTCCGCGCCCGCACGCTGATTCGACATGGTCGAGCCGGCCCCATAGGCGTTCGCTCCTGCGTCGCCGGCATCGGATGCTCGCGCCACTTGCGCGTCGGCAATGTGCGCCGCACCGAGCAACGCGAACAGGCACAGCGTCCTGGTGAGCAGACTGCTCATGGGTTTCACCTTAGAACGGACTGCCAGTGACGACCGCATACATCTTGCGCGTATCCATAATCCCAGTCAGCCAATCCTGGGCGCGGCGATTCGGGGCGGTTTGCCAAAGGTCTTCCAGTTCCTTGCGCGTTGCGATGAACGGATCGATTAGCTCGAACTCGTGGTGCCAGTCCGTGCCTTCAACACTAGCAAGAGGATGCACGCCCTCTTTGTCCTTCGACTCCTCAGCAATCTCGATTGCTGTCGGAAGGGGTTTGAAGCCGTCAGTCATGCCATCACCTAATTATTTTGACCGTTGCCAATAATCTGAAGTGCTGTCGTAGAAATGCCTTTGGGATTGTCGACAGTCGGGACGCGCTGAATGTGCGTTTCAATGATGAAGCTATAAGAGCGCCGCTCCGTCTGATTCACAAGCGTGATTGAAATAGGTTGCTGCACCGTCCACTTGTAGCCGCGTGGGTCGTGTGCATCGATCGCGGCAATCACACCCGCGCCGGTTGCGACTGCCGAGGACACGAGCCGGCCGTCACGAATCTTCGTCAGCAGATTGCTTTTGTCGAAGGCGGCCATCAGTGCGTGGAAGCCCTCGTCCGTATAGCAGTCATGGAGCGACTCGAGCTTGTTGCGCAGCTGGTCGGCCACGAAGTCGAGTGAGAATGATCGCGTTACGCAGTTCTGCGCGAACTGGACCACCTCCTCCGGCGAAACAAGCGGCTCCGAAAGCGGAGCAAGCCGGGTGATTCGTCCATCCGCCGTGACGGCGAAATAAACCGGATCGGCTTTTCTTAATGCAAGCGCCACGTTGGCGGTGACGGATATCAGTAGCGCAATTCCCAGAATGAGATTGCTGCCGAGCAACTTCGGCCAACTGAATTTATAGAGGAATGTCTCAGTCAGCAGCCTGACGGCCGGATGAACCTCGAACGGCCCGCGCGCAGGCGCGGTGGAATGCGTGTTAGGCGCAGCCATGATCGTCCACCCCGGCTTGATAGCGCTGCGGATACAGCAAATGTATTTCCCGGATACCTTCCTGCGCGAATTCGGCATGTAGCGCTTTGACACGCTCAACCAGGCGTTTCGCACTCTCAAGCGATTCGACTTTGGTCGGTGTAACCGAACGCCGTTCTGTGCGAACGCATTCAGTGTTAGTCAAAACCTGTATCAGCCGTGCAGCAATTTCCACGCTGGGGGTGGCCCCCTGCTCCACCCTCGTCAGGTAAGAGCGCGAAATGCTGGCCAGCTCGCAGATCTTGTTCGCATCCAGGTTGTTCACTATTCGATACGCTTTCAGTAGCGTAAGGGGCTTCGAGTCGATGGTCATAGGGCCGACTTCGTTCTATATCGTTATAACGGTACACAAATTATTTGCCCTATATTTTTGCCTGTCAAGCAATTTCGGTGCGGTCAAGCACGCTTGCATTCTGTTACGAAGATGCGGGAGGTACGGCACCTGATTTCCGAAAAGGGAACGGGAAAGCGGATGGACTAACGGATAAGCGCGTTATCGACTCGTTCGCGCGATAACTGAAGATCAAGCAACAATTTTTTCTGCGCATGCAATGCGTTTTGTTTGTAACTCTAATTGTTCTGGCGCAAGTGGCGCCACGCAGATGAGCAATATTTCCTGATCTATTACGTGATCGGAGCGCGTTAATTCCTTGCGCAAACGATTGCGCGTTTCCATATGGACCTGGAGCGAAGTATTCCTCATGCATTGCGAATAGTTTTCATGTTGATGGCTTACACCTGCCCGCTGTGTTGGCGGCAGGGTATGTCTGTTCTCTGTGCTCATGAAGGACCTGGGCTATGCAAATTGTTATATGGGTACATAGCAATGAGGACGCCGGTAATCGGTTTAGTGGTTCGTCTCGGATATGCGGTCCCGGTGTGCACTCGCCTCCGGGCACAAGCCGAGCGGCCTTCCCGCGTCGAACGGGCCACATACGTGAGCCTGTAGCGTCAATGCGTCGTTTGGCTCCATACCCCTCCCGACATGCTATAGACCTTGCTCGCTGAATATTTCGTATGTTATAATTGATACAGAATTTTAGCGATTGCCGGGGTGTGGCTATATGATAGATAGAGCTAAACATATTCGATTTATGAGCATTGCTATTGCGGCATTGGCTTGCGGCTTTGCCGGTTGTGCGACGCAGCCGGCGCCGGTCGATGCAACAGGCCAGATGCTCGACACACAGCTAAACGACTCCGCTCATAGAATCGATGCCATGCTCGGGGAGATTTCCCGTGCTGGAGGCATCTCGGCGGTCGTACCCAAGACTGGCACCGTCGTTGTCGCGGGGGATTTCGTGACCGTCGAGTGGCAGGGTGATGCCCCCGAAGTGTTGCGCAAGATCGCCGACGCGAAGGGGCTTAAGTTTGCCGTCATGGGGCGCCCTGTTCCCGCGCCCATTTCGATCAATGCGACGAATACGAGCTTCGTGCAGGTACTCGAAAACATCGGCACGCAACTGGGCGGGCGCGCCGACGTCGTGCTGAAGACCGACGCACTGGAGTTGCACTACCGTGCGATCTAGGAAGGCTTCGCGATGATCAGTACACCGGAACCGTTCAAACTCGAAGCGAACTTCGGCGTCCACGATCTGCAGGCGTTTCTCGCCTACTGCGGCAACGTCGGCTCGTCCGATATCGTGTTCCAGACTGGTGATGTGGTCTGGGGAGAAATCCGTGGCCGTCAGGTCGCCCTTACTGAGCGCACGATCAAGGACGGGGAGATCAAGGCATTGCTCGCCGTTTCGTTCGGCAGCGAACTGATCGGGGTCATCAAGGGCGGCAACGATGCCGACCGCCCGTATCGATTCGTGATCGAGCGCGACATGAGCCGCTACCGCGTCAATATCGCGGGCGCCCAGATTGGCGACGCCGAGGACGGCTTGTCCATCACCATGCGGACCATACCGGAGTCGCCGCCCTCCCTCGATTCGCTGCAACTGCCAGCCGGTATCCGCGAAAACCTGTTTCAGCCGCGCGGCCTTGTGTTGATCTGCGGTCCGACCGGATCCGGAAAGACCACGCTGATGTCGTCGTTCTACGCCGACGTTTCGGAGAACAACGGCGATGTGAAGATCCTTCTCTACGAAGATCCGATCGAATTTCTTTTCACCAAGGTTAGAAACAGAGGCCCGAAGATCCGCCAGATGCAGATCGGCCGGCATATTCCGAGTTTCGCGCGAGGCATTCGCAATGCGATGCGCTGCAAGCCGACGCTGATCGGCATCGGCGAGGCGCGTGACGCCGAAACGATCGGCGCCATGGTCGAAGCGGCGCTAACGGGCCATGGCGCATACGGGACCATGCACACCGAAAGCGTGTCGGAGACGATCAGCCGGGCCATCCAGGTGTTCCCCGCCGATCAGCATTCGGCCATCGCATCGAAGATTCTCGGCTCGCTGCGCCTGATCATCGTGCAGATTCTCGTGCCGACGCTCGACGGAAACCGCGTGGCAGTGCGCGAATTCCTCTATTTCGACAGTGAGATCAAGCGGCAAATGAGCGACATGCCCTATACGCAATGGGGTGCGTTGTTGCGCAAGCTTGTGGCGGACAAGAAGCAGGATATGACGACCGGCCTGCGCGATCTGCGCGATCGCGGACTGATCGATGAGAAAGCCTTCCGGCGCTATGCGGGGGAATCCAACGAATGAAAGTACGCCGCTCTATCTGGCGAGATGCGTCGCTTACGCCGCGCATTATGGGTATTGACGCGCGGGGCTATTTTCCGATTCTGATTGCCCTCTACTATCCGCGTAAATGGACGTTCGCCGCGGCACTGCTGGCGATTGTCGGGTTCTATCTGATGGAAAAGAAGGGTTATACCCTGCCCGTTTTGATGCGTGCGATCCGCCATGCGTTGCGCGGGACGGTGGTTCATGGGCGGGCGTGGTGGCATCATCGGAGGTTTTATGAGTGAAGGGCGTTGCGTTGGTGAGCGTTGGCAACCTCGCAGCTTGAGCAACCATCCGTATATGAAAAAAACCGCGTGCGCAGCGGAGCCCGGATTGCTGACTAATCTTACGTTTTCGGGGGCGTGGGATTTTATTTTTCGGGCTGGGTAGATCAAGGCGTAAGGCCCGAATTTTGGGGCAATCGAGATCCGCAGTGCGCTGATGAGTCGCTGTGGGCAGCCGTGCAAACCAACGGTAGGCCACGTTGACCCGAACCTCTCGTACGAGCTCGCGTTCGCCGCACGCCTCGAACATGTAGCGGACGAACAGCGGCCGGAACACCAGCACCGGATCAAACGCTGGATGCCCGTTATCCGCGTAGTGCGGGTGCGCCACCTTCGCATGCCCAATAAACGACAAAGCCCGGCGCAAGGCTAGGCTTTGAACTCATAGTTTGTCGGCAGTCTGAGCGCCTAGCAGGACGCTCTTCATACACATCACTGGCACTCTATCAACGCTGGGTTGCTCTCGCCGTATGCAGCGACAGTTGAGAAATTAATCGTTGGATGGGCGGCCGGACAAGCAAGAGTCCAACCTTCGTTGCTCCCGTTGCCCGCTTGTCCCTCAAAGAATGAATTCGCGGTTGAACCCGAATCACCTGGCGACCAGATGATATTTCCCCAAAGTATACTGACGCTTTGAACGACCGTACCCGCAGGTCCAGGGGCGTTTTCATACGGGGCGTTGTTAGTCCACGCTTCATAGATGGTTTTTATAAAAGAGCTTGGCGTATTCCAATAGTCAGTTGTTCCGTTCCCGTTATATAGGTTACCTTCCTGAATGACTCGAACCGCACCAGCCATCGATGGCGTGCAACTAAACCAGTATTGTGTAACATGCAGAATCGTCCGCTGCTTGGTCTCACCGCAGTAGCCGATCAAATACGCATACGGATTTCCGTCCGCGGCGCATTGAAATCCGCTTGGGCAGGAAGGCGGAGGAGGTGCTGCGCAGGTAGGCCCGATCCATTCGCTCCCATTCCATGAAGCCGGAGAGGTTGTCGTATCCCCGTCTGGGCACGGCGGTGGTGGCGCCTGGTAGTTACACTGCGGCGCCGAATATTGCGAACCGATCCATTGCGCCGGCGCCACGGTCGTCCAGCCTGCCGCTGTCGAGCATGCCGGCGGTGTCTGCGGCGCAGCTGTCACGCGTCCGAGACACGTCGAGTCCTGATTACCCGCTCCGCATCCCGCCGCCGATTGAGCAAAGGCTGAATGACCGGCAAATATCCCCGTCACAAGCGTCACGACAACCAGCGCGAATCTCCATCGCCTCATTGTTTCTCTCCATCAAAGTCAAAATATTCCGGGAAGCACATAAGAGCCGCACGCACTTCCCGGCCTCTATCTTTAGGTGCCATTTAATGCGAGCACTCGATCAACGACGGATTGCTATCCGCATATGCTGCGACGGTTGCGTAATTCAGATTCGGATACGTCGATGGGCAATAAAATACCCATGTAGACGACTGAGGGTTGGGAGCGGTATACCCGGTATTAACGAGATTGCTGGGAGTTCCCTGATAGACGATCGCCCCAGTCCAGCCTGAATTGAAATTCAAGTAGACTTCCTGCAAAACTGTGCCAGATGGAACAGCCGTTCCTGCGTATGTTTCAGCAGTACAGTTTATGCACGTATTCGAGTTGGCAAACTGCAAGTAAAACCATGTCTGTGGAGAGTATCCTTGGGTTGTGAGTTGTCTTCCGGTTTGAGCGGATGCGCCGGCCAGTGTTGTGGCACATTGAAAATAGGGGGTGTTCCATGTAACACGTCCATTACGGCCCAGTCCATCGAACGAGTACCCACAGTACCCAATAAAACCAGCATAGGGATTTCCGTCCATGCCGCATTGAAATCCGCTCGGACAAGAAGGCGGAGCAGGTGCTGCGCATACTGGATCGACCCATTGGCTCCCGTTCCATGAAGCCGGCGAGGTTGTTGTATCGCCATCCGGACACGGCGACGGAGGTGCCTGGTAGTTACACTGCGGCGCGGAATATTGCGAGCCGATCCATTGTGCAGGCACCACGGTTGTCCAGCCTGCTGCCGTCGAGCATGTTGGCGGTGTTTGCGGCGTGGCCGTCACGCGTCCGAGGCACGTCGAGTCCTGATTGCCCGCCCCGCACCCCGCAGCGGATTGCGCAAAGGCTGAATGGCCGGAAAATAACCCCGTCGCGATCGTTATAATAAGCAGTACGAATCTCAGTTGTCTCATCGTTTTATTCCTTAGAATTCACAATATGTTTCGGCAAGAGCCTGTCCGGATATTGGCGTACCTGTGGGCGTGGTACCGTCGACGATCGAGATATCCCAGTTCGATCCGTTCGCGGTTGCGCTCATATTGACGGTGGCTGTGTCGTCCACGAAGAAGTTCTCCGCGGCAAGCTCAATCTTTGGCACCCCGGGAGACGAGCAGGTTGGCTGCGGCACAACCGAGCCATTCGATACCGCATTAACCGCCATGCGCACCCATGTGCCGCCAATCGGTGTCCATGCGCCACGCACGCACGAGAACATCTGTCCGCTGCCATCCGAATTAGCGGCAACGAGACCATTGGACGCGCAAGACGCACCATTGTTGGCGATATTCGCCAACTGAAGCGTTCCGTTGACCTGAAGCCCTGCCCCATTCGCTGTCGCGGCGCTGATGGTCAGGTGATTGTTGGCGTCGTTTTGCATGCGGACGTTGTAGTTCTGCACGCCCTGGCCCGCCTGGTGAAAGTTGATATACGGAGTGCCTGTCCCGGCGGTACTCGCGTTGCCGCCCAGCTCCAGCGAACCGCCCTGGTCCGAATCCAGTTCACCGGCGCCGTTTGCCGAAAAAGTAGACGCTGTGGCGGTGGCCACCCCGGTGATGTTGTGCGCGGTACCACCCGTATCGGTCAGACCCAGGTCGGTCTGCATGTCATTCAACTGCGGCTGGCCCGGGACCGAGACGCGGTAGAGGTAGTTGCTGTTGGCCTGCGCGCCGCTGAACGCGAGCAACGATGCCAGATGGCCGCTGCCGGGATTCGTATAACCGGTCAGCGCGAGCTTCCAGGAACCGTACGCCCCGTAGGCGTTGGTCGGCGTCATGGTCGGGTCCCCTGCCTGATTCGCGTACGGGACGAATCCCCCTTGCGCACCCGACTGGGCAGCGATCTGGACGAGTTGCTGCGTGTTGGTAATCGCCCGGCCGCCCTGCGAGGTAACAAGCGTCTGCAGCTCGCCCGGTGTGGGTTGCAGAACCTGCGCCTCCCAGGTTTGCCCATACGAATTCGTTGCCGAAAAGCCTGCCGGCAGATAGTTGGCCGTGGTCAGCATCGCAATCGTGATTGTTACTGGCGGTGTCTGCGCCGCGATAGCGGCCGCGTTATCCTGCACGTAGAGCGACACAGCCTTGTCAACGATAAGCTGCTGGCTTGCGATAGCCGCGGTCTGCACATTGGTGACGCCCATCTTTGCCCATGGAATGAAGCCGACGATGCCGAGCATCGATAGGGTGAGCGCAACTATGTACCCAAGAATTGCATCCATCTTCCCGCTTCCTTATGGGTTGACCTGCAACCAGCTCAGCAGTGATCTGGTCGGGATCGTCGCCGGTACCGCCGATGTCAGACTGCTGACCACGTTAACCGCCTGTCCAGCGGTCCGCACCTGGTACCAGGCCGCGCTGTACTGCGTATCCGAGACCACTTGACCGGCCTCGCCTGGCACCGCCGGTGTATAGGCGAAGATGTTTCGGGTCCCTCCGCCTGCAGAGGTCGTCATGCATACCGCCCCGCTCGGTACGAGCACACCCGCGGGCAACGTGACCGTGATGCTTGAACTGATGAGGCCAGGCATGGCGAACGCTGCGTTTTGACAGGCGGTCGCAAATACTTCCGCTTCCTGGGCGTAGATCGCCGCCAGGTTGCCCATGCGGCCTTGCACGCCCGCGCCGGCAACCGACAGGGCCAATTGCCCGGTTTGCGCTTCAATACCGACGAAGAACAGCACGGCGATCAGCGGCAGAATGGCGAAGCCCATTCAGATCGGCCCTCCGTCCGCGGCCCATATCAAGCGTTTCTGTCGTTCGATTTCGGAAGTAAGCTGCGAGAAGTCGCCCTTACGTATATGCACGCGGATCGACGTTTCGTTCTGTGCGCCGGCAATGATCAGGGGCGTAACGGTGAGGAATATCCTCCTTTCTCCCGATGGCGTACGCATGCTCATAAGCCGCTGGTGAATTACCGCCGACAGGGCATCGGCCATCATGGATGTGTCGAGCCCCGACTCGCGCATCATGTTTTTCGTGCGCTCAAGCGCCGTCGTCACGTTGTTCGCGTGAATGGTCGAAGACACAAGATGTCCGCTTGTACCCGCAAGAATCGCTTGAGCTGCCGCGTCTCGGGCGCGGATCTCACCCAGCATGATCACGTTGGGCGCAGCGCGCAACAGACGCTGGATTTCAGGGCCAAACTCTGCGTCGCTGCGGATCTCTGTCTGATAGCACGTGCCAACGACTTTCCCTGATCCGTGCTTTCCCTGCAGCACGATCTCCACGGGATTCTCGATCGTCCAGCCCGTCCCGCCGAATGTGCAAAGCCGCTGAACCAGCCACGATGCCTGGGACATCGACTTGCCATCGCCTGTGCCACCGCTAAACAGCACAAGACCGCCCTTGGAGAACGCCTCGGTCATGAGTTGATCGCGCAGGCGTGGCGGGTAGCCGAGTTCGCTCCATGCGATCGGACGTGGCAGCAGACGGCGGCCCACATATACGTCCCCGTCGAGGGTCTCAATCCGCTGGACACGAAGTGCGACCCCTTGCCACTCGGTGCGGAAGTCCAGCCCCGTGCGATGGCTCTGCAGGTGCTCACGAAGGGCCCGCGATTCCTCGAGTGCCCCGGATTCGAGCGCATGCCGCTCCCGGTCAGACGGGCTGGTCTTGTACCAGGCCTGTCCGTTCGGTTCGAGGTACAGGTCGGAGAACGACATATCGCCCAGGTATGATTCCAGGGGCTGCTCGACTTCGACCATTACTCGCTCCTCGCGATCAACATATTGTTTGACGGCATCATCTGCGCAGACGCTTCGACACTTACTGGAACGTCAACGTAATCGTGAGGCCATTGCCACAGGCATTGCCCGCCGAGACAGAGTCCGGCAACGTTGCTTGCGTGAACGTCGTTCCGCCGACTTGCAGGCTCACGTAGTCCCTGAGCGTAGTTACGACGTTCGAGCACTGCTCGACGGTTTCCGATCCACCGCCGCCGAACGCAATGACACCCTCAGACGCATTCCCGGCGCTGCTGACGGTTACGTCGTTACCCCACGCGTCGATGAGCACTCCGTTGCGCACCATGTCCGGCGGGAAAACGGCCGAGTTGTTCATCGCTGCCAGATTGCCGTTTATGAAGTTGGTATAGCCGTTGCTGTTCTGCGAAAACTGGGTGCGCGCATTCGTCACAACCCATGTGATGTCACTCGCCACGGTGGCATTCTTGTTCCACGAAAAACCGCCGTGAATGTAGACGACTGCAGCGCCGATAGCCATGAGGGTAAGGACGGTTGCAACAATTCGACCCAACATCGAATCCATAAAAATCTCCCAATATCAAAACGTTGTGTAAATCAGTAGGAACCCATTGACGATGCAAAGAGCGATGACAGCGAGTTGGAGCCAAGCTGCACGACAGCAAACGCGAAGTACATCATGAGCAGGAATACGAACGAGATAGCCATTCCTCGAGCAATCAGCCGGCGCTCGAGCCCTTCGGCATATTCCTTGGCAACCTTTTCAATCACGTCGGCGAAGTTGGGAAAGCCAACATACGCATCGATCTCCTCAATCAGGTCGACAGATGGAAACTCGAGTCCGGACCGTCTCATCGCTGACGCCAGATTGAATCCGTCTCTCAGTCCACCTGCGATCGGACGCAGCCGTGATGCAAGCCAAGGGGACGCGCTGACGGTCTGGCTCTTGAGAGCCTCCGTGTCCGGGACCCCAGCTTTCAGCAACGCCGCAAACGACAACAGCCATGCGAATCCGGTTACCTCGCGGTAGACCGTGAACGGAAACACATTCCGGTCGAAGAACCGTCGCCCCGGTCCGCTCCATCGCCGCAATGACCAGCATGAAACAGCCGTAGCCACTATCGCGGTGCCAAATAAAGCCGGCGCTTCCCAGCCAACCGCAATCTGACCCATGACGTACAACACGTAAGCCCAGCCTTTCCATTTTTCGACGGGCACGTTTTCCGTGAACTGCGGCACGATCGAATAACCGATCGTGAAAAGAACCGAATAGAACGCGACCAGATAAACAACCGGCGAAAAGAAGCTCCCAAACAGGTGGCGTTGCATGCGGGTCGTGCGGTCGCGCACGTCCACGACGAGTCGCATCGCGGCCGGCAACTGTCCGGCCTGCTCCCCCGAGGCAAGAACGCTGCTTTCCAGATCCGGCAAATCCGCTCCCATCGCGTCGCGAAGCGTCTCGCCGTCGCGAACTTTCCGATAGATATCGTGTGCCGCCTGCGCCGCCTTCTTGCGACGGCGACGCTGCAGGCGATCACGAAAGTCGCCAAGAACCTGTGTGATTCCCAGTCCGTTCTCGATCTGATTCGACGCCTGCTGATAGAGCCGGCGGCGAACGCTCCACGACAATCCCGCCGTCATACGCCCTCCTCCATGAATTCGAGCTTGTGGACTTTCGCGTGTACGTCCCGCGGGTCGACTTTGCCCGCGAACACAAGATCCATCGCATTGGCGAGCATGGATTTGTCGGAGCCAGGCTTGAGGCGATGGTTGCGCCGTGCGATCAGCACATCGCGGTGCTGATAGTCGTCCATAAATTCTTCGTCCGTGACAACGATTTCCGCTACCGCCTGCCGGTCTACGATCCCGTGGAAGCCGCAGTGCTCGCATCCTGGCCCACGCAGCCTCACGGATCCCAGATCACCGTTAGGCGCCCACGATTTGAGCCGATCCCGCATATAGGCAGGCAGCGCATCCGGTTGGTCTTCCAGGGGGCGGCAGCATTTGCCGCAAAGCGCCTGGACAATACGTTGCGCCATCAGCCCGACGATCAGTTCGTGATCGCAGAGGGTTGCCAGAGACAAGCGCTCGTGATCCATCATTTCGAGGCGGCGGATCGTTCGATAGGGGTCCGTTACGTGCACGGTCGTCCAGACGAGGTGGCCCGTCATAGCCGCCTGCAGCGTTGCCAATGCTTCCTCGGCCTTGCGGATTTCCCCCATCAGGATGATGTCGGGGTCCATACGCAACGCCTTGTGGAGCTTGTCGAGAAAGTCCTTTGACGCCGATAGCTGAACGGCCCAATCTTTCGGGTATTCAATCGGATCTTCGATCGTTACCTGGCGCAGATGCGGGAAAAGACGCGCCTGGTCTTCCATGTATTCGTGAAGCGTCGTCGTCTTGCCGCTACCCGTTGGGCCAGTAACGAGCACAACGCCCATAGGAATACGAACCAGATACTCGCTGAGCGCTATCTGTAGCGGCGTAAAGCCTGCAACGGCGAACTTGCCTTCGGGGCGCGCCGGCACCGACAGTTCGATAGTCCGGCTCGTGGCGCGAATTTCCTTCTTGTGCCGGTGGTATTGCATACGCGCGACGAGAAAGCCACCGCCTGTTTCCTCGGGGAAAGACGGTCCGCGAATGAGACGCACGCTTGACACATTTGTGCCCGGCAACGCGTCGCCGCTAATTTGCCCGTCCTGGAAGCTAAGCGGGTTGTACACCGGCTCCTTGATCGTTGCCAGGCCTGTGTAAATCGACCGGACAAGCGCCTCGCCCTCGTCGCGCCGCATGTTCAGCTTGTGCGCAACCATCAGGTCGCCTTTCACACGAAGCTGGACTTCCGCGTGCTTCTCTCGCACGAGGACGTGAATGTCACTTGCGCCCATCGCTGCTGCATCGACGACGATACGGCGAGCCTTCGTAAGCGTAACGAGATCGGTGTCGTCGGCGACGCCGCCTGCCTTTTCGGCTTCGCGCACTGACTCCAGGTCCTGTGCGGAAACGCGCTCCACCTTGGTGACAACGTGTCTTCTCGACAGGTCTTCGAGCCACGTAAGGAACTGCGGGTTGCCAGCGTGACGGGCGTCCACGTGAATCGTGATGGTCTGCACGCCGAGAATCGCATCCACCTGATCCTGGGTGAGCATGCCCAGACGAATCGCGCGATCGCCAATCCGCCCGCCTTTGGCGAGTTCCTTGGGATCTAGCAAGGCACTGACCTGGGCTGCGGTAAGCAAGCCCAGATCAATAGCCACGCGTCCAAATGGCCGCGCCCTTGTAGCGGGATAGACCACATGCGGCAACAGGCCGTTGGGCGGCGGCGGAAGCGGTCCCGGATCTGCGCTCGAGCGCGCCTCCAGCGTTGTCACCTGGAACGACTCTGACGCCGGGACGACGCCCTTGCGAAGTTTCTCTGCGAATCCCATTACGCACGCCCTCCGGGCAACGGTTTTGCCGGGCCACCGTGAGCGGCCGGTATAGTGCTTGCGCGCAACGTATAAAGCGTCGTGTCGACGGTCCATTGCGGTGTACCCTGCGACCAGCGAAGGCCGCGCACGCGCAGGCCCGGGACCGTATCGAACGACGGTGCGGCCGGATCCCACGGCGCCATGCCAAGCTTGAAGACCGGCTGGGAAATCGTCCACGGATCTACCGCAGGCTCGTCGGGCGTCGCTCCCGGTAGCACTGGCTTCGCGATTGCCGCAGTCATGGTGAGCGTGAGCCCGTTCGACTGCGCGAACGACCAGATTGCGCGTTGCGCCGCCTCGGACTGGGCGACGAGCGGCGAAGGCTCGGAAAATGCGCGCCGCACCTGAACTGATTCTTCCGATTTCTGCCCGCCGTCCTGGAGCGTTCCGGGCGCTTCCGATGCAAGCCCGCCTGCCCGCTCCCAGTCCGATGTCATCGAGATGCCGTTCGTGGAGGCGTCGCAGCGCCACGAACTGAGCATCCAGCCACCTCTCGCGAGATCCTGATCACGCCAGGCCAATCCGCACGCCCGGACAACGTCTGAGGGCATGGGCTCGTGCGTCCATGGAAGCACTCTGGATTTGGCGACGCGCTCCGCGCGCTGGGCGGCAGCCAGAGCCAGCCGGTTGTCGTCCTCGATCTTTTTCCTGGCGGCGGCCGCACGCTCGTTATGGACAACCACGCCGGCCGAAATCGCCGCGATCGCGATCGCGACACCAGACACGATCGCGACCGGAACCCAGAGACGCCGTTGCAGATCGGACAGCGTAACTTTTCGCGTCCATGTGCGCGCCATCTCTGCAAGGTCATCGATCGTACCTTCGAGATCGGTTGTCCATTCTCCCAGCTCGCGATGCTGCTCGCGGATGCGATCCACGTCCGCAGCCGTGCCGATCCGGTCACCATCCGGGATGACCTCCTGCCCATCGCGGACCGCGATATACCAGTACCGGTTCTCCGAGATCCGGTACCGGCCCATCCACGGTTGCGGATGCTGGTCAGCAACCATCGCGGCGAGGGATCTCAGTTTCGCCGGCGACGTCACTCCGTCGATCGGGTTGCAAAAGCCGGCCTGAATCGTTCCCGCGCTTGTTTCACGTACGAGCCCCCACCGCCCCTTCTCCAGGGACAGCGCACGCAGTGCTTTGGCCTTCGGACGGGTATCTTCGTGCCGCCATGAGAGGCCCGCCGCGAACGGAGCTCTTACACCGGGAAGCGCAATGATGTCGGCCACGTTAGACCCTCAGAATCCGAGCCTGCTTACCGTTCACGATCGTGACGCTGGTTTCGGTGATCGCCGAAACTTTCCAGCCGTCTGCCACCGTTTCTCCCACCCGCACAGTGATCGTCTTTCCATCGACGTCCAGCACCGCGTTGTATCGCCCATCGAACGCGTTGACCGCGACGGCACGAATCGATGTATGAACTATCGACCTTTGCGGCGCCTGAGGTAGCGCCACCGGCGACGCAATGGGTGCGCCAAATGCAGGCAACGCTCCCATAGGGATCGCCCCCGCCTGTCCGCCGCCCTCATTGACCGCTATGTCGTGCTTGAGCTTGGCGATCTGGTCCTGCGCCTGGAGAATCGGAATCTGCTTGAGAAGTGCGGCGAGCCGCTGCGAATCCGTCATCTGACTAGCTGCATCCATGGCGGCGACACTGGATGCGCCGACGCCAGGTTCCGCGGCTGCGGGCGCATTGACGGCCGGTGCCGCTGCAAATGCCGCAACTGGAACACAAGCCGCAAGGAAAAGACCTTTCATCGTCATCTTCGTTTTCAATCTGTTCTCCTTCACAGCAACCGCGCCGAGATCACCACTGCGATGATGGTGTCGCCCTTCTGGGCGTCGACGCCGCCACCGAGTATCGGCAAGTAAGGGCTGCCAACACCGTTATTGGTCGTGCTCGTGTTTTGCTGGCGCATACCCGTGAGGATCAGTGTCTCGCCCGGCTTGAGACTGACGCTCTGCTCGAAGCGGGTGAGTTGCATCGTCGGAAGTTGCACGCTGGAAGCACTCGATCCGCTTCCGCTTGTGAAGGTCTTCAGATCCAGGAGATCCGACAGCGTCATGTCGAAATCAATCAGGATACGGCCGTCAATGACCTTAGGCAGAAAGCTGCTTGTGAACCCTGGAACGAGGGTCGCGGTCTGCATCGTTGTCGACGAGCCCACACTCGCCGTCAGCGTGCTCTGCGTCGAGGCAACGTAGCCCTCCTGCTTGGCCGCCTGAAGGGCGAGCAGCTTGCCGTTCTGCGTGACGCCGGAGCGGGAGATCAACTGCGAAACGTTTCCGAGTGTCGCGAGCGCCTGCACTGCCGCACTGGATCCGCTCAGGGAGCCTCCCAGGATCGATGCGCCAAAAGTCATCGGCGTCGATGTGCTGGTGACAAGCGGAGCCGCCGCGCCTGTCATTGACAGGCCTGTGTGAGCGCCCGAGCTCTTGTATCCCAGCGTCAGATTGATACCGTAGTTGTGTTCGAGCGTTTCCTGGATCTGGTAGACGTGCACATCGATTGCGACCTGCTTCCCGTACATGGAGTCCAGGTTCTTGACCCAGCTCTCCAGGCGGTCACATTGCACAGGGGTACCGGTTACGGTCAAAACCCCGAGATTCTGGTCGCCGATAACGCAATCCTTGCAGCCCGCAATGGCGTTGGCGGTACGCTCAAGGGTCTGCCACGGGGTGACCTGTACACCTAGCGTGATTGTCTGATTGCCGCTACCGGAGGACGAACTGGAACCGCTTGTACTCGCGGTCTGCGCAGAGCCGGCATTGGCCGTTCCAGCGCCAGAAGATCCCTGCGACGAACCGGAAGATGAATCGCCAGTCGAGATCGATCCGTTCATCGAGGCCGTGTCTGCAATGCTCGGCAACTGGAATGTACGGGTCTCAGTGGTGAAAAACGTCACCACGCCGTCCTTGTAGCGCGACCACACGTTGTAGTGCGCGTCGGCCTGATCGAGAAATCCCCGGAAAGCGCCCGTATAGAACCTGAGCGGCGAACCTGCAAGGGCGCCGGAGGAAACAGGATATGCGGCAGGCAGCGACGGCAGCGCCTGAGCGCCCGGTAATCCAAGCGCTGGCGATGGCAATGCCGTTCGTGCGGAGAACGGCATTGCCATGCCGGCCGCGGCGCCGGCTCCGCCAGGCGAGTTAGCTCCTTGAACAGAGGCATCGACGACCGCGCGCACGCCGATGTTTTCAGTGATCCACATTGCCACTTCCGGGAGGGTCATGCCCTCGGGGTGATTGAACACGACCTGTTTGTCGTAGATTTCAGGCTCTGGCTTCGTCGCCTGAATCTTTTCGCCCATCAACCACGCCCCGTCATGCACCTGGACGATGGGACGACTCTTGACCGAAGTCTCAACCTGCGCTTTCGCGTCTGCGCCCAGCACATCCTGTTCGTGATACACCTGCTGTACGCCACAGCCTGCGAGACTCGCAAACGTCACCGCGGCAGCGACGGCCAGAATCGAATGATGAAATGGAAACTTCATTGGCCCGCCCCCGGTTTATCGACCACCACTGTGTTGTCTCCCTTGCCCTTCCAGATGTCAGCGTGTACGTCTGCCCCATTCGCAGCGAGCTGCTCAAACACGTTCGTGACCGCGGTCTGGAAGTCCGTACCCCACGAAGAATCGTGCGGAGGAACAAAGTCGTCCGGCGTATTCCAGCTCACCGCCCAACCGGCACGCTTCGCCCAGGCCATCAACTGGAATTCCAGAGATTGACCACCAACAAGCTCGTACGGCGCGACCGGATCGGCCTGGCTGACAGGTGCGCTCGCCGGGACATCTGCCGTGGCGCGACTATTGACCACCACTCCAGCCAGCAACTGCGAGGGACGGCCCCGGTGCAAGGACACGGCGCGCTGGCTCCAGTCGATCGTGGCGTGCACATCCGCCAGAGGGCCAATCGCGTTCGTCAGGACGGTGTCCCAAGGGAGTCCACCGCTCCACGACACCAGTTGGGAGTGATCCACGTCACCCATCTCGATCCGGAAGTCCTTCGGTACGATCACCGGCATCATGTCTGCCAGCGCAATATCGCGCCCCTTTCCTCTCGGAACGTAATCATCCGAAGGCCGGTACCCGATCTGCGTCACTTTCCGGCCAGTCGAAACCGGTAAGTCATCGGCCAGCGGTTGTATGGAAATCGCGGGCGCGGGGGCGGCTACCGCCGAAGCCGGTGCAGCTACCACCGGCGGCACTTCGTTGACGAATCCCGCGTATGCCGTTGACGCACATCCCATCCCAATACCAACAGCCGCCAGGATGGCGACGATCATCCTCTTGTGCATCTCGCACCCTCTCATTCGTAATATCTCCGGTGATGCCACCCGGCACTTGCGTGGATCACGGTCCCGCGTGATGTGTGGCGAATTGCGCGTCATGGCGAACCCCCTTGTGACGGGGGCTGCGGCTGCAAGGCAGGCGGCGTGGACGGACTGGCATCGGCTGGGGCAACGCTCGCCTGCCACCGGTTCGGGTCGGTCACGAAGCCGCCGTGATCGGTCACGCGATACAGCGTGTCGCCAACATTGATATGCGAGCGGTCGCCGGAGACGACTTGCGGAGCGACAGCAATCGACGGCTCGGACACCATGCCCTTGTTGAGCAGCTCCGAATAGCGCAGCATCCCGGTGTAGTCGCGATTCAGGCGGTTGAAATTGGTCTGCAGAATCTGATCCGCGAGCGCTTCGCCCTGCGCATAACCGAGCATGACCTGTTCTTTCCAGTATTCGCGCTCGGCCGCTGTCTTGGGCAGAACCGCGGAGAAAGGTACCTGGTCCGTCTGTGCCTTGATGCGCAGCCCCACAAAGAGATAGTCGCGCCAGGAGGGCGCAACGGTAATGAAGCGGGACGGGACAACGATCCGATACATCGAGTCGGCGGTGCGGATCTGGTCCGAGGTTGCTTCTACCGCGTCACGTGCTTCGGTAATCACGGGCGGCAGCATCCCGTTGCGGGTCACGAGCGCCCCGAAGCGGTACATCGTGTCGAGCCGGGTGCCGCGCGCCTCGAGTTCGGCAAGCAACTTCGCGGACCGGTCGGCGAGGCCCTTATGACTGCCCAATGGAAGTGCCGCCTCCTGCAACTCGTTCGCGCGGATGGGCGTGATCGCCGCGGCAGCCGGGACCGTATCGACCGACAGGTTGGCAATGTCGTTCACCGACATGTCGGAGGTGTCTGTCGCATCCGCGAGCGCGAGCGGGCATGCGACCGTGGCCCAGGCCGCTGCGCAGGCAAGCAGGATGGTGGCCGGCTCAAATTTCACGGTAACGAATTTTCACGCGGTTAATCTTCATGACGACGCCCACCCGTGCGCCGGGCCGGGTTCCGATGTCTTCCCGAATCTCCACGAAATCCGTTCCCGCAAGCCCGCATACGAAAGCCGCAATAGCAACGCGCGTGAGTCGCATGTATTGGTCTACCTGTTTATGTATCTGAGGTCCGTCGAATCGCTTCAAATTCCGTATAAAGAGTAGCATACGGAATGTACGGACCGCAACAGATTATTTCGTATCAGGTAAACGATACGTACTTTACATGGCGAGCTTTGGCTGCGGCTGCGTGCGCTGGCGGTAACCGTTCTCCTCCAGCCACTCGTCAACGCGAGCCGTGGTGTTGCCCGCGCTGTCTTTTACGAGCGCTGGGTCGATATTGCCGTGCTCGTCGATACCGAGGATGTTGTACGCCGTGGTGGCGCCGTGAGCCCGCGTGTAGCCACCCGCAGCTTCGGCGACCGCCCTGTATTCGGACTGGCTCACCTGAAACAGATCCTGCACTTGCTGTGACGGCATGCCGTTGAGTTGCGGTAACGGTATGTTTACCATCGCCGTATCGCTCGTGCCGTAGAGAATGAGCGGGCTCTTATGGGCCTCCGCTGCGTTGGCCACCCCACGCAGAACCATGCCCCCTCCGATGAATGCACCCAGGACGGGCGCTGTAAACGCCAGCGCTGTGCCGCCGGCAATCAGTCCGGCCGTCGACAACATCGACGGTCCGAGCGGCAACGGTACCTCTTTTGTTCCCGCCAGATCGTGACCGCCCGAGAGGTGGACGACATCCCCTTGAGCCGAGAAGTTATAGCTGGTGTAACGGCTGCCATCACCCTTGTTCCACAGGGTTGAGATACCCGGGGCATCCAGCGAGACGTTGGTGATGTGGACGTCGGTTGGAACAAGGGGCTTGCCGTGTGAATCAGTGGCGGTGCTCAACATGGACGCCTGCATTTGCGCCTCCGCGCCGCCAAGGGAGTGACCGGTGGTGTATACCGCACTAAAAGGGACATTCGCCTGATCCAGCTTTGCCTTTGCCGCGGTCAATCCTGCGCGGGCAAATCTTTCCGCCACATTCTGCGTGTTCGCTACCGCGTCGACGGCCACCCCAGCGTCCGTGACCACGTTCTTCAAGTTGGCTGTACCACGGTCGGCGATAATGACCTCCCCGGTCTGGAAGTTGATATTGACCTGAGCTGAAAACCCAAGCTGATCCATGGCGGCTCCCAACTTCGGATCGAACCGAGCTATGTCGCTCATCGATAGCGGAGTCCATTGAGGACCTAACTTTGGATCATTCTTATCGCCGTAAGTCGCTACAGCGGCTGTAAAGATATCTTTCAGCGTCGCCGAAGGTGTGGTTTGCGTCATCGCTACACTCCCGAATGTTCGAGTTGGTTATCGGAGGTTGAAGAGAAGAACCGAACTTTTATTGGCCAGCGCCAGATATTGACCGTCCGGGCTCACGGCAAGCCCCTCTCCGTCGCCCATTGCCCCGCTAAATTGCAGCAGGGGTTTTCCCGAGGCAATATCCACGATGCTGTTCTCGATCGGCTTGCGTCCCGGGTCAGCGAACGTTGAACCTTTCAGATAAAGAAATTTCCCGTCAGGACTAAACCCCATTCCGGACCCACCCGGTGCAATGTCGGTTGCATTGAACGAGTGGTAATGGCGAACGCTGAGCGTAGCGCCGTTTATGATCTGACCGGAGGCCAGGAAAATCTCATTCGTTGCGAAGTTCGTTTGACCCTCCGTACCGACTGGAAACGCATAGGTGTACGGTGATTTAGGGTCGTTAGTCGGTTCCTGAGGAAACCACACGGCCTTGGTCTTTTCCTTACCGGAAGGATCCACAAGCCTGATCGCGGTGTCGTACCAGTGAATGAGATGTCCATCGAGCGTTTTGCCTTCGCCAGTTTCACTGGTAGGCATGGCGCTAACCAGTATTCTGTCGTCCGTCGTCCACGAAGCGGTTGTGACCCGAAGGCCGTCGGCATGAATGATCTGCAACGCCCATGTCTTCGTGTCGTATACGTAGATGTCGGATGGATCACCAAGTGTGCCGACGAGGGTCAGCAGCTTGCTGCCGTCCTTGTTCAGCCGCGCGGAAAATCCCACTGCGGGCCGCTCCGGCAGAGTGTCGCCCGTCATCGCATCCCACTGCATCTTGGGGCCAAACGAGAGGGTTTTTCCGTCTGAACTCCACAGCAAGTGGTCCTCTTCGGTCGTCGAATAGTCATACTGACAATGAATGCGGGACTGCTCCCTGTCACGCTGCATGTCCCACACCACGATGATGGTCGGCGAAGAATGACCCGAACCCACGATTCCCAGATAGCGACCGTTCGGGCTAAAGCTTATTTTCATGATCTCTATCGACTCCGACAGCAAACCACCGAGCTTGATCGTCCTCTGCAACTTCGGCGTCGTCACCGAAGCGCTCGCGACATTGCTCACCACACTGTTGCCTGACTGTGCATCCGCATCCGTAGTCATACCTGCTACTCCCATAAAAATCACCGAGGCCACCGCAGCTTTGCGTAATTTCATTGAATTCCTCAAGGTCGATCCAGAAACGAGCCGCACCTTCCGTGGAGTCAAACGCCGCACGAGGGGTTACGGCCGCAACGTATGATTAGCCGGCTCCCGCACGCTTTGACTCGGCTTTACTAGAAACACAAAAGAAGTCACCCGTATTCGAAAAACATACAGGCAAGTCCATCCACGTAGCCACCGCACGAACTTCCGCGCCCCACGCACGTTCCGCGCAGATACCCTCCAGGTAAAACTCGATCCACGAATCCCCCGGCATGTTTGCTCCTGAGTTCGCCGTATAGCTTTGTTCGCCCCACTGCTCCCAGGCCAGACGGTCCACCTCGGCCAGCCATTCCTTGTACGTCAATGCATGCTCGATAGGCTGGACGCCGACGATCAGGCAATCGGTCAACCCATCCGGCTCTGCACCGTCGCGAAAGCTGAGCGAATCACCAACGGCAAACTCCCGGGTCGCCAGCGAGTGCTGTTCCCAGCGCAATCGTTCGACGAGACCGCTGTAGACGATCACCCCATCGATCACATAAAGCGTGGTGACACTCTGCCCGTGGTGTTCGAGATCGAGCCTGTACACCACCTCTTCCTGTCGTCCCGGCCGGACGCTTGCACCCGCCTGCTTTTCGCTCATGGCATCTTCCGCTGCTTTGATATGGCTCGGATTCAGGTCGATCCGTCTGATCTCGCCACTACCGCTACGCCGTATGTTCTGCGGTGATATCGCCCGCGCTGGTTCGACTTCCGGCAAGAGCCAGCACCCGTTGTTCGAGAGCAAGCAAGGCCGACAAATGAAAATGTTCAGTCTTCGGATCCCCGAAGTAAAGGCTGCCGCGCGAGGGATGTCCCGTCTCGAGATACAGTTGCCCGAAGTGACTGGTGGTGGGGTCGTCCATCCGCACGAAATGCGATCCGCCCCACATCATGAAGTCACGCCGAAAGCGATAGGATTGAGGGCGCCACTTCAGCAACCGGAAGATCTCCGGCGCGCTTTGCGCCGAAACCGTAATTTCGCCCCGCGCATCGTCACGCTCAAGACTTCGGATTCCTACCCATTCGTTTCGGATCGATAGCATGTAGTACTCACCCCAGACCGGCACATGTGTCCGGTATGCATACTCGTACTCATCCCGCATTTCCGTCAGCCGGCGATCAAACGCCGGATCGGCGTCAGTCGGCGCAAGCAAGGGCGCGCTCATTTCCATGCCTTCCTCGGCGCGGGCAATTCCCGCTCGACGGGCAAGGCGCAAGGCGTCCGAGAGCAGCCGAAACGGGCCATCGGCAAAGTGGTATGTCGCAACCGCGACGCGAGCGCTCAACAGCAGCGAACCGCTGCTCGACATTGAGAGAGTCCCTGCAAAAAAAGCCGAATGAACAAACGGTCGAGGAACCGCACGTCCATTCGGCACAAAGAGAGCCATCTGGACCGACGACCAGGCGCCGGGGCACTACATCCAGACGCCACCCTGATACGGATCGATCACCACAATCACTTACGTATGATGTATACGATACGATATTAAGAAAACGAAATCAAGCGCCGTTATCTTGCGTTGGTTGCATGTACGCGCTGAAGTTGCGCCTCGAGCACCGGACGCTCGTTGGTCCGCTCCAGCACCGCGAGAAGCTGCCCCAGCAGCACTTCGATATGCTGCGACCGCTGAAAATTCTGGTAATCGATATCGGCCATGAATGCCGTCGTGTAGAGCTGCTCCCGCGCGATCTTGGTCGGGTCGGCAACCGCACCCATTTCGATCTGCCAGTACGGATTACGCCAGCGGCGCCCGGCCTCGAAATCCTCGAGCTCGGCGAGGCTCATCGTGCCTGTGCTTTTGGCAACGGGCGACGCGTTCGCGTTGAAATACTGCTCCGCCGAGTCCGACGAGGAGTTGATGTCGCTGATCAACTGTGCACTGCCTGGAAACGGTGCACGCGCGGCAATCAGGTTGTTGAGTGTGTTCTCCGCTGAGGACACGTTCGCCTGATAGGCCTTTTGCATTGCGATGTAGAGCTTGCCGACTTCCGTATTGGCCTCGGCCTTCGAGACGTACTGCGGAGGTTCCGGATCCACCGACATCCGCTCATAGGCGCGGGCGGCTTCGATTTCCTGCGGCGTAAAGGTCAAGTCGGCATCCTTGCCGGGCATGCCGGCACCGTCGTAAAGCGAGTCCGCATTCGCGTCGCCGTCCGGCATGCTCGACGTCGAGCAACCCGGATAACCCAGCGCAACTTCGTTTGCGTTGCAATACGCCGCCTCGTGGATGGAGGTGGACGCACGGCGCGAAGCCTCGATAGATGGCGCGAAGCTGCTCAATGCCTTCGACAGCGGTGCGCTGGACACGGTGGCGTTACCGCCGGGACGGTAGTTCGTCGCCGTCATGTTCACGCTATGAACGGCCTGCATCGCGTAATTGCTTCCCGATGTCGCGCACGGGTCGATCGGCAATTCGGTTTGCTGCAGGGTCGCGTCCATTTCACTCTGCTGCTGAACCTGAGCCGCCATATCCCGTTGCGTATTTGCTGCCATCACGCTACTGCCCGACTCCTTGGCGCCGATAGCGCCGATATCGTCGTCGATTTCGGTTAGCATAAGCTGCAACATCGATCCAATCGATGTGAGTTCCGCAGACAGTTGCTGAGCGCCCTCTTGCACGGCTGCGACCACACAACCGTCGCAAACCGCGTATGCATTACTGCTGCTCGATAGTGTCAACGCCGCGACCAGCACGACAAGCGATGGAGCGATCTTCTTCATTGGAAGAGCCTCGACAAGCTGTTCGTAATGGCCGACATCACGCCGCCGCTCGACGAGGATGTGTTCGCCTGGGTCGCGCCGGAAAGCATGCCCGAGCTCCCGCTGGAGCTGACCACGCTCGATATGATGCTGTTGATCTGCTGTTGTGCCTGCGCCTGTGCCGCAGCCATCCCCGACTGCGCGGTCGAGCGAGCCTTGTTGACCAGGGACTGACAGACCGACTGTTCAATGTTGGTAAGCGCTGTTATAGCGATCGAGCTGGGCCCCATTCCCTGGGTCGGAATCATCTGAAAGCCCTGAAGACAGGCTGTCTGCAACTGGCTCAACAACGCAAGCGTCTGCAAATTGGCATTGATGTTGGCAAGACGCCGCGCCTGTTCTGCCGCCTGTGCGCTGGCCATCTGCGTCTGCATGGTGCAGGTTGCCAGGACGGGCTGGGCCATCGCCGAAGCAAGCACCGTCGCCAGCACAATCTTCTTCAGGTTCCGCATCATCGTGTTATCCCCAGTAGGTAACGATCAGTCATCGGCCGTCCGCCTGCATTCGCGAACGCTGGCGACTTCATCGTTAATATCGTATCAATATGACGATACGAACTAAAAACCGTACTATTCAACGGGAGCCTGACGGCCTCGCGCGATCCCGGCCCGGCCAGGCGCCGGCGGCACCCCGGCAGCCGGGCTGCAGGGTC
>SDBV01002744.1_pt1 | contig 26288 bp, 50 predicted proteins | sample 2277081 | NCBI WGS metagenome assembly SDBV01 (sample SAMN10402039, study PRJNA504765) | marine sediment metagenome | isolation source: marine sediment core GS10_PC15, 223 cmbsf | place: Arctic Ocean: Southern Knipovich Ridge | collected 2010 | reverse complement strand
CACAATTTTCTTAGTTGTGATTGCTTCTGTTTGTAATCTCTCATGCCATCTAGCAATATCTTTATGTTTTTCTAAAAAGAATTTATAATATTCTTTTTCTTTAGAGGTTCCTGTAGTTCCACCATAGAGGGGCTTGAAGGTATGCGGTTTTGCATCTTGTCTGGAACACTCTATAATATCTGCTGTGACCCGATGGGCATCAATTTTGTTTTTAATATCTTCACGTCCCGCCTTATCATCAGCTAAAAATACAGCCATTCTATATTCTAGTTGCCCTTGATCTGCATCTGTCAACTTACCATTTTTGAAGCGGGATATAAATACTTTTCTAACAGGAAATGTGTGTCCTCTTGGTTGATTTTGTAGATTAGGATTTCTACTAACTAACCTAGCAGTTGCTGCAACACACTGCATATATGTTGCATGTAGTATATCATCCCCGCCAACAGCCCTTTCAATCCCTGCTACAAAAGTATTTAGGTAGGTGTCAATTGCATTTAATCTTGTCACCCCCACAAAAAATTCCTTTTCTGGCCCTAAACTACTTTCGGCTAGGTGTTTCAATGTTTCTGCATTTGTTCTAAATCCTCCTGCTGCTGTTTCAAATGCTCCTCTAGGGATTCTTTTAAAGCCTGCAATTTGTTTACTTCTTGTATATAGTATTCCAATACCCGTACAAGTACTGCATTTTCTTGGTTTGGTATATGGAGTCCCGTCTTTCTTAGTCCTTCTAGTTTTGCCAGAACCAATGCAATCTCTGCATTGTTCTGCACTAGATTTAAATATAGGTTCTGTATACGTTTTAACATGACGCACAAACTTCCTTTCCTTCATTCGGGTTCGGTACTTCTGCTTAACCGTGGTACCTGTCTGCTCTGTACCAATGTTGAATATTCTCTTCCAAGCAGACTTGTCAATTACCCTACGACTGTAGATTAATTGAGAAAGCTGCTCAGGGCTATCTAAATTAATTGGTGTGTCCCCCATAACATTAGCAACCATTTTATTTATTTTAATTTTTAGTAGTTTTTGTTCCTTTAAATACTCTTGTTTAACTTCTTTAAGGGCCTTCTTATCTATTTTAATCCCATTGCCTTCCATGTCAATCAATACTTTGGTATAGTCATTCATCATTTTTATGGTTGGGATTAGTCCTTTATTTTCTGGTTTTGCAAACTCGCGTTGTTGTTCCCACCAAAGAGCTCCTAACGCAGCTACATCATCCTTATTATAGAGCTCAAGATCATACAAAGGAACATATTCCATGCTAATGTTAGCATCTAGATATTCTTGTATTAGATCAACTCTCTTACTTATACCTAGCTTATATTGCTCACACAAAGATTCTAATGATATGCTCTTTTTCACCCCCCTATTAAGAACATATTGTCGTATCATTGTACAACTAATAGGACCAGTATATTTAAATCCACTTTCCCAAAGCCATGCTAAATCAAATTTAGTAGCATGACAAATTAATTCAGTTGTTCTGTTAAGAACTTCTTGCAATTGTTGTTTATTTTGAATTTGGGTCTCAATAGAAACAGCATTTTCTAGGTGAACACCTTGTTCAGTTTCTTTGTGATAAAACAACAAAAAATTAATAGGGGGTTTTATATTTTTAACCCAATACTTTAAAAAATCATCTATAGAAAGACTAGCATATGCAACACTTACTAACTTATTATTAGGATTATACGGACTTGGATCTTTTTTCCCATTAATAGCTTGATAGGTTGTTTCACAGTCTAAGAATGTTATGGTCATTTTTTATCCAATTAAAATATAACCAGGATATTTGTCATGTCTTAAAGTAAAAGTTTTTACATATTCGCAAGGTATGTACATTCTTTTTAATAATTTAACGGCTTCGTAATTTAAATCCTCTTTAACTTGTTGTTCTTGCGTCAGATCAGTTGTTCTGATTTGAATTTCCATAGTTTTTACTCCTGATTTGCTTGTAGGGTTTGGTAATAGAAACTATGCAAGAACCCAAGTGGTGCTTTACCTCCTACTTGCCAAAGCCACAGCGCCCTACCAGAACGCCCATTACCATCTGTAAATGGGTGTAGTTGTTCGTAAGCTAAGTGGGTCTGATAAGAGTCTGAAGGGCGACTTGGACGGATTGCATACAACAATTTTTCTAGCCGTAATTTAATTTCTGGACCACCTATTGGGGGATAAAAATCTCCTACACGCACATCAAGCCCAACTCTATTTCTAAGTATTGCTCCTGGCTGTATGATTGATACAAATGCTTCAAGATCTTTTACTGTAAGCTCTCTATTTACTAAAAGAACCTCATGTGCTACTATTTCCTCTTGGGTTGGGTCTCTCATAATCCCTTCAATACGGTTACTTTCCCAAACAAACCCTTTAAGGGGCTGGTCAATAAAGATGTTACTCATGTACTGTTCCTCGATTGGTAGGCCGGGAGGGAATCGAACCCCCAACCGGGCCGTTATGAGCGGTCTGTTCTACCATTGAACTACCGGCCTATAGTTGAAAGTATGCGCTTAACCTGGTCGCGTGTTAGACTTTTACCCCACTCTATTTGTGCTAAGATAAACATATCAAGAGAAAATTCTTTTTCAATACAATCCACAGAAAGATTCCAAAGACCTCCAGTAATATTTAGATTTACGACATACAGTATCCCTCTAACAGAACTGCTCTTTCTGAGTTCCACAATCTTAAGAGGCATAAAAGCATAATACTCTGGGGGCAAACAATAATGATTTCCAAAGCACCCATTATTCCAATCACCAAGAAATCGGAAATATGCTATATCTCCTGGCTTAAGCATTAAACAATCTCCGTATTTCTGTTGGATTATAGGTTTTTAAATCCTCTGTTAAAAATAGGACTTTTGTTGGCCTATAATATTGTAATTCTCTCTGCATTTTAAGCGCCAATTTTGATGCGTCTTGGTCCAGTGCCAAAACAAAATTATCATATAGCAAGAACTCACTTAGATAGCTTGCCTGTAGAAATGTACCTAATAGTGCTGCACTATCGCAGTAAGCACTGGCTGCACATGCAGAACAACAATCCTCAACAATAATTAAAGTTTTAGATTGAGATTCTGACTCCATCGGGCATATAAAAGGCACAGACATCTTGCCATATCTTTTCCATTTCTGATATGGGCGATGGTTTTTTGATTTACCGTGAGTAATCTTTTTACCGACAGCATCAACAGGTTCTGTACCGGCATACTTCCAAATCATAAAAACAACACGATCTTCACGAATATCATATCGAATATCTGCTCGCCCTTCTCGATACGCATCCCAACAATTATTGTCATGCAAAAATCTATTAATTCTTTCTCTACTAAGAGTTTCTGGTATGAACATAAACTTATCTAAGTTCATACTATCATCATTTTTATTTTTAATTTCAAGTGCTCCTTTTATACTTTCTATACTAGCATCAACTTGGTGTCTACCTTTAAGTTTACAAGAAGCTTTAAAACAATAAAATAATATTGTCGTACCTAAATTAGTTATGCTAAAAGTGTTTATACCCCCACAATTTGGACAGTCCATACGCCTGCTAGTTTGAGGCTCTGGAATATCCTTAAGCAATTGTTGTAATTTTATCTCTGATCTGCCTAAGTTCATTTTGTACATCCGGGTATGTGTCGTAGCCAAGTAGGAACCAATTATCCTTAAAGAACTTAACACTTTGTGCTATAACAACAAATATCTCTTCGCAATTGCCATCTAGTTGAGTATCACCACCCATAATAGAACCATCTAAATTAAGATTACTTTCTTCTACTAACGTTGAATTGATAACAAGAATATTTGCTAATATTTCTTTTATTGTTGAAAACAATTGGTTCATACTAAATGAGGTATCTTCAAATCTAGAAAAATCTTTCCATGCCCATTCTAACGTCTCTGCGTAATCCGCAATTTCTTTAGCATACAGATTAGAATGGTCATTATAAATCTGAAAGTTTTTATTTGTTAACAAAGTCAGTGTATTAAATAATAATTTCTGTTTAGTTTCTAAAGGCGTCGTATTTGTTTCTGTTGCAGGAACTACAGCAAGGGGGTGTTTAACTTCAGGAGTTCCTTTAATTTCCTGCTTTAAAATTGTAAGATCCTGTTTTAAAGTAACATTTTCTTTTAATAGGTCTAGGATACTTTGTTGAACATCAAATGCAGAAAGTGATTCTTCAAGATATTTTCTAATTAATCTACGCATACCAACCTCAGTGCACGTCTTAATATATCCCTTCCTAAGAGTCCAAGGCGGCAAACTGTCAGAAGAAGTAGCATAAGTTATATTAGCATAAGTAACATACTTCCCGATAGATTCTACGTTATTCTTCGGCCAGCTTGAATTAGGATATTTGTATTTAGGTGTCTTATATGGAGTTCTTTCAGTTGGTAGGCTCTCCCAATCAACTTCCAGTAGGGCCGGCATTAAAATAGTTTCCAACCAGCCAGTATTTAAACATTCCTCAGAACTATGTTGACAGAAATATCCTACAGACAAGTTAGTACATTCTGGTATTAGCCCAGTATAATTTGCCGTGTCTGTAAATGTTCCTGTTGCTCCTTTGAACCTTTTACTTATTTTATTTGGGGTTATAATCAAGTCAGTCAGTTGGTCAGCAAAAGCATTAACAAACTTGTGTGAACAGCATACAGACCCCTTTTGCCTGTCTATAATATCTAAATATTCCATTCTATCAAATGCGATTGCTCTATCTATTCCTTTTACAAGTCCTGGACTTCTGCTTACAATATCAGATGAACCAATACCTCCAATTTCTTCTCCAACATGGAAAATATAAAGTCCTGGAACTTTAGCCCGAATTAAATTAATTAAAATAAAAATACCTGCTTTATCATCTGCACCTAACGTTGTAGGAGTGTATATGTAACGATCCTTCTTATAGTCCGTTACTATGCCGCCCCAAACAAAGCCCTTTTTATCCCTCTCTTTATCCTGTGCAATAAATAAATTTAGTATTTTTGGTTTATTTTCTAGATCATCAAAATATGTTTTTCTAAATACCATATCTATATGGCATGAAAACATTGTTGTATAGTCTTTACCAACTTTAATTATAAGATTACCAATACCGTCTGTAAAGACTTCTTGGCCCTTTGGAATATATTTTTTTATGGTTTTTACTATTGTATCGTAATTAGGATGCGGAGTTATACAAGACAGTAAGTCATACAACATAGGCGTTATTAATTTTTCTTTTCTTTCCAACAACCTGACTTTTGTATCAGATTCTGGTAGATAACGTTGTTTAGATCCACGCATTAGACAGCTCCCATTTCGTCACAAACAAGCTTGCCTGTGCTAGTAATTAAGCTATTACCTACTAGAACATCGTATTGATTGGGAAGTATATGATACTGTCGATCCTGATATCTAACACGAACACCGACAATAGAAAGCTCTTTAGGTTCTGTCACAATTGATACTATTTTATTATTCTGTAAAGTTACCTCATGAATAACGGGCATTCCACCATGCCTCATACAACTATTCCTATTCGTGAAAGCATGACTTGAATCAAAGAAGTCGAAATAACAAGTTCTTGAAAGACGCAGTTGAGATTCACCTTGCGCTGTTGTAGCATAAACATATCCCCCATCACGAGCACAATTGCTACTACAAAATGTCTCTCGGCCCTCCCAAGGTGTGTGAATTTCTTTACAAAGCTTATTACATATAGGGCATCTTGTTTTATTTAATTGGGTTACTTTAACAAAGCCTCCAGTAGAGTGTGTCGAAATATTAATATCTGCTTTAGGACAATTAAAAGTTAAGGTGAATTGCTTTTCCTCATAATTAAATTGTCCGCACAAGTACTCAGATACGTTATCCATATAGGGAACAGGTAATAAATATTCCTTACATTGGGCACTATAAAGTCCTGGAACTTTAATTGTCACCTTTTTTGAAAACCGCTGATCAAGCTGAGTGTGCCCTGTATCCTTAAGTAACTTAACAAACTTCGTATTATAAAAGCTATTTATAGTCTTTAAACAACCATATTGCCAAATACCGGGTTTTGTCTGGTAGAGGAGAGTTCGTGCCACTATTTGCGTATCTTTGATACAATAAACACCCTTAACATCTGGGTGATAGGCGAATAATGACATGGGGTGGTGCTTATGCTTTAATATCTCAGACCAAGATTTAGCTTTTTCAGAAGTTGTGGTCATACAGGTGTTGACCCCGCCATTGCGAAACATCTTGATATAGTCTTCGGGTTTCTCTGCGTATATTAACTCAAGTGGCTTAGTTAACTCGATGTAAGAAGCTGCTAAAGCATCTACTTGACTGTGGGTAAGTTGAGTTTTAATATTCGTGTATCTAACAAGTGCTCTTACAAGGGATATTTCTTCATATCGCTTAATTTTTTGCCACGCTCTAGAAAATGGTTGCCAACTATTTTGTTTGTTTAGACGAACCTCATTAAATGTTTTCAAGCTATCAAAGCAAACAACCCAACAGATATTTCTTAAATCTGATATATTAACTTTATCCAGCACTAAATTTGGAAAAACATACACCTTACCAAGCGTTTTGCTGGGAATCATCAAAGGAGAATGTTCAAAACTGCTAGAAATAGATACGTCCACGTTAATCTTGCCATTTTGTCGGCCGGTTTCCAAATCTTCAAGGAATTGTGTGTAACGAACATGCAAGAGACGGACTAAACGCGCGGCAGCATTAAACGCTAAATCATTTTTTAAAATTTTCTGAGTTTGTCTTAATTCTTCGTATTGATCTTTTAATTCTATTGGTAGTAATGGCAAACATTCTTTTTCAACTGTTTTCAATCCTTCCAAAAGTCTAGGATAATTAATCCTACAGTGGTCTCTATTAGCTACTTGCGGCATTGTTATCTCCTGATAAGTGTGTTGTGTGCAGGCTGTCCTTCATGGTCCATGTATCCGCGATAATGATATGGATCTGCGATTCTGTGTGCTGAGTTTGGCAAAAGGTCTCTAGGACCGAAAGAGAATATATTTTTCTTTTTATCAAAACACCACCAATAGTCATTGGATAAACAATCATGATATGGCAAAGGACAAATTAGTTTCTCAAATATTTGTATGGCCGGTACTTCAAAAACAGTAGTTAAATGAGGGCGGTTCCCATAACTATTACATACAAACCCTTTCTTCTTTAAGATTTTCTCAAAAAGCTCTCTATAAAATGGAGATTCTGCATAAACACGTCTATAATACTTTTTAAATTTATGTCTTATGTCTTGTCTTATTAATATTGTGCGAGTAACACCCCTAGTTCCGACCTTCAAGTACACGCCTTGAGTTTGCGGGTTATGAGCATACCACATGGACGGCCAAAGACCGTGTACCGTATAGAGGTACTTCCGCAACCAAGTACCGTAGGATTTGCTTTTAGGAGACATGCAACTAAGCGCATGAACATTGTAGAGATCAATGTGGTCACTAGGAGTTTCACAAATAACAATATTTCCTAATTTAGTATACAAACTATGTGTTATTTTTTGAGCACTATCCCTTATCTCATTATCTTTAAGCCCATACCTATTTAATTTTAAATATCTGATAAGGAAAGCAGTTAATTTTATATTATCCTTCGATCTTAGATATTGAGTTTGCGTAACCGCTTGAGGTTTCTTCTTCAAGCCAATCAAAGTTGGTTTGAATGTACTATCATTAAACTTAACTTTACGTTTAACTTCCCGAGTATCAAACTGAATATTTTTGTAAACAGTTACATGGTTCGCTTGAGTAAAGGAAAGTAAGGGAAGTTTTGGTGGAATAAGATCTGGAAACTCTTTTCGTAAAAGATTAAGTAATGCATAAGTTTTTGGACATTCTTTATTCACAAGATTGTCAATAGAGCGAGAAAACATTTATGGCCCCTACAAGGAAAAGGTGGCGTCCCAGGCTGGATTTGAACCAACGTTTCACTCTCTGATTATCCACTAGTGACTCACAGAAAGAGCGTCCTAGACCGCTAGACGACAGGGACATGCGGGGGAATTTCTTCCCCCGACTCGTCACCAAAAATTTGGCGATTACGCTGCGCTCTGGCCCTTGAGCTTGTAGGAGCCTACAACGGTAACAGTACCTCTCCCTGCTCCAACCGCATAGTCCCGCGACCGGAGGTTGAGAGAAACAAAATCACCATTGCGATTCTTACCAAGGTGAGCGTAAACGTTATTCCCCTCAGCAATTATGAACAGCATATTATCCGCAACCCTTGAACGGGCCATCTTCTTATGCTGGCTTGGGGGAGAGAAGGTGGCGGTAATGTCATAAGAGCCCATGACAATCACCTTCTTATTCGCTCGCCCTCTTAGGGTGAAGGCAAGATTACCGTTCGCCATATTGACACTGGCAAACTTTCCGTCTTGGCCAATAGCACCGTATCGCTTTGAACCGGCGCGGCCATCACCAACGTTGATCGCAAAAACTGCGCCAACGGGCACCTTATCGCGTGTAGTTCTCTTAGTCGGCATTTACAATCCTATCTGGATTTGAGTTTCAGTACAAAATGTAGGACAGTAACCTAATGCTGGCCGTAGGGGTTTTAAGACAGTCAGCACGACTTCGCTGCCCTTCACCAAAGTCTAGGTATTCCTTTCATTCATTATCTAAATAATACCATAATAAATTAGGTAAGTCAAGTTGAAATAGCCACTATAAGATCTGTTATGTCTGTTATTTCCTTATACACATTTTTATCCGTACTTGTTATGTCAAGTCTCTTTATGGGGAGTCCATCACCACCCCCTAGATACGTACACAAATTACATTCATCAACAAAATATATTTGGTTATAGTGACAGCAGCAGGTAAATACCACTAGCATAATTTATTATATCCGTTTTTAGTTGTATAATAAACAACCTCAATCTTTGCAAGTTTAATTAGTTCTTGGCATATTTTACATGGTTTTGCTAGAGCAATTTCTTCTTGTCGAGTTATCCTCAAAGTAAATAAGCTCAATCCTGTACAATTATCTAACCCTTGAAATAAAATTACAGCCTGTTCAGCATGGAGATAGGGATAAGGGGTAAACTTTGCTAGTACTGGATGGGTTTTATAGCTATTATATCGTGATACTATACCAACTGGCCCACTAACTAACACAGCCCCAAGCCTAAAGGTATCTCCTGTACTACCGCCTACTCCCGGGCCATCTAGAGCTATGCTCTTAGCTATATCAAACATACGCTTATGTCGCGCTATTTCTATGCTTGATATGAAATCCTTAAGGTGCATTTAACTTAACACCCACTGCCAAATTTCCGAACCGGCGTGTAGTGGCCAAAACAATGCAGCGCCCCAGCCAAATAATGTTGGCCCAACATGATCCACACCTGAATCTGTCTCCCATCCAACCGAGATCCAATACGACCAATCAATCAGCAGGCCAATCCCATATACCCATACTAGCAGGATAAAAGTACGATCACTCATGTTCTTCACTCCGGGGGTTTCAACATTTGTTGGATATTCTTTAACGCATGTCTTTTATGGCTGTCCGATATTCCCGTACAAGAATCAACTAAATCAATTCTATGATCTTCTTTTAAGATAGCTTTGTGATACTCAATTCTATTAGTCCATTTACCAAGGAACAAATGAATACACTCAGGGCTTAGTTTCTTGTCGTAATGATGATATAGTTGGGCACTAACATTGAAAGAAAGGGGCTTTGGAGTAATTGGATTAAATAATTGTGGGAAATCTATGGCTAAGATGCAGAATATATTTTTGTATATTTCTTGTTTAGTGGACTTCTGCACGTTGTTCCTCCTGAACTATGTAAGGAGTTAAACCATCGCCTGAATAAAGTAAACAATATTGTCCTGTTGTGTTCAGAGAAACAAATGACCATGTTCCTGTTTCTGAGTTTACAAGAAAATGTAAAATATATTTATTATCGGAAAAAACCCCCGTAAAAAGTACACTTTCACCATAGTTTTTAGCAAGAGTAGCCTGTCCAGAAGTTTCATCAGAACAACTAACTTCTAGTTGTTGAGAAAAAGCAGGCCTAACTGCTAGACCAAACAGTAGTCCAAATAGAAAGGAAACCGCAATTATTAGCCCTGCAATTGTTTTATTCATTGTGCTACTCCTCCTTTCATTATGTCCTATTATATCAAAACGAATCTCTTGTGTCAAGGTGGTTAAAATATTAACGACCCAAAAAAATAGGGCCGCCCGTTAGGACGACCCCTAAATTTAACACGAATTGTTTAATTCCTTGTTTTCGTTATTTGTCCCGAATGATCATCCAGACTACCGCAAGAAGTGCCGCCGCGGCAGCCCAAATGAAGAATCCGAATCCATAGTACAGGAACCCCGTTATCTCGGTTTCCATCAGTCAAAACTCCTATATTCCATAGTGGTTTCACGGTAAGTAGCTAAGCTGCTGCTTTTATTTGCTTATCCACCATCTTATAGATGGTTAAGATTGGAAGTCGTTCTTCTTCCGGCAACTTGAAGATATCAGAAATGTCCTCAAGGCGCTCTACGGCTTGCAGAAAGATATTCGGAGCAACCCCACTAGATTCACATTGCAACTCAATGGCGCTCTGCAAGTCAGCCAAAGAGCCTGCAAGTGTCTCTACACCGGCTTTATCCAGGTTCTCGATCATTTCCTGGACAACAGCAACGGCGTTTTGTTGCGTCTCTAGCGGTATCTCCACCTCACCAGTGGCCATATCCTGCGTCATGGCCTGCATACCAGCCCATACATCCTCGGGCTTTGAGCCTTCGCCAAGATGCACCTCTCTGGAAGGTTCTTTATCTCCCTTTGAAGTACTTGGCTCTTTCGGTGTCTTTCTGCGAGCCAATTTGCCGGTCTTGTCGTCAGTAACGATAGACGATTCAGCAGCACTCCTGGCGAATATCTTATCATGCAACAGGGCTGCATTATCCGCCGACATATAGGTGAAATGGGCCTCAGTATTGGGCTTTACGATAGACTCTTTTTTCTTGCCCTTTGCCTCGTAGATAATCTCAGGCTGAAGCATGTTATACGGGGCAGCAGGTGCTCTTACATGCTTACGAGAGTCGAACTTAGTCCCATTTGGTTCGGCTGGAGTACCGAGCATAGGCCGTGGTGACTTCTTGAAAATCTTACTCTCAGCCACCCCAAAGCACATGAGAATACCTGCACGGTAGCACTTAGGCAAGGTACTCACGAGCGTCGGGCTCTCAAGCGTGTCCTTGAACTCAATGCCCGTCTCTGTGGAAGCATCTTCCACTTCTTTCAGGAAGGCGACCTTTAACTCAACCCATGCTTCTTCCTTGGGCTCTGGCCCGTTAGGAGTAAGGTTTGAAAGAGAGATACCCTTGATCTCTACCTGCTCCTCACCTTCTTGTACAAGCCCTTCCTTGACCCCCATACCCTCCGTATGTCGCCAGCATAACTCGGCCATATGCTCCATGATTTGACAGTACACAGAAGTATCACCTTTGAGAGAGAAATTCTCAAGGTCTTTCAGGAGCCTGATCGCATCCTTGCGTAATTCCAGGGAGTCTGGTATCTTAGGCTCAAAGGTGGCTCTATCAGGCGCTACCTCATCGAGCATAGGAAGCCCGAACGGAGGTAGGTTATCACCCACTTCGGGTGTATCGGAAGTGGCTGCATTAGCCGCTGCTTCACGCTGCTTTTTGTTTGGATTAGCCATAGTATTTCTCCAGGTAATAGCATTTGCTTCGAGGAATCTCGAAACTGCCTATAAAATATACTATTGAGAAATTCATGTCAAGGAGAAAAAAATCCTAGAAAAAAGCTAGGAAAATCAAGGAGGTAGCCAAAAAATCCAGGAAAATAGGATTAGGGTGAGGTTGACCTGTTGCGGGTTTGTTCCCGGCGCGTTTTATTTAAGAATAAGGTTTCTGTGTGTCTACCTTGCAAACAAACCAGCTAGAATAGCTAGTGGTAGACCTCCATAACCTATCATCCAAACAAAGAAACCACAATACTCATTTACATTATCGAAACACCATTCGGACAACTTAAAAACTAGTATACCGTAACACACAACTACGCTAGATATTGCAAGTACGGTGAACAAAATACTATAGTTCATTTCCTTCTCCCTTCGTGGAGGCGTTGTAGTTCGCTAGATAGTTCCAATTTCCGAATGGCTCGATTAACGAGATACTGTAGGGCATACAGATCATCCACCCCCCGTATATCGACCCCCTTCGTAACCGAGCCGTTGTATTCGACTGATAGTGTAAATGTATCTGATCGGTCATAATTTCGAAGGCGCATCGAGCCAGCAGTCAAGTTGATACTCATTTCCTTCTCCCTTAGTCGCTAATTGGTCGATTGATTACATCAACGACCTAGCGACATAATCCACCGGGGCTTACAAAATTTCTACCATTTCCTTGTCGGATTTGGGTTTAGTTACGTGTTCTATGTATAAATGACACATATTTTCTAGCCGTGCCATCGTAAAAATGGACGTTAATATCATAGTCCCCAGGATCTTGACTTGGTAAAACAAGATTATGCAATCGCATCCATGTAAATAGCGCATCAATAACCTGGCTTTCCGATAATTCAAAACTAATAGTCCTCTCCGTATTGTCCTCAACCTGCACATATGCTTCAGCCTCATGTATCTTAGCCATTAGAACCTCCTAGATTTGGATTAAGCCATACGACCAGATACTACCAAATAAATCCCCTTATGTCAATTATGAAGTCCGCCCGGAAAAAATACCCAGCCGATTGCCAAGTCCTTGATTTTCCTGTAAAATTTCCAGGAATTTAAACTTCTTGACATGCTTTCCGGCAAGGTTTATTATTATAGCGCAATCTGGAAAACCCTAATGGGAGTACAGGACATGACTGACTATAGCAAGCTAAATGATCTGATCAATCTGTATGCAGACAGCCACTGCGCCGCAAAGAGTGCAAATGAACAAATGCGTCGTGCAGAAATTCACATCACAAAACTTCTGGTTGACGCGGGTATGGATCAGCTCCTTAAGATCAATTGGACAGAACTAAACAAAAGGCATAAAACAGGTCTGTTTGAGGGGTAGGGGACATGCCTGACAAGAGCCGGTTAAATGAACTAATCGAATCATACATAGGAAACAGAGGCGAAATGCTGCGCGCAAAAGCGGCTATGGAACGGACAGAAAGAGATATCAAAGAGGTGCTACTTGACGGGGATATGGACGAGTACCTCAAAATCAACTGGACAGAACTGAACAAAAGGAGTAAGTAACATGCAGCGCAAAAGGCACCTACAGATCCTCAAGAACCTCAACGATGCTCGTAGAAATCCTGGAAAGAGGTTCTATACACCATCGGTAGAATTACTTAATAAGGCGCTCCATGACCTGGAACATGCTGCCTTTGAAAACAGAAAGATGCTTCAAAGGCGAAGTCACAAGACACAACAAATCATTCGCGATTTCTGTGGTACGAGTTAAGGAGTGGAGCCAATGACTACAAAACAGCAATGGTTAGACGAGGTTAGCAAACTGTCCACAGAGAGGCTTACACAACTATGCCTAAATGAATTAGGGAACCAGGGTTGTATCAGAGTTCCTAGCACGGTGCAAGAGTCGTTTTACAAGTCTCTGACAGACGCAGTAATTATGCACCGGCCACCAGAAAGTGTCATTCAAGAAGAGACACCTGCGTATATGCTAATGATGTTAAATAGTTTTATTTCAATGGTTGCCAGTCTCATAGTAGTTACAGCAGCCAGGAATCCCAAACAACTAAGAAAAATGGGAGTTATACCAGACGAAGATCAAGAAATGCTTGTTAGGAGAGGCATGGAAGACGAACTTCTAACAATTGCAATAGAGACCCTCAAAAAACATATTCTAGACTCTCATATAGACTACAGACAGTTTAATCCTAGCAAGGAGGACTAACAATGCAAAAATATCTTAGGATTGCAATTTACATCTACTTCGCAGCCATAGCCGCGTTTTTCAGCTATGGATTTATTTTTGCCCCTGCTGAGCTTAGATGTGCAACTGCATATTTCGTTGCGCCAGGTAATGTCGAGAAAGTATGTGCGAAACTGAAAGGCAAATAACATGAAAGTATTTAGAATTATAGTCCGGGGCTTAGGTCCATTTCCCATAGACCTATTACGCAGAGAACTATGTTGGCCCCATGCAACATGGGATTCAGTAGCTATCATGGAGTCACTACGCAATTCCAATATAAGTTCCACTTATACAATCACCTTGACTGGATTAAAAATGCCAGTTATAATGCTTTGGAGAGATTGCGGATACTGTGTGGTTAAAGTAGAAGCAACTAAGCTGAGACGTATGTCGCTAAACAATTAGCGACAAACACAAAATAGGAGTATGATGGATCATGGAACAGAGAATAGGTTACAAGGTAATAACAAAAGACCGCTACTCCGCACTTATCATTGAAAGTGTAGCAGCAATACGATATCCAGTACAAAAAACAGTAAAACCTAAAGACAATTGTGGCCCTATTTGTGTATTCAGGACCGCAATACAAGCCAAAACATTTATACGCCGTCATAACAGCAGTCGTTATTTAATGAAAGTTAAGTGTAGCTATGAAGAATCAGACTACAAAGCCATTTGGACAGTAACTCCACCAAGGGGAAGAGTGCCATTATGGTGCCTACCAGTAGGCACAGCATTAGCTGATTCTGTAACTTGTTTGGAATAAGTCTTTTTGAAAGGAAAAAGACCATGATCGGTAGAGGAACTACAAACACTTCTCTAGCTGCCTACAACAGGACTCAACTACTGGCCTGCCTCAACGTAGCTGATAAGCAGCAACATGCTGACAAAAGTGACCCCTTTACTTACGATAGGGTAATGGCTCACTTACTCGGTGGTCTATGCATGATATCAGACTACGAGGTAGAGTTTCGTAATGAACCAAGGACTACTGAAACTGGTAAGTCATACAGTGTTCAGATTCCTTGTAACCAGAAAAGGCCGTAGGGATATGACAATCATTGGATGGGTTATGCTTGTGCTAGGTTCAGCACTCATAGGATTTGGTTTAGGCCCCAAACCGCTAGGTACAACGCTAGGAGTAATTGGAGTGTTCCTAGTTTCGTATGGGTCTTTTACAATAGGAAAAATATTTGGAGGTTGACATGAGCATCTGTCAACAAGCTATAGCGTCACGTCGTAAGGCACGTATTGACCCGCGCTATAAGAGCCTCAAAGTAGGCGATGCTGCTGTTTCTAGGCGTCGTCTTGAGGCCAAGGTTAGGCGTGAACATGAGCGCAGTATGCGTAAACACAGGAAATAAGAGTAAATGTTATGAATAAAGACCAACATTGGGTCTTTGATCCCTCCCAAAGACATTATGTACAAAGGGGGAGTACTGTTAGTAATCGACATACTGGAAAGGACTATTGGAAGAATCAACAGCTAAATACAGCCAATAAAACATATTCGGAACTGATGAACGGCAAGAAGTATGAGGATGTAATCAACCGATCAAGGTAGGAGTATGTAACATGGAAATAGGATATAAGGTACTTACATTAAGGCGACACTCCATTATACAGTACCCAAGAGACGGTGGTATTTACTACCCTGTTTTAAAAAAAGTGAAACCACAAGTAGGGTATGGGCCACTATGCTTATTTGAGTCTTACGAAATGGCCGATATGTTTAGACTCGATGCAGCTAGTTACCACGCCCTGGGACGAATAGTCAAGTGCAGATATGAAAAGTCTCTTGAAAACAGTATTTGGAGTTGTGATAATATTTACAATGGCAAAGCCGTCAAAATATACATTTCGACACTACCAAGAGGAACAATATTAGCTGATTCTGTAACCTGCTTAGAATAGGAGTAAGGGAAATGGCAAATAGGATGATGTTTCAGAGTGCCCATTCATGGGAGGAAGAAGCCATATTTTCAATAGAAGATAATGGACAACTCTGTATCTCTGTCGCCGAGGAACTAGCCGTAGATAGCTATAACCAAATGTTTACATGCTCTGTCCATCTTTCCAAAAGCAAGATGCGGGTACTTAGAGACTGGCTTAGCGCCATGCTCGAAAATGGGTGAACAGAACATGACCCTTATACCATGCCTAAGATGCCGCAAACCATTTAATAGCGAGGGGAGTCATAACAGAATCTGTAATAAATGTAAGAAGGATAGTGGGAAGACAGTAACGATTAGCAGTCAGTTTAGTTTGCCTAACAAACCTAAGCCAATCAGAAGGAACTAGAAACCACCTAAATAGGAGAGAGTTATGGAATGTGTATCAGATTGGCAGCCAGTAATTGATGCTTTGGCCGTAATCTTAGGTATGATCGGCCTCGTTGGGTTTATCGGAGCTTTTTGGTTAATACTGGCGATGTTCGGTGGGAGTTAAGAACATGACTTACGACCCAAGGAAATGGCGTGCAAAGGATTCTTATAGAGTTCGTTTTGCTTATTTGCCTGTTCGCTTATGGGCAATGGATGGTAAGCACCATGTAAAAGAAACATATCATTTCATTTGGCTGAAAAAAGTATTTGAAGTTAAAACGTCACGGGGATGGACAGCATATGAGTATCATCAATGGGTAGTAAACCAGAAGGAGTTAAGGATATGAAAATAAAACTTAGCAAAGGAGTACTTGCTAAGGATGGTACTCCATATGCAGCCGAGACAATTCATGCTGTCAGCACAACTGGATGGAATAGTCCATTTCCTTATTCAGTAAGTATGTTATGTAGATTATTAATGGACAAAGATGTTATTAAAATATCTGTTATTGATGTAGGTAACAATCAATTTGATCTGACTGAACTAAGGTAGGAGTAAATGATATGATTGATCGGTGCCACATAATTGATGAAAACAAGATTCCTCTAACCTGCCGGTGTGGTCTTCTACAAAGATTTTGCATGTGGTGCCGTTCAGATGAAAGCGCGCATCCATTCGGCCCATTCAAGGTCCGTAATTTGCGGGAATTAAGTAATGTATATATCACTCTAAAAAACAAAAACAGTAAAAAAAATGCTATTTAAAGTGACCCTCTACTTCTAGAGGTAACACGCATAATACACCTTGTCAAACACTATTTTATGATTATTTGATAAGCTATTGATTATACTTGCGTATTAGTTGTGAAATAACTATATGGGAACTAGAGGGATTAGGGGATTATATGTTATTTGGGAACGGTATTACAATAGCTTTGATTTTATGTATTCCATAATATCCATATAGCCTATTTTTTTACATTTTCTTATGCTATTTAGACCAACTGATGCATGGCCTCTTTTGCCATTGTAAGAACTACAAAAATGCTGTTTAGATTTATCTAGTAATTTTATCTCTATTAATGGATTGGATCTTCTATATCCTGTAGCTATTAGAACTTGTACTACGATGAATGGGGTAATACCGCAGGTCCAATTTATAGGGCCTCCGTAAATACTACCCCTAAACTCTGCAAGTATGTCTTCAGTCATGTTTGGGCTCCTAATAAGAGTGCTTTTACAAGTTCTTCAATAGTAGCCTTTTTACATTTTCTTATCCCACGCGCTGACACTCTTGCCAGTGTACTATATCTCTCTATTGTTTTTATTTGAAATGTTTCTCTACCTCCATAACCATCATCCGTATCTACTGGTTTTATTACTATAAAAGGGGATACTTTTATACGCCATCCCGGTAAGCTTATATAGACATTACCTCTAAACTCTGCTGGGATATATTCAATCATGTTTGGGCGCCTAATAGCATAAATTCCACAAGTTCTTTAAGACAAGTTGGTCTTTTACATCGTCTTATTGCACTTAAGCTAACAACGAAAGTTTTTTTACTATGTAATGCTATTATTCGTGCTGAACTGCTATTATATACTTTTGTTACCATAAATAGTCTAACAGTTGGAGACCAGCCTGATGGCCCTATGTAAATATTACCTCTAAATTCTGCTAACAGGTCTTCAGTCATAACCAAGCCTCTAGAATGATTCCAAGGTGGTCGGCAAGATATTGATAAACAAGGAAGAAAAAAATAAATATTGCCCAGCCTCTTGACATTTCAAGATTCGTCCTAATTGCCTTGTCAGGCAATCCGCCGAAGCCCCAAGGGGCAAACCAGCATGGAAGGATTTATCATGCCTCGCAATACAGAAGACCTAGACTGGCAGTCAGTTGACACGGATTCATTCACTGGACCCTTGGCCAAGACTTTCAAGGCTTATGAGGAATCCCGTGAGGAAACCAAGCTGGCCAGGGAAATCTTGGAGGAACAGATGACTGAATCCAAGGCAGTCCGAAAGGCTTGCCCGGCCGGATACGCGCCCAGGTTTGGCTTCAAGTGGGGAAAGGTCACAATGGCCTTTGCACCCAAGTCCGGCGCCAAGAAGTCCACTAGCGGATTCCAGATGTAGCAAGCCTACCATCATATTGACTCCGAGGCCCTTAACCGGGCCTCTTTTTTTGCCTGGATCACACTTTAGAATCATTCTAATCTGTCCAAGTTCCCAGGTTTCCAGGTCCACAAGCTAGTCTAGACCGACCACAAATATGGCCTAGAAAGCCCTGGGGACCGTGCTAGAGGCTCAAGCCAAGGTTCCAAGCTAGTAGCCTACCTCAAACCAGGGTTTGATGATTTAAGATTCGATCATTCCAGAAATATTGCGGCTACCAGGAAGCCTACTAGGAAGCCTATGAATAAGTCTAAGATCATTGATTCACCTATTCAGGTTTGTGAGGTTTCAGGTCAATAATGGAAAACTCGTAGGCATATTTCTTAACATAAGCCTCGGCCCTGTCTTTCCATTTGAATAGTGCGAATACATCGTTAGTGGTAGGAGATGCTACAGCGTACCTAATAGAAGAAAGGTCTAGGTTTCTTCGATTGATTATGGTTTCGGTTACAGTGATAGTACTTGGCAGAGTATTAGTCATTGGTCTATCCTCTTGTTGATTCAGAGTACTATTAGGATAGCATAACAGTCGAGGTAAGTCAAAGGGAGTATACAGACCTATCTAGATGTAGTTTCTAACTCTCTCCATCTTCCCCTATTTATCCTAATACATGGCTCATGGTATCCCTTAGTGGAAGCTAAATAGATTATAGGGACACCTTAGAATACCTAATGCATAGATACATGAGTTTATTTACCTATCCCAAGTCAAGGTCAAGTAGTCCATAGGAACGGGCAAGTAATGATTAGGATTTTATGCGCATATTAGGAGGGGTACAAGGGCCACTGGGGGGTGGCGGGATACGTTTGTATGAGATATCTTGAAAATCCCTAGAATCCATTTAAACCTAGAAATACCCTCAAAACATGCTCAAAAATATGCCAGAATAACTGGAATATGACTAAAGTATCCTAATGGTGATGTATTAAAGCCCTCCGGGCGGGTCGTTAATTACATTAATCGACCTCATAACATATTGATATTATTACAGAATAAACACTACCTTTATAACCCCTTGATTTCATTAACATATTATTAACAGTTCCCAAAACAGCCCTTTTAGCCATTTTGGCCAAATCGTGTCAAGCTAAATCGTACATTTTAGGGTAAAAAAGACCCAATAAAAACAATAGCTTATAAAATAGTTTCTAATAGGTAACGATTCAGCTTGACAGGTTGCCTTCTGAGTGTCATAATGGAAGATGAGGGGTCTTGTAATTAATCCCTCTGTATAGAAAAGAAACTAAAATGTTCCTTTCAGAAATAAAAACTATAAGTGATCTTTATAAATCAGAAGAAATATATGATAATCCTTATACAGCAATTTGTAATAGTTGCCTACAAGAATTTCCTGTTATAAAAGAATATTGGCATCCGTCAGTAATAAAATATATTAAATCAGATAAATGCTATTATCCTTATCATTGTAAAAAATGTAAACGTCTTGATGCTAAAATCTATAATACTAGACTAAAAAAATCTACTCCAAAGTACGCCAATCTTAATAAAATAAAAGAAATTTATGCAAATTGTCCTGAAGGATATGAAGTAGATCATATAATTCCTCTAAATGGTTCTGTAGTTTCAGGACTTCATATAGAAACTAATTTGCAGTATTTATCTGTAAAAGAAAATCGTAAAAAGTCAAATAATTTCTGTATTTAAGTAGGAATCTATATATAAATATATTAGATATTATTTCTGTGAATTTATTGCTCCCAAGAGCACACAGATACTGAATAACATATAAAGGGCTCTGAGCTAAATTAATATGAAATTATCTGAAATATTAAACTCTATAAAGAAATCCACAAAATCTGTGAAGGTTACTAAACGACCATTTAAAGTCTGGCGGCCAAACTTATGGATTCCAGAACCTATGGATTCACCTGTAATAGTATATATTTTATCTGATAAAAATTTTGAAATTTCTGCAAAACGTAGGGGATTTAAGAAACGAATAGGGGCATTTGCTGTATGGGGAAAAGATTCTGAGGGGAATTCTGTAAGTAGAATTTATATGCGATATCATAAATTACATTTGTTTTCTCATGAAATTCGGCACCTTCAAAAAGGACATTTCCATGATTAGTCGATTAATGAAATTAACGACCGTCATATTGCCTGTAATTTTAAGTCTATTTTTGTTAACAGGCTGTGCAGATGCATTACTTATGGGTGCTCGTTGGGTTGATGAATTAAGCTCTGTACAACAAGCAGGATTTGATCGCAGGCAAGAGATCTATACTTTTAGAAGTTGGATACGAACAAAGTGTAAAGCTTCATTGGAACGATCAGCTACTCAGCTAGAAGCAAAAGGCAATGAAGAGGCTTTACGTGAACTGTTAGCGAATCATTATCCGGGATTAATACTTCCCACTTTATTTAAACAAGGTAAAAATATTGGAGAGACTGCGCCAGAATGCGGTTCTAGATAGTACCCTCTTCAATTAAAGAGTAGGAAAAATATGTTAAAAGGCATTTGTTTAGCTCTTGGATTATTTATTGGTTGGCCTATTGGGGCTCAGGCAATGCATGTGATTCCAACCGAAGGGCAAGAGGTGGTTGTAGGTAATTTTTGCTATGATACCTCAAAGTACTTTGAAGAGGTTAACAAACTTAACAAAGAACAGGGACTTGAAGTTGCTAAAAAGCGTTATTGGGAAATTATGAGTGATAAAGATACCCCTTGTTATGCAGGTAGGCAAATTCCTGGTCGCTTAGGTACAATGCTAAGTGAAGAAAAAAATCTCATAGGTAATGGAAATCAATGTTTCCATTCTCAGATTTGGGAAATATTACCTCTTTCTGGTGAATCTGATCGTCGAATCTATACGGTTTGGCACGTTCGTTGCTCTGATCTCAAAGAAGCTTAATGCCAGATACTCGTAAACGTGAAGGTGGGCTAGTTCAATCTATCCCCCCACTTCCTGAAGTTGAAGACGCTAGACTATCTTTCAAGGAACAGATGCGGGCTATTCGAGAGTTGTTTGGACTTCCTGAAGAGCTTTCAGTTGGCGAAATGGCACTTGGATTTGGTGTTGGGAGTATTGGTAGAGTCCCGCCTAGGATTTTTGGTCCGGACAGTTTTACTAAATCTAAAGTTCCAGTAAAAAGAATAGAGGGTTCAGAAATTGGTGAACAAGTAAACCAATTAGATGTACTACAAAAAAATGTTGCCAAAACCGGACAAGAAAATGTTCAATTTGAGCAATTTAAACAATTTGGTCCAGAAAATGTTCAACTAAATGTTGGTGGTGTGAAACCACCGACTTCTGCTTTAGAAGCAAAGGCTCTACTGGCTAGTGCCACAAAACTTATTCAAACTAGGGTAAAAGAAGTTCAAAAAGATTTAGATAGATTGGCAATAGCTGAAGCTAATCCTTTAGCACCACAAAGCTTAATACAAGAGATTGCTAAAAAGGGATTACGATCAAAGGCAAGCCATGAGCCTACCAATAATCAAATTGTTATTTCTTTTAAATCAAAAGCAGCTAAGCTTGGTGTAGATGATGAATTTGCAATACTTCCTACTCCAGATGGTCCAGTACTAGCTGTAAATTTTAACAGCCCAACAATAAAATCAGAACTAAGACCGGCATTTAAAAGAGCATTTCCTAAAAAGTTCCTTGCAGACGAAATAGGAGCAGAGTTTCAACCTGGAGAACTTCAAAGAATGGCGGGTGAAACCGCAAAAGATGCTCCTCCGCCGGATAATTTTAGCTATTATAATTTAAAAAACTTTGAGGATGGTTTGCAAGTTATTAACAAGATGTTGGATATAGCAACTCCTGAAACAATAGTTGGTCCTGCAATAAGATATAAAGGAAAAGTATTTCCAGGTAAAATTGGGGAATTGCATGTTGATGTATATAATCGTGCACTTAAATCTGGAGATATTCCTGAATTAAATATTATAGAAATAATTGATACAGACCTTTCTGGGTTTGTAACTTCAACTGGACGGTATGTTGATAGGGTAGAAGCTGGAAATATTGCTAGAAAAACAAAACAAGTGAAAGATTTAAGAGCACTAGAAGGACCAGAATTAGATGCTAGTGATTTTCCTCAATTTCAGGATGATGTAGTATTTCCAATTAAAAAAAATAAACCAATTCCACCTAAAGATATAAAATAGATGAAAAAAAATCTTACAGACAAACAAACAAAGTTCCTTGACTGCCTTTTTGGGGAAGCAGAAGGTGATCCATCAAAGGCTATGGCACTTGCTGGCTATACAACAAATAGATTTCATGATCTGTTAGAATCCCTTCATGATGAAATTATACAGAAGGCTGAACAGTTTATTGCAATGCACGCACCGGCTGCTGCTATGGGACTTACTGGTATTCTATTAGGTACAGACGATAAGCCCAATACTAACGCACGAATGGAAGCGGCCCGACAAATATTAGATCGGGCCGGAATTGTTAAAAAAGATAAGATGGATATTAATATTGATTCGGATAAGGGAATATTTATTTTCCCTGCAAAGGTTAGTGATTAATGTTTGGTGAAGACTTTATAAAAGATCCGTATAAAAAACAACACAATGATGATCGGATTGTGAGACGTAAAAGTTATCATGTTCCATTTGGTTGGGCGAAACTTGCAGAAAATCCTAATTATCTTGTTCCAGTACCTAAAGAAATAAAGGCTCTAGAAGTAGCAATCCAATACAGAGATACTGGTGAATATTCTTGGACAGAATTAGCCGCTTGGCTTCATAAGGTCACTGGTAGAAAAATATCCCACATGGGATTTAAACACAGATACTTACAAGCAAAGGAAAGAGAAAATGGTAGCACACCCCCGAAAGAGACCAGCACTCCCAGCGAAAGCAAACCCAACAGGCGTATCAGCAGTTTCGAGGGTACGCCCAGTTAAGGGGCGTGTAAGACCTACACTTCCTACTAAAGCAAATCCACGTGCATTAGCAGCTGTTGCTAAAAAGCGACCCAGGGGTAGATAATGGCGTTTATTTTAGCAACTACTCAAGCAAATGGAACCACCACTGCTGTAAAAATAGTTGAACATGAGCGTGGACACATTGCAAAGCGTTATAGTTATGGACTGTTTATATTTGGCACGGTTGATAGTGCTGATATACAACTTGAAGCATCACATGATAATGTTACTTTTGTAAATGTTGCAGGTGGTGATTTTGCTAACACGGCATGGCCAATAGCGACTAACCTTGAGTTTTATGGAAACTATATACGAGTAGTTGTTGCTAATGGTCTTGGTTCCGAATCTGTGAATGTGGTGATGGTATAATGTTGAAAAGTCCAGTATTACATGAAGACTTACCTTCTCTTGGTGGTATACAGCAAATTGAAACTATTTATGATATGATAAAGAATAAAACTGTATATGAAAAACGAGTAGCCTATTTAAAAGAAAAACGTGAAGAACTACTTGATCTTATCGCTACTGTCGGTTCAGTTAATGCTATTCATGAAATAAGAGAACAGGCCAAATTAGAAAAAGTAAAAATTACTAAAGAGTTGAATGCACTTCAGGATAAAAAAGAAGCAGCTGATACTCTAATAGCAGAAGCACGTACTAGAGCTAGTACTATTGAGGCTGATGCTGCTAGTCGTGCAAGAGATCAACAAACTGCATTAGATTATCGTGAAAAAGAATTAACTGCAAATAGGAAACAATTAGCAGAACGTGAAAAAGAGGTTCGTAAAGCGGAGGATACAGTAAATGGTTCGCGGCTTGCTGCAAATGCAGAATTAGATCGCTTGAAACAATTACAAGAAGCGGCTAATAAATCTCGTGAAGATTTTGAGGAACGAAGACAAAAATTAGAGAGACTTCTAGCAGGAGCGTAATTAATGACAGACGATCTCAAGGCTGAACTGACCAACGATCCGCTCACGCGCGGGTATGCTGCCATGACGGATCAGCAGGCGGTGGTTGATCTGAACACGGTTTACCGCACCCGCAACCGCATGAGCATGACCGGCGACGAGATTGCGCAACAGGCTGATCCCATCGAATATAACGCTCTTGAAGATGGTGCGGCCAACAATACGGCGGATATCAAGAGCCACTGGCTTGCGCTCTGTGCGCGGGCCAGCGTTGATCCCTTTGCAAGTGCTAACGTGGAGCTTGTAACTGCAATCTTCGGCGCGGGGTCAACGACAATCTCCAATCTTCAAACGGCGCGTCTTGAGAGCATCACGCGGGCGCAGGAACTTCCGGGCGTAAGGTCGCCGGTTAAGGTCGGCCACGTACAGGTAGCACGGTCGTGACCACGAACCAGGTTCTCATCAAGGATGCGGCGGCAGCAACGCCGAAGCAGATTTCGTTTGCCACCCATGCCACTTACGCGCCGGGCGCCAACAATATAATCGAGATAGGCACACCAACAGAAGTGGAAATGAGCTTGTTGGACCTTGCTGATGGGGCGGCAGTTCAATCGACAAAGGCTGACCTTGGCGCAGTAAGAGCGAAGTTTTATACGGTGACGTGTTGCCTGGAATATCAGGTTGCAGCACCGACGACAGGAACACTCGTTGAACTTTATTGGGCTGCCAGCGGTCAATCGGGAGCGGCTGTAGGCAATCCCGGTTATGCTACGGGAGCAGACGGGGCATACACGGGAACACCCGCTACATTGGCGGAGGGAGTTGCTCAACTGCTTCAAATTGGCACTTTTGTTGTTTCTGCCGATATAGAATTTCAAATTGGGGATGCTGGTATATTTACTCCAGTCCATCGTTACGGAAGTTTGATTGTAAAGAATGAAACAGGCCAGAAAATTGCTGATACTGATATTATCGAAAGTGCGGTTGTGTTAACTCCGATAGTTACTGACATCGCAGCAGCGTCGTAAATGTTATGGCCTTTCTTGTAACTCAAAAACCTCCTGAATGGGGTTTCCAGGCCGGCTTTGTCGCGCCGGAATGGGGGTGGTTTCATCAAGCCGGGCTACATTCTACCTGGATTGCGCCCGGCAGTGATGTCAAGCCTTCGGAGCTTGGGACTGTTCCGACGCCCACTTTGTTGGAATTCGACGGTCCCAATCATTCAAGTATTTCTTCGATATTTGGTGGGCGCGTTTTAAGGTTTAACGATGGGGCGAGCACCAACAATACTGGTATCACCATTTACAATTTAACCGGGTTTCTCGGGGGAACGGCAGCTTTCACAGTGGCTGTCTATTGCCGGTGGCATGGTATAAATGCCGACACGGCTAACGAAAATAATATCTACGACGAATGGGGCTCCTCCGCTACTAGGGTTCTGTTTCGCTATGACCCATCTGCCAATCAACTTGAGGGATTTGCCAATTTAGGCGGTACTAAGTCGGTTACTGGCGGAAGTTCTACGATTGAAAATGGAGACTGGGAAAGGCTTTGCCTCACCTACGATGGTGCCAATTTACAGCTTTGGCGCAACGGCGTGCCGACGGGATCGCCTGCTGCTGCCAGCGGTTCCGTAGCAAGCAATAATTCTAAATCGTCGTGGTTCAAACAGACTGCTTCCACGGATGATGGTGGCGCGTGGGATGTTGCTATAGCGACCGTTCAGAACAGATTTTGGGGGGCCGCACGGATTTGGCAATGGTCCCACGACCCCTTCGGTCCGATCCGCATGGCGGATGAGGTGGGGGTGGTGATTGGCTTGCCGGTTGTCAGTGGTCGTATTATGTCAAGTTTGGCTGGCTCTGGTGGGCTGGCTGGACATGGGGGTATAGCTGGTGTTGGTGGAGGGCTGGCTGCATGAGTTCTGATTATCAACTAGAGGATACAGTCTATCTTCCTTTTACCACTCGTGCTTTTGGGACTGGTATTCCCACGGCGCTGGTTAGTGGTGTGATTGATATTTATGAGGA
>SDBV01002743.1_pt1 | contig 26292 bp, 27 predicted proteins | sample 2277081 | NCBI WGS metagenome assembly SDBV01 (sample SAMN10402039, study PRJNA504765) | marine sediment metagenome | isolation source: marine sediment core GS10_PC15, 223 cmbsf | place: Arctic Ocean: Southern Knipovich Ridge | collected 2010 | reverse complement strand
CACTAATCTGCACTAAGTAGTATCATTTTTAGTGAAGATTGAGGTTGTCCCGCAACCTACCTCCAAAAACAAAGAATGTTTTGTATAACTATTTTAAAAATTTGACGCAGATTTCTCTGATTTTTATAGACAAGGATCTAATTTTAATCTGTGATAATCCTTTTAATCTGCGTTAATCTGAGTCTGATTTTTACTTATAAAAAATATTCAGAGTTGCGGGACAGCCTCGATTAGTGGTTTTAAATTCCTGTATATTCTTTAGTTTCCCCCCCCCCTCATAAGCATTTATGATTTTATCTATCTTATTATTAGTTTCTTCGTTTATGATTTTTTTATCGGGATTAGCTTCGAACCAGTCTATTGTCCTTTTTATTCCTTTATTAAAAGGTATGGTTGCATGAAAACCAGGTACAAAGGTTTTTATTTTTGTGTTATCAAATATGACGCTTGCTGCTTTATCTCCAGGCAGACTGCATGCAAGGTGCTCATCGAACTTTCCAATAAAATCTGATGCGATGTGGATAATGTTTGCTTTAACACCCGCGGCTGCAGCTACATCCTCATAAATCTGGTTCCAGGTTAGAACTTCATCCGATGTAATATGAAAAGCATGACCGAAAGACTGCTCATTGCCCAAAAGCCCTATAAAACCTTTTGCAAAATCATCCGCATGTGTAATTGTCCATAAGGATGTGCCGTCTCCGTGAACAATAATCTTTTTTCCTTTTTTCATGCGGTCTATAACTGTATATTCCTTCCACCCCCCAATTGAAACAGGGATTACATTGTCATAAGTGTGAGACGGCCGAACGATTGTAATTGGAAAACCTTCTTCTCTGTATGCTTTATTAAGCCTTTCTTCGCAGGCTATCTTGTCTCTTGAATATTGCCAGAAAGGATTAGCTAGAGGTGTGGATTCTGTTATAATAGGACGGGTTGAGGGTTTCTGGTAAGCAGAAGCGGAACTTATAAAAATGTACTGCTTTGTTTTTCCTTTAAATATACTAATGTCCCTGTTTATATCATCTTCTGTAAAAGCAATCCAGTTTACAACTGCATCCCAGTTATGCTCATCTATTGAATCATGAAAACTCTTCGGATTGGAAATATCGCCAATAATCGTAGCAGCTCCGGGAATCTTTATGCCGGTTGTCCCTCTGTTAAGCAGGAACAGTTCTATTCCTTTAGAAATTGCAAGCCTGCTTGCAGCTGTACTTATATTTCCTGTTCCACCTATAAATAATACTTTCATCTTTATCTCCTTCGGGTTTTATATTATCAGTTTTATTAAAAAGATTAAATTACAAAAATTTTGATTAATTATAATTGACATACCTTAAGCTTTGATGTAATATCTAGTTCATTAGATAAAAGGTTTACATAATACTATGAAAAAAACAAATCCCAATTTTATAAACGGTGTGCCCGAGCTTCTCATATTAAAATTATTAAATGAAAAAGAAATGTACGGCTATGAACTTGTAAAAGCTATTAAAACAACTACAAATGATGTTCTTAGTTTTGGTGAGGGTTGTGTATATCCGATACTTCATGCTCTTGAGAAAAAAAATATGCTTGTTAATAACCGTAAAGAAGTTAATGGCAGAACAAGGCTTTATTATAAGACAACAAAAACAGGTAAAAAGAAATTAGAAAATATGTCCGGGGAATGGATTAAAATTGCAAAGGGTATTTCATCCGTGCTTGGAGGGCAATTTGTCAGACAACTTAATATTTAATGATTTAAAAAAGAGACTTATAAAACGAGGCTTTGCATATAATTACATTGATAGAATAATCACAGAGCTTTCGGACCATAAGAAAGATATGGTATATGATTTAGTAGAATCCGGATATGATACTAATACGGCAGCAAAGGAAGCAGAAAAAAGATTGGGTGATTCAGAAGAATTATCTACGAGTTTTATTCAAGCTGCCCGAAACAGCTCGTTTATCGGACGCCATCCGAGTATATCATTTATATTATTTCCATTTTTTTTATTTGTTTTTCTAATTTTTTCAATTATGTTCTTTGGAATTATTATTTCCGAGGTAGTTGACTTTTTAGGAATTGATATAACGTGGGTAATAGAACCGGTATTTACAATAACGAATATTTTCATTTATTTCTTAAATCAATCTGTTTATACAATAATTACACTAATATTCTGTGTCATATGTAAAAAATTTGTGTTTAATATGAAATGGGCCCTAATTTCAAGTTTTATTATGGCTGTTTTGGGATTTTCAGCAAATTTTGGTATTTCTAAAACGGCTCCTGATATTGTAATTGAAACAGGTGCTACAGTAGATTTTACTATTTATGTTATATTTTCTGAAAAGATGCTTTTTAATATTTCCTATCTGTCAAATCATATCCGTTTTTTACTGCCGGTTATTTGTTTTATACTCTTTTATTTGCTTAATTCATATCTTAGTAAGAAAAAAATAAACAGTGTTTAAATAATAAGATTTTGGTATTAAGGGAAAACTATTTTTAAAGTTTTCCCTTTTTTTATTGACATGCCTTATAGTTATAGGTATACTGCATACATCAAACTATTAGGTATCAATTGAGGAGTAAAATGAAAAAGAATGAAAAAAAATCAGCTTTATTACTTGCATTATTAATATGCAGTATAGTCTTGAGCAATCTTTTATCCTGTACAACGTATAATGAAATAACAGCAAATATCGAGTATAGAATAGAGGAAACGGTAATAAAAATAATGGACAACTCTGATATTAAGGATGCAGTTTTTGAAGAAAAGGAAATCTTTAAAGATGGCCTTGAAAATTTCCTAGAATATTTATATGCAGCAGAATCAAAAGATATAATAGATGAGCTGGAGCAAATTCAAGATACGAATCAATTAGGAAAATTTATTTTAGGAAAATTTGAATTATCACCAATAGAAGCAGGATATGAAGCTTTAACCTATTGGGATAAAAATTCGGATTTTGATTATGATAATTCAGTCTTAATCAATAATCAAACTGAACATTTCAAAATCAGTTATTATGAGAATTCGAAAGCAGAAGAGCAAATAGAAATAATCAATTATTATACCGAATACTATTTAAACGAAATTCTTAGATTTATAGAAAGTGGGAACATAAGAACTGAAAATTTCTATGCCAATCTTTTATATTTGGATAGTAATAGAATATCAATATTATTAGTACCCGATTCTGCCAAGTTACCGGGTAACGGTTCTAATTTAACAATTTCAATAAGCGCAGTTGTAGACGAGGAAGAGAAAATAAATTTTCAGGCCTCGATAGAAATGCCATATTATAATACTATGAGCTTAGAAGTTCTCTCCAGGGCTGTATCATATACTGTTGATATACTGCTTAGGCTGGAAATTGATGAAAATGCAGTAAGTCAATTTAAAACCGAAGAACAAATTGAAGAGTATTTTACATCTGCTTTTGGAAATGTCTTTCTTTTTGATACTTCGATAGGAAGCGGCTTTACAGAATATATTGCAGATAAATTCAGTGTATTTCAAAAATATAATTTGCTTTTATCACCTGAAGACAGAATAAAACATAGTATGGACAGAATAGAGATTCAAAGTGATCTGTTTAATATGGAAAATAATTTTAATGATAAAGATTTCCTTATTCTTTCAACTCAAGTAAACAGTTTTATAGGATATTTAATTGATAACTACGGCGCAGAAAAATTTCTGGATTTTTATTTCTATACCGGATTAGAAACAAATGATTTCAATTCTATATACAATATGGATTATTTAGCTGTAGAAACATACTGGAAAAATAATTATAACTTTTAGTTTTTATTCTGACAGCCGAAATACCCCGCAGTTCAACTGTGGGATTGGAGGCTATGAACTAGTGCGGTTCGCCGTAGCCTTAAGAGAACGAAGATACCTCGGAGCTATGCTCCGGGATTCTTCATTATTCATTTAAGAGTTGATTAACTGTCGTATTTAATTCCTTAATATTGTACGGTTTTATTAAAGTGCCAGAAAAACCGTAATCTGTATAATTTGACATAATTGGGTCATTTGAATATCCGCTGGAAACAATAACTTTTACTTTTGAATTTATTTTCTTTAGCATTTTTATTGTTTCTTTTCCTCCCATTCCACCAGGGATAGTCAAATCCATAATAAGAAGATCATAAGGAGTTTCGGATTTTATGGATTTATTATAGAGCGCTATTGCTTCTGTTCCGTCTTTTGCAGATTCTGCTGTAAAACCGAGGCTCTTTAAATTCATGCATACTACATCTCTAATTACATCATCATCGTCCATTATCAATATTTTCCCGCTCCTCGCAGGTAATGTATCCTCTCTCTTTTCTTTTTCTTCAGGTATTTGCTCTAAAGAAGCAGGAATATAGATGTGAAATGTTGTTCCTTTTTCTAGTTCTGATTCGGCTAAGACATGGCCATAATGTTTTTTAATAATTGAATATGCAGTTGTAAGTCCAAGACCGCTTCCTCTTTGCTTTGTTGAATAGTACGGATCAAAAATATTCCGGAGATGATCCGAAGGAATTCCAATACCAGAGTCTGCAATAGATATTTTAACGTATTTACCTTTATTTAATGAGAAAATCTGGTTATCATCGCTTAAAGTAATATTTTCGCAGCTTATATTTAGTACCCCTCCTTTTGGCATGGCCTGATTAGCATTTATACAAATATTACTAATAACCTGATCCATCTGACCTTTATCTACGTTCACATTCCATGTTTCGGGTGGAATGGAGAATTCTAAAATTATATTGGAACCTCTTAAGGAAAAAATGGCAGATTCTTTTACAAGTTTTTCTATTGGAATAATTTTTTTTACAGGTTCTCCGCCTTTGGAAAATGTTAGTAACTGGTTAGATAAATCCTTAGCTCTGAAAGAGGCACTTTCTGCGGAAGCAAGGCATTTTTCTTTTATCTCTAAATCTTTAGTAGTTCTTGCAAATGATATGTTTGCAAGAATTCCAGTTAGTATATTGTTAAAATCATGAGCAATCCCGCCAGCAAGAATTCCAATTGATTCAAGTTTCTGGAATTTATTTAATTCTTCTTCTGCTCTTTTTCTTTCTGTTATATCTGTTCCTATTACAATATATAACTCGCTATTCTCAATTTTTATTTGTTGTCCGGATAAAGATACAGGAATTCTATTTTCGTCTTTGCCAGCCCAGAGTGTTTCTATATGAAACCATCCTTTTTCCTTAACCTGTGAGGTCCATTCCCTAATAGTTTTTTCCAGCACCTCCGGTGCTATTATGGCACTGCCGCCTATTTTCTTAATTTCTTCAGTTGTATATCCGGTTATTTGTGCCATCGCTTTGTTTACTTCTAAAATATCTCCTTCCGCATTTGAAAGCATCATAGCATTGGGTGAAAGTTGGAATATAGTTTTATATTTTTCGTTACTTTCCAGAAATTCGGTAGTTTTTTCTTTGTATTTTTTTTCAAGCATGCCATGAGCAATCTCAAGTCCTTTTTTTTGTAAGATAATAATATCAGTTCTTTTTCTTACTTCTCGTTTTAATAAAATGCTTGTTCCACCAAGAAGCAAAACGAGAAAACATATTGCGATTATTACCCATTTTAGCCATTCCGGGAAAACTACTATTTCTGTTAAATTTGTTCCAAACCATTTGTTAAGTGCTCTGTACAGTATGGAATCCGGATCTGCTTTAAGTTCTGTCATATGACGGTCTATTGCAGCGCGAACATCTGCATTCATGTATTTTGTAGTTGCAAAATATAAGTTTATAGGATTAAAAATTATAGGAGTTATTTCTACATCAGGATAGTCCAGAATATACTGAGAAATATTTAATCTGTTGGAAATTCCTGCTATTACTTCTCCTTTATTAATAAGATCAAACATAATATGATAATCATCAACTTCAATAATATTACAATTAACATCAAATTCGTTTAACAATTCGATAAACTTTACAGAATGTACACTTCCCTTTATCAGTGCAATTGAATTATTTTGAAGATCTACTATGTTTTCTATGTTAGCGCCCGACTGTTGTAATAATTGGCCCCAGTTATTTATTACCGGCTCCTCTGTAAAATCAAATATAGCCTCTCTCTCTTCGGTTCGTGCAATAGACATAACTATATCTATTTCGCCATTTTCCAGCCTGTCCAGGCATTCTTTCCATGTGCCGGGTACAAACTGTAGGTCCCAGGATTCTTCTTTTGCTATGTATTTTAGAATATCTATATAAAATCCGCCTGGCTGGCCATTCTCATCTGTAAAAACAAGCGGCGCATTAACAGAAAGGTTTACTTTTAAAGTCCTTGTATTTTCGGCAGTTAAATTGGGTATTAGAAAAAACAATAATATTTGCAATATAATGAAATATTTGAATTTATTAAATAAATGCATGCTTTCGCCTTCGCTACTAAGAAGATATGGTCTTATATCATTGCTATCAATCATGAAAATAGAAAATTATTATCATTCTATATTTTTTAAGTTCGAATATAGTAGAAATTATAAGTTATGAATATTTTTTTTTCAAATCATTTTGAGAATTATTTTGGAAATATTTATATATTTTTAAATATACTCCATTGAGGAAAAGTATAGAGTATTTATTTATTCTTCTTACGTTGCATTACTTCTACAATAAATTGCTCCAGTTCTTCCAATTTAATTGGTTTTCCAAAAACATAATCCACACTATGTTCTTTTTTTTCATCATCGCTAACCTGAGCACCCCATCCAGTGAGAACGGCAATTGTAATTTTGCATAAAGGGCGAGATTGTTTAATTACATCATCTATAACTCTATTAAGATCTACAGGCTTATATATACTTTTTGTTTCTTTTTTTACTCCAAAGCGCTGTAACAGTTCTACTCTTGTTGCAGCATCTTATGTTGCTGTTTGAATAGTCTTAAGAAACACAAGGACTTCATCAGGAATATTTGTGTTTAATAATGCAAGTTGTAGGTTTCCCATTATAGATTGTAAAGAATTATTAAAATCGTGGGCTACAAAAGAAGCTATTTCTCCGATTGCACTTAAGCGTTGATTTTCTATGAGTGCTTTTTCCGCCTGCATGCGCTTTGTTATATTATGTAAGGCACCATAAATTTGGATGACCCTATTCTGGGAATTGTCCCATATAGGCTGCAATAAAGCATTAAACCAGAGGGGGCCTTTTGTTGGCAAATTTTATAATTATATAGATTGTACATTATATAAATTAAGATTTTCGCACTTTTAATATATCGGAATTAAAAATGAAATATTTGTAGTTTCTTATAAGGGCTCACCTGATGGATTTATCAGGGCAAATCCTATACCTTACTCAGGGCAAACCATAATATAAAAACATGCAATTTTTTACTCATTTTCATTGGAAATCTATAAATTATTGTTTTAAACTTTTATGTATAAGATAATGTTGTAAAAAACTACGCTAAAAATATTATGATCATATTACATCATAGTAATATTAAAAAAATGAGGAGCTAATTATGAAAATATCAGATTGGAAAATTAGTAAAAAAATACTTGCAGGTTTTTTACTTGTGTCCGGGCTTGTAGCTATTGCGGGTATTATCGGAATTGTAATGGTAACAATTATTGGTTCGGAAATGGACATTGTTTTGTTTGAAAAGATGCCTTTTAAAGATATATCCATGGAAGCCATTATAGCATTAATTTCTGCAAGAGATGCATCTGCAGAATATCTTTTAAATACCGAGGGATTGGAAGAAATTAAAAGTGAGGTTAATGAGCGAATAGAAGATTTTGATATGTGGATCTCGATGGTACGTTATGGTACGGAAAGTGCGGAGTTTAAAGAAAGTAGTGCAGGCATGATGTATCTTCAGGATGGATTGGAAATAAAAAGTAGTAAAGGTACTCCGGAAATGGTAGCTTATGCTATTCAGTCTGATAATTTACATGATGAATTTACAGATAAATTAAATGAATTATTATCGTCAAGAGATAATGAGCTTGCTTCTTATGAATCTTTAAAAATAGCTATGGAGGAATTCGATTCTGTATTTATTGAGCTTGATAGTTCATTGGTAGAATTAGAAGCAGGAACTAGTAATTTTTCATATAGAGATGCTTATATGGAAATGATGATTATTGTAGCAAAACAAAAAGGAATAATTGAGGAATATGGCGGGCTTGTTGCAAGTGACGAGAATGTGCAGTTTGATTTAAGCGAAGAATATAATTATTTAAATGAATCTTTTTCTATATATGCAGGATACTTTACAGAAGGTATGGAACAAAAATATGGACATTTTTTTAAACAGGGACAGGAGATATTAGCAAGCAAAAATCTTGCTTTAACAGGTGCAGATGAAACTAAAGCATTTATGAAAATTGTAGATCAAACCTCTACGGAAATAGAAGAAATACTTGTACAGCTGGAATCATTAGTAGATTCTGAAATGAAGGTAGCTATGGATCGTGCAGATTTTGTACAGTTTTTGGCCTGGATTATACTTATTACAACATCCATCGTATGTATTACTATTGCATTAATAATCGGAATGAAAATAAGTAAGAGCATAAAAGAACCATTGGAGAAATGTGTAATTACTTTAAATAAACTTGCAGTAGGCGATATACACCAGGAAATAGAGGTAAATCGGAAAGATGAAATAGGCCAGTTATTAGAGGCTATGCAGAATATGATAATGAATTTAAAAAATACTGTTGTTATGGCAGAAAAAATGTCGTTGGGAGAATTGGATGTTGATATAAAGATTTTATCCGAAAAAGATGTTCTTGGAAAAGGCTTAAATAAAATGGTAAATAATTTAAAGCAAACAGTTAAAATGGCAGAGGCAATAGCACAGGGAGATCTTACTGTTAGTGTTAATATTCTATCAGATAAAGACAGCCTTGGTATTGCATTAAACCAGATGATAGAAAAGCTAAGTTCAATTGTAGAGAATGTAAAAAATTCTTCCGAGAATGTATCATCAGGAAGCCAGGAAATGAGTTCTACAGCCCAGCAGATGTCCCAGGGAGCTACAGAACAGGCAGCAGCAACAGAAGAAGTGTCATCATCTATGGAAGAAATGGGTGCAAACATTAATCAGAATGCGGATAATGCAATGCAAACAGAAAAGATTGCACTAAAAGCTTCAAAGGATGCCGAAGTAAGCGGCGATGCAGTTATTGAAGCAGTTCAGGCAATGACAGATATATCAAATAAAATATCTATAATAGAAGAAATAGCAAGACAGACAAATCTTCTTGCATTAAATGCAGCGATAGAAGCTGCAAGAGCAGGAGAACATGGTAAAGGTTTTGCAGTTGTCGCGTCTGAAGTAAGAAAGCTTGCAGAAAGAAGCCAGGTAGCTGCAGGAGAAATAAGTGAATTATCATCTTCCAATATGGAAGTATCCGAGAAAGCAGGAAAAATGCTTGCGCAATTAGTACCGGACATTAAGAAAACTGCAGAACTGGTACAGGAAATAAGTGCAGCAAGCAGGGAACAGAACAATGGAGTAAAACAGATAAACCGTGCAATACTTCAGCTAGATCAAGTAGTACAGCAGAATGCATCAGCTTCGGAAGAAATGGCATCTACATCAGAAGAACTGGCCGGGCAATCTGAGCAAATGCAGGCAACTATGGGATATTTTACAACAAATAGTTTAGCGAAACAAACAAATCTCAAAGAGAAACAAAAAAAGAATATTCAGATAAAGCATTATAATAAAGTAAAACCGGTTGTTACTAATGCTGTTGTAAATACAATTGTTAAAGAAAAGGATAAAAAAGATGATACTCTTAATATTGAACAGGACCCGGCAAATAAATTAATGCAGGATAAGTTAGATTCGGAGTTTGAAAACTTTTAATCCTTTGACTCAAATATTTTCATAACTATATCTAAAGAAGGTATAGAACTTCTGCCTCCCAACTTTTCAACAGACGTGGCGGCAGTAATGGATGAAAGTTTAAGTATTTCCCTTAATTGCATCTTTTTAAGTAAGCCATATGCAAATGCTCCGTGAAAAATATCACCCGCACCTGTTGTGTCTACTGCTTTTGCGGGAAAGGCTTTTAGGTGAATTACCTTATCATTTTCCATATAAATTATTCCTTTCTCACCTAGAGTAACTATTGAATTGCCGTTAAGAGTGTACAAATGCCGGAGACATTTTAGCTGGTTTTTCGAGCTGTCTAAATTTTTTATTTCGCTTTCAGATAAAGCAAAGCGTTTGGAAGCAACAAGATAATCGACTTTCCCGGACAATACTTTAGTGCCTTTTCGCAAAGATCCTGCATCAAGCATAGTTGCGGCTTTAGGAAATAATTCTATAGCTGCAAGGGACGCTTCTGGTTCGTGGCCGTCGAAAAGGAGTACCTCCGGATTCATATTTTTTAGAGTATTAATATTGATATTAAAGTTTAATTTTTTATCTTTTTTGTTAATAATTGTTCGGGATCCATTACTTGTATTTACAATTATAAAAGATAAAGGTGTAGTTCCATTATGCTGTTCCAGCAGAGTAATGTCTGTTCCTACATTTTTAAATTCATCTATTAATCTGGTTCCAAAGTAATCATTTCCAATAACGCCTGCAAATGCTGTTTTTATACCCCATGATGACAGTAGAACTGCAGCATTTGCAGCAGGCCCTCCTCCGCATTCAATAAAAGACTCTGTCTCATATTTTAAGTTTTCTTTTAGAAAAGAGTCTGCAGGGTAAGTTATGTCATAGGCTGCATGTCCAATGCAGAGTATTTTACACATTGTTTTAGAAAAATATTAGAATATCTATTAAAAAAAAGCAATATACGGATACAAAAAAGTAATTTGTAACAAGAATTATCTAAAATTCTGAACCCAGTATTGTCCGTATGTACTATTCGAATAATAATAATATCCAACGCCCAGCTCTGTATAGGATGGATTTAAAATATTTTCTCTATGTCTTGTACTGTTCATCCATCCTTCCATAACAGATTCCGGAGTAGAATATCCGGCACTTATATTTTCCGCCCATCCTTCTGTAAATGCCCTTATCCTTTCAAATGTACCGCAAACATATACAAGGAAGCCGTTCCTGTCTCGGTCGTAGCTGTCATGATCAAAATAATCGGACATTGCCATATCTGCTGCGTGATACCTTGCAGAGTATGCAAGATCTTCATCCCACGCAAGTGGATTTAATCCTCTGCTTGTACGTTCACGATTAACAATTTCTAAAACTTCTTTTTCCATTCCTATATTTAATGAAGAAAGAAGTTCGCTCCCATCCGGTCTTCCTGCTAACATCTGAGAAATAATACTTTCGTCTGTTTCACCAGTATTAGAACTATCTGTAAGTTGGCTATTTTCATCCTGTTCTGTATTCTGCTCTGAAAAAACAAGCCCTTCCCATCTATCCAGTATTGATTTTGGGTATCCGGAATATGCAGTTTTCCTATTTAAGTTATATTTTGTGTATATGTTTTCATTAAAAAAAAATACCTTGTTATCAAAATATAAAGCTGCATTAATATTTGTAAATGACAAATCGTCCCAGGAAATAGAATTTATTTCTTTTGGGTAACCTTCATCTGCATGGTTATTATCAATATCAAAACTGATAAATTGATCGCCGCTAAAGAAATAGATTTTTCCATCTCCATTATTAAATGCAGCATCAATCTGTATAAATGTTAAACCGGGCCATGTGTAACCAGATATATTTCGCGGATAGCCGGGATCTGCTCTGTTTTGCTCGATATCGTACCGGATAAACTGCTGGTTTTTAAAAAAATAAACTTTACCAATCCCCATATTAACAGCAGCATCAATATTTGAGAAGCTTAAACCCGGCCATGTATTGTTATTTATTAATTTAGGATATCCTGAATCTGCCCTTTCTAAAGACATATCAAACCTGATATATTCATTTCCTTTAAAAAGATATGTTTTCCCATCTCCCCAGTCAAGTGCAGCATCTATATATTCAGAATCTACATCATCCTGAAATAAATTCAGAGCTGTAAAAGAGAAGATAAAAATAATAATTGATATTTGTCTTAAAAGTTTCATATAGATTATCCTTATGAGAAAGTATCTAATAATAATTATAGGGGATAAATTGAGGAAAATCCAATTATGTTATATCTATTGTCTGCTTTAGTATTTAAGAAACATTAATGCCTTCTACAACGGCAAAAGGTATGCTGGTTGTAGGTTCAGTGTTACTGCTTAAAATTACATTATTTTTAAAAATATCGGGATAGCTTTTTTTGCTTTTTCTATTATTGAATTCTGCATTTACTTCTCCTTATTCTGACAGCCGAAATGCCCTGCAGCTCTACTGAGGGGCGAAGGCTATGAACCAGTATGACTTACCGCAGCCTTTTGAGAACGAAGATACTTCGGAGCTTTGCACAATTATATGATTCACTTACCTGATGATTAAGTCCTTCTAAAGAATCAAATATAGAAAGCCCCCAGCCGCCGTTTAAACAAGTTCTTACTATGCCGCCGTCGAATTTATTACAGGCTACATGTTCTATTTCCGGGCCTCTGTATGAAAGCAAATTAGATTCTTCTGTTTCAAAACGGATTTCCGTATAATCCGCTTTACTGTTTTTAAGGGCGCTAAACAATTTATCTTTCATATAAGCTCCTTTAATACAAATTAGCACAATTATGAATATTGGGAAACACTAAATTATTACGAAATTTTAAATTGATTTATTAAATTATCTTTTCCTTTACGGGTCAGTTTTTTTATTTCAATTTCGTATTTTAACGCTTCACTTTTTGTCATTACTTTAGATTGATATACAAGTTTTACAGGCCGCCGCTGAGGGATTATATATTTTGAACCTTTTCCTGAATTATGAACTTTTATGCGTTTTTCTAGATTGTTAGTTATGCCGGTATAGTATGTATTGTCTTTGCAGAGAACTATGTATACAAACCAGCCTGCTTTAATTTCAGGGATATATTTGCTCCTATTATAACTATTGATTGTATGATTTATAAGTAATTCCTTATTTCATCGTAAGTAATAACTTAGTTGGGTCTTGAAGATTACCGCAAGTAATAGCAGAAGCGCCTTTAGTTAATTCTAATTCTTCTACAGTTATAATGCTGATTTCTATAAAGGCGGAATCAGCAACTGGTTCATGAGCATCATAGATTTCTATTATTTTATTATTTAATGTATAGATATATTCTGCTTTGTAGAAACCCTCACACATGTTTTCATAAATAATGGACGTATTATCATCAAAGAATTCTATATACTGTTCATTATACGGATCATCAACAAGATAATATTTTCCAGAAATATATGTACTTTGCGATAAATCTACCAGCTCTTCTCTGCTCAAGTACCCGCCGAAAACCCAGCCTGTTTGGTCATTCCATCTAATGTTGCTCCATTTACCTGTATGCTCTTGCAGAGTCATTTCATCGCCTGTTTCTTTAAGTAATAGTACTTTTTCATATCCTGGTATTGTTGTGATTGTTTCGCTGGACGGATCGGGCGCTTCTCTCATTCTCATTCCGTCTTTACTGTCTATCCATCTGTACTCATTTATAAAGATTTCCACTTCTTCTACTACTGGTATGTTTTCTTCTGAAACATTTTCTCTTCTGGAACTTGCTGTATTTTTTTCACATGATGAAATTGTAGAAAGAATAAATAATAAAACAATCAATATTTTTTTACACATATTTTTACTCCTTAATTTTTATTTTTCTTAATTTCTGTTCAAAATATAGTATTCAAATATTTCTGCTTTTAGAGTATCTAATTTTATCAAATGTGAAAAAATCTTAGTAAAGTTCATAATCTGTTTCTGCAATTAAAGTACCTTCTCTGTAAATAAATGGAGGATCATCAATGTAGATACCCTGTACGATAAATTCCATAAAGTTTGTTTCAATTTCAATTTTTAAATTAGCTCCGAATAAATTAAATGACGGTTCATTTATATACTCGCTTCCTTCATGATAATGTCCTGGATTTATGCAAGCTGTTATAGATATTAAAGCAATTAATAAGAATAAAACTTTTTTCATGGTTCCTCAAATAAAAATTATTTTACGGGATAATGATAAAACATTCAATAACACGTAGCAAAAGTAATTAAAAAATTAAATATCAGCCTGCAGTGGGCTTAGGAGAATACACTTAAAAAACGATTATTATTTGTATTGACAACAGGAACCCAGTTCAGGGAATAATAAAAAAAATAAATAAAAACGTAATATTTTTACCTGCTAAATGATTAATAAGAAGACGAATAAAAAATATTATTCTATTTTATGATTTTAGGAGAAAAATATGAAATTAAAAATAATCTGCATGCTATTTCTGGCAATTTTATGTTTTACCTGTAATTCACAAAATACAGGAGAACAAACTGAAGAACTAAACAGTGAAGAGGAGTCGGGTATTCAGGAAAATCAGGATTCAGATATGCTTCGCCTAACAGGAACTATTAATCAAATTTTTAAGTTTAAAGGAACATTAAGCGAGTATTCGTATTTTGTTCTTTATACTGCAGTAACTAGTTTAATAAAATAAGAAGTAAAATCTCCTTCATCTATAAATATAAATCAAACTTTAATTTTGAACTATCCTCAATAATATTATTCCTTCAGCCTCAAATAATAAGAGTTCTTTATTTTTAGATGTAAACATTAAAGGCTCCGAGCTTGTTTCAAAGTTTTTATTATTCTTTGTTAGTTCAAAAGTCCATGTATAGTTTAATGGAAAAGAAGTTATGTCAACATCTGTTAACCATGCTTCTAAATTTTCTTCCTCTATAAGCAGGGCAATTTTATAATCTCTGCTTGTTGCACCGGGAATAGAATTCCTGTCATTTAAATTAACATCAAATATATCAAATTCAGTATCCAATACTTCTGTTCTTAAATTAAAGTATTTACTCAGTTCATTAATTCTATCTTGTGAATTATTGATATTCTGCGATGTTACATGATTTGAAGGTGATGAGCAGGAAAGAATAAAAATACTTAGATTAAAAATTATAAAATAGTATTTTATAAATTGATTTCTGATATGTAAATTTTGTATAAGCATATGAATAATATTCCACATATAAGATAAAATATAAATATCAAAATTGTAAAAATAATGTAAATTTTTACAACTATTTTACAACTAATATTTTAAATTGTGATATTTTATTAACAATAAGATATATCAATAACAAACCATAAGAAAACACTTACTTCAGAAGCCATTCTTTCCATACTGGCACGAGCCATGAAAGTGCTTACTGCTGACGGAAATATAGATAAAGAAGAAGAACGCCTTATGAAAGACTATCTTGAAATTTGTGGATTTCCAAGAAGTTTTTATAATATATTACTTGAAAAAATGAAGTCTAAGGAATAAGTAGCTTAATGAAAATTAAACTTAAGTCAACAAACAAAAATCAAGATATTTTAAGTGTTAAAAAAATAATAAAAAATTTTACAAGAAATGATTCATTGATTGTGGAATATCCTAATGATTTATCTTTAAACAGAATAAATGAAATTAGAGACCTTTTAAAAAAGGAACTTCAAGATTTTAAAGATTTTAATATTTTTTATTGCGGACATTTTGAGAATGGGAAATGTATAAATATTTTAAAACTTATTAGCAGCAAAATAATTTTAGAAAATGCTGATAAAATTATGAAAACAATAGAAAGTTTTAGAGTTATCGCAAATATTCTTTTAAAAAATTTAACTAATAAATTTGATTTGCCCTATACTATCGAATCGTTGGAAAAAATAGATTATAATATAAATATAGGAGAGGGTAAAATTGATGACAACTGGCATTTCTACTTTCATGGAGAAGATTGTCAATTTACTAATATTTCTACCGGCCAGAAATTAGAGGTATATTATCTTGATTATACTTTTATAGATCCATATTTTTTATTGTGTTATATAGAGACCACTCCGGAATATGAAGAGTTACATAAACTATTTCAGAATTCTTTTAATGATTTTGCTCATGCACTTGATGTGCTTGAAGAAAATGGTTATGACAGCCAGGTAGTTAGAAATATTTAGAAAAATATTTAGAATGTTGTTTTATTCATAAGAATTATGTATATTTAATGTATCATGAAGAAAAATAAGAAAAATGGTATAGACAAGCTTTTAAACTTTATAATGCCGGATAAAAATGATATGCCTTCTTTAGAAGACACTCCCTCGGATGTGATCTGGAAGGAAGTAAAGAAAAGCGGAATATACCGTACAGATAAAGATAATTCTTAAAGTGTGATCTTCTAAAATACTTCAATTTAATGGTTTGGAAAACTATTTAACTGCTGATTGTTGCGGGTATAAACAATATATTTTAGACACAGATTTCACAGATTTTTTTGCATGCTAACAGTGCTTACATTTTCATATTAAGAATAATATTGCTACAATTGTGGATTTACACAGATTTTTATATTTCTAATAAGTTAATGTGATTTCCAAAACTTCATATTGAATCAGTATCTTATAATTGAAATTTATTTAATATAATTTGTAGGAATTTTCAGTTTAATTGAAACTGTATAAAAAATATAATTTTCTGAAATAATTCATTTTATAAGCTTTTACTTTTGAGATATAAAAACGAAGTTATAGTATCCTAAAAATCTGTGTAAATCTTTTTTTGAAATTATCTCTTTGTTAATAAGATAAGGTAAACGGTTCTTATAGTAGCCAAAATCTGTGAAATCGGTGTCTAATAGATTTTATTTGTAAAAGATATTATAGTTTCTGCCTGATTAAGGAATACGATGACATATACCAATAAACATGGCAAATAGTATTACATTTACAGATATGGATCCGGATGCAGGTCAAATATCAGGAACAGTTTTTATAAGTAGAGCAGATGAACAATCTGATATTACTTATTACCGTTTATATTATGGTACAAATGCAGATACAATATCAGGTTTTATTGCTGAAATACAAAAGGAAGAGAGTTTAGCATACAAAATTGATAACAATACTAGTATTACATCGAATGATACTCATTTGATAGTTAAAACCGGAAACAGTAGTGGTGAAATGACTAATGGTATATCATGCGCTTTAATTGATAATCGTCCTGGCAATTCTGATGTTGCACCACCTGTTATTTCTTCTTTTACTTCGGATTATAGTATTATTTTAACACAGAGTTCTGTAAGAGATTTTACTCAGTTAGCGGTTACTGCAACTGACAATATTGGTATTGCATCCTATGCTTATGTGGTTATTTCTGGAAATGATTTTTTACTAGGAAGTGATACAGCAGACGGTAAAATATATTTCGCAGGTAATGAAGCAGAAACTGTGCAGATAAGAGTAACAGTTACAGATACAAGTGGTAATACTGCGGAGGAAACACTAAGTATTTATGTTAAAGAAAATGGTTACCAGAAGATAAGTGATATACAGGGAGGTTTCACCGGAACATTAATTGATGAAAATGGATTTGGGCTTGATATAACAAACTTAGGAGATCTTGATGGAGACGGTGTAACCGACCTTGCTGTTGGTGCCTGGAGTGATGATGATGGCGGCACATATAGAGGTGCAGTCTGGATTCTTTTTCTTAATACAAATGGAACAGTAAAGTCGTACCAGAAAATAAGCAGTACGCAAGGAAATTTTGTTGGAACTCTTGATAATAATGATCAATTTGGTATTGCAGTTACCAGTATTGGGGATCTTGATAATGACAGTGTAACAGACCTTGCTGTTGGTGCTCGCTGTGATTATAACGGATATTATGCAAACATTGGTGCAGTATGGGTATTATTTCTAAATTCGAATGGTACTGTAAAAAGTCATTATAAAATAAGTGGCTCACAAGACGATTTTAATGGAATACTTAATGAAAATGATAATTTTGGACACAGTGTATCTAATATAGGAGACCTTGATCAAGATGGTGTAACAGATATAGCTGTAGGAGCTATTTATGATAATTATGGTTCTATTTGGATATTATTTCTTAATTCAAATGGCACTATAAAAAGAGTTCAATAGATAAGTGATACGGAAGGTAGTTTTTCAGGTGCGATTAATTTAAGTTATAGTTTCGGTAGTTCTATTACTAACTTGGGTGATCTTGATGGTAATGGCCTATTAGATATTGCAGTAGGTGCCCGATCTGATATGGATGGCGGTTCAGAAAAAGGTGCTGTATGGATTTTACTGCTTAATCCGGATGGTACTGTTGTACATTAGGGATTAGGAAAATGATGCAGGATTAAAAAAATAGTGGATTTAGATTATTCTTTAATTATAGAGGCTACAGAAAAAAAGTATTTCTTTAAAATGCCTGATTACTCCCATATGTCACTCTATACTCCAGTATACCAAAGTATCTGTTTTTTCATTGTATTCATATACTACTACACAATTAATGTATAATGTAGAAAAATAACTTTTGACGTACACATTTTTTTGATTAGTTAATTCACCGCTACTGGGACTATTTTCTATTTCTTCAAATATTTTTTCTATAAAAACAACCTGGTACGGCTTTAAATCCTTCTTCTTGCTATTTAATCTCTTCAAGAATAATGGTGTACTTAATATCTTCACTTAAAGAAGCTCTTTTGCTGAACCAATTTCCATAAACTTTATATTCTTCCTATTTTTAAGGTTATCCAGCAATTCTTTATCAGAATTAATATAATCGCTTGCACTTAACCTTGCTTTAATCGCCAATGTAATAAATTCTTTAATACTTTCCCCTGCTTCTTCTGCAGAATGTTTTATTGCAGTATGAAAAGTATCATCAAGATATAATGGATATGTTTTCATAGTAGTCCTCCTTACATACTTACTATGTAAGTATGTAATAACTATAATACTAAATCCAATTTATTTCAAGGTAAATTTATTTTATAAGTTTTTACTTTTGATATATACAAAAAAATTTATAGAATACTAAAAATCTGTGTAATACGTCCTATTTATATTACTTGTAAAAGTGGGTGGGAATTTGTAAACAGGCAACTATACTTGACAAGATTAAATTAAAAACCACAGATTACACAGAGTTAATTGAGATAGAATAATCTGTGCAATTTTGGTATAAAACTAATTATGAATAATATTGAAAACGATCCATTAACTTATGCAATTATTGGCTCATGTATGGAAGTACATGATGAGATAGGACCTGGATGTTTAGAAGCTGTGTATCATGAATGTCTTGAAATTGAATTTCATTTAAGAAACATTCCATATATTTCATATCCAAAATTGAAGATATGTTATAAAAACCAATATTTGAAGAAATATTATATACCAGATTTTAGTGTTTATGATAAAATCATTGTAGAAATGAAGAACCCCGGAGCAGAGCTCCAAGGTATCTTCGTTCTGTAAGGCTGCGGCAAGCCGCACTAGTTCATAGCCTCCATCCCCTTAAGTCAGAACTGCGAGGTATTTCGGCTGTCAGAATAAAAGCAGAAAAATCCTTAACAAAAATTGATGAAACTCAAAATTTTTAATATTTTAAAGAATAGTAAGAAAAAGATCGGATTATTAATAAACTTTGGAGAATTGTCTCTTAAGTATAAGCGATTTATCTATTAATACAATTACATAGATATATCTGAGAAATCTGTGGTTTCCATTATAAAAAAACCTGTTCTTGAAATCGCACCCCAGTAATCCTTGTCAATTCACTAAAAAAATATTAAAGTTTATACTATGAAGACTGTTAATGCTGATATATTAGAATTAAGTATTTCAGAACGAATCCAGCTTGTTGAGGATATTTGAGATAGTATTGCCGAGATTCCGGAGTCATTGCATTTGACTCAAGCACAAAAAGAGGAATTAGATAGACGTCTGGAATCATTAAATCAAAATCCTGATTCAGGCTCTTCCTGGGAAGTAGTTAAAAAAAGAATTCTTAATGAATCGAGATAAAAATCCTGTAAATCCTTTTTAATCCTGATAATCCTGTCAAAAAAATAAAAAACTAAATAAATATTTTAAAACCAATTCAAATTGAATAAATTGCTAATAGTTGATAAATTAATCCTATGAATACAAAACTTCCGGATAAAATTGAAGAAATCCTTCCAAAATTAGACGAAAAGCAGCTCAGGCTGTTAAACAGAATTGTTGTTGAACGGCTAAAGCTTTTATCCAAAGCCAGACAACTCAATGCAATGTCAAAATTTACTACTGGCGACGGAGTGTTTTTTCTGCATGATGGTGAGGAAATCTACGGCCGGATTATTCGATTAAATCAAAAAACTGTTTCCATTATAACTGATGATAATTACCAGTGGAATGTTGCACCTTCTTTAATAACTCTGGATACCAGGGGTTATCAGCAGGAAGATTTTTTTGAGGAAGAGCCGGTTCAAGAAAAAAATGTAACTCCTTTCAATCGAACATCAACGAAAGTCGGGAGAAATGAACCCTGTCCCTGTGGCAGCGGGAAAAAGTATAAACAGTGTTGTGGAGCATAAAAGTTGTGGAGCATAAAATTAAGAATCCCATTTAATATTAACTCCGTCCTGAATGCTATTTAACTGATGATGGCTTCTTCTACAAACAATATATTTTAGACACAGATTCCGCAGATTTTGATAATAGCTAATAGAGATTGCGTTCTCTCATTAAGAATAATCCTGCTACACTTATGGATTTACACGAATTTTTATAATTCTAATAAGTTAATGTGGCATCTAAAACTTTATATTGTATAAGTATCTTATAATTAAAATTTATTAATATGATTTTCAGGCATATTCAGTTTAATGGCAGCTGTATTAAAAAATAATTTTACATTTGTAATTTATTTTATCAGCTTTAACTTCTGAACTGTAAAAATAACATTATAGAATATAAAAAATCTGTGTAAATCCACAATTGTAGTAATCTTTTTGTTAGCATAATTATGTAAATACTTCCCCAACCAACAAAAATCTGCGCAATCTGTGTCCTATTTATCATTTTTTAAAGTAGCAATCACCAGTTTAGCTATATATCTTCTCCGCCTTTATCCTGTTCCAGTGAAATAAGCACACACCTTCGGGATGTTCTGCTCTATTTAGAATATTCTTTAACACACCGTTTATAAAATCCAGCTCTGCATTTTCATCTTTAATAATTTGCTCTTTTATAGTATTTTGTATGTGATACGTATTTTCCAACCAAAGTTTAAATTCCGAAATATTGGATTCTGTATATAGTTCCGGTGCATATGAAAGCTCAAGATTTATACAACTTGCTTTTTTAAATATATCAAACAATTTCCTTCCAATATATGGGTCTCCGCCTTTTTTTATCTGGAGATTACAGAACATTTTTAGAAGTTTGTTAAATCCTTTTATTTCCGGATAAAAGATAACATTATACATGTCATTTTCCTGGCAGTATATTTTACCGCCCGGTTTGGTAACACGAAGCATTTCCTTAACTACTTCTACAGGAGAGTTTACATGTTCCAGTAAGTAGCGGCAGTAGGTAATATCAAAAAAATTATCAGGAAGGGTGTTTTTTAATACGCTTTCCTTTTTTATTGTAATGTTTTCTTTTTCTTTACATGCGTGTAGTGCCTCATTGTATTGTTCATCTAATATTTCTATTCCTGTAAGTTCTGCGTTCGGATATTTATTATTTATATCAATTAATAAATTCCCTAAACCGCACCCGAAATCACAAATTTTATTTGATTCGTTTATATTTAAAAAGTTTATGAACGATTCATTTGTCATATTATTTAGTTTTTTTAAGCGTTCCTGCTCATTTTCTGATGTTCCATGTATATAATTATTCACTATAATAAGCCTCCGAATTGATAATTGTATTTATTATTATCATTGAATGATAAAAATTACAATTAAAATGTTGGAGAGGGGCAAACTATTAACTTACAGAACACCTCTCTTTCAGTATTTTCTCATGATATATGAGGATTTTTTAACTTCCCAAATAGCTTGAATAACATGCTTATAAATGTTACCGTTTTCGTCTGATAATTTAATAAATCAATTTATCTGAGTATTCAATAATAATCAGTATAAAACAGGTTAACTTATATTTTAGGAGGAACAAATTTTGAGTGAACGACAGGACTTTACTTTTACATCAGAAAGTGTAGGAGAAGGGCATCCGGATAAATTATGTGACCAGATATCCGATGCTATTTTAGATAGTGCAATTAAACAGGATCCTAATTCACGTGTGGGATGTGAAACATATACTACTACAGGGCTAGTTTTAGTAGGTGGTGAAATAACAACACACGGTTATATAGATGTTCAGGGAATAGCAAGGGGAGTTTTAAAATCAATTGGTTATGATAATCCTTCATACGGAATTGATTATGAATCATGTGCAGTTATTTCTACAATCCATGAGCAGTCACCTGATATTTCCCAAGGTGTAACAGAAGGAAAAGGGCTTCACAAGGAACAGGGAGCAGGAGACCAGGGTATGATGTTCGGTTATGCATGTAAAGATACACCGGAACTAATGCCGGCAGCAATTCACTATTCACAGAAAATAATGAAGAAAGCAGCAGAAGTAAGAAAAAAAGGAGTACTTTCTTTTTTAAGGCCGGATGGAAAATGCCAGGTAACAGTTCAGTATAAAAACGGAAAACCTGATGCTATTACAACAGTAGTTCTTTCTCATCAGCATGATGACGAAGTTGCATATAATATTTTACAAGAGGGTTTAATAGAAGAGGTAATCAAGAAGGCGTTACCTGCGGAGCTTATAAAAAATGATGTGATATATCATGTAAATCCTACAGGAAGATTTGTTGTCGGAGGGCCTCATGGTGATGCAGGACTTACAGGAAGAAAAATAATTGTAGATACTTACGGTGGAATGGCTCGCCATGGTGGTGGTGCGTTTTCCGGTAAAGACCCCAGTAAAGTAGATAGATCTGCGGCTTACATGGCAAGGTATATTGCAAAGAACATAGTTGCTGCAGGATATGCAGAAAAATGTGAAGTAGAACTTGCATATGCAATCGGTGTTGCAGAGCCTGTTTCTATTTTTGTAGAAACTTTCGGAACAGGAAAAGCAGATGGTGCTGTAATGGAAAATATTATAAGAAAAGTTTTTGATACAACTCCTCATGGAATTATAGCTGCATTAGATCTTAGAAGACCGATTTATCAGGAAACCGCTGTATACGGACATTTTGGACGTGATTTTTTCTCATGGGAAAAAACAGATAAAGTAGATGAAATTAAGAAAATACTTGGTTAGATTTTGAATATTATGTATAATTGCTCCGGTATATTAGCCGGGGCTTTTTTTTGATATATTTAAGAATATGCTTTCATAAATTATTAAAAGCTTAAATTAGCCGGGATTGTAGTTGTTATTTTTAGAATTATATTAAGTATAAAAATAAGGAGAAATATTTATGAATGTTTTGGAATATGCAATGCAGATGGAAAAAGATGGTGAAAAATATTATAGAGAATTAGCTGTAAAAGCAGTTAATCCGGGTTTAAAGAACATCTTTATACATTTAGCTGAGAATGAAGTAGATCATTATGACATACTAAAGACTATGAAAGAGAGTAGTAATTATAATTTTAAAGAAACAAAAATACTGGAACTGTCAAAAAATATTTTTATAAAAATTAAAGAGCAAAATGAAGACCTTTCCGGAATTAATATGTCCCAGAAAGAAGTATATGAAAAGGCCTTAGAAATAGAGAAGCAGAGTATAGATTATTATGAAGACTTAGAAATTAAAGAAGTAGAAAGTAATGTTCAAAAAGAAATAATAATGCGGATAAAAGAAGAAGAAAAACAGCATTATTTTTTAATAGAAAATATAATTGATTTTATTTCAAATCCGAATACGTGGCTCGAAAATGCAGAGTGGAACCACTTAGCCGAATATTGACATCCGGCTGAATACCTCTATCCGGGCAGTTTTTTTACTTCTTTTCTAATAAGTTTCTTTATCTTTTCATAGCTTAGAGGTGGTCCTGCAGTTTTAAATCCACTTTTTTTGTACCATGAAGCTTTCATCCAGAATGGTAATGCAAGGCCCCATGCAATAAGCCCATCTGCACCTAAGGACTTAGCATCTTCTTCTGCTGCCTTAATAAGCGCAGTACCCATACCTTTTTTCTGAAAATTCCCCCGACCTTTTTTATAACCGTGTACCCATATACATTGTATAAAAAGCATACCCGGAGCATTAACTCCTGCGTATTTAGCCGGAAAGTATTGAATCATTCCTCCTATTTCGCCCTTGTTATTCTTAGCAAGTTTTACACGTAAACCTTTGTCTTTCATCTTTTCATACCATTGTGCCTTATGATTTCCTGCTTCTTTCATTTCATCTGACCAATCTTCCAGGCACACACAGTAAAGAGGGACAGTTTCTTTGCTAAGTTCGCAAATCTCATATTTAAAAGTTTGTTTTGACATTGTTTTCTCCTTGTTTAAATATTATTTTCCAGTAAGGTTTTGAAATATCTGAAACTAATTTATCCCACTCTATAAATTCCTTTCTTAATTCCGGGCCTTTCCAGTTGTCTGGTAAATAGCAGTTAGGCAGAAGCGGATCTTTAAACAGCAGAGGTACAATAGCACTTCCGATACTTATTTTTTTTATTAATGCTTTTGCAGGTGTTATATTTTTTAATTTCTTTTTCTCTTCTGTTAAAAGGCTTAATCCCTTTATTAATTCTAAGTTTATTTTTATAAGATTCCACATCTTAATAATGGGTTTCTTTTTTGGTGCATCAATTAAATTAAATTTAATAAAAGTACAAAAATTATTCTTTCTTAAATCATCTAATTTAGTAAGTAGCTTTTCTGCATTATTATAAGGCCTAATCCAGAATCCGGGATAAAGTGCAGCAAGCCTGTAAGCAGTAAGTTTTTTACGTATTTTATGGCGAAAGCTTTTATTAGATTCCGGAACACTAAAAACTACACCGAGCCATTCACCGTTCCAATTTTCCCAGCTTAAGTTTTTAAAACTTAAGGAAATATTTTTGGAAATTCTCACAGATTTCTCACTTAAGCTGTAATTTGCTTTTTTACCAGTTTTTCGGATTTGTATTATTCCATTGCTTTTCATTCTGGATAAGTTAGTCCGCAAATTCGATTCTTTTATTTTAAACCTATCTGTTAAATACTTTAAATTTTCTATTGAGTATTCCTTTTTGCCGAGAGAAATCATTAACCCAAAGATTATATCATAGCTATTCATATATCACACTATATATACTATAGTAATTAAATTGTAATATAAGATCAAGTACTTTTGTAAAAAAATAAGCTGTAAAACTATTTTAAAAAATGTTATAATGATTTTGCGGATCTGCATGTGAAAGGTATGTATTATAAAAAATTAGATGATAATAAAATACTCTGCCAGTTGTGTCCAAATAAATGCGTAATCTCCAACAGCAGACACGGCATATGCAAGATTAGATTTAATAAAAGTGGAGATCTTGATCTGCCTATTTATGGTAAACTTTCCGCTATAGCTTTGGATCCTATAGAAAAAAAGCCCTTATATCATTTTTATCCTAAGTCGGACATACTTTCCATAGGATTTTACGGCTGCTCATTTCACTGCCCATTCTGCCAGAATCATTCTATTAGCCAGACAAATAAAGGGCGCTATAATGAAAAAACTCCTGATGAACTTGTTGTAATTGCAAAAAGCCATAATTCCGTAGGAATTGCTTATACTTACTCGGAGCCTCTAATACATTTTGAATATGTATTAAATTCAGCAAAAATTGCACGGAAGAAAGGGCTTAAGAATGTACTTGTTTCTAATGGCTATATTAATCCGGAACCAGCAGTTGAACTTCTGGAATATCTGGATGCTGCTAATATAGATTTAAAGTCTTTTACAAATGATTTTTATAAAAATGAAATAGGAGGAGGCCTCGAAGAGGTTAAACGCTTTATTTCACAGGCAGCAGATAAAATACATTTAGAAGTTACAACCCTGGTAATTCCCGGTAAGAATGATTCGGATGAGGAAATAGAAAGCATCGCCCGGTTTCTTTCTGAACTATCACCGGATATTCCATATCATCTTTCCTGCTACTCTCCAACTTACAAATACAGTATTCCACCTACGCCTCCGAGTGCTGTAATGCATCTTGCAGAAATTGCAGGAAAATATTTAAACTATGTGTATCTTGGTAATGTAGGGTACAGTGAAACAAATACTTACTGCCCAAAATGCAATAACCTTTTAATTAAAAGAGTAGGGTATAGAGTGAGTATTACGGGCATAGAAAAAGGCAAATGTGTTTCGTGCAATGCGGAGGCCAATGT
>SDBV01002742.1_pt1 | contig 26307 bp, 55 predicted proteins | sample 2277081 | NCBI WGS metagenome assembly SDBV01 (sample SAMN10402039, study PRJNA504765) | marine sediment metagenome | isolation source: marine sediment core GS10_PC15, 223 cmbsf | place: Arctic Ocean: Southern Knipovich Ridge | collected 2010 | reverse complement strand
CTTTTTCTCCTGGTAAACAAGCAACGCTTAAACAATTTGAAGATACTTTATTTGAAGTTGCTCCGATGGATACTACTGCTGTCATTCATTCCACCTTAAACAGCCGCAATAGCCTTAATTATGCTCAAATCAATCTGGGCGGAGGGTATTGGCCATCATGATGCAAGCGAATGTTAGCGAAGAAAATATTAATCTTGTTGGGTCTACCAAGTTTGGTCGTTATCCTTTTATTTCGACCGAAGAAACCTTTAACTTTATTATTTCAGATGAATGTTTGGTTCCTTCTCGTGGGCATAATAAATTGTTACAATTAAATCCCAATGCCACTGAGTCACGCGCTATTTTTCGTAGCACTACTTATGATCATGTAATTGTCGTTGTAAACCATAAAGTTTATGCAGTTAGCGAGAATTTCCAATATTCAATTGTGGGAATTTTGGAAACCTCATCTGGATTTGTGTCTATTGCTGAAAATTTATCTCAACAAATTGCTATTGCTGATGGCGCTAAAATTTATGTTTATAACTGGTTCACCCAAGATTTTAGTACGGTTGATCCTGGATTTCTTCCGATATATTTAAACTCAATTGATAACTATATGATAGCGGCAGCCAGAGACGATACGCGATGGTATTTATCTGATTTGGGGAATGCATTAGTATGGCCAAATGATGCTAATACAGTTGGGCGGGTACAAAATGAAGCCGATCATGTCCAAGCAATTGGAAAAGTCGGTTCCCAAATTTATACTATTGGAGAAGTTCATACCCAATTATGGACTGATGTAGGTTCTTCTCCCTTTCCATTTTTATCGTCTAAATCGGTCACTATTCCTTATGGAACTCAAGCCGTTGGTTCGATTGCGATGGGATTTGAACGGATTGTATGGCTTGCCTCCAATGCAACCAGTGCGCCTACATTAATCGTGTCGTTTGGTGGAAAAGAAAAAGAAATACTTGGGGATGGATTAGAATTTCAGCTTGATAATCTTACTAACATAAACGATGCAGTAGGATTTTTATATGAAGAATATGGGCATATTATTTATCAAATTACTTTTCGTTCTGATAACTTAACCATTGCGTATGATTTTATGACTAAACAAATATTTACCTTCACGGATGAAAATTTGAATTTTCATATTGCTAAACAGTCCGTTTTTTTTAATAATAAAAATATATTTATTTCTTTAATTGATGGATTTATCTATGAAGCAAGCGCTGAAATTACGACTTATTCTGGAAAAATAATTCCTAGGATAAGAAAACCTAACAATTTCAGATTATCTTCTTATAAATCATTTATGGTGCACAATATCCAAGTGGTAATGGCGCAAGGTCAAAATAAAGTAGGTGGACGTTTATTATTATCCATCTCAAGAGATGGCGGGCATTCCTATGGCACCGTAGTAGGAAAAGACCTTAAATCCCTTGGCAATAGAATTAATCGAATGGCATTTTATGCGCTTGGAAGTGCTAATGACATTGTGTATCAATTTCGATGGGAAACTCCTGGTTCGGTCATTGCTAAACATGCGGTTATGTTTTATGAGGAAAGTTTATGATTCAAGCACCAAACATGGTTCCCGTAGAAAAATTAGTTGATAAAGACGGTTATTTAACTAAGTCAGGCCGTCTTTTTTTAGAACAAATGTTGCAGGTGATGCAAGAAGCTCACCCGATCACAGATAATAGTTATATATGAGGGTTTTGTTATGGGATTTTTAAGTTCATTAAAAGGTTTTTTAGGGATGAAAAATCCAGCTGAGGCTGCACAACCATATTTGGAAAATCTCCCAGGCGAATTAAATCCTTATTATCAGCCTTATATTGATATGGGTCAGCGTCAAATGCCTGGTCTTGAGTCTCAGTATCAGCAATTAATGACCGACCCAGCATCCAGAATGGCTGAATTTGGGGGATCCTTTCAAGAGTCCCCAGGAGCAGCTTATACCCGCGAACAAGCTTTACGAGCCTCTAATCAAGCCCAAGCAGCCGGAGGTATGTTAGGCACCCCCCAGAATCAATTATTGAATGCTGAAATATCAGCCCAATTAGCCAATAAGGACTATTATAATTACCTAGATCGCGTGATGGGGATGTATGGCCAAGGGCTAAGTGGTTCGCAAGGGCTGATGGATAGAGGCCAACAAGCGGGGATGAGTTTTGCTGATCAACTGGCCAATATTAGAGCCTCTCAAGCGAATCTAGCGTTTGCTGGTTCCCAAGCTGAAAATGAGCAAACGGGGGGTATAATAGGTGGAGTTGGTTCAGCTGTTGGTCAAGGGTTGGGTTGGTTGTTTAATCCCGCTGGTCAAGCTGTCAAGAGTGCTGCGGGTGCGGCCAAAAGTAAATTTATTTAGGATTTAATTATGCCAATGCCAGTTTTACAATTTCAAGGTCAAGGCGCCGGCTTAGGTTGGTTGCGCGGGGCTGCTGCCGGGCAGGATTTGGTCAATAAATTATTTTCCGCCCCCGTCCAACAGCAATTATTGGCTCAACAATTAGCTGAAAAGCAAGAAGCTTTAAGACAAGCACAACTGGCTGGCCAATTTCAAGAAGACACCATTAAGTCACGACTGGCCAAAGAAGCAGCGCAGACAGGATTATTTGGTGCCCAAATTCCTGGTACAGAAGCAAAAACAGAATTAACTAAGGAACAAACACGCTTAATGCCTACGCAAGCGGCTATTAAAGCTTATCAAGCTACCTTGAAAGCAGCAGGATTGGCGCCCGGTTCTAGTTATGCAGGTGCTCGTAATTTGAACTCTTTAGTAAGATGGTTAAATACTGCGCAGGGAGCTGAGTTTACGGCTAAAAATCCTGAGATTGCCGAAGATATTATGCGTGGCGCCGCTTTATCTGCCCAGAAATTAAGCCAAACAGATGAACAAAAGACAATGCCAGTGCTTCCAGAAATTCTCAAACAAACCTTGGGCATTACAGACCCTCTTGCCCAACCAGAAGACCAGCCACCTGCTCGTCCACCGATTGAGATTACGCCGGAACAAATAAAGGGTTTTCAAGAAATGTCGGGTGATGTGGCCACTAAAAAAACCTCTACTGCTAACTTATTAAGACAACGCACCGCTGGATTATTGGCGGATAATTTAATAGATGCTTCTATTCCAAATATGGAGAAGTCCGTAGAATTTGCTGGATTAATGGGAAAAGCTAAACTAAGCGCGGATAAAATGGGCGCCGTATTGGGCACAGATGACCCACGTTATCGTGCGTGGCTCCAATTTACCGACCAACAGCTGCCAGCGATTGCTAATGAGCTGCGTAAAGAAATGGGCGGCCAAGCTACTGACAAAGAAAATGAAATTTTAGATAAAATTGTTAATCCCGATTATTGGGCAAGTAATCCTGAACTAGCACGGGATCAGTTTTTTAATTTAATTGAAATTTCTCGAACTATGGCAGGCGTCGTTAGTAAAGGCTTGACTGACCAACGAACCGAATTAGAAAAAAAATCGAAACCTTTAGTCGTCCCCACTTTTTCTGATGCTAGCAAATTTGACAGTTGGTATAAGGGATTAAGCAATATCAAAAAATTTGAATATAGACAACGTTTAAAAAATAAAGGGGACAAGTAATGGCTTATACCCCTACTTTAGCAGATATTGATCGCTTAGATAAAGAAAACGAAGCTCAGACGGGGACGACACCATCCGGGTATACTCCTACGCTGGCAGACTTAGGAATAGCCACCCCTGGTATGGCAGAAGCTCCTGGTCTTTCTCCCGAACAAGTCTTTGGTGATCTTCCTTTTTTAGATAAATTGGAACGTGTGGGTGAAGATATCATTAGCATTCCAGGCGCTATTTATGAAATGGGAAAAGGGACTGCCGAAGAATTATATGATCAGCCAGCCGAAGCAGGAATTGATTTAGCAGAAGGGGCGGTGAAAGCTCTTGGGCAAATGACTGAACCATTAGCCGAAGGTGCAGCCGCTACTCCTGGGCTAAGCTCTTTAGACGCCCTACAGTATATGTTACCTCAATCTATGCAAGAAGAATTAGCGGCAGGACTTCAATATGAACCAGAACGCCCCGGGGATCCAGCTACTCGGTTAGGGGAATTTGGCATGCAAGTGCTCCCGCTTGGGAAAGTAGGAAGTTTAACTGAAAATTTAATGCGTATCGCTATGGAGGCTTTACCCTCATTTTTTGGTAAAAAATTGGCTACAGGCGTAGCTGCTGGTGCAGCAGCAGGGACAGCCATGTCTCCTCTAGCTGGCTTTGATCCAGAAGAAGGCGCGATGTTAGGAGCGCTCACTCCCACAGATGTTATCCCTTATGGGCGTGTTTTGCGTAGCGTGGTGCGTGGGAGAGCCTCTCCTGAACAAATGCGGGCAGCAGAAGGAGCCATTCCCAAAGGGTTGAAAATGCCCATTGGAGATATTGCTAATTCACCGGCGATGCGCCGACTCTATAGCTTATCTCAAAGTTTGCTTGGGTCTGGGGCTAATAAACCTTATGAATTATTAAACAAAACTATGAATGAAGTAAAAGATGTGTTCCAAGAAGATTTAGGCGTATCGGAAAAAGATGCTAATGAATTAGTATATGACGAAATGTTAGAGGGATATCAGGATAGTATGACAGTTACTAATGATGCCTATACGTCCTTGGGCAACTTAGCCGATGAAAAAGATTTACCCTTTGATTCTAGCGCCCTTAATAAAACTACTGAAACCGCCATGAAAGAATTAAATAAAAAGATGATTACTACAAAGGCCAAAGAACTATATCAACCGGCATATGATCTCTTAGCAGATTTTAATAATTTGCCTCCTATGATAGATTTTTCCCAGGCTATTGAACAGTTGCCGGTGATTAATGACATATTAAAAGATGCATCCTCTGGAAATAATAAACCATTAATGCGTAGTGCTATGACAGTGAAAAAAGGATTACAAAAAAGTATTGATGATTCAGCGAAAAACCATCCTGTGCTTTTAACTGCTTTGACCACTGCGAAAGACGCGCGCAAAGCCCAGGGCAAGTTTGAAAAATTAAATAAAAGAGATAAGACCCCATTTTATAAAACATATTTGAAAGACGGGGATCCTGGAAAACTGATTTCACAATATTTAAAACCGAGTAAAAAGACTGACGAAATGTCTGGTTTATTAGAGCAGATGACGAAGTTTTTACCAGAAGAAGCTAAAAAAGCGGTTGGAGAGGAATATTTTAAAGACACCACGTTATCCAAATTTTTAAAGAAAACTGAAGATTTAAGCGAAAAACAACGCGAATTATTGTTTGGCGAAGAAAAAGCTCAAACCTTACAAGAGTTAGATACATTGGCTGATACGGTTCCTGAGTCTCGCTCAGCTGCATTTGACCCAAAGACCGGTTATCAAAGTGTTAGAGGTTTTCATGCTGGAATGACTATCCCTTACGCGTTATATAAATTATTTAGTGGGGATCCAACAGAAGCGGCTTTTTTAGCATTTGGTGGGCCAGTTTTGGGTCAATTACTGCAAAGAGGGCTTCGATCTGATAAACTTAAAGAAGCTTATATTAAAGCGGTGGAAAATGAAGGGCAACTACAAGAACCTGATACTCAATTACGCAATGTCTTAAGATTATTAGGCATGGGAGATAATGAACAATGAGCGCAGAAAAATTTATAGCATCCCGTGAATTACAAGGTTTATTACGAGATAAAGACTCTGGTTTACCGTTAAGTAATGGTTTTATAATTTTTAAAAAAGATGCTGATCGATTAACTGATAAACCCGTTTTTCGTTTTAGCGGTAGTCCAGGCAATCCGGCCTTTACTGTCCTTCCTAATCCTTTAACATTAAATGGCGCCGGCATGACTGCTGACCCTAATAATGATGCTCCTATTCCAATTTATTATTTTCCTTTTGATGAAGATGGCTTAGTAGAGCTTTATTTTATTGAAATTTTTTCTCAAGCTGGCGAACTCCAAAATAGCTTAGAGGCTTGGCCACCAGGCTTTACCGAAGGAACTGGCGGAACTGTTATCACTGAAAACTTTGTTCCCAATCCATCATTTAATTTATTTAATCCTAATGAGATTATTAATGGCGTAGAAGCCAAGGCTGGCGAGTTAACCCCTGTTGCTTATGGAGGATGGTTTTATGAATTAACCGCCGGTTCTACTTCTGTGATTAATGTGAATTTTGAGGTCTTAGCGATTGAGCCTATCCCCCAAGGAAATCCTCAGTTTAATGCGCATGTAGAGGTCGAGACTAATGACCCGTCCGACCAAGAACGGGATTTCACGCTAATTTTTAAGCCCGAAAATATTTTTGCCAGTACTGATGAATTTACGTTTTCCTTTTTTGGGCGCTCTGGTGGAGGAACAGAAACCTTAACATTAATTTTACAAAAAAATTATGGTTCTGGGGGTTCTCCCACAACTAATACTATTTTAACCACTTTTGATTTACAGCCCACAGATGCGCAATTTGTTCATACTTTTAGTTTTGGAGAAGAAAGCGGTAAAACTAAAGGAACCGGCAACAATGATGTGAGATTAATTTTACGCTCTTCATTGACCACCGCAGCAGATTACTTTGCTACTACCTTTATTTTAGCTCCTGGGTTAATTAGTCTGCCTCTCTTAGCAGCTACTACCGATCGCCAATCGTTAGCTCAATCGATTGCAGGTGGTGCTGAGTTGCCAGCTGGCGATGGGAGTAATTTATTTTTGCCTTTAATTTTGACTAAAACTGGCATTGGTTATGACGATAGTGAAGTCGGCTTTATCTCTGCCAATGTGGCCTCAACCATTCCTCCTTCCTATTTAGAATGCAATGGACAGCAACTTGAAGTATTTGGAAAATCCGGCGAAGGAATTCCCTTTTCCAGATTATTTAACAAGATTGGGATTTTATTTGGGGCTGGAGACGAGTATTATATAGCAGAGTCCATGCAGTCCAATATGCAGATTTTTAATTCCACTCCAGGGACCGTGACAGCAATAGCCGATGGAGCGATAGCAACTGGTTTTACCTTTCAAACCACCTTTACGGGCAATACTACATTTGACTTTTTTGGTGGAAAGAATAGATTTGCTTCGCCGTCAACACTTATTGTTGGTACCAATGGTTTTGGGTTGCACTTCGCAGCTATCTTTGGGGCGGGGACGAGTCCTGTAACAGTCGGATTGCTTGACCCACTTTATGATAGTAAGACTGACATTTCAGGAAACTCACGTTTTATCTATCAACTATCCGGCTTTAGTAGTGCCATTGCAAATTATCAAGGAAAGTATTTTTTGATTGCTAATATCACGACTAATTTCTATGTTTGGTATCAAATTGATGGGGTAGGAGTTGATCCTGCTCCTGGCGGAACTGGTATTAAAATTGATCTTAATTCTGTCGATGATGAAACTGAAATAGGAAATAAAACTATTGCGGCCTTAAAAGGGAACGCTACTTTTAGCATTACTACTACCGCAGGGGGGACGATCAACCCGGGCAGTTCTGTAGTCTTCTTTTCCCCTAATGGAAATGAATATGAAGCCTGGTTTAGTATTGATGGAACGGGAAGTGCTCCGACACAAGTTGCGCAAAGACGAATTTTTGAAGTTGCTTTACTCAGCGCTGATTCTGCGAACACAGTAGCGGCTAAATTTCGAGATGAAGTCAATAAACAATATTTTGGGGTGCCCAGTTTAGAAGGTCAATTTTTACGAGGAACCAGTCCGAGCGGCGAGTTTGATGATCCGCTGGCGTTCGTTCATAGATTTAATCCTTTTCAAACGGTTATACAAAATAGCGCGTTCATTGCATCAAAAGAATATCCAATCATTCAATCGCATCAGCATAAGTATTTCGACCAAACCACTAACAGCCTCATTGGGAGTGGGACGAGCTTTCCGGGTTTTCCTACGTTGGTGTCTACCTTGAATACTGGTAATAAAGATACGAACCCTATCAATACTGGGGTACAATGGCTAATCAAATACTAGGAGACCTACTATGCCAACACGTTTAAGTAAAGATATTAATAGTAATGTACTATACGGGTTGCCTTTTGGTCAATCCTCAATTTCATTTTCGTTAGCCCCTAGCGGAACTGCTAGTGTGCAAGTACCACCAATTTTAACTACGCCCCATGTTGGGCGAGAAGTGGAATGTTATTTTAGTTACAATTCTAATGGCGCAGCTGTTTTTGTGGCCTTAAATTCGGGTGTATTAACCTTGCCAGGGGCTTATGTTGGGCCAACTGATTATGATGACCCCGCTATGGAACTTACGCCTGTGATTCGTTATGCGCAGCCTTTAGATACGATTGAAATTGTAACCGATGCGGCTGTGATTATTAACATTGTTTTTAGAGCCGGTCAATAATATGTATGATTATTTTTACAATTATGCGCAATGGCCTCAACCCAAAAACCTGTTTGGGGTAAGTGATACTGATGACGGCGCGCCTGATGATAACTTTATTATAGTCACCACCCCAGATGCCATTACCATGATTTCTAGTGATGGCTTAGAAATGGTTACGAATGTATAGGAGATAAAAAAATGGCCGGTGAAATTCAATTTAACCAATTTACCCCTGCGACCGCATTAAAATCAACTGATTTCGTAGTAGGCTATGATGAGTCGCTTTTGCCTGCTCGAACCAACATTCGCAGTGATTGGGCGACGGTAACCACTTTCATTAATGAGAATCATGCCCCAGTCATCATTTTGACGGCTGATAACTTTACTGTGACTGCGGCTAATCATAATGCGATTATTATTTGCGAGCATACAGCTGGTAATACGACGACTATTACAGTAGATGCGGGAAGTACGTTGCCTCCTAATTTTAAATTCACGATCATGAATCGTACAGGTCTTAGTGCTAGCTTTGTTAATATAGTGTCAGCTTCTACAAATACATTTGATCTTCTTGATATTTTAGTTTTAGCGAATTCTTCATCAGTAGAGATTGTATTAGAAGCTCAAAATGATACAGCTAATTTTGTATCTGCCTTAACCGCCGGTACGTCCCACGATTATAAAAATGTTTTTTCGTCGGGAATAAATTACACGGTCTCAGATCGTGACAACGGAGGCTTTGTTGTGCTTCCTGCCGGAGGCGATGAGCCATTAGTAGCCTTTCCAATTAATGCTGTAAAAGAACTCCCGCTGGGTTTTGAAGTAGAAATTTTTTCTCCTGGCGACACAATTAATGTTTTAATGATCAATTCTGCAAATCCAAGTGTCGATACTATAATCGGAAAAGCTTTTACACCGCCTGGTCGGACTGTTAAAGCTACCAAAATAGTCAATGGGGTGAATAGTACCTGGCTACTGGATAATATAAAGAATGATAAATTCTGGACTGGGGTACAAACAGGGAAGGTTGAGAATGCTTTATCGGGTAATCTTTTAAATTCTGGCGTCATTGCAACTAATGGAAATCAACTAGGTTCCCGCGTAATTAAAGCGAATAGCTTGATTAAAGGTTCTAGTATTATTTTGGATTTTGCTGGGACATATAGCACTAAAACAGGTTCCACTGGAACCATAGCATTTAATGTGAAAATGAACGGGCTAGTAGTGGCTACCATCACGCCGATTAATCCTCTTGCGAATATGTCTTTGCTAAAATGGAATGCTAAAATAATGTGTACATTTAGAGATGTGGGCACGATAGCGACTGATAATGCTCGCGTGCTGGGGAGTGGGTTTATTAATTTTGAACGGATCATCGATTTGATGGAGGTTTCTCCGATTACTAATACGGGCACTGTCAGCATAGATACGGATGTTGATATTACTGTTGAATTTGAAGTGGTGTTTACAACTGCTGATATAGATAATAAAGCGAGATTTTTTAATGGTATTATTTATTATTGTTATTAATTTGGGAGAATAAAAATGAGTGCGTATACGACGATTATTTTTGATGCACCGAACGCTAAAGATAATGTATTGTTAAAAATTTATACTACAACTACTATTGCAATAGGAACAGGAACAATTTATTTAACAGATGATGGAACCAGCGAAGGCGCCAATATTTTTAGTTCGGACGTTCAAATACTGCCGGGCGCTAGTTTGGTTGCTTCTTCTCGTACAACCGCTCCTATTCTCTCGCTTGATACGATTGATTTGGTTTCATCTCCTGCCACTGCTACGTTTACAATTTTTCATTCTGATGGAACTAGCGCGCCTGTAGGCACCGCTATTTCTGCTTGGGTGATTGGGGTATTGATATGAGTTTTGATATTGCTTCCTTTCAAGATTATGCCGTCGAATTTCAGTTTGGTTTTCTTACCGATTTTATGTATGGGTCTATTGACGATACATTGGCCGAAATAACGGTGTCTGGCTACTTTGATACAGTGCCAGGGTTACAGATTGGGAATAGAATTGGCGTCAAGGGAAGCGATACAGCAGCTGCTCTGTGTGTTTCTGGGCTTACCCCTACCACGACCATTCTTGATACGACAGGCCAACTTATCAAGCCTATCTATGGGACACAATTATCCTTTGGAATTGGTATTACCAATATTATAGAAGCCGTGGACTGGCTTACAACGAACGATTTGCTAACAGCCGAAGTTGTTGTTCCTGATGTAGCTGGCGTTGTGGTAGAATCACGGGTAGCTTTAGCAGGCCAAGCGAGCATTACCTTAAATACTGCGCCGACCATTGCTGTGGTACTCGTCAATGTTATCGGGTATCGAATTTTTTAATTACTTTTTAGGAGACTTATTATGTATACACCAAAAGATTTATTAGTTTTTCAAACTCAACTGGGCTTTAAAGTTCAAAATATTTTTCAATACCTTACGAGTACTGATGATTTAGTGGCAGTCGCTGTATCTGATTATTTCGACCCGTCGGTAAGTACTGATTCTTCAACCGAAGATCAAAATTTAGCGGATAGTTTACAGATTAATGATTTACTTAATATAGTTGCAACGGATGGTTATCGTCAATTTAAGGTGACGGCTCTCGCGCCTGTGGTTATTGAGGAAGTGATTTCATCTGTGGGTGTTATTGTCGCTAGCGGCCAATTTGTGGATGCTGGTGGTAACCCGTTCATCCAGATTTCGGATACAGCTATTCCGGCTAATGGTATCGGGTGGGTTACAATGGAGTCCTCAGTAAATCCGGTTTTTCCAATCGGGGTACTAGTGACTAATGAGCTTATTGCTATTACTTTTAGTGCTGATCCAGGAGCTAGTACCATCAATTATTGGGTGAGTTCTCAATAGTTGGTATTTTAGGATTAGGAGACTTATTATGTATACACCAAAAGATTTGTTAGTTTTTCAAACTCAACTGGGTTTTAAAGTTCAAAATATTTTTCAATACCTTACGACTACCGATGGTTTAGCGGTAGTCGCTGTATCTGATTATTTTGACCCATCTGTGAGTACTGATTCTTCAACCGAAAATCAAAATTTAGCTGATAGTTTACAGATTAATGATTTAATTAATGTAGTTGCGACGGATGGCTATCGTCAATTTAAGGTGATTGCTCTCGCACCTGTGGTTATTGAGGAAGTGATTTCATCTGTGGGTGTTATTGTCGCTAGCGGCCAATTTGTGGATGCTGGTGGTAGCCCGAACATCGCTATTCCTGATGCAGCTATTCCGGCTAATGGTATTGGGTGGGCTACAATGGAATCCTCAGTAAATCCGGTTTTTCCAATCGCGACACTAGTGACTGGGGGTCAAATTGGTATTACTTTTAGTGCTGATCCAGGAGCTAGCACCATCCATTATTGGGTGACTTCTCAATAGTTGGTATTTGGGGATTATGTTTGTTATATGCAGGGTGACCGCTTAGTCGATACTTGGCTAACCGGTCGCAATGATATAAAAGGTGCATCATGGTTGTTGAAAAATTAGTTGAACTACATGAACAACAAATTGGTGCTCTTGCTGCGACGGTTAAAAATCTTGAGCTTGAGCATAATACAGTTTCTTTTCAATTAACGGCTATTACTGACTCGTTACAAGATATTAAAGGGTCTATTATATTAATTAAAGATACTTTAAATGACCAAAGTCATATTTTAGAGCAGGTGAAGTCTTTGAGTAATACGGTAGGAGAATTAAATCTATTTAAAAATGCTATTGAAAAACGCATTGATGCCGAAGATGTAAGAAAAGATCAAATAAAAGGATTTGCCAAGGTTATAAAATCGAATTGGGGTTTGTTTGCAGCTATCGTCAGCGTCGTTTTATTATTTTTAGGTGCTGTCGATGCTGCCTACAAATCCCCCTCCCCGGGTCAAACACAAGAAATGAAAACAATAATTGAAAAAATTTCCTCTACATTTTAAAGCTTTACATAACATACTCTAAACTCGATAACCTCCTTATTTTGGGCGAAGAGGGGTGCCCATATTAAAACAAAATTAAGTCCATTTGCCGTCCTCCCTTGGGCGGTGGGGAACAGATATTCGAGAGGAGGTATCAAAGAAATAATATATTTTTCCTCTAACTTTTCTAATATGTCTGTTATTCCTTCCAATAATCCTAAAAGTGTTTCGGAGTGGATAGAGTCATTTTGTATGGCTATCAATTCAACAGAGTCGGCGGGGTCTCCCTTGTGTATCTTCCCGTTAAGAGGGAGATTTGAAATTCTAAAAGCGATATCCTCTAATAATAATAATTTTTCACATTTTTCCTTAATATTTTTATGACTAATTTCTATAAAAGTTTGAAGTTCTTTATATTCAGGAGAAAAAATAAATTTTTCTATCTCTTTCATTTTTTCTCCTGGTTGACATCTGGGTTTGTAACTAATTTTTCGACTAGGTGGCACGCCTTTATAAAATACACATCTTTTAGCTGGTCTTTGACACTTAGGCTGTCAAAGGAAACTAAACACGGGTGAACTTTCAGTTCGTCGTCTTTCTCGTCGCCATATTTCCATCCTTGATTAATCATATAATCTGACCAAATATCATGCTGGTCAGCAGGGGAAACAAACCAATTGTTAATAACAGATTCTATTCCTCTTTGACAGCTACGTTGTTGTAACTCTGTTAGCTCCTCCCAATTAGGAGGACCCCAAGAGTACGAAGTGCCTTGTACATAATTATAAGCATCCCACAGTAATTGATAACAGCGGTGAACTAAGGGCGCACACGAAGCATTAAATTCTGGTACTAAAATCTCTTTGTTTTCTTCAATCATTTTTTTCTCCTTAACAACAGTGAGTATCGCATCCCGGACACCATTCACGAATCAGGCTTGGTGCACACCGCATGCAATAATTTTCGTCCCTTACGACGATAATAAAATCTTCTTTCACATATACTCCACACATTTGACAATAGGGGTGGTTAGGTGGAATGAAGAGTTTTTCTAAATTAACGGACATTGCTATCTCCTTAAAACGGTAAATCATCTTCTTCAAAATCAATTTTAGTATCAGTTGAAGCGGCCTTTGGGGCTTGATTAGTGGGGATTATATCCTGATCAGATTTTTTAATATAACCAACCACGACAGCTTGGGTTCCATACTCATCAGTTTTCACTTTTGTTTTAACAAATCCGCTTGTATGGTTAAAATTATTAGCGCTTATTTCACCAGTTTCATATAAATTAAGCTGACCCACACAGTCAAAATAGCTTTTCAATTTCCAAATCATTTTTTCATCGCCAGTAAAATAGTCAGTAAGATAAAATTCTTTTCCTTGATCTGCCCATACTTTTAAAGTAGCTTTAATCATTTCTTTGTTTGTTTTTTTAGAGCGTGTATCCTCGGCGCCCACCGCTTCAAATTGATAGGTGCCGGGTTGGAGTATAGGCTTTAATGCAATAATTTCTTCATCGTTGAGAGGTTTATATTTCATTGTTTTGAGTCTCCTGGGGTGTAGGTTGAAATTTTTCAGTTAAGGAATTAATAATTTTTTGCATGTTTTCCTTCGTGATCTCATCAAATGTATTAGCTTTTGATTTACTTAGCCATTTGTTCGATAGGGTTTCAGGAACATGTAGTAATTCTATTAATCCCTTTAATTCTTCAACTTGTAAAAGAGTAGCCAACGATTCAGGAACTGCGTCTCTCTCAAGAATTTCTCTTCCATATTTGTCAGCTAGGGTATCATAACTAAACGGAAATTGTTCAAAATCTACAAAACTTTCTATACGGGTTTTTTTAACAACTCCTATTCTTTCTTTTCCTCTTTTTTGAATTTCAAAAACAAGATCAAATAAATAATCCAACTTTTTATAACAATCAAATGTTTGACCTAAAACGGCCAAGTCTGTTCCATATTCATTTTTTTGATGGGAAGTAATAATAACATTCATATCTAATCTTAAAAGCAAATTTAATAAATGTTTTATTGTTTTATTTGCTTCGCCGTAATGACGTCCCCATTCTGTTCCTACTTCTTTTGCGCAGATATCTACCAGATCATTATAGACGATGGTTAATGGGTCAATAATTAAGGTTTTATAGGAATGTTCTTCACTTAATAAAGCTTTTACTTCTGTTATAAGCTCCCCTATTTCAGAAGTTTGAAATATTGCTCCCTTCTTTTCTTCAAGTAATTTAACATACTGATCGTTTTCTGCTCCGCGTTCTGTATCAATCAGATAGGGAGCTGGGAACTGGATAGCAGCCGTTGTTTTGCCTACACCGGCCGCACCATAGAAAAGAACTTTTAATCGCTTTTCTATTTTACTGGGTTTTTTGCCTCTTAATGCCATTTTTTTCTCCTAATGAAGTTGTTGGGGTGGGTGGTAAAGGTCGCTGTACATATTACGGATATCTTGAATTAATTCTTCTTGGTCTACAGGGTGACAATCTATCACTAATTTTAATATATTCATTATTATATTCATCAGAACAAATGTCATTTCTTCTTTCTCTAAATTCATTTCACCTAATTCTAATAAGGTGGGTAAAATTCGTGTTTTCATAACTTTTTCAAAAATCTCTTTAATTTCTTTTACTTCTTTTATTTCCTCCATCTGTGTTTGGTTAATTATCATTTTCTTTCTCCTTTCGAGCTTTTAGTGTGTCGGCAATCATTTTATCTATGTTCTCATGGGTCTGTTTTGCTATAACTTCAAGATGTTCGATAGGGATACCTTCTATTACCTTATTTAGCATATAAAGACTAAATCCATAAAGAGCTGCACCAATTTCGCCGTCGTTCAACCCTCTGATTCCCCCTTCCTTTATAACAGGGGATATAGTAGCCAGTAAGGCGTGTACCATGTCATTAACTTTTGGATCCATTTTCTCAGTTATTGTAGTCATCGGTCATATCCTGCTAATTTTCCTTTTGCTGCAATTTCTTGATAAAGATTTTTCATATCCGATCTCTCTAATTTATTGTGTAATTTTGTTAATATGTGGTCTATTAGTTGGTTATATAGTTCTGGTTCACACCATTCAGTTCTAAAAAGCAATTGAATTTGGGCAAAAAGAGCATTGTTTAATGATGCTATTTTTTTTTCTACTTCTTTTTTTTCTTCTGGGGTGCGAGGCATTCTCAATTCGTCGCGTTTAATGATTTCCACTTTTTTCTCCGTCGTTAATTTTTTCTTCAAGTTCAGTTCTTAAAATTAAAATGTTTTTAGGAGCGTCAATTCCAATTATTACTTTTTTACCCTTTACTCTTAGAATTCTCACTAATATATCTTCGCCGATCCTAAAAGCTTCATCAGGAGTTCTTTCTATTATTAGCATTTTAATTTCCTATATAAGCTAAGAGGAGTAATAATATGGAGATGAGACCGGTACATTTTAATACAAGTTTTTCTTCTCGACTATACTGATATGCAGGGCTAAATTCGAGAAGTCTTTGTTCAGAATTAATAAAGTCTGTTTGTTTCATTATTTATCTCCTTTGTTTTGCAATAGACGATTAATAAATTATCAAATTCAAAATCAGCTGGTTCCAGTTCATTTTTCATGAGTTTATTAAATCTAATTTCGGGGATATATATTCTTTTACCTAATGTTTCTAAGGTTTCATACTCATTATTAATGATTTGCTGAGCAAAAAATATAAATGGGGGGTCAAGTGGTTTCATTACCGATTACTCCTTTATAGTTAGTACACTCGAATAAATCTGGCTCTTCTAATAAGTCATATCCATTCACTTCTTCAATCCAAGATTCTAGTTCATCATAACCAAAATTTTCTTCAATTAAAGATTCCAATAAAGCTAGTGTGTCACTATCATCTAAAGACTGTAATAAAACTTTTCCTGGTTGTTCATGTGCGTTATAACATTCAAGAAGTCTTATCAACAGTTTTTCGGTATCTTCGGTTTCAAAGATCATAGTTAGCCTCATTTGAGCTAACCATACTGAGAGTATAGACGATTGTCAATACTGTTTGTGAAATAATTTACATTTTATTTATTCTGGTTCATATTCAAACAAAAAACTTACGATTGTGCCTAAATATTTTACATCTTCCAGAGAGCATTTCTCATTTTTATCACTATAACACCGTAAAAATTTCTCGCTTCCGCTTTGAATATATTCATAGATATGAATTTGTCCATTTTTTCCACATATTAAAGTATGTTTTAGATGGGGTTTAATGGCTGGCTCTATAATAGCGATTATTTTAGCCGCGTAGGGAAGTTTTATTTTGCAGTCTAGTAAATGGGGTAGCGCTTCATCATCTGTTATATCGAGCGCATAGCTCGTTAATGAGGGTATAAATCCGGTTTGTCGAGCCATTTTTTTAGTCCTTGTTGTTTTAGTCACCTCATGTGTACTATTAAACTGAATAATATCCATTAGATTATCAAAAATAGGGATGTGGATAAAGTTGCTTCCTTCGTCTTCTCCTTCTTTCCCTTCCTCCTTTCCATTTAATAAATAACTGGCACTTACTCCAAAAAACCGCATTAATATTTCTAAGCGTTTAATAGAGGGACGCCGGCGTCCGGTTAAATAATGCCCTATTGTACCGGGGGTGACCTCTATCTTTTCAGCCAGCATCTCTTGAGTGAGATGATGCTTTTCTAATAAGAGCGCTAAAGTAGTTGGCCAAGTTGGTAAATTATGCATGATAGTTTCCTTTTTTTCTAGTGACAAAATGTAGTATTCTTGTTTTTTTTCTATACTGCGCGTATAGTTATCCTTTCTTAGGAGGGGATTATTCCAATGAATGTAAGATATTTAATACAGTTACTGCGCGACACCGGCTTAACTCAAGCTGAGTTAGCGTTAAAATTAAACATCTCTTATCAATTTCTATCCCATTTAGAGTGTGACCGGCGCACTCCTTCTTATTCCACTTTATTATCAATTTTCAATTTACTTGAAAAAGTTTTTCCTGATTTTGATTATAATAAACATTTTAAAGCGTGTAAGTAATCTCTGCTTTTACTGTAAGCCAAAGCTTACATTTTGTGGTTTTCAATTGCAATACTTTTTGGAGTTTTTTTTATGAAATGGTTCAAACATATGACATTGAGTTCACAAGACGAAAAACTTGCACAAGTTATAAACAAATTTGGCATGGAAGGTTACGGAGTGTATTGGCGTTTATTAGAACTTATTGCGCAACAATTAGACGATACCAGCTCCCCTGCGATTTCTTATCCTCCAAAAGTGCTTGTGCATAACCTGTGGATAACCTGTGGAAAACTATTGACGTTTCTTCACTTTTTTACCGAAATTGGTCTACTTTCAGTAAAATTTACTCAAAAGACAACCAAAAGACAACCAAAAGACAACCAAAAAATAAAAAAAGACGAAAAAAAAGCAAATGAAATCGATACTTTATCCACCGTAGAAAGTGTCTTAATAAGTGCTCCTAACTTATTGAAGTTCAGAGATAATTATACACAAAGAAAAGGTTATCGTCAAAAAAATAACTACGTAGCCACTACGAACAAAGTTTCCCTAGAGAGAGAGGGAGAAGAAGAAGAAGAAAAAAGAGAGAGAGAGAGAGACGCGCGCGCTCTTTCCTCTTTTTCATTTTCCTCTCCTCTCTCTCGCGCTTTATTGAGCAATTTTAAATCAACTCCTGAACATGCTAAAATTGCTAAAAATTTGAACATTGATTTAAAAAATGAACTAAACAAATTTCTTGATTATTTTTTGGCCAACGGAGAAGAACGTGAAGATTGGAATAAAGTTTTTAGAAATTGGCTCAAGCGTGCAGGAGGAAGTTTTAAATAAATTTTAATTTTGTATTGACAATGGCTATACTCCGCGTATAGTGAAATCTCAGTCACGCAATAATTAATTTTGGAGGTTTTATGAGTTGGAGAAAATATAAAAACGATCAACTTAGTCATTTTTTAGCTGAACCAAGTGAAAATGGGTGGATCAATCGGATCGGCGCCCTAGAATCGGGAAATACAATTCAAGGGTTTAAGCTCGACCATCTGGAAAATCGTCTGCATCAACTTGAACGCAGTCAGTCCGTCAAAAATATATTGCACGAGAGTAAAATTAATAATCTCGAAGAAGAAATCAGTGGCCTTGAAAAAAAAACCCCAAACTCAGTTATCCCAGAGACCGTTGTATGTGATAGTGTCTACACCCCTACTACACATTCGTGTAGCGCCTGTGGAGTAGTTACTGCCAAATGGGTGGGAATTAGGAAGGAATATGATCAAAAATATTATTGTCAGGTCCATGCCATCAATAATTTAATGGCTTCTGCCGAACCCCTGGGTGAGTAAATTAACTGACAAGTTTGAATTTTTAATTACGAAAGCTTTTTCTTTTCCTCCTTTCGTTAAAGAATTTAAGTTTTGTCCTACTCGAAAATGGCCAGCTGATTTTGCTTGGCCCGCTTATATGCTGTTAGTTGAGGTTGAAGGAGGAACTTATATTCAAGGCAGACATACTAGACCTATCGGCTATCGTAAAGATTGTGAAAAATATAATGAAGCGCAAATGCTGGGCTACAAAGTTTTACGGTTTACTTGTGATCATATCGATAATTTGTATTGCGTTGATCTGTTGAAAAGATTTTTTGAAGAAAATTCTATTAATTGAAAAGGAAATAATATATGTTTTATTCTACAGCTAATGGAGATAATATGTCGAAAAAGGAAATTGATATTATATTGAAAGAATTTTTTCCAGAACTTTATCTTACCAAAAAAAAGGAAATAGAAAATGTATATACGACATACAAGTGAAAAATGGATGGGTGTTCATCGAGGGATTGTCTGTGAAACAAGTAATCTTAATTACAAGAAGGGACCACGAGGTATGTTTGCCGGATATATTTTTTTAAATTCCATAACTCATCCAGAAATTAGAAATTTTTTAGGCACTCCAATAGATGAGGGGACTCACTCCCATAATGAATTTTTTGATCAATTTACCTGGCATTGGGGAGTAACTTTTTACGAAGAATCTACCCGTGGTAATTTTATATATATTAAAATTGGTCATGATTATTCCCATCTGGGAGATGATCGTTACGAGTATGATCATGATTATTTACTCCGGGATCTTGAGATTATTATCGATGAATATCGAGAAATTCATCCTGAAAAAAAAAGTGGTGGTAATGACTAAAGCCGAAATAGTGATAAAATGTCAGAGCGCCTTAGATTTGTTATATGCATTCGACGGGACAGAGGTTGGTTGCTGTGAAGTTTGGATAGATCGTGTAGAACAATTATCAAAACTTAAAGAAATCTTGTTGGAGATTAAAGAAAATGAATGATGCTTTTTGTCCACACTGCGGCGCTCCTTGTGCTCGGGATCCTTCTGGTTTATTCTACGAGCCGCTAGACTCTGACTGCGCACGTTGGACCGCATTAAATAAGAAAGAGAGAGAGTTAGACGAGGAGATGAGAGAAAATGACTAAATCTGAATTGACTAGTGAGGGAATAAAATTGTTAAGAAAAATGAGTGAGTGTGTTTACCCTCACCTGCCTGAACTTATCTATAAAGAGTATGAGCGATTAGACGAAGAAGTTTGGCAAATTATTATAAATCTTAAATGCTCTAAAAAAGAGGAAAGTGAGAATGAGTCATGATTTTTGTCCTAACTGCGGAGCTTGTTATTATGATCTGCTCGCCTCTGGCTGCGAGCGTTGTAGTTTAGCTAAGGAAAAAGAAAATGGATGATAGGTTTTTATTTAGAGTTTGGAATCCCGTTGCTAAAGAATGGGTGTATCGTAATTTTTTCGACGGAATCCATATGGATAACTTCTCGCCCGTTGAAGATACGGTTTGTCCGTTGGGACAATTTAGCGGTTATCACGATGTAAATGAAAATAAAATTTTTGAAGGCGATATTGTTGGCGCACTTATTATAATGCCATTTGAAAGAATAGAATGTGTTTATATTGTAACTTGGATGGATGGAGGCTTTTATTTAAGTAATCCCAATGAAGTTTGGGAACCGCCGATTGATGAATGTGCAAAAATAATCATCCTTGGCAATATCGTCGAAAACAAGATTGAGGATTTTTTATGAAGATAACTTTTAAAACCATTACAGCTCCTTATCCAGCTTATGATCGTGATTTTGAAGTTCATCAAGTCTTTGTTGACAAGGAGTGCCTACTTAGTGCTAACAATCGAATTCCGCCCGAAGATGTCGAATTTTTTAGAGAGTTAGTTTCGCCTTTTCAATCAAAAAAAATAATTCAATTAGCTTATGAAGCCGGGAAAAAAGGTGAAGAGTTGATTTTTGAAACGAGTGAATGCGATGAAAAAGACGATCCAGAATGGTGGAAGAGATAAAAAAATTGAGGAGTTTTTATAATGGGATTTGATTATTATGTTGAAAATGTGTTGACCACGGAAAAAGACCGATGTCTTAAACTTCTCGATGAACACGTCACTGAAATTAGCGCGTTTGCTTCCTCTCCCGAAGCAGAGAAGGGTGATATCCCCGCTCTTATTCTAAAATTAGAAAAAACCTTGACCCAACTACAACAGTTAGCCCGGAAAACCGTTTATGTCCCTTATCCGAAGTTCAAGGAGAAAAAGGATGGTGAAAATGAGTGATATTCAAGCTGTCATAGAGCAGATGCAGGAAAAATTAAACACGATGGAGATTAAGCTTAACGGGTGTGTCAATTTGTTTAATTCGATGTCTGCTTATATTCAGAGTTTTAAATCATGTGCTGAGTGTGGCGCTGTTCTTCTTGACAAGTATGTGAATTACGGAGAACTCCTCTTATGTCTCCGGTGCAGCAACGAAGTATGTACAAAGTATCCACGAAAGGATATGAAGCGTTTGGCACCTTTCCTACTCCCGACGAGTTAATTCGATAGCTGTTGTCTTTATCTGCGTAGTAGCGTACTATCTTAGCTTTTGGAGATAATATGACTACTGTGACTAAAAAATCTATCTGTGCAGCATGCGCTGGTGCTAAACTTTCTGTTCGAGCAAGTATGACGGGTCAGCTAGCTTGTGGAGCTTGTCAAGGGCGTGGCTATATTCTTCGTGAAGAAGAAGTGCAGTTGCAAGTTGAATCTTCTGTTACGCCGATCTCTGACGATCCGTTAGTTGATATTGACACCCGTGAGTTTGATATTAAGCCGGATCCTGTTGTGCCAAAAAAACGCGGTCGTCCAAAAAAAGTTGATAGTTAATGAGACTTTCCTTTGATCGCTTTTATACAGCCGTAGAGGCCGCTAGTGAGGTGGGAATTTCTAAGCGCGGCATCTTGTCAGCTATTGAGAAAAAAGCTCTTACAGCTACACGTTGTGGGTGTGGTGCGAAATCCTGGCTAATCCTCGGCGCAGATTTAGGAAAATGGCATTCTTTACGATAATTGGGTTAATTTTGTACTAATTTACAAAAAGTATGATTTTGTTGTTGACAAGTACGTGACTACGCAGTAAACTGGGTTTGTCAATTGGGACACAACAAAAAAAGGAATTTAAAAATGACTACTTTAGATTTAACAGCAGATATTAAAGCAAGCTTTGATAACTCAGGCAATCCGTATTTAAGCAGTCAAGTTGAAGGGCTGGCTCTTGATGCGGCTTATGCTCTCACAGAAGATAATATTTATGATATTGTAGCAGGAATCAAGCGATTAGCTTATAAAAAAGTTGCAAATGAGTTTGTTTTTGAATTAACTAATGCAGCACAAGAAGACTGGAGAGATAAACTGAGCGCCGCTGATCTTCGTTTGATAGATCACTGTCGTAAAGAAGAAGAAGCTATGGGTGTTTTTGATTGGTGTCATAACTGGGCTGCATAGCAGAGTTGGGTGACGAGTAGCTTAGTTGGAGAACCACCCGTAATTTAGGGAGGGACGCCGGTTCAAGTCCGGCCTCGTCACATAAAGTTCGGGTGAGACGCGCCGATGTCGAAGAGACAGGGTGCCCATGTAGCCGCTTCGTAAGAGCGGTAAGGGTATCTGGGTTGCACGTTAAATTCGTGCCGTCTCACGTTAAATTAACGTGCGTGCACGTGTTTTTAATTATATATTTAGGTTGATTGAGCAATGACATTTAAAAAAGGTGTAAGCGGCAATCCAAAAGGTCGTGCTGCTGCGTTGCCACAGAAGTACGCTGTCTATCGCGCAATCGTTGACCCTGCTGAAATTAACTTAATAAAAAAAGGCGTTGAGATGGCTTTAGATGGCCATGAGCGTTTGTTAACTTTTTTTCTTGAACGCATTATGCCTGCGCGATCTAATGAAGATGCACATGGTAAGAAATCTATTAATCAAACGCTTGTTCAGATTAATACGATTATTAACGAGCATGAGAAAGAATTTTAAATGAAAAATGATTTTAAAGATGGTGACGTTCTTGAACGTGTAGATGGTAAGCTCATTAAGCTTGGCTCGTTGTCAGCGGACGTCTTTGCTGCTATTGAGCCTCTACTTGCTCAGATCGCGTTCGAGATGGAAGACGAAGAAAAAGAACATGATAAGGAGAGTTGAATGATTAGTGTCACGGCCATTGTAGGTCTTATCTGTAGTTTTTATTCGTTTTATTCTTGGAATAGAGTGGTTGAGATTGAGGAAAAAAGAAGCGTGGAGATGGTGCGACGCGCTCGCTACGAAGCGCAACAGCAAGACCGTTTGTCTGCGGAATTTCTAGCTAATACCCCTCTCCCTTGTTCTATCTCTGCATGCAAACATGCCGTTATTTCTCTCGGGTTTGCGTCGGGTTGTTTTATTCTTATTATGATGGTGGCTCTAACGAGCTAAGGAGTTTTAAATGTATAATTTTTCAGCGTATTACGTGATAGGCGAACTTGTGTGTCTCATCGTGATCTTATTTCTAGCATCGATTTTGCTCCAACTGATCTGGTGGTGGAGTCGATCCGCTGCACTGTGGATTAATATGAGACATCATAAACTTTTAGTGTGGTTAAAGGTACGATGATAAGGGAGCTTTGAGAAGTGAGTAGTAGTTATATTTTAGTAACCTTTTTATTGGTGTTGGCTTCTTTTGGATCGGTTGCTCTCTCTGTGAGTTATGCGATTGAAGGGGAACGGCCGACAGCTCTTCTGTACTTCGTCATTGCCATGTTTTTTTTATTTACTGTACTGTGAATACTTCCGATAAGGGTTATTATCGGAAGTATTATTTTATGATCTGGTGCCATCCGGTTTGGCTTATTTATTTTGGCTTAGAGTGATGGTAGTTGAGGGTTTAAATCCCTCCCAGGTCGTTATCCGGAGAATTAATGATGTTTGTAGAAATTAATAAGACTGAGTTAATTAATTTAATAACCCGGTGCTATTTGCAGTATCCTGGACACGATTTTTTATGCGATCAGTTTTCCACATACACGGGCGGCTTTTATGAGAAATCAACGTGGAATAGAGAATTGTTGAGTACGTGTTCTGACGAAGAATTGTATAAAATTTATTCACATTGTAAGTCTCTCAAAAGTTTGTCTTCGTCTTCACCTTTACCTTGGAAATCAAAGACCGAGGCTAAAAAATTGTTGGAAGCATCTTTTCTTCAATTAATTTTCATTCTGTCTGATTTAAAAAGCTTAGAAAAGTTTGCAGAAAATCGATTAGATCAGTTAGCGTTTGATAATTTATTAACCACTACTGAACGTTCTTTTGATTTGTTAAAGGAATTTATTGAGCGGTTTGATTTGTAGGTGGCTATGAAGATATCTAACAGTTCGTTGCTCCGGGATCATTTACAGATGCTCACATGGCAAACGAAAAAAAGATTAGCATTTTCTGTTCGCGAACCCATTACTTTGTGTGTTGGTTTTGATAGAGATGTGGCTTCATTCCGTTGGTGGGTGAGGTTGAGTTTTTATTTTAGGAACTGGAATTTTTCACCTTCCACCTTTTATTTTGTTGACCCTGATATTGATTATCGGATAGTGGAAGTAGTTTTTGTTAATATAGCTAGGGACATTGATTGGTATTTTAATGCGATTTGGTGTTGACAATCTTATATACTGAGAGTATAGTTTAAGTGTTTTATTTAAGGGGATTTTATAATGTCTAGCGCAACTGTGTTTTGGTTAGTGTTTGTTGGCAATCTCGGGATTGCGGTGGCTGTATTTTTTACTGTTGGGTTGGTGTTATTTCTAGGTCTTCTAATGATTTTTGCCACAGAAGATATGTTAGAAGAATATAAAAATTATTTTAAAGGTTGGGGAATTGTGCTTGGAGTTGTTGGTCTTCTTGGTTGTTTTATTCCATCGCAAGCTCAACTGGCTGCTATCTATTTAATTCCAAAGATTACTCAGTCAACACAGGTTAAAGATATTAGCAATGCGTCTGTGAATGCGTTAGAATCTTATTTAGTAACTTATTTAAAATCTGGAGATTTCAAGGAATCTGAATGCAAAAATTAAACTCACTGAAAGTTAGATTAAAAAAAATATTAGATTTTATTTTGTGTAATATATTACAGAGACATTTGAAAAGTTATATAATGCGCTGTCAGCGCCCATGCTGTCGTTATTCTCATCCATTGGATGGCAACCTTATTGAATGGTGTGCACGTTGTAAAAAAATGTTTTAATAAAGAGCAACCGTCAAGTTAATATGAGAAGGTGGCTGAGTCTGGTTTAAGGCAGCTTTGATTATTGCATGCGAACGCTATGGCGCCCTTGAATAGTGTTCCCTGGGTTCGAATCCCAGTCTTCGATAATGACGCTTGACGGTCAATTTTAAAATTACTTAAAAAGGAGATTAAAATGAGTGGTGACAATTGGTTTAACTTATTATTTGTAGTTTGGTTAGGATGGTTCTTGTATGGTGTACATAAACTAAGCAAAACTACGGAAAAATATCGAACTTTGTTAGAGACAGAACGGGAAGAAATATGGAAAGAGGTAGAAGAAGAAAAAAAGAAATACAGATAGGAGGAGTAAAATGACTATATTATTTGTATTTTGTATGATTTTTTTTATTGGTGTATTTACTTATTTAGTTTATCAAAATAATCTGTTAGACAAAGAGCACGCTGCTCTTAACAAAGAATTCCGAAATCTTCTGGATGACATTAATGCAGATTTAGCCAAAATGACCACTGATGACTAAACTTTGTACATGTGCTAGACTACGCACATGCAGCAAATTGAAGAATTAAAAGATGATGATATAGAGACCATGCGCAAGAAATTGCTGGGGTCTTTATTGCTATTTACGACTGCCTTTTTTCAAATCAGAACAGGCAAAAAATTTGTTCATACTACTCCTCTGTCTCGTGAACCTTATGAGAGAACCTTGTGTAAAGAATTTACTAAGGTTTTTAGAGGTGAGACTCAGTTTCTTTTAATTCGACTGCCTCCACGCTATGGTAAGACTGAAATTGCTATTCATTTTATTGCATGGGCTTTAGCGCATTATCCAGATTGTCAATTTATATACACTTCGTATGGGGCTAGCGTCGCGACTGAACAAACGTCTGTGATTCGACAAATTATTTCATTGCCCAGTTATCAAGAATTGTTTGGAGTACGCATGCGTTCAGACTCCACAGCTAAAGATCATTTCAAAACAACCAATGATGGAGTGGTATATGCTGTGGGATCTGGGGGCGCTGTCACATCATTTGGTGCTGGATTATCTAATATAGAGCGGTTTGGCGGTTGTATTGTGGCTGATGATTTGCATAAAGCAGATGAAGCTTTTAGTGATACGATTCGAGAACAGGTGAATCGGTGGTTTAGAAACACATTAAAATCACGTTTAAATAATCCCTTTAAAACTCCAATTATTGTAATTGGCCAAACATTACACGAACATGATTTAGGGCAAGTATTAGCAGCAGGAGAAGATGGTGAACACTGGCGTGTTATTGATTTGCCAGCGAGAGGAGCAAATGGTCAGCCATTGAGGCCTGACAAACATGATATAGCGGCTTTGGATAAATTGGAAAAATTCAGTCCTTATGAATATTGGTCACAATATCAACAAAAGCCTCGTCCAGCTGG
>SDBV01002741.1_pt1 | contig 26308 bp, 24 predicted proteins | sample 2277081 | NCBI WGS metagenome assembly SDBV01 (sample SAMN10402039, study PRJNA504765) | marine sediment metagenome | isolation source: marine sediment core GS10_PC15, 223 cmbsf | place: Arctic Ocean: Southern Knipovich Ridge | collected 2010 | reverse complement strand
AACATTTGATGTAAGAGACGGAAGACCGAAGTCAGGAGTCAGAAGAAGAGACTTCCTGAAAAACAACTATTAATGTTTCGTAAACCAGCTTTGGACTTTTTACTCATTTTAGCTTTGGTCTCCGGTCTTCCGACTTCTGACATTATTTATGATCTTCCATTAAATTCAGGGTAGAACCAATAAATATTATCTCACTCCCCCTTTTATTTCAATTGAGTCGTTTTTTGACTCGATACCCTTTTCTTTCTGGAATTATCAGGTTTGACTTTTCAATAATGACAGCTTGTTCTTTTTGGATATCCAAAATGTAATTGTATCCTAATTCCTCCAATTTCCCACAAAGTGCAAGATCATTGCCATATAAACCATCTCTCCCAGCAAAATCAAATTCAACACCGAAGCCCATTTTGTCCTCTGTTATCCCTGCTTTCTGATACCTTTTGTATTATTACACCAGTCAATTAGAAGGTACAACCGGGTATCTTTCATTGATACAAAATCACCACTGCTCAAATACAAAAATTCCATTGCAGCGGCCTGGCTATTTGCTGTCTCGCCTATTTTTCTGCAATATTGCTAACCAGTACCGACACGCTTGTCTTCTTCTTCATGATTCCTAAAGTTGTAGTTGTTGAGTTGTCAATAATTAAGCTATTATTAATAATAATAAGTAACATAAAATATATTAGCATTCTATCAGATTAATACTTACTTTGAACTTGTATTAAACCAAACAGCATACCATCATGCAGCCTTTATTAATTGAAGAAATGCTTAGATTGTTTTTTAATCATTGCAGCAATAATCCACAGTCATTTGTAAATATTTTTAATCAATCCACAAGTATAATTGGATATAATTTTCGATGTAATGAGCATCGATTTACACATGTCAGTAAATCTTTTAAAAGCATTCTCGGCTACAATCAAAAGAACATCTTAAATAATGAGAATTTCATTTCGAAAATTGTACATCCCCAGGATAAAGATGTAATCAACGAATGTTTAAAAAAGTCGTTCTATTCAAGTATCGCAACATCTCAATTATCTGATTTTTATCAATTTAAACTAGTGAAGTGCCGGGCTAAGCATATCCGGGGAAATTGGAAGTATTTTATTATTTACGCTCAGGGGTACTGGAATGACCTGGGAAAATCAAATGATAAGATAGGTTTAATTGTTGATGAGCGGATAAGGTCCAATCACGAAAATGAAAAAAGAAGCAATGATGATCCTGATTCGCTTGATATAAATAGAAACAATCCAAATGTAAGTAAATCGAACTTAGCTAAGTATACTAAAAATATATCCCCACGTGAAAATGAAGTTCTGGAAATGATCAGTAATGGCCTTGTATCGAAGGAAATTGCCAATCAACTACATATCAGTGATAGTACCGTAATAACTCATCGAAAGAACTTAATAACCAAGCTGAATGTACGCAATACTGCAGAACTCATCAAAAAGGCTGCTCGACATATGCTCATTTAGCAGCGATTAATCCTGAAATTCAGTGATATTCTCAGTGTTGTAAAAGATTTCATGGTTCTTTTATAAATGGACTCCCAATTATATATTGATCTTGCAGTGTCCCAGAATAAAGGTCAACATGTGCTCCTCAAATCTCCTTTATGCATAAATTATAAAATGCCCTTATCGTTTAGTATAAGAATAGTAGCCGATTGCGGGCTTCATTCTTGTCAAGATACAAAAAAGTTGAAGCGGGCTACAACCTTTAAATTTACCACTGAAACGGCTATTATTTTTATACATTGTTACCAACTGTAATTTAGCCACTAAAGAATGTTGTTCAAATCTTGTCTTCCAATTATAGCCATAATTTCTACAATGTCATTATTTACTTTGAAATATATGCTATCAGAACCACACACACAGCGTCTATATCCTATTTTAATAAAATCAACTGATTCAAATGAAAACGGTCGTTGTGATATAAGATCAAAATACTCAAAGAAGGAATCAAAATATTTGTCAGCTTGTACCATTCCAAATTTCTTAACTTCGTAATGATGAATTCTAATTAAGTCTTCTTTAGCAACATTACTTAATTTGTATTTAGCCATTAAGTAAAGACTTTGATTTCGCTAATATTTGTTCTTTACTGTCATTGGTAAATCCACTATTTTCAGCTCCTTCCAATTTAGAACTTATCCAATCAATTTGTCTTTGTTGCTTTCTAGCTTGCCTTATTAAATCATTTACAAGTTCACTTTTGCTAGAATACTCTTTATTATCAACTTGAGCTTTTAACCATTCATCATTTGGCTGTGTGAACGAAATACTTTGTCTTGTCATAACATTATCATTTGATGTAAATTTACACCAAATATGTGTGTCGCGCAAAAATAACTTGAATAAAAGCTACTGATTTTAGCATACTGCGTTTATAGTTGGTAACTCCTTACAAGTAGGACTTTTTTCCCTGCCGCTGCCTCCTGCCACCGTCTACTGCTACTTGTTCCTTCCCTAAGAACTTATAAAGTGTACTAATCCCATAAGAAAGAAATTCTTTTTTTTCATACTGAATTATCCTGGCTAATTATTTTTTCCGGTTTGTAAAATATTTTTTTTAGTTTAGTGTAGAACTAAAAGAGAGTTACTAATTATAAAAGGTCATTTATACGGATGAAAAAAGTTTTGATTTTAGGCGCCGGCATGATTGTGAAACCTATCGTGCATTATTTGCTGGACAACAATATAGAAGTAACGATAGCCAGTCGGACGAAGGCAAAGGCTGACAAATTGCTGGAAGGATACTCCTTTGGTAAGGCAATTGCCTGGACTGCTGATCAATCAGGTGTATTAGATGAGCTTATTGAAAGTCACGACCTCGTTGTAAGTTTGCTTCCATTCATTCATCATGTAACAATTGCTGAAAGATGTATCGCTCATAAAAAGAATATGCTTACCACTTCTTATGTTTCTCCTGAAATGCAAGCATTAGATGCCTTTGCAAAAGAAGCAGGTATCATAATCATGAATGAAATAGGAGTAGATCCGGGTTACGACCACATGACTGCCATGGAAATCATTGACAAGGTGCACGACAAAGGAGGTAAAGTCGATGAATTTTACTCATTATGTGGCGCTCTTTGTGCGCCTGAAGCATCCGATAATCCATTTAGATACAAATTTTCATGGTCTCCAAAGGGTGTTGTGATGGCAGGTAATAATGATGCGCAGTTCCTTGAAGATGGCGAAGTTATCAACCTGGACACTTCTGATTTATTCAAAAATCCGATGGAAATTGATTTTCCAAAAGTTGAACGCCTGCACGTGTATCCCAATCGTGACTCTTTACCATATATTGACCTTTATGGAATTCCTGAAGTAAAAACGATGTATAGGGGCACTTTCCGCTATGAAAACTGGTGCGCCGCAATGGATCTGTTAAAAGAACTTAATCTGACGAGCTATGAGGATCTGGATTTAAAAGGAAAAACTTTCGCCCAAATTACTGCTGAAATTAACGGATTAAATACGGGAAGTTTAAAAGAGGATATTAAATCTAAATTTAACCTTGGCGATAGCGATGTCGGATTAAAAGCGATTGAATGGTTAGGTGTATTAGATTCAAAACCGGTTAATCTTGAAAAGGGTTCGGCATTTGACCTTACCTCTGATTTAATGATTGAAAAAATGATGATGAATGATTCTGAAAGAGACATGGTAATCATGCAGCACATTTTTAATGTCACAAGATCAAATGGTAAAAAGGAAAAGATTGTTTCCAGAATGCTTGACTATGGAAACAGCAATTATACATCTATTGCCCGGACTGTAGCTCTTCCGGCGGCAATTTGCGTTAAATTGATTCTTGATGGTGAAATTGCTGATACAGGTGTTCATATTCCAATCAATAAATCAATTTACATTCCTGTTCTGGCAGCATTACAAAAGTTTGGTATTTCTATGTCGGAATCTGTTGAAGAGATATCAGTATAATCTTTCCACATGACCAAAGCCAATAATCTTCAGAATGTCGGCCCAAGATTGCAATTGCTTACTCATGAGCAATTGAAGGAGGTCTATCAATATTCCATCCGTATTTTGGAGGATACCGGCATTGAAGTGTAATCAAAAGCAGCGCTCAAGGTATTTAAAAAAACAGCTACTTTAGCGAATAATGGTATTAAACAGCAACTTAAAGGTTCCATCTGTTTGGTTGCGGTGTTGCGTTCTGAAACCAATTACTACCACCTCGCCATCCCCGTATGATGCAGTGAGCATCGCTGATTTTCCGGCTATTTTCTTTTCTCCAATCAGCCAGCCACTTTTCAGCAAGTCTTTGTCTATATATCGGACTACGGTTTGGTAATCTTCGTTAAACCTTCCCGGAACCACCTCAAAAACAGGACTATTTCTATAAAGCACCAGACCTTCATCCGGCATTCCATAAGCCAGCGGATGGGTGTTGTCAAAACTAGCTTTTAACGTTGAACCGGGACAAAACAGCTCCTTGTAGCTATAGCCTTCTGCCACATTCTTGATTTTGAGTTCAAAAGCATCTAAGGCAAAAGCATACGAATCGTTTAATACAACTAAGGTCCCACCATTTTTCACAAACTCTTTTAAAGCCTCGGTACCTTCTTTGCCAATTCCGCTCTGGTATTTTTCAGGATATTCAGCAGCCCGGCTTTTACGGCTTCCTTCAAAGTCACCGGTAATGGTTTCCGGCGAATCGTCTGGAATTACAATCACATCATATTTTTCACTCAATCCTCCGGCTTTTATAGCTTCGCTCATTACATTTTCAAAATTAAATTCAAAATTTTTGAAACAAAGCTTTGTCCATCCTTCGTCCATATTTCCACCATAATAACGTTGAAATAAACCAATTTTAGCTGGTTCTACGTTATGAATTTTCTTTGTTCCAATTTCATTTAATGGTTTAAAATCAACCCCTGTTTTAGCAGCTATTTCTATTAATTTTTGCTCTGAGCCTTTCTCGATAATAAAATCTCCCGGGTATAGCTCACCGGATATTTCATCTATTCGTTTCACTTTAATTCCTTCAGCCAGTAGAGTATTAACGGTTAAAAAAGAAGCATTTTGCTTTCCGTCCAAATAATATCCGGCATTGCCTTTTCCAACTTTTCCTTTAACAATTTCTTTTTCTTCTACGACTTCAAAAGTTCCTTCAATTGCGGTCCCCAACGCATCAACTTCAACACCCATAAATTCATACATCGTGTGAGTCGCCAAGTCGTATGGACGTATCGGAGTTCCATCTTCCCTGCGTGTCCAGGCGTTATCGGCGTAATGTGTTTCGGTTAGCAAGTTCATCAGCAAGCCCATTTTCGGCTGAGCCATTGATATTACATATGAATTTTTAGGATACAGTTTTCCTTCGGCAACAAATTCTGCCTGAGCCTTTTTAATTTCAACACCCGATTGCAACAGAATATTTATCATTTTAACCGAAGTCAGGTAATCGTGCTGATTCTGCGAAATCACAAGCGTTTTCACTTTTCCATTTGCACCACGCGCAGTTTGGTTCTTTGCCTTTTGATAAGCATTTTTTAACACATTCTCTTTGTTTTTGGCTGCCAGGTCTAACAGCGATAAAGCCGACGATTTCATTTGTTCAACAATATTTCGTAGACGCCACCATCCTCCGGGCCACGGATTTGGGAATGTTGATTGGGCCTCATAATCCGGGAAGGCACGGGTATTTGCTTTTAGCTGCTCAGGATGTATATAAACCGGGGTAGCATATTTCACACTCGCAGATTCAGTCAGCATGCCGGCAATATTATGAAACGGAGTTATCCAGTGCCAGCCAAAATGTCCCCAACCTGCAAACTGGGCTGCATTTAAAACGCCCTGAAACCCTTCTTCTTCCAGTTTGTAAGCAATGTGTGCGCCATACCAACTAATTTCGCGCCATACCAAAGGATCGGCGTAGGGACGAATCGGATCGCAATAAGGAGGCACAAAAAAGCGCGCACCATACGAACCCATGTGGTGGTGGTCGATATATGCCTGCGGCGGCCAATCGACGTACATTGCTTTTGCCATTAGTTTCGATTCCGGCAGATTCAGGTAATCTCCGTCGCGGTTGTTGTCGTGCCCACAATATTGGTGATATAACCATGGCATGCTTACGCCTTCATATTCGGTTCCCACGGTTTCGTTGTACCAGTCGATAATCATTGTTTGTCCGTCAGGATTAAAACTAGGCACCATAAAAAAGAGAACCTCATCTAAAATCCGCCGGGTGTTATCATCTGTTTTGGTAATTAAGTCATAAGCCAGTTCAGGGGTCATCTGCGTCCCTCCAACTTCACTTGCATGCAAGCTCATCGATTGAAAAATGACAGCCTTACCACTTTTAATATGCTGTTGTATAATCTCCTCTGAAATTCCTCGAGGGTCACTTAATTCCTTATTTATTTTTTGAAGCTTATCGAGGTTTGCCAGGTTTTCTCCCGAAGTAATCAAGGTTAACAAAAACGGATGGCCTTCTGAAGATTCACCCAAATTCCATACTTTAATTTTATCACTTTGTTTTTCAAGCAAATAAAAGTAATCCACAATTTTATCCCATCGTGCCAGTTTATAATCGGATCCCATTTGGAATCCAAAAAATTTCTCAGGGGAGGTGATTTTTTCCTGAGCTTCTACCAAAGGATTCAGAACAAAAATGAAAACAAAAAATAAAAAGCTGATTTTATTTAAACAGGCTTTCATAATAATGGATTTAAGTTGATTTTTATAATGTCACTATAAATTTCGTTCAAGTCTGACCAATATCAAACCAAACGTGAGCTCTTTATATAATGAATATTTCTTTCTTCTAAATAATTTAAAAAATAATCGAAACAAGCTTTATGTTTGCCAACCAGCTCAGGAGGGAAAACTCCTTTTTCATTAAACAAACCATCCAAAAACAGATTTGCTGCTGCAGTTGCGGTATATCCGGTTGTGCGTGCCATAGATGATGTCTGTGTTTTAGAATCATACTCATCATGCATGCTATAAACCACCTCCTCCGTTTGTCCATTCGCATTTTCTCCTTTTACAGTAATGCGCATCACGGTTATTTCTTCCTCTGTTCCCCCTAATTTCCATTCATTAAACAGAATTTTACTGGTAAAATCCAAGGGAGAAATCAGTTTCCCATTCACTTCTATTTTTTCTGTCGCAAAAAAGCCACTATCTTTTAACACGTTTACATACTCCACATGGCCGGGATAACGCAATGTTTTTTCCTTCATGTTGGGAATATGTGGCATCGTGTGTATGATGGATCTTAAGCCATCCGAATTGAAAGCTTCCAGCGTTCCAACTTTATCAAATTCAATATATTCGCAATCAGTTAATGGCTCCCTGACTACTTCTTTTCCATTTTCAACATACCTTGCCGGGCGTGTATATTCTTCTATTACATCAATTGGTGAGAAAGGCGCTTTATAGCAAAATGGCCACTTTTTTATTTTAGGCAATCCTCCAACCAAACACTCAAAATCTGTGAGTTTCATAATTTCGTTATAGTAACCTAAAATAATATTATCCATACCCGGAGCCACACCACAATCGACTATTGCAGTTACCTTATGCTTTTTTGCCAATGCATCAAGCTCCAATGAGTTTTCAGGAAAAAATGAAATATCGATTACATTCATTTCTCCCTCAATAATGGTTTTTAAGGTATTGAAACCTAAAAAACCTGGTACAGCATTTATGACAAGGTCGTGCTGTTTTATAATGCCTTGCAGCTCCTTTTTATTGGTAACGTCCAGCTGTTTGGTTGTCAAATCACTACACTTTTGTTTTACTTTGCCTAAAACATCCTGACTTAAATCGGTAACTGTTACACGATGATTTTTTGCCATATCGATAGCCATGGAGCTACCCACCATTCCGGCGCCTAATACAATAACATTGCTCATACTAATAAAATTAAATTGTTGGAAAAACTAATGATTAAGAATAATATAAAGGGTGGGGATGAAACTACAAGCCTGGAATTAAAACCCAGGGCATTTCGTTGGCGTTAGGTATTCTTTTTACAAACATGTTTTAAATATACAGATTTATACCAAAGAAAACTGCTTGATGCTAAGATTAAGGACTCTTTTTCTGGATCTGCTATTTTGATTCTCCAAACGATCTGCATACTGTGCTGAATTGAACTAAATACCTAAGCGTAATTGTTATAATAGTGATGATTCTTCACTTAAAAAAATAATAAAAAAATGGATAAATTATTCAGAAAAGATGCTTTTAACTATCATGCCCTTGGACGACCCGGAAAGCTTGAAGTAATCCCTACAAAACCATATTCCACTCAAAGAGATTTGTCATTGGCCTACACGCCAGGTGTTGCAGATCCTTGCCTGGCTATAGATAAGAACCCGGATGACGCCTATAAATATACTATGAAAGGAAACCCTCGTTGCTGTCATTTCCAATGGAACAGCTGTATTGGGCTTAGGCAATATAGGGCCTTTAGCCGGCAAACCGGTCATGGAAGGGAAAGGATTTTTATTTAAAATCTTTGCCGATATTGATGTGTTTGATATAGAAGTCGATGCTATGGATCCGGAACACTTTATAAATACCGTAAAAGCCATTGCCCCAACCTTTGGAGGCATCAATTTGGAAGATATCAAAGCGCCCGAATGCTTTGAAATTGAAGACAAACTTAAGGCTGCTTTGGATATTCCAATTATGCACGATGATCAGCATGGAACGGCTATAATTACTGCAGCCGGATTGCTGAATGCATTAGAGATCGTCGGGAAGAAAATCGATAATATTAAAATGGTAGTAAATGGCGCAGGAGCTGCTGCCATTTCCTGTACGAAGCTTTATCTCAAACTAGGCGTGAAACCGGAAAATGTAATTATGCTGGACAGCAAAGGTGTGCTGAACCGTGAAAGAACGGATCTGAATGAGGTTAAAAAGAAGTTTATTACCAATAAAAAGCTTAATACTTTATCAGAAGCAATAAACGGAGCAGACGTTTTTCTTGGCCTGTCAGTAGCGGGAGTTTTAAAGGAAGATATGCTAAAATCTATGGCTAAAAATCCAATCGTATTTGCGCTGGCCAATCCTAATCCTGAGATTGCATACGATAAAGCAAAAAGCATTCGTGATGATGTAGTAATGGCCACCGGTCGTTCTGACTTCCCCAACCAAATTAATAATGTCCTGGGGTTCCCATTTATTTTCAGGGGGGCGATGGACGTACGTGCGACAGCTATTAATGAAGAAATGAAAATTGCTGCTTCAAAAGCCTTGGCAAAATTGGCAAAGGAGCCTGTACCTGAAGAAGTTAATATTGCGTTCAATGTGCAAAACCTGAAATTTGGAAAGGATTATTTCATTCCAAAACCAACTGATCCACGACTCATTGAAAGAGTGGCTCCGGCCGTTGCCAAAGCAGCTATGGATACTGGAATTGCAAAAAGGCCTATATCCAATTGGAATGCCTATGTTGAGGAATTGAGAAAGCGTCTTGGGTTGACAAACCCATTAAAAGGACATATGACCACTACCTGTAAACAAAATCCAAAGCGGATTGTATTGGCTGATGCAGAACACTACCATGTTTTGAAAGCCGCAGAAATCGTTCTCAATGAAGGTCTTGCCGAGTTGATCCTTCTGGGAAATGAAAAAACTATTAACGGGGTTATTGCTGAAAACGAGTTGGAACTATATAGTGTGAAAATTATCGACCCAAGATCTAAAAAAGAACGTGAGCGCATAAAAGAATTCTCCCAGATATTGTTTGACAAACGCCAAAGAAAAGGCATGACCATTGACAAGGCACAAGATACCATGATCCATAAAAATTACTTTGGGCCAATGCTGGTAGAGACAGGGGAAGCAGATGCGGTTTTATCAGGCTATACCTACAGCTATCCGGATACCATCCGGCCTGCGCTTCAAGTTATTGGGCGAAAGCCAAATACCGGAATAGTTAGTGGTATGTACATTATAATTACAAAGGACGGGCCATTATTTTTAAGCGACTGTACCGTTAATTTAAATCCTGATAAAAAAACATTGGTCGAAATAGTAGTCCAAACTGCCGAAGCTGTTCGCAGGTTTAACATCGAGCCCAATATCGCCCTGCTTTCCTATTCCAATTTCGGCTCTGTTCGTGGGGATTTATCCATTAAGTTACAGGAAGTCGTGCAGCACTTGCATGAAGAATATCCGGATCTGAACGTTGATGGGGAAATGCAAGCCAACGTGGCGTTGGATCCTGAACTCATGAAGGAGACCTATCCATTTTCAAAATTGATTGAAAAGAATGTTAACACGCTGATTTTTCCTGATTTAACTTCAGCAAATATTGGCTACAAATTATTGAATAAAGCGGCAAAGTTTGATATTATAGGTCCTGTATTAAACGGCATGAATAAGCCGGTTCACATTTTGCAAATGGGCAGCAGCGTCAATGAAATTGTCAACATGATCATGATTTCGGTGTTGGATGCGCAGCAGAGGTGATAAGGAATATTTTATTCACTTCACTACCATTGCTATATTTTTCTTCGTAATTGATTGAGGTGTATTGGCGTCATTTGGCATTGTCTTAACACAAGCGAGATCCCTGCCTCGCCGGCAGGAAGGTTTGTGTCAAGGTGAGTCTTGTCAGGGGAAGCCTGGTTTTTCCATTTTCAAGGCCAAAAAGGCGCTCCCTCATTTGTTTGCCTGCTCTGACAACAATCAGAGAAGGAATTACGCTTTACGTTTGGAATTTAATTGCTTTAGTAAATTGTGATGATCTGAAAAAGTATTATTTATAGTTGGTTATTGATTGAAAAAAGCATCAGATTGGTTGAAAAAAATTTCGGGTTAAAGTAGAATTAGTAACATTTGGTCATTCAATTTTGAATAGTTCAAAAAAAGCTGTGAGAGACTATTAAAATTAAAAAGAGAAGAGTTCTTTTTTTTGACTAAACACATGAAGAAGTAATCATATGTTAAACTATAAATATATAATAAAATGAAAGTATCGTATTTAATTTCTCGCATTATTATTAGTAGGTCTTTTTCAACTTTCTTCTTGTGGACAAGAGTCCGGGGAGGTATCTGAGGAAGTAACTGCAGTTGAAGCAACTGCAAGTGAAATACCCGGTGAAAGTTATTCATTTGCAAGGTATATTGATCAATTGCCAAAGACAGAATTGAGTGAGGATGAAATAAATGGATTGCTGTTTATGCGCGAAGAGGAAAAAATGGCTCGCGATGTGTACCTGACGCTTTATAGCAAGTGGTCATTAATTCCTTTCAAGCATATTAGTAAAAGTGAGCAAGTGCATATGGATGCTATTCTCAACTTACTTAACCGCTATGACCTTGACGATCCGGCAGAAGGAAATGAAGTAGGGGAGTTTACCAATGTAGATTTTCAGGAACTTTATGATCAGTTGGTTGAGCGCGGATCAGAAAGCGCAGTAGAAGCGCTGAAAGTCGGAGCTCTAATTGAAGAAGTGGACATAATAGATATACAAAAATTATTGGATGAGGATTTTGAAAGCGAAGATATTGAATTTGTCATGACTAATCTTCTGCGGGGTTCAGGGTTTCATTTAAAGGCATTTGTCTGGAATCTAAAAAAGTATGATATTGAGTATGCGCCAGCGCTGCTGGATCTTGATAAATTTAACGAAATTTTGAATTGACAGAACAAGCAATAACCATTATTGTCACAGGTTCTCAGAGCCTGTGACAATGATAATCAATCCTTTAACATATCATATCAAGTATTTTGAGTGAGAGACCAAAAACAGATTACTTTGATCTTACAGTGATTTGAGCCTTTTTCAAACCTTTACCTGTAACTTCCAAAAGCAAATCACCTTTCATTTCTGATGCTTGCACCGTCACCACCAATTTCCCACTGAAAGATTTCATAGTAGGCAGGTGAAACATCTCTAGCGAAGTAGCATCTCCGTTACACACAGCCCGGAACTTGCCTTCACCCTTCACGTTGAAATTGAGTTGATTGCTGGCAGTCGGGCAATGATTACCATCCTTATCTACCACAGTTGCGGTGATGTAACACAGGTCCTTTCCATCGGCATGAATAAACTCCCGATCAGATGAGAGTTCCAGATGATGCGGTTTACCGGCGGTATGGATTTCTTTTTCAGCAACCGGCTTGTCGTCCGTATCAAATGCAATGACCTTTAATGACCCAGGTTCATAGGTTACATCCATCCACATGAGTCGGTATCGATGCTGATTGGATTGCTTATTCTTGCGTTGGATCCCCTGACTTTTTCCATTCACAAAGAGCTCCGCACTTTCATGATTGGTGTATACAAATACAGGCGTAGTCTCTCCTTCGCGGCCTTTCCAATTCCAGTGTGGCAGAATGTGTAGTGTCTCATCCTTTGTATTCCAGCGACTTCGATAGAGATAGTAGCGATCTTTTGGCAGACCGGCCAAATCGCAAATCCCGAAATATGAACTTCTCGACGGCCAGTACATATCGTATGGGGTTGGTTCTCCCAAATAGTCGAATCCTGTCCAGACAAATTCTCCAATCACCCAGGGTTTATCATCCTGCAGCACAAAGTCATCATCGGGCACATTGGACCAGAAGCATGCTTCAAGGTCATACGACGAGCATTGTCGATCCTCATAGGTTTTGCCTTTTGCCGGCACTACCGGAAACTTATAAATACCTCTTGAACTTACCGTTGAAGCAGTTTCGGAACCCAGGATTAATCCTTGTGGGAATTTTTCAAATGCCTCTTCATAAAGATGAAGTCGATAATTAAGTCCCGGTAAATCCAGAATGGCGCCAAAGCCATTTGCCATGGTTCTTGCTACCTGATCCATTCCCACTGTTACAGGCCTCGTAGGATCTTCGCGATGAAATATATCTTGCAACCACTTCGCCCTTTTCACGCCGACACTTCCCCACTGATCCGGCACTTCATTTCCTGCACTCCACATTACAATACTGGGATGATTGCGCGTAGCCCGTACGAGATTGACAACATCTTTTTCTGCCCATTCATCGAAAAACCGATTATAGCCATTCTTGACTTTTGGTTTCGCCCATTCATCAAAACTTTCGGCGATGAACATAAATCCCATTTCGTCACAAAGCTCAAGTTGCTCATGCGATGGCATGTTGTGCGCAGACCGTATGGCATTGCATCCCATGTCTTTGAGAATTACCAGCTGGCGTCGCAATGCTGCTTTATTAATTGCGGCGCCTAATGGCCCAAGATCGTGGTGGAGGCATACTCCCTTAAACTTAGTGACTTCACCATTTAGCAGAAATCCTTTTCCTGCCTTATATTCTATTTGGCGAATGCCAAAACGAGTTACTTGTTCATCCTTCAACACATCACCCTGGTATAATTTTGAAACAGCGACATATAAATAAGGTGTTTCAGGGCTCCAAAGCACCGGTTGCGTAACGGCAATATTCTGTTCGATTTGATTGCCGAATTGATCTGTGGAACTTTGCGAAGTGATCACATTCCCCTCAGCATCTTTTATCTCTGTTACCAGACGCACATCAGTACCCTGAAACGTGGTCTTAACATTTACTTTTGCCACATCTTCTGATATGTAAGGTGTTGTAATAAAAGTCCCCCAATGGTCGATGCTCACTTCGTCCTTTACAATAAGGCTCACCTTGCGATATATGCCGGCACCCGGATACCAGCGTGACGATTCCGGCTGATTTTCTAAGCGGACGGCGAGAACATTTTCTGCATCGTTTAGGTATGGCGTAATATCATAATAGAAATAACTGTAACCATAAGGCCGGTAGCCGACCTTCTTGCCATTCACATAAACCTGAGACTCACTCATGGCGCCATCAAATACAATAAGCGCTTTCTTTTTTTTGTCTAATTCTGGCACCTGGAAAGATGTTCTGTACCAACCTACTCCGGTAAACGGCAAGGCGCCTGTTCGGCCTGTCTTTTCCGTAGCAACCTTTTCATTGTTCTGAGTGATCGAAACTATTTGCTTGTCAATCTCCTTATCAAACGGACCATATATGGCCCAATCGTGAGGAAGAGTGATGCTTTCCCAGTTCGCATCATCGTAACCAGCATGAATAGCTTCGGGGAAATCTCCTTTGATGAACTTCCAGTCTTTCTCAAGGGTACGTTCTGTTCGTTGTGCCCGGATGCTAAAGGATAAAGTCAGGGCAATAAAAAGTATTAGATTTGTTTTCATGAGTTTATATTTTTGCAGCGACACTGCCATTTGCAGATTACAATCATGCATTTGTGCATTTCGATAATAATTTCAGGCTTGGCAAGTTTTATGGGTTTAGATGAGCTATTCATCTTTTTATAATTAAAAAGCAAAGTAAGACTAAATACCCTTAAAGGTAAACTAGATGAAGGTATTTTAAGGCATTCACAAAATAAGGTGGCTTATGCCCAATAATAAGGGGAATACTTGCAAGCTAAAGATGATCAATAATGCGGACAACAATTATTACTGTCTGCAAGAGTCAAGTATATTTCTCTTAAATGAATTTTTGCCTTCAAGAATGGAAAAAAACTCATCGAGGTAATTCAGGGAACTTCGCTTATTGCTTTTGCTTAGCAGTGTGTCATTTTCATATAAGGCATAAATTGCATCTTTTTTCTGTAGGATTAGCTCGGACGATTTGAGCAGCTCTGAATCAGGCAGGCACACACCTCTGTACACCCGTTCTCGTACACTTTCTGTGCCCAATTGCTCATCAGGAACGGCATACGTGGTATTAATAATTCCGGCATAATCAAAATCATATGGGATCACATATGGCTTTAGATTGGTAGGATCTAATGATTTGATCATATATACATTATGCATTCCAGGAATAGACCAATCTGTATTTCCGATTAAATACTGAAAAAGATAGCCGTCAGTAAGTGTTTTCCTGTTGGTTTGTTGGTCCCTTATGCTTTTTGTTTCAATCCGTAATGCATTTTTTCTGAGGGCAAGTTGATCAATACTTTCAATTAAAAAGGCAAAGCGTGTGGATTCTTTAAATTTGCCACCGGTATCTACATAATTCACGCGAATAAGCCGTACGCGCAAACTGTAATCCGTAATGATATTTTGGAGTTTATAAACATAATATTCTGAAAGGAGATATTGCTCATATAAATTTCCGCGTTTGCAGTCTAACACCATCTTTATTTTGTCAAAATCACGAAATTGTTTTAAGTGCGCATCTTTTTTTGGGAAATTGAGTTTAAGAGGAGGGAAGCTACAAGTGCTTTTTCGCATGTGGCCCCTCGGTTTGATTTTTATTTTTCTTGCAACGCGAACTGAATCATTGAACATAATTTTCAATAAAGCTTCCTGGTATTCGTCCTTATATTTTCGTTTAACCAAATTTTTAAAATCTGACTCAAGGGTAATATCCAGTATTTTATTGTCATTAAATATATCAGTAGTATCTCCAATTATTTTAGCGATTTTTTTGAATGCTGCATTGTGGTTTATTAGTGAATCAAAATCATAAATTTGAGCTTTTGCACTTTCACAAAAAGGCATTAACACAAAGAGATAAAGAAGGATAGTGGTTGAGCGTTTCATTTATCAATAAATATAAACATATCCATCTATATTTAAAATCTTTTACTTCCTCCAATTCCAAGGGTATAGGCATGAATATCACCTCCTATGTTATCAAATATAAATCTGGGTGTAAGAAACCAGTCATTTGATAAGGGAAAGTGATAATCAAACCCAAATCGAAAAACGAAGAGACTTTTGTTTTGATCTATTTCCAACCCGGGACCGGTGAATATGGTAAGATTTTCCAGGGGGCTGAAAATCCCAACAATTGTGCTAATGACCGGATATTCTCTATCTAGAATTTGATGTGTGTCTGAACTTACCTGATAGGTCAATGCCACTATGTTGTTATACCATCCGATGGCAAATTTTTCATCAATCCAATATTTATAATTTAGACCAATGTTTGGCAATATTAATGTTGCATCAGAATCGTCAAATGAACCTTCGGGAACATGAGAGCTCCCAATAAATCCTTCTATTTCGTGGTGCAATAAGGGGATCATCTGTTTTGAGCTATGTACTTGCCCAAAAGCCTGCCATCCCAATGATAGACATAGAATGATGTTAAATGTTTTTTTCATCGTGTTGATAGCTTGTATGTAGTTGAAGTACTATAATAACAGCCTGATATTTGAAAAAGTTTATTTGATTCATAAGTGTAATCAAATATATATTTAAGTTCTACTGTTATTTTAATGGAACCCTTTGTTGTAAGAAACGGAAGACCGAAGTCAGGAGTCGGAAGAAGAGGCTTATTGAATAAGCAACTACTAAGGTTTCTTAATCCTACTTTGGGCTTTTTACTCGTCTTAACTTCGGTCTCCCTTCGGTCGCCATAGGCTTGCCAAAGGCGATGCGGTCTTCCGACTTCTGACATTATTTATGATCTTTCATTAAATTCGTGGTAGAAGCTATATTTCAAATGAGCTTGCCCTAAAAATGAATTGGATAGCATAAAAGTTGGATACAATTAAATAGCTATTATTTTGATTTCAAGAAAACGTAGAAAAGTTCTTGTTTCTTTTATTCGAGACCAATTTTTTTCGTGGCAAACATAAATAATCATAAATTATTATTTTGCTCTGCGTTCAATAGCCAAAATTTATAAAAAGTTTCTTAAGTTTGTGCTCTTGTAATAAATACTCATGAGGAGTTGCCAAACGGAATACGGCAAAATGACATATCAAATATCAATCATACCGCTAAAAGCGCTGTTTTACGACACGCTGACCTTCCTCAGGCTATCTTTGCCTGGTATTATTATTTGGTAGTTTCAGTAATTATAAAAATCTTTTATTTACGATTTAAATTTTATAAAATTGGCAGGTAAAACATTATTTGACAAAATATGGGATGCGCATGTTGTTGATAAAATCAAAGGCGGCCCAAGTGTGCTTTATATCGATAAGCACCTGATTCATGAAGTAACAAGCCCTCAGGCATTTGCAGGAATTGATAAGCGGGGTATTCAGGTTTTCAAACCTCAAAATACGGTAGCTACTCCTGACCATAATGTGCCGACGGTCGACCAGCACTTACCAATTAAAGATCAGCTTTCCCGCTATCAGGTGGATAAGCTCACGGAAAATTGTGAGAAGCATGGCATCACCCTTTATGGGCTCAATCACCCTTTCCAGGGAGTAGTTCATGTTATAGGCCCGGAACTTGGCATTACACAACCGGGAATAACCATGGTTTGTGGGGATAGCCATACCTCTACGCATGGTGCATTTGGCAGTGTCGCCTTTGGAATTGGTACGAGTGAGGTTGAGATGGTATTGGCCACTCAATGTATCCTTCAGCCAAAGCCAAAAAGAATGCGCATCAATGTGGAAGGGGAATTGACGAAAGGGGTAAGCGCCAAGGATATCATTCTTTATATCATTGCAAAAATAACCGCCAGTGGTGGTACAGGATATTTTATCGAATTTGCGGGATCAGCGATACGAGGATTATCGATGGAAGGAAGGATGACCGTATGTAACATGAGCATTGAAAGTGGCGCACGAGGAGGGATGATTGCTCCTGACGAAACCACCTATGAATATATAAAAGGAAGAGAATTTGCTCCCTTAGGTGCGGAATTTGATAAGGCAGTAGAAAAATGGAAACAATTGGCAACCGATGCGGATGCGGTTTTTGATGCCGAGTTGACTTACGATGCAGCTGATATAGAGCCAATGATTACTTATGGAACAAACCCGGGAATGGGGGCAAAAGTAAGTGGTCATATTCCTGTTGAAGCCGAAATAGAAAAGAGCAATCTTGTGACCTTCCAGAAGGCCATGAAATATATGGGCTTTGAAGCGGGAGATGAGATTGTTGGTAAGGAAGTTGATTATGTGTTTGTTGGTAGCTGTACCAATGGTAGAATTGAGGATTTGCGCGAAGTTGCAGAGTTTGTGAAAGGACGAAAAAAAGCTGATAACATCACTGCCTGGATTGTGCCTGGCTCGAAGCAAGTGGAACAACAAGCAAATGAAGAAGGGATCACTGAGATTCTTGAGGCTGCGGGATTTAAGTTGAGACAACCTGGTTGTTCGGCATGTCTGGCGATGAATGACGATAAAATTCCTACCGGGAAACTAGCTGTCGCCACATCGAACCGAAATTTTGAAGGACGCCAGGGTCCCGGATCAAGAACAATGCTGGCGAGTCCCTTGACAGCTGCTGCAGTAGCAGTATCGGGTAAGATCGTTGATCCCAGAACCTTATTATAATCACTTAACAGAATAGAATATTATGGCAGTAAGTAAATATATAACAATAGAATCGTCAGCGGTACCATTACCCATCGAGAATGTAGATACAGACCAAATTATTCCCGCGCGATTCCTTAAGGCAACTACACGGGAAGGGTTTGGTGAGAACTTATTCAGAGACTGGAGATATGATAATAATGATAAACCAATTGCTGATTTTGTACTGAATCAAGGGATTAATTCCGGGTCTATTTTGGTGGCTGCGAAAAACTTCGGAAGTGGATCCAGCCGTGAGCATGCAGCATGGGCAATTCATGATTATGGATTTAAAGTTGTGGTTTCAAGTTTTTTTGCAGATATCTTTAAGGGAAATGCACTGAACAATGGTTTGTTGCCGGTTCAGATTTCTGAAGGTTTTTTGGAAAAGGTATTTGAAGCAATTGATAAGGACCCTGCTACCCAAATGAGGGTTGATCTCGTGAATCAGGAAATTACATTGCTGGCAACAGGAGAAAAAGAAAGTTTTGAAATCAATTCATATAAAAAAGAATGTCTTCTCAACGGATATGATGATATCGATTACTTGTTGAGTTTAAAAGACAAAATTGAACAATTTGAAAAAAGTCAATTTTAAAGTCCTTTCAAAATGAAAATATCTATAATGGACACCACACTCCGCGATGGAGAACAAACCTCCGGAGTGTCTTTTACAGAAACAGAAAAGCTCAATATCGCTAAACTTCTATTAGAAGACCTGAAAGTTGATCGGATTGAGGTTGCTTCTGCACGTGTGTCCGAGGGGGAATTTAAAGGAGCAGAAAGTATTTTTAATTGGGCCAAAAAACATGGTTATTTGGAACAAGTGGAGGTATTGGGATTTGTTGACAGAAGCGAGTCGCTCAATTGGATAGAAAAAGCAGGAGGAAAGGTTATTAATCTCCTTACTAAAGGATCTCTGAAACATTGCCAGTATCAATTAAGGAAAACTCCCGAGCAGCATTTCACTGACATAAAAGGTGTTTTGAAAATTGCTGATGACATGGGGATAAAGGCTAATATCTATTTTGAGGATTGGTCAAATGGGATGAGAAACTCTCCGGAATACATGTATCAGATGTTGGATAGTCTTCAGGAAACGAGCATTGTCAGGTATATGCTTCCTGATACACTCGGTATTCTCAACCATGAAGAAACCTACAATTTTTGCCTTGACATCAAGCAAAGATATCCGAATCTGGAATTTGACTTTCATGCACATAACGACTATGATTTGGCTACAGCCAATGTATTCTCAGCAATAAGAGCGGGGATCAGTGGAATTCACACAACGCTAAATGGTCTGGGCGAACGCGCCGGGAATGTACCTTTATCAAGTGTGATTGGAATCGTGAAGGATCATTTCAAATATGAGATGTCGGTAGTTGAAGAAAAGCTTTATCTGGTCAGTAAACTGATCGAAACATTTTCCAGCATTCGTATTCCTGCAAATAAGCCATTGATTGGTGAAAATGTATTTACACAAACCAGTGGTATTCATGCCGATGGAGACCAGAAGGATAATTTATATTTTAATGATCTGCTCCCAGAACGGTTTGGAAGAAAAAGGCAATATGCACTTGGAAAAATGTCTGGGAAAGCCAGTATCCACAAAAATCTGGATGATCTGGGTATTGAATTAACCAAAGAGGAAATGAAAATGATCACCGAACGAGTGATCGAATTGGGCGATAAAAAAGAAACAGTTACCAAAGAAGATTTGCCTTATATCATTTCTGATGTACTGAAGAGTGAGAAAATTGTCGAAAAGATTAAAATCATTAATTACTCGCTTTCAGTTGCCGAAGGATTGAGATCCATGGCCACACTTCGCATTGAAATCAACGGTATCATCTACGAAGAGACGGCCTCAGGAGATGGGCAGTATGATGCCTTTATGAAAGCCTTATGGAGAATTTATGACAAGCTTGATAAAGATAGACCCATTCTGAAGGATTACATCGTAACGATTCCTCCGGGAGGAAAAACTGACGCACTAACAGAATGTGCCATCACCTGGGATTTTAAAGGTAAACCTTTTAAAACCCGTGGCCTGGATTCAGACCAGACCATAGCTGCCATAAAGGGTACGATCAGGATGCTGAATATATTAGAAACAAATAATAATCATTAGACATAAATTCATGAACTATAAAATTGCAGTTTTAGCCGGTGATGGAATTGGACCGGAAATCATTGAGCAAGGGATCAAAGTAATGAAAGCAATAGGTAAAAAGTATAATCATTCTTTTGAGTTTACGGAAGGTTTGGTTGGCGCTTGTGCCATTGATGCGGTTGGCGATCCATTTCCTGAAGATACCTTTCAGCTATGTATGGATTCTGATGCCGTCCTTTTTGGTGCAATTGGTGATCCGAAATATGATAACGATCCAAAGGCTAAAATAAGACCGGAACAAGGCCTGCTATCCATGAGAAAGAAACTTGGTTTGTATGCAAATATCCGCCCTGTGACGACATTCAAATCGTTGATCCATAAGTCACCTTTAAGATCTGACCTGGTAGAAGGAGCAGATTTTGTAGTCATCCGGGAATTGACAGGTGGAATTTATTTCGGTGAACCCAGAGGCCGGTCAGAAGATCAGACCAAAGCATTTGACACCTGTGTCTATACCAAAGATGAGGTCGAGCGGATTACAAAATTAGGTTTCGAATATGCAGCCAAAAGAAATAAAAGATTGACGGTAATAGATAAAGCCAATATATTGGCAACTTCCAGATTGTGGAGGGAAACCGTTCAGGAGATGGAGCCGGATTATAAGGACATTGAAGTGGACTACATGTTTGTGGACAATGCCGCAATGCAGATTATTCAATGGCCAAAGAAATTTGATGTTATGGTCACTGAAAACTTGTTTGGTGATATCCTTTCTGATGAAGCAAGTGTGATCACCGGGTCGCTTGGACTTTTGCCGTCAGCCTCTGTAGGTATTCATACTTCCGTATTTGAACCAATTCATGGTTCATATCCGCAAGCGGCAGGGAAAGACATTGCAAACCCAATCGCCACAGTGCTTTCGGTAGCAATGCTGTTGGAAGGAGCACTGGATCTGACAGAAGAAGCTCAGGTAATTCGCGATGCCGTTGACAAATCAATGGAAGTTGGAGTAGTCACCGAAGATATCTCGGAAGGAAAAGCATATAAAACCTCTGAAGTAGGGGATTGGCTTGCTGAGAATATTTAGATTATGATATTACATCTTACAAAAAAAGCCACCTTTATGGGGGCTTTTTTTGTGACTCATCCAGAAATAAAAGAAGCCATCTAATATGTCAAAAGATGACTTTTTTGACCGGGTTTAGGTGTTATCGGGTATTTCTACCCGACATGTACTTAAGGCCGTGTTTGAACATTTGAGCCTGGGGAAATGGCGCCCTCATTCAGTTCATATCCCTGATCGCTGAGGCATCTGACAAGTTCTGTCTGGTAATGACTGCCGATCCTTTATAATGCAACACACTGGAGCCGGATGCTTCTACATCAATGCCCTCATCCACAGTTACATACATATTGCTTGCGCCGGATAGATCAGCCTCTAATGTACTGGTTTCTAATCCATAATCCCTGATTATGGAAGCTCCGGACGCTTCAACACCCAGGTCATTTGCGAGGCCTGAGATATCCAAATGAGATGCGCCGCTGAGATCTACATTAAGTTGATCAACTGCCAATTTCCCTGAAAATGTACTGGCTCCGGATAAGTATATGTGTGCATCTATAGCTTCAATCCTGTTTTCAACAATGATACGTGACGCACCCGAGGCCATGTAATCAGAGATGTTTTTCGTGGTGATGTAGGCTATTAATGTAGATTTGCCTCGAATGTGTACATTGCGATCAAGGCCTATTTTCAAAATATTGTTTTCCTTTTTTACTTCGATAAATTGATGCAAGTTATCGTTGGCTTCTATTTCAATTGACTCTTCTTCATCGGAAAAAGTTACGTAAACTGTAAATGCGGATGACGCATCTATCATGTCATAATCAATAAATGTAGCCTGTGTGGTTGTGACCTTATTTGTAGGAACCACATGGTTATCCATAACATCGCATGAGAATAAGAAAAGTACACAACTGGCGAAGAGTAGAGAGAATAATTTAGTTTTCATTTTGTTATAAGTTTTTAGTTTCTATTTATTTCTGAATATGGAGTTGTTCCCTTTTTTGCATATTCAGTCACATGACAACTAAGTTTGTTTCTACCCTTATCCGGTGCATATTTATTTAATAAATATTGGCTTGAAATATTTTATTTATAAATTAATCGAATGATAATCAGGTAATTAGTAGGCATGATATAGTATAAAAAAGTTGAAAAACTTTCTCATAAAAAGAACATCATACAGAATATGGTTAATAGGAAGGATATGAAATCCTTATAAGGATAAACTTGCTAGCTCATCCACCCATTAGCTTTTACTTTATAGGAATACCAAACTAGAAAAGCAGCAATTGCTATAACAAGTGTGGGCATTATAACACTTTCAGGGCCGTACACTTCCATTGCATTAGTCAATAATAACCAATGGGTCATCTGTGCAAGAACTGCCACCAAGGAAATGACAAACATAGGAATGGCAAGTTTATTTTTCATAAGTAGCAATACGCATCCCAGGGTGCCATCGAAGACAGCAATTGCAAAAACTATATGAATCCATAATGGAGTATTTTCGTATAAGGCTCTTTCAGCTTCGGGCAGGGCAGCCAGTGCTTCAGGGGACATGAATACTTCCATAATAAATGACATTATGCCCATTAAATTCCAAAGAAGGGCAATGATACATATGATCCAGAATGCTTTAGTCGGTGCGTCTTGATTGCTAGTAGTCATAATCATGAAGTTTAAGTTTATTAAAATTAAAAAATAATTTGATAGATGCTTATTTTTTTTAATCCATCCACTCCCTTGGTCCATGAAACTGACATGATTTCGAGGCAATCCGGGCAGCTTTCTCTAGTGAATCGATGAAGTTTTCATTTTGCGCAAAATAATAGCAAAAGGCTCCATGGATAATGTCTCCTGCTCCAAGTGTATCTACTACCTCCGTTTTTGGAATTTCGATAAGCAAGTTAACCTCTCCTTCATTGACAATAATTGGCCTGTCTCCCCTGGTAATGGCCGCTTTTTTCACACCTTTTTTCAATAAATAGGCTGTGATGTCTTCCTGTTGTGTAATGCCCGGTGGGATAAAGTCTTCCGAACAAATGGCGACATCAATATATGTTAATAATTCATCGGTTTTATTTTTCCAACTCCCACCATCTAATACAGTAATAATGCCATGTTCCCTGCATTCTTTGGCTTTTGCTATGGCAGTTTCGATGTAAAATCCATCGAATAAGACAATATCATATTCCTTAGTAGTGAGCTCGTTGACATTATTCGAAGGCGCTTTTTGAGGGAGGTAGGAGAATATCGTTCGCGCACCGGAAGTTTCATTGGTAATGATCGAAGCAAATATGGGCTCCACAGATTCATCTGCTTTCAAATCCAGGGTGTCAATATTAAATTTTGCAATTTCCTCCATGATCATGCTATGGAATGAATTTTTTCCAATAGCAGTCACCAAATTAGTTTCCCCCCCCAAATGCTGAAAGGTAATGGCGGCATTTGTTGCCGGGCCACCGATGTAGGAGTGGAACTTCTTTACCTTGGTTTTGGTGTTTTCATCAGGATAGTAATTCGTGAAATAATGTAAATCTATAGTGAGCAATCCCCAAAAAAGTCCTTTCATTTATACTTTTATTTTATGCAAACATGGGCATTTTTCATTAATTGTAAAAAGTAGTTAACACTTTCTTTGCGTCCTTTGCGTGAAATTGCACTTTATGATGTTTCACGTAAAGCTCGCAAAGATATTCGCGAAGATATTAGCAATATGCGCAAAGATTAAATTAACCTGCTAGTCCTCGATGGTATTGAGGACTTAATAGTTTCAAGTTTTTTTCTTTTTTCTTTTTAGTCTCTTGTCTCTTCAAATCTATAATGCGATATAAATGCTCCATTCCATCACTCCTGGTCACAGACGAGGACGAGTGGGTTAATGATATGGTTCTTGATTGTTTGTATATATGATAAATATTCAGATCTTCCCAAATGGAAATGATCATTTATCTTTTCTTAATCGGTAATTTCTTTAAATTTCAATGAAAACACCTCTTCTCCGAAATCCTCATAAAAACTTCGTTTAAATACATATCTTTTCTTTTCAATCATGTATTTGAATTTACCTTTGGGTGCTTTCTGTCTCTTGAGAAATCTAAAAATGTCAGAAATCTCTTCTGCTGAACTATTTATCGAAAAACCAATATTCCCGGACATCAGATATATGGTAAATCGATCGCTTTCGTTATCCAATTTTATCTCGTCGCAATTATTTGAAATTGCCTTTTTTATCAACTTTATAAAATTTTTCGACATGGTATTTTTCAATAACATTATAGTGCAATTTCAGTGATAATCAGAATATTTGCAATCCTGTTCCAGACTATTTCACCATGATATACAATGATAAAGTAGATCATACTCTTCATTTTAATTATTTTCTGGCGAAGGCATGTGCCTCGTACCCTACGATGCGCTCATAGATTTCGGTCCCACTGTCGCAGGGTGTGCTGTGAGTGAAGCGGTTGCTTCACGTAACTGCAAATAAGATGGTGGAACCGACCCACCAGAGTCTGCTTACAGGAGTCGGCTCTAAACAACTGTTTTGATGCGTCAAAGGTAACTTTGGGGTGTGAAGCGAAAACAGAAAAGGTCAGCTGGACTGATCATGTATGGATAAAAGAGATGAGCGAAAGCGAACCTTCCGATGAAACGTCGAGAAAGTGGTACAAACTGTCAAAACCGAGATATCGTGCGGTCTCCGGGATAAATATATCGGTTACCTGTTTACCGGATATGTGGCAGTCGTCGTAAAGGAGGCATGAATTTTATCCGGGCTTATTTGTGGAACGCAGGAAGCCTTTTATTGATGCAAAAGGGAAATAGCAAGCAGGAAGCCCCTGTAAGCCGATTACCAAAGCAATAAAAGGTGGCGGATCAGCTCGTAGTAGTGATGAAGGTTTTGTAATGAAACTGGAGCAAAGGGGCTGACAAGTTCGGGAATCACGAGCCAACCATGTGAATGGGATGAGCGAAAGTGTATCCGTAACCTGAAATGGTTACATGAGCTTGAAGAGCCGTATGATGGGAGACTATCACAGCCTGCCCCGTTTTCATCGGGGTACGGTTCTGTGAGAGGGGTGGGGTGCAATTCCCTGACCCTACTCGACTCTCCGAACCTGTGACGATTATGGCTACCAGGACTCCGCCGTGTTATTCTCAAAAGAGCTATTTTTTGATGCTGTCAGCTGGAAACACCAGACAATTCCCCTCATAATGCAAAAAGAAAACCATAGACAATAGACTCAATTATATTCATGATAATCCGGTAAGGGCAAGATTTTGTTATAGTTCCCTTGATTATATATATTCCAGTGCAAGTCAATATGCAGGGCGTGAAGGATTGTTGAATATTGAATTTTTGGAGTAATATAAAGGATAGAATCCTTTTAATCATTTGTTTCACAGGTTCGGAGAACCTGCGGTAGTGGGGCAAGGCAGGGCTTCCTGACCAATCGTGGTAAGGCAACACGCATAGATGATATCAGGAAGAATATGGATTTGGCTCCTGCTGCACCAAAGGTTGAAGTATCGGTGGCGGTAAGATTGTTGGAAAAATTCGGAAAGGATATTACCAAGTGCAGTAAATGTTTGACAGGGTACTACGAACTGCTGTTTACCAAACGATATGGGAAAATTACCTATTCCAAAGCCAGGGCTTCGCCGGATGCATAGAAGTTGAAAAAATAGCGATCAACTTCAAGACATGTTATGTTACCGTTGCGCCTAAGCCTGAATTCTTGGTGGGGAAAGGGGAAGGCGTGCCTGATTTAGGCAATAATGGCTATAAAAGACCAATAAAAAGATGATTTGCAAAATAAAGCCACAAATAGAAAATGACACCGGA
>SDBV01002740.1_pt1 | contig 26311 bp, 19 predicted proteins | sample 2277081 | NCBI WGS metagenome assembly SDBV01 (sample SAMN10402039, study PRJNA504765) | marine sediment metagenome | isolation source: marine sediment core GS10_PC15, 223 cmbsf | place: Arctic Ocean: Southern Knipovich Ridge | collected 2010 | reverse complement strand
TAAAATTAGATCCTTGTCTATAAAAATCATTTTAAGTAGTAATTTTGCTTAATGGCATAAACATATTTAAAAAATAAAAAAGAAAATCTGTGTGAATCGTGTAAAAGTTAAGGATATAACTTTGAAAGATTTATAATTACGATTTAGTTATTGCAAAAATCAGAGAAATCTGCGTCAAATTTTTAAAATAGTTATACAAAACATTCTTTGTTTTTGGAGGTAGGTTGCGGGACAGCCTCATTCTGCATGGATGCATATTTAGGAACGCAGGCTTGAATGCTATACTAGCAGCATTCAACTGTAAGTAGTCCACACGATGTGGACTACTGGAAGGAAATTCCAGCCACCTCATTTAGCAGTGATATTACAACAGAAAGCTTGATTTAGATTTTAAAAACCACTATTATTTAGAAACATGACTGAAGTATCTCCAACATCAAAACTACGACATCTTTTATATCCGAAGTGTCCCTACAATAATTCGATAGTTATATTGGTTTCGAGGGTGGGAGTGATAGCTTTAGGCACAGTTGGGTTACGTTTTCTTCATATATGGGTAGCTATTGTGTATTTAGTATATTCTGTTATATATAATTTTCTAATATGGCCTATCATTCATTGTCAATACTGTTATTACAAAGTAAAGAAAAATGTAAAAGATAAAGTGAATGGGAAGATTATTCAAAACCACTTGACTATAGTTGAATGGAAGAAAACTTACCTAGCGAATCACATTAAATGTGGAAAAAGATGGGGATCCCCCAATTTAATGATATTATCGCTAGGACCTATAATCTTAATTATCCTTTCGTTATTTGTGAGTTTTTCAATAATTGCTTTGCTGTCTTTAATAGGATTTATAGCTTTGCTTGTGTTATTTGGTATTTATATGAGACGCAAAATCTGTCCAACATGTGCCTTTATGAAAGAATGCCATGCTGCTTTTTAAAAAAAGAATGATGAAAAAAGGAGAAAAAGAGCTTATTTACTAACACCTATAAGTTTATCAGCGATTTCAGCTGTTTTTTTGTCCTTACATAAATCCAAACTAATTTTCCACAGTTTATCCTGCATTCCCTTATCAAATACAACTTCATCTTCAATTATTTCAGTAAACTCATTCTTCTTCCATGTGATAAATTTTCCAGATTTCTTCAAACTCTCTTCCTGTTTTTCCGTGAACAAAGGAGCCATAATCATTCCACACTTCTCAATTGAAATAAATGCACCAAAAATTTTCATCACTTTAGCCATTGTTTTCATAAAAAAAGGAATAATATTAATTTGATTGGTCCATACAGTCTTCGATATTTTAAATGCAATAAAAGACACTTTAGAGTATTTTATTTTTCTGCACAAATTATGCAAGCGAACACAAAACATTCTTTTGGCGACCATTGCCTGTTGTATGCCATTTTCATAACTCCATTTTTTCTTCATTTGCAGGTCATTCCAAAATATTTCACCGCCTTCATTTACATTGAAAATTACTCTTCCTCCGTATTTTGATTTTTCCAGCAAGTCCAATAAATTTAAAGTCAACATAAATTGAGATAAATAATTTACCTGGAAATGCGGATCCATTCCATCTTCAGTTTCTACACGATTTGCAGCGTAACCCAGACCGGCATTTATAAATATACCATCTATAAACTTATGTTTGCTGTGAAGCTCTTTGCTTGCATCTCGAACATCACTGAGTTTAGTGAGATCACATAAAACGATTGAAATCTTTTTATTTTTGGTGATACCTTCAAGTTCTTTGATTGTAGACTCACCACGTTTTTTGGATCTGCACAAAATGATAATTTCATGAATTTGGTTGTCAATATCAGCTAATATTTTCGCAACTCCTTTTCCCATTCCATTGGTACCGCCTGTCACTAATACTTTCATCTTCGAAAACCTCCTTCAACTGAATTGAAAAATTATATTCTACATCACTGGCAAAGTCAAATTAAATTCTAATTAAACAACAATTCTAATAAGGTTGAAGTAAAGCCACACTATTTCATTGCTTCTATCCCACAGTAGAACTGTAAGGTATTTTGGCTGTCAGAATAAAATTGCTAATTTTTTAGTAGCCAAAACTGATATAAATACGATAAACTCGGTTATAGATAGACGCTATCGGCTGGAACAGATTACCGAGGCTAACAGGCATAAGGAAAAGGATACAAAAGATGAAATGTTGTAATAAAACTGTAATACATTTTCAAAACCTAACACCGTACTACACAAGACGTTAGATTTCACAAACTTGTTTTTTATGAACTATGTTAAAAATAACCAGATTAAAGCAAATTTGGAGGAATACTTATGAAAGCAATTGTTTGTACAAAATATGGATCTCCCGATGTTTTTCAATTCAAGGAAGTAGCAAAACCTATCCCCGGAGACAATGAAGCACTGGTAAAGGTACATGCGGCATCCTTAAATGCAGCTGATTTTGAAACCCTGAGGGGTGTTTTTGTGATCCGTATCGCGGCGCCTGTAAAACCAATGTATAAGATACTCGGATCTGACATAGCCGGGCGGATTGAAGCTGTTGGCAGAAATGTAAAGCAGTTTAAACAAGGTGATGAGATATGGGGTGACTTATCCTTTCCTTATGGTTATGGCACTTTTGCTGAGTATGTATGTATTCCCGAAGAAGCATTAAGATTAAAACCGGCCAGGAATGACATTCGAACAAGCAGCGGCCATACCTACAGCGGCAGTTGTCGCCTTGCAAAATCTTAGCTGTAAAAGACCGATTCAGCCAGGACAAAAAGTTTTGATTAATGGTGCAGGTGGTGGTGTAGGTACGTTTGCGGTTCAGCTTGCCAAATACTTTGGTGCTGAAGTGACTGGTGTAGATAGCAAAGAGAAATTTGACATGCTGCATTCGATTGGTGTAGACCATGTAATTGATTACACCAGCGAAGATTTCACTCGAAATGAGCAGCGTTATGACCTTATTCTTGATGTTGTGGCATATCGTTCAATTTTCGCTTATAGGCGTGCTTTAAATCCTAGAGGAATCTTTGTCTTCGTCGGAGGTTCCACGGTCGCAATTTTCCAGGCATTACTTATAGGACCTTTGATTTCAAGGACCAAGAGTAAGAAAATTGGTATCGGGATGTGGGAGCCAAACAAAAAAGAAGATTTGGATTTTTTAACAAAACTATATGAAGCCGGTAAAGTAGTACCTGTAATAGATAAACGTTACCCGTTAAGTGAGACTGCTGAAGCTTTCCGGTATCTTGAAAATGGACACGCTCTTGGAAAAGTTGTTATCACTATGGAACCTAATAGCAAAATATAACAAAGCATTGCACCCAATCGTTATTTCTCTAAATAAATTGAACTATTTTTTTATTGTGAGTGTATTGTCAATCAACTAATTCATATTTTGCTTCTTTCCAAATCTAATTCCGAATGTCTCTTACTAAAATATAAACTTGCAATAAATCAAACAACCATGTTATTATAACTTGTATACATTATTTGGAGTGAAGATGAATATAGAGGATATTTTTTTAAATAAGGATCATGAAGAAAAGAAAACTCGTATTGCATTATTAGCTTTGATGATGACAGCAGATGGAAAAATTGACAAAAGTGAACAATCATTTCTACGAAAAAAAGCCTTAAAAATAGGCGTTTCCGCAGATGAAGTAAAAAAAATTATAAACAATGCTTTATTTGGAACATTTAAACCGGAATTGTCAAATGCCCCGGAAGAAAGATATTCCTTGTTTATAGATATAATAATTATGATGATGATTGACGGCCACATCGACCAAAAAGAAATGGACTTATGCAGTTCGCAATGTGTTTCTTTAGGTTTTCCAAAAAAACTTATTCCAATAATGATAGATATTATAACTGATTCGAATACAAAGGGATTGTCATATGAGGAATGTATTAAACTATTAATAAATGCTTCCTGAGGATTTAATAAAAACACCCCACCGGAACAGAATTATAGAAAATGCTAAAGCAAATTGCGGATTATGTCCGGTGTAGAAGAATAAAACTGATAGAATTAGGAGAAAGATTAAAGATTTAAACAAGATAGATACTTTAAATAGAAAATATTACATACATTGGTTTTACTTTTATCTACTTTAATTGGCAGATGAAAATCCAGCTCCTTGTTCCAATTTTGGAACACTTTACTTCAGAAAACGCTTTTTTGTGGCTGGGTAAAATAACACCTGTACTTGTTTTGGATGGTATCTTTGATAAAGAAAAAATATCTTCAAAATTTAAAAAAGCATCGAATTTAATAGAAAGTGAATTAGCTAATTTCATATCTAATAAATTATTAGAATATGAATAAGTCTTTATTCCCACTCAACGGTTGCAGGCGGCTTTGCAGTAACATCATAAAGTACCAGATCAATTTCTTTAAATTCATTTACTATTAAATTACTAAGTGAAGTAATTGTCTCATTTGTTATATCTTTGCCAATTAATGCAGGCCTTCCTGTCATATAATCTTTTGTAATAAAAGTCCTAATTGCAACAGAATATTTTTTTTCTACTGATTTTCTATGCATCGGTAGTAGAACTGCAAAAACCTGGCTCATCGGTGGCTTTGCAAGGGCTTCTCTCACATGTGCATCAATTTCCCTTAAAATTTCAATTCCTTCTTCGGATATTGTAGACTTGAACGTTATAATATCATCGATGGGACTTTCATTATTTAAAACATAAGCTACCCTGTTAATGAAATTCAGATTATTTGGAATAAATGTACCTATTTTAAATATGCTGTTCCAGTCCGGTTCTTCTGTTTTTCCATATAAAATTGATAAATATCTATAGCTTCTATTGTCTCCCTGAACCCCTACGGTTTTTAATGGAACTATACTACCGGATATTCCTTTTTTTACTGCACCGGATACCTTTAAAATATCTGTAAATTTATTTTTCTGTTCGTAAGTAATTTCTCTTCCTTTGTCATTACATATATATCTGATTGCCAGCCCGGGGCCAGGAAACGGCTGGCGGGAAGCTATTTTTTCATCAATTCCAAGATTTCGAGCAATCTGACGTACTTCATCCTTATGCCAGTCCCAGTTAGTTTCTACAATTTTGCCATGCTTTCTTGCCTGTCTTATTATATCTACATCATTATGATGGGTTTTAATTTTATGGGCATAACTGCTTACATCAGGATTACCGCTTTCGATTAAATCGGGACGCAAAGTTCCCTGCGCCAGAAAAATCTCATCAAAGTTTAATTTAAGTTCGGCGGCTTTTTCTTTAACTACTTCTACAAAGAAATTGCCTATTATCCTTCTCTTTTCTTCAGGATCAAAAGTATCAGCTAATGGTCCTAAAATTGTTTTATTTTCTTTTATCTGTTTATAAAAAAAACTATCTTTGGCATTAATTCGGATTATATTTTTTAATCCAAGGTTTATAAGATTTTTACATATTCTGTCACTTTCATTTTTTCTCATTAAGCCATGATCTACGTGTATTGCGTATATCTGCTCCGGTTTTAATGATTTTGCTAAAAGTACAGCTGTTACTGCGGAGTCTACTCCACCGCTTACAAGAACAATTATTTTATTATTTCCAACCTGTGCTTTAATTTTATCAATAGAGGTTTGTATTCTATCTTTTAAAATATAATTACCGGAAAGCTTACAGATCTTTTTTAAAAAAGTATCAAGCATTTCTCTGCCGTTTTCTGTAAGGTCTACTTCAGGATGGAATTGCACACCATATAAAGACCTTTCATTATCATAAATACATGCAGCAATACCTTCGGAATCAGCACCTATTCTAAATCCTTCTGCAAGTATTTTAACAGAATCACCATGGCTCATTAAAACATTCTGTTTTTTTAAAAGCCCATCAAATAACTTACAATCATTATCTATATCGATTATAGTTTCGCCATATTCCTGCTTTACACCTGGCTTCACTTCGCCGCCGAAATGAGTATTAATTAAGTGCATTCCATAACAAATCCCAAGTATAGGTACATTTAGATTAAATATATGAGGATCGTATTCCAGACTTTTATCAGACCAGACACTTCCAGGGCCTCCGGACAAAATTATGCCATAATAGGTTTTTAGTTTTTCGGCTTTAATATCGATTGGAAATATTTCGGATTTAACAGAAAATTCCCTGATTCGTCTATCTATAACTTTTGTATATTGGCCGCCACAATCAAGAATTGCAATTTTATCAATATTTATTTCCAAAGTTGATTATCCTTAAAGCATATTTAAAATATCAATCATAAGTTTTTTATATTTATTTGCAAGTTTCTTTGCTTTATTTGATGAAATACCCGAGTACATTTCCGGTTTGCTAAATAATTCTTCAGGTTCTTTATTTATATTCTTTTTTAACTGATTTTTGATTTTTTCCCATACGTTGCTATCTGTTTTTAGAATATCGAGTAATGGCTTTTTTGTTTCTTCTGCCTTTAATGTGAGCTTTCTTACTATTTCATGACCATCCTTTTCCCCAGCAAGAGAAATTAGAATATAAATTGCTTCTGCAAGTATTAATCCACCTGTATCTGTTATATTCGATTTCATTTTTTCTTTATGAACTTTTAAAGAAATAACAACCTTATTCATTCTCGCAACAGCTGCAGAGAATCCGGTTAAATATTCCGCAATAAACCGTAAAGAAGCAGAATTGGTTAAATCCCTCTGATGATCTGAAATCTGGTCCATAAAAAATGTCATTACTCTTGGTGAAAAAGCTTTCCATAAACTTTTCACATGTTCACTATTCCATGGGTTTCTTTTTTGCGGCATAGTTGATGAACCGACCTGTGTGGAAGTAAACATTTCTGTAATTTCTCTTATTTCCGAACGCTGTAGATTTCTTAAGTCATCTGCAATATTTGCTATAATACCAAAAGCGATATTTATCTCTAAAAGCAATTCTATTAAATATTCTGCTTCTACAAGCTGTGTAGAATGTTCAGATGGTTTAAGGCCAAGTCTCGAAAGAAATGTCTTTTCTAGTTGTTCAGGGTCTTTTACAATTAGATTTGTAGCATTATATGCTCCAACAGCACCTGCAAGCTTTCCTCTTAAATTATTTGATTTCTCTTCTATTCTTTTTATAGACTTTCCAAGCCTGGACACATATTCCGACATTGCAAATCCAAATGTAATTGGAACAGCATGCTGGCCGTGAGTTCTTCCTACCTGAGGAGTATCTGCTTCGTTAATTGCAAGCTCTATTAAACTATTTTCTAATGTAATAATAAGTGGTAAAATTACTTTTCTTACAGCATCTTTAATTCTTAAAGAAAAAGAAGTATCAAGGATATCTACAGATGTAGCACCAAGGTGTACTAAATGACTTATTTCCTGTGGTATTTTTCTTTTAATTACATTAACAAGTGCCCTGATATTATGATGAGTCTTTTGTTCTTCTATATAGACTTCTTCAGATTTAATTTTACCGGAAACACATTCAATCTTCTTTAACAAATCACTCTTATTTTTTATATTGTCCATTTCTGTAATAAGACAGGCCAAAAGAGCAATTTCCGTTTTTACACAATACTTTATAGTAGCTTCTTCACTAAGATATAAAGCAAGTTTATCGAATAAATCTCTATTAGCAAGATAATATCTGTGATCTAACGGAGATAAATTTAAAAATATATTTTTCTTTTCCATATGTAGATTAATAATCATATTTTTAAAAAGTGTAAAGGGAGTATGAATAATTTAATATTTATTGTAGTATATTTTTCATTATATGAAGACAATGGAATATGGGGAACTTTATAATAAGGCCATAAATGCTGGTATTAAAAGAGATTATAAACGCGCTGTTAATCTATTAACAGAAATTGTCACTCATACCGATGAGTTTCCTCATGCACTTTTATATCTTGGCCGTAGTTATCATGCTCTTGGTAATTTTAAAAAAGCAATACCTATTTATGAATTCTATATAAAATCACAAAATAATAAAGAAGCAGGACGTTTCTTTCTGGGGCGTACTTATCTTGCAGTAGGACAATATAAGCGCGCAATATTTAATCTTAAGCATGTTTTAAAAACAAATCCTGATTTTTTACAGGCTCTAAGCTTATTGGGCCTTATATTCTTAAAACTTCGTAAACCTGAGATTTCAGTATTTTACTTTCAAAAAGCAATAAGGTTAGATCCGGAAAATAAGCGTCTTTTTAATGGATATTTAAATGCATTAATGATAAAGGCAATCAAATTCTTTCATAAAAATGAGTTAATGGAATCTGAATCCATATTTAAATTTATTCTTGAAAAAAAAGGCGACAGTATTTTATTACATTTATATCTTGCAAGAATATATAAAGAAATTGATCAGGATAAACTGAGTCTTTATCATTATAATATTGCTTCTCAAATTTCACCTAATGATTCTGTTATTCCTGTCTTAAAAGCTATACAATACCTAAGGTTGGGTGATTCGGAAGCTGCTTTTCGAGAATTAAGGAATTCCGCAGTACTTTCAAATGAACAATCACCTATAAGTGCAGATCCTGAATTACTTATAAAATATGCAGCTTTTTCATTATTTAAACAAAAGCGATATAAAGAAGCCATATTTATTGCAAAAAGGATACTAAAAGTAAATTATAAAGATCATGAAATGCACGGAATCGTTGCGGAAGCATATTTAACATTAGGAGAATATGAAAAAGCGAAAAATCATTTTACACGCTGTGTAGAGATTGAAAGTAATAAAATACAATATTATCAAGGACTGGCATTTACATTATGGGAATTAAAAGACATAAAAAAACTTTACTACACTGTAAAAAAAATAAAAAAATTAGATCCAAATGATGTTGCAGGGAAATATTTAAATACATTATGCTTTTCTGAGGTTGGTGAATCATTAGAAGAAATTATAACTATGCTTCAAAATGAAATAAAGGCTTTCGGGCCAGATTTTAATTTAATGTTAGCATTAGGAAAGGCATATTTAAGAGCTTCCCTTCCGGAGCTATCTGCTAATTGGTTTTTAAAAACTTTAAAAATACAGGAAAATCATAAAGAATCTCTGGTATTATTGATAAAATCCTATGAATCAAATAAAAATATAAAAGAACTATTAAATACTTACTCAAGATATCTTAGTGTTTTTAATGATGATCATGAAATAAGACAGAAATACGTAAAAATATTGCTTGTAAAAAAGAAGTACCTCAAGGCTACCAAAGAGCTTCATAATCTTCTTGCTTTAGAAACAAATAATATGAAATTAAAGCAGTTACTTGCATCCTGTTATATTAAAATAAAAAAATATAAAGAAGCAGTACTTCTAATAAAGGATTTATTACAAGACAATCCAAAATCCATAGAACTTTTAAGGTTATTTGTATTATGTCTTGTTAAATTAAAAAGTTACAAATCTGCTATTTCATTGCTTGAAAATGCTTCCGAATATATTAATAACAATATATCAATACTACTTCCTCTTGGTGTTTTATATTCAAAGGAAAATAATTTTGAAAAAGCAAAAGAGATTTTTCGGAATATTATAGGAATACGTCCAAAAGACTGGAGAGCATATCAGAACATAGGCATTCTTTATAAAAGAATGGGCCAGAAAGAAATGTCTATGCAGTTTTTAAACAGGGCAAATGAGTACAGGTCAAAATCATAATTTTTCTCTTTTATTCCTGCTTACTTTATCTTATAATTAGTATAGTAATGTATTGAGTAAATATATTATTGTAATACGGGAGTAAATTGCTTATAATTTTACTAAGACGTACATTTTAATTTTTAGCCATTTAAAAGACCATAGGAGGAATAATGCCAATTAGAGCCTTAGACTTATTTCAAGCCTATTCAAATAATAGTCTTCCAAAAGATGGAGGTATCATTGTTTCTTCATTTTTAAAAGATACTTCTTCATATTCAAGATATGAAGTTATCGCATATAATTCTGTAAAAAATCTTTATCTCTCTACAGATGGATTAACATTTCAGAGTGACGGGAATAAAATATATGTTATAGTTGAACCTCCAAATTATGCAAAAAAATATGTAGAGCCATTTAGAAGGGATACAGAAGAGCATGTTCCGCATAGATTTAATGAACTTGATATATTAATTACTAAAAATCAAACAAAAGTAATGGTAAGTAAAAAACCAATTATGACATATACTTCTTTCACAATTCTTAAGTCTGCTGGAATTAACTTTTCATTTGTATTTTATAGACTATCAGATATTTTAGAATCTATAGCAGCTTTTTTTGAAAAAACACTTAATACTGAGGCAAAAATACCAAAAGTTGATGCTAAAAAGGCTGCTGCTTTAATAATAGAAGGTTTAAAAAAGTTTACAATAATTTAATTTATTTGTAACTGTTCACCACCATTCTTAATAAAAAAAACCACTAATTTAAACTAAAATAGAGTAAAACCTATTAGTGCCTATTAGTGAAGATAAGTGGTTAACTTAAGGGGGGGGGCTTAAATTGTTACATTTATTTAAACATAAAAAAACCCCATATTAAATAAATAGAGGTTTTTTTATTATATTTTAATATTTAGACCTTCCCACTTTCTATATTAAACTGTGCTATTGCAAGATTAGCAATAGGAACAGAATAGGTAGAGCAAGATATATAATTCAATCCAGCATCCATACAGAATTTTATATTTTCTGGTATAGCTCCGTGTTCACCACAAAGTCCTACTGAAATATTAGGCCTGGTCATACGCCCTCTTTTTACTGCTATAGAAATTAATTCTTTAACAAATGTATTTAGTATTTTAAAAGGATTATTATCAAGTAAGTCAAATTGAGTGTAATCCGGCATAAATCCGTTAAAATCGTCCCTGGAAAGTCCTATAGTTGTCTGTGTTAAGTCATTTGTACCAAATGAGAAAAATTCTGCATACTGAGCTATTTCTCCGGCTCCTAAAGCTGCCACAGGAAGCTCTATCATAGTTCCAATATCATAATGGACAGGTTTAGCCTTCATTCTTGCTCTTACTTCTTTCTCAACATCAATTAAACCACTAATAGAACCGCCTTCAATTTTTTTACCATAAACAAGAAGTTTTAATTCTGTTTTGTTCATAATTAGAGGAACCATAATCTTCGGTTTCACTTCAACGCCTTCTTTCTGGAGCGTATAAATTGCTTCAAATATTGCACTTATCTGCATAGCATATATTTCCGGATAAGATACTGCAATCCTACAACCTCTATGTCCGAGCATAGGATTAAATTCATCTATACTATCGCATCTTGCCTGTACTTCTTTTTTAGTTAATGCACTTGCACCTTTTTTACCCTTACCAAGATATTCAATTAAATTATCCATTTCGTTCGGATTATGAGGCAAAAATTCATGTAAAGGAGCGTCAAGCAGCCTTATGATTACTTCTTTTCCTTCCATTATTTTAAATAATTTATAGAAGTCAAGCTTCTGTATCGGTTGCAGCTTGTTTAATGCTTTTAATCTTTCTGTTTTATTATCAGAAAGTATCATTTCTCTAAATAGATTTATTCGTTTTTCATGAAAGAACATATGTTCTGTTCTGCATAATCCAAGTCCTTCTGCTCCAAATGTTCTTGCAAGAGTTGCATCTCTTGGTGTATCCGCATTTACTTTTACATGAAATTCTTTAACATATTTTTTTGTTATTTCAATAAAATCCAGGAGGCCGGAAGTTTTCGGATCCGGTTCTATTAAATCCGCTTCACCTATATAGATTTGCGGATCTCCATGGTTTGGTACATTAAGAGTTATAAAATCACCCTCATTTATAGTAAGAGCTCCAATAGCTGCTTTATTACCGCGTATTTTAAGTTCCGGTTTAACTAAAGATATTTTACCGTACTGCCGTGCAACAACTGAAGCATGAGCAGCATAACCGCCTTCGTTTGAAAGTACGCCAGTAGATACTTCTATTGCTTTAACATCTTCTGCAAAAGTAGCAGATAAACATAATATAGTTCTTGAATCTTCTCCATTCTGCTGTGCCAATTTATGTGCTTCCAGTAAACCTTCTGTAGAAAAATATACTCTTCCGACTGCTGCCCCAGGCGCACCGGAAATACCGCCAACAACTTGTTTCAATTTTTTTACAGACACCATATTTACAATTGGATGAAGTATTTCTGTTAACTGCCCCGGTTTTATAGCATTAATTAAATATTTATCATCTATTTTATTTCTATTATTAAGATCTAAAAGGGTTTTTATATCTGCTTGTGTAGACTTCATTAAAACTGGCCTTTGATCTATTAGCCATAATTTATTATTTTCAATTGTAAATCTAATAGCTCTGATTTCTTTATAATAATCTTCTACTTCCCGTGCTATCTTTTCAAGTTTTTTAAGGTAGAGCGGAGTAATTTTATTTATGTCCTGGCCCTTCGCACCCATATCATTAAATTTGTTTTGATAAAAATTCCCCTGTATCTTCTTTTCACCAAATGCGATATCACGAGTATAAAACATTCCACTTGCAGAATTCTTACCGTAATTACCATACACCATCGGCTGTATAAGAATAGCAGTACTATTTTCATCGAGTTCGTCGAGTTTTAACATATAGCTGATTTTTTGAATAGTCATTTCAAGTTGTTTATAAGCTTCATCAAAAAATCCTTTAGGAAAATATTGTCTATAACTATCTACAATTGCTTTTAATTTTTCTGGTGTAAGATTTGTTTTATTTAGTATTTTTGATAGTTCATTAATTCTTTTGTTTATTTTATCTAATTCTTTATCGTCATTTTTTAATTCTGCTATTTTTGCATCTATTCCAAGATATCCCTTAATTAGATACAAAACTTCATGATACCCAAATATCTTTCCGACAAAATCATTAAAACCTTCTATTGTTTTATCTGTTAAACCATAATTATGTAGTGTTGGATAAGTTCCAATTACAGTATCCGGACTAATTACAATTTTTACCAGCATCGGATTTCCAGCTTCGCCGAATACTTTATCTGTTAAAGCTTCTAATTTTGGAAAATACGATTTTAATATTTTAATTAGAGGGGTTTTTTCTAGCTTTGCAGCAATATTTGCATCGATAATAAATCCAGGAAGAATTGGCAGATCAAGAACTGCCAATTCCATAGCATTCCTTCCTCTAACACCTATTTTTTCTAGAATTTCACCTTTTTTTATATCCTTCTTATCACTGAAATAATGAATATTATTTTTCATGTAATTTCCTCACTATTTGTTATTTCTACATTTAAAAAAGTTTTAATACCTGATGTGGATGACCTTTTAAAAATGCTTCAAACATATTGCTTGCACCCTGACGTAAATATTTTTGAAGTTTTGATACATTTCTTATATTATCTCCGCCTACGGATATCATTATTGCCGTACCTCTTTTTACTTTTCCCCATTTAAAAAGAGTATTAAGATCGTGTATTTGCTCACCGTCATAGTATACAAACACCTTTAAATCCGGATGTGAATATTCATAACTTGTAATTATTTTTTTCCATGCTTCGACATTTCCATTATGAAAAAGTTCATTCGCTACAACTATACCGTACATTGGTGTCATCCTGGATACTTTAACAGGAGCTTTAGTCGCAACCGGAGGTGGCTGAACAGTTACTTGTACAGATCCTGCATTAGTGCTTTCGGTAGTAATTTCCTTTTTAATTTTTGTAGCAGCTTTTTTAATTTTTGCTGTTTTTTCTTTTTTTACCGAAGCTTTAAATTTGCCTCCGGTTAATCCGGATGGTGTACTAATTTTTTTACCGTTTAAGAGCTGTATCAGTTTCGTAATAGCTTCTGAGTAAATCTTTTTATCTTGCCTGGTCTTGCTTAATTCACCAACATAAATAGTAACAAGCTCATTTCTCTTTAATACGCGAATTGAATCAAGGTGCTCTCTGTTTTTGGGATTTATTGGAGTTAAACCCATTTCCGGAGAATAATAAGCGAGTAAAACATCAACAGCAGTCCATTTTTTCAATTCATCGTTAAGAAGATCAAAATTGTCTACATTTTCTTTCAAATTATAGGAATTACAGGAATAAGTATATTTATCAACAAGCAATGAATTTAAAATAGGTTGTATCTGTTCACTTATTATTGCTTTTTCTTCTACTAATTCTGTTAATATATCAGCAAGATTTATATTACCGGATATGTCATCAATAATACTCATCACAGTTCTAAAATGCTTTAAAGAATTATTGAATCCTGCCTTTGTACTTAATCCTTCAAACTGAGAAACCATATTTACCATTATTTTTTCCTTATTTTAATAAAACTAAAAATATCACAAAAACTAAAGTTTTCATGTACTTTTTAAATTAAAACTAATACTCAATTACTCTAACAATAAATTAATCAAGTTAAAGTTTAATTACTTCAATAAAATAAAATGGTGACCGTTAGGTCACCATTAGTTTAAATTATCAATTTATATTTCGGTTAATCCATCAGACGACTTTTTTCTCGAACCGCGTTTTTTTCTGTCTACGATACCTTTAGACTTTTTCTTGCCTCTTGATCTCTCAGGAGCTTTTTTCTTTGCAACCACTGGTTCTGTATGTTCTTCTACAGTAGGAGTATTTAACATATCAATATATGCACTTCCCTGACTCTCTTCTTCATCTTCTGAACGCGTTGAAAAACTTCTTGCAATATCTTCTCTAACTGTGGATCGGCGTCTTGAGAAAGCTGCAAATGCTGCATCCTGGAAACCTTTAGATACACCGTGTAAGAATTCATTTAATACATTTGCCATTCCATCTAAGGTACTTTTTTTCTTTTTAATTGATGTAATATCTACATCTAAAAGAAGACCAGGCTGGATATGGTAAGGATTAATCATGTAATCGAACTCATTAAAGTTGATTTCGAGGCTTGTAAGTCTTTCTTCCATAACGCGTCTCTGAATGGGGTATTTATATCCATACATGGCCTGTAATTGATCTTTCATAAGAATTAGCATTCTCTTCGTATGAGTCTTTTCATACACGTATGTTCTATTCATTCTTTCTACATCCGTATCGCCTTTTTTAATAAAGTCGATTTCATCCCATGCTCTTTCTATATCTTCATACACAGGATCGCCTGTCTCAGCTTTTACTCTTTTTCGGATTTTATTTCTATGTTTCTTTGCCAGGTCCTTAAAATCTACAACTCCCTTCATAAACTTAGAATCTACATATACCATTTCAAGAACGTCCCATAAATGCTGAACTTCAACTTCGAAAGATTTAATCTGAGCGTCATATGCTCTTCTTTCTTCTATAAGCTGAGCATTATCATAGTAATTCATTTTTAACTGATATCTTTCATCCGGAAGATGGTTAGTATCTGTATCTTCATATTCCCTTAATATCATTTCTCTTGCATTCTTAAGGTTTTCAATATACTGATATCCCATTTTTGATGTGTCTAAAATAGAAGTAATAGAATTCATAGCTGTATTAAAGCCTCTGTTTCGAATATTTTCCACATCAATAATCTTTTTAAGATTTTCTCTGATGTTTAGAGGGTCAAAATCTGAAGGATCTATCTCAGCTCGTAATCCTTCAATTCTATCCATAAGGTGTTTAGCAAAGAAAGTGTATCTTTTTGATTTCGGATCTTCTCTTGCATCTGCGGCATAATTTTCAACTCTCTTCATCTTTTCGAAGATGATTTCAGTATCATTCATTTCTTCTTTGCCTTCATCGATAATCTGTTCTTTAAGCGTATCAATATCTCTGTCTATACAATCCATTATATGTTTAGAAATTAAGTCTTTTATAATGTATTCCACAGTAACCTGATAATGAAAAATCGGACTAATTAGCTCAGAATCAAGGATGTTTACAGAAAGTTTTACATCTGTAACAGTCTTTGGTCTGTTATTATTATCTTTAAAAGAACATTTTACAATAGAATATGCATTTTCCCCACGGATGAATGCACCTACATCTGTTTTCTGTCTTAAAAGAGAATTGGTAAGGTTCTCAAGGTCATTTACACCTCTTTGTATATGTCCCTGAAGGTGTCCGTACATATTAATAATTGATTTCTCAATTTCACCAGTATTAAATTTGTCTGCTCCGCCTATTTGGTCGAGCATTGATGCAATTTCCTTTGGTGTATACCTGGCCATTACCTTTGTTTCTTCCTTGTCGATGAAATCTCTAACCTTTTTAATCATTTCATCTTCTGAAGTTACAGTATACCTGTTAAACATGTTCTGGTAATGCTGATTATAATAGTTATATATCTTTTCTTTAAGCCCACCCATAACGTCCATTCGTTCTAAAACCTCTTTGGGAAGCTTAGATGAGATATGATTCATTACTTTATCTACCTCTTCTGATAGCATGAGGTCTACTTCTGCTTGTTGGTCACGAAACTCCTGTGCTAATGAGTTTCTTGATCCGACAGCACTTGGTTTCTCCGGATGAAATACATTAGGGCTTTTAGGAAGGTCAATAGCTCCCATATTTTCTCTCCTTACAAAGTTATTTCTTTAATATAAGATTATTCATATTGATAATAAAATGTAAAGCATTTTTTTAATTTTTTAATTTTTTTACAATTAAAAAAACAGTTGAAATTTATCTCTTATCAATGGATAATCAATATACTAATTTTATTATATTTTAGCATTTATTTTAAAAAAGATCTATTTTTTTATTTTTTTTTTAGCTTTATGAAGATAAATTATATTTAAAAAGGTTTTTATGCTGTTTTAATATAGATAAAACGTAAATGGTTATTTAAATTAAGTAATATTTTTAGGAGGATTATAAAATGTCAAAAAAAGCAAGTATTTTTATTAGTTTTGTAATAATTTTTTTATTGGGAAGTTCTTATCTATCTGCAGATGAAAGAGATTATCCTATTGATATTATTATTGCATTAGATAAATCATTATCCATGGTAGAAGAAATTGATGCAGTGACAGATTATATAAATGCAGCAATTGTAGATGATAAGCTTCAGGAAAATGATTATTTTCTTGTAGTGTCCTTTTTTGGAAAAAGTACTATTGCAGTTTCTACAATAATAGAAGGCGAAGAACATAAAAAAATGATAAAACAGTACATTTCTACTATAGAAGCAGATGGTTCATATACGGATATTGGTATAGCACTTGATGCTATGCAGCAGGAAATTGAATTTAATACCGATGCATCTCGTCAGAAATTGCTATTACTGATAACAGATGGTGCGCATAATCCGGAACCCACAAGCCCGTATTTCACTCAGGACGGAACAGTTTCTCATGAATATCTCAATAATATTGATGAAACACAAAAAGACGGCTGGAAAATAATTGTTATAGGTATTGGAAATGAATCTGCAAAAGATATTGCAGATGTATTTCATGCTGATTATGTAGAAACATCAGATAATGTAACTACCGAAGAATTAATTGAAATAGTACCGGAAGGTATCATTTCCTTAACAGCTGATATCGAAATTACTCCTGTAGATAATTCCGGCAATTCAGAAATTATGGTTTCATATAAAACCATGCTTTACAAAGAAGCCCCGGAAATTGTTATAGACTCAATTCGGATAGATTCACTGGAATTTATCCAGCCAAATATTTTAAGCGGACCTTTTACTTCTACTCTAAATATAGAAAGTGAAGATATAATAAAGATACCAGTAATAATTACAGATTTAGAACCAGGAGAATACAACAGTAATATTACTCTAAACTTTTCCAGTAAGGAAATTTTTGAAGCAAAGCATTCTGTACTTTTAAAAGTGAATACATTATGGGAAAATTTTCCATGGCTTTTTCCTCTAATTATTGTTTTAGGTGTTATAATTGTAATAATGCTGGTACTTTTAATATTAAGAGCAGTTGGAGGAAAAGCATTAAAATACCGTTTAATAGTAGAAGAGCATCCATTAGGAAAAGGAAAGGATGAGTATATTGCAAAAAAAGGAAAAGATTACTATTTAAAAGAAACTCTGGATATATTTGATATTGTTTTGAAAAAAACAAGAAAATGTCTTGCTAAATTAGCTTTGACAGATGCCGGTTTAAGAATGACAATAATAAAAGAGGACAGGTTTCCTAATTTTATAGGAATACCGGACAATATAATTGGAAGTAAATTCATAGCCAGAACAGAAAAAGGAGACGACTTTAATATTCGTTTTGTTAAAATCAAATAATGAGTAAATGTTCTGTTATTTTTATCGAAACAGGATTAAGTATAAATATTCCTGACTTAAAAGAAAAAAGCGCCTCTATATTTCCGTTCTGGGGGAATTATACTTTTCTTGATTATCATATGTCACAATTGAATTTACAGGACATAGAAAATAAATTCATTATCCTTGACAAAAAATACTTCCCGATATTTCCGGTTTTAAGATCAAAGCTGTATGATGTTGATATTAACATTGTACAGCTTGAGAATTCTGTGGAAGGATTTATTGAGCTAATCGAATCATTAGAAACTGAAAATCTAATAATCTCTTCAATGTCATATATTGCTATATTTGAAAAAGAAGGAATTGCAGACCTTATACAAAAACCGGTTAAAACCATAACTAAAATATCTATAGATAAAACTCCAGTAGATCTTTTTATTGTAAATAGAAATTTTTTTATTAAAATATTATCAAACAGTATTTTCCAGTCACGCTGGAAAGAAAATTTTTCATCATATTTATTTAATGAAACTCTACACTCAAATTTTGATGATATTATAGATATACCAGGATATTTCATATTTAATAATAATTTGATGCAGTTATATGAATCAAACCTATGGCTTATAAGAAATATTAAAAATGAGTTAGTTTTAAATACTTTCCGAAAATTGTCTGATATCGAACTAGAGAATCCTAATTCTACGATTACAAAACATGGTAATGTAATTAACTCTTTTATCAGTTCCGGAGTAGAAGTCTCAGGCTACGTAGAAAATTCTATTATTTTCCCCGGCGTACGAATTAAAAAAAATGCGGAAATTATTAATTCAGTTGTTATGAACAATAATAAAATTGGCAGCAATGCAATAATTATCAATTCTTTAATTATGCCTTTTTCTAAAGAATTTATGAAGAATATTAATACTATAGAAGATAAAGCAGAAATTGGTGATAGTTCGTCGCAGATTAAAAATAAAGAATTCCCTGAACAAATATTAAATGGAATTACTGTTATTGGAATTGATACTATTATAGGCAAAGGTATTAGAGTAGAAGCAGGAAGCTATGTAAAGGGTAATTTTAATGTCAAAAAATTAAATAATAACAAAATAATATCAAAGGGCTCATTTATTTTACAAAATGAGGATATATAGTAAATAATAGTTTAAGCTCCTCTCTTATATACAATATTTTAAATATTTATTACTATAGAACGTAATGAATTTCAAAATTATAACGGATTTTATAAACAGACATGACAAGTTTATTATTACGGCGCACGAAACTCCGGATGGTGATGCAATCGGTAGTGAATATGCCATGCTCAGGCTTCTTCAGAAAATTGGGAAAGATGCTATAATTTTTAATGCAGATCCCTGTCCTGATAATTTTAAATTTCTTGACCCTGAAAACCATATAAAAGAGTTAAAAGATAAAATGCAGATTCCTGAGAATATAGCAGATTATGCTCTTTTAATACTTGATGTCAATGAATTAAATAATATTGGAAATGTTAATGATTTAATAATTCCAAATGTAGATGAATATTTTATTATAGATCATCATAATTATGATATAGATTTAGCCGGTAAAAATTTTATTCAAAAAAATGCATCATCTACAGCAGAAATTATTTTTCAGTTATTAAAAAAAATGGATGTTGAAATTGAAATCGACATTGCTAATGCAATATATACAGGAATTGTATATGACACTGGTTCTTTTATTTATCCAAAAACAAGCGCATTAACATTTCAGATTGCAAAAGAACTTGTTTCTATTGGCGTACAACCAAATTTTATTTACAGAAAGGTATTTGAATGTAAATCTGTTTCATATTTAAAGCTCCAGGCAAAGGTTTTGTCCACTCTGGAATTTCATTGTAATAACCAGGTGGCAGTTTTAACTATGTTAAAAAACGATCTGGAAATATCCGGTGCGTCTTTTGATGAAGGACGAGCCCTTATAAACGTTCCTTTAGAAGCAGAAAATGTGAAAGTATCTATTTTCTTTAAGGAAAATATCGAAGGTATTTTAAGATGCTCTATGCGTTCTAAAGAAAATATTGATGTTGCAAAAATAGCCTATTCTTATGACGGAGGCGGTCATAAGACAGCTGCAGGATTTAAATGCAGTGAAACACTTGAAACACATAAGGAAAATATATTAAATATACTAAACTCTACATATTTTACAAAAAAACAGATTGGATAATTATGAAAACAATTAAAGCACTCAGAATATTTTTAATTTTAATTACTATTATTTTTTTTAATTGCAACGCAGAAAATGAGGATACATCAGATTCTACAATAAAAATTAATGAGAATATTACTGATAGTTCTGATATTTATCTGGACACAGACACTTTATCAAATTCGATATCAAACTTCATCGAACAGATTCCGGAAATACCTCTTGATGATAAGGATTATTTAATTTTCTTAATAGATGAAAATCTAGATCTTGATATTAGATCTGAACAGATAATTGCTGTTAAGAATAAAAATGAACCTGAAGGTTTTGTAAGAATAATTATTGTAGATTTTGATGAAATCAGGAACCTGTATTTAAATGTAGGCGAATTTACAACCCAGACAATAATTGATACAAGCTTTGAAATAGAAATTGAAGATTTAACAGGCGATTACAATTTAGAAATAATATGTAAGGGCATTAATCTTGATGGTGAGATAACCATAGATATTTTAAGGAAGACAACCCATCCTTCGGGGCTTGGACTATATTATGAGCCTGTTTTTCAGATATTAGCGGACTTAAATATTCAGATAATAAAACATAAAAGATCACAAAGCTATGATTCAAAGCATACTATCGGAAACAGCTTTCCAATAGAAGTTCAAAGACAGGATCTTGAAAATTCAATAGATATAATAATAGACACTTATTACTGGAAATATGAAGAAAATACTTATATAAAATCAAATACAAAAACAATTTCCGGAAATGAAATACTTCAGAAACAATTAAAAGAACTGCTGTCTTCATCTTCTACTATCGAGGACTATCGGGAATATTTGTATGGGCCGTGGTATATGGCCAGTGATCCTGCTATTATACTGGACTTTAATCTGGACCAGGATATTTTAAATTTCTACAACAATGATATTATTGAGAGTTACGTTATTGATGATATATACAGATACGGATATACTATAACAATTGTTTCAAACAATATTGTTTTAAATCAAATAGTTGCTAGAATTAAACTGGGGATTAACAGTATGGATTCATTCCAGGTAGAAATGCAGATGGATAATGCTGTTATTAAGGATAATATTAAATGGGATGGCATTTATATGCGGCTTACAAAAGATTTACAGAACTCATTTTTAGATAACAACGAAGCTGGTATTAATCTTTCTACTATAGAATTAACAGGTAAATATTCAAGCCATGAAGATCTGGAAATATGGTTTCATGAGCCTCCATTATTTACATGGATTGAAGAACAGGAAAGCTTAAAGTCTAATAGCAAAGGCGGATACTCAATTCTTACTAATGTTCCATTATTAAATGGTTTCTTTTTGCAGAGGACCATGCCTGAGACGATTGATGTAATTACTTTCAGGTTTATAGACTCAAGCGGTTTGATATTATTGAATGAAACATATATTTTAGAATATAATGAAAAACTGGATGATAATTCTATTACAAAAACTATATTACTTACAAAATCAAATCTAACTGTTAATGGTGTAGAAGTAGTATCTAACAAATCTTTATCCTTATTCCACACGGAAATTATTGATACTGATACTTTAGAAAGCAATACAACAGTTAATGAAAATACAACTAGTGTATCGGAGGACAATTAAATAATATGACAGTGATTTTAAATGCTGCAATACTTTCTTTGCTGCCTATTTCTGAGTTAAGAGGCGGTTTAATATATGCATATTCAAATGATATGCCACTCATACTTTCTTTTTTACTTTGTGTGGGCCTAAATGCATTAGTAGGGCCTATAGTGTATATTTTTCTTACCACTTTTCATAAATTATTAATTAAGTGGAAATTTTACGAAACAATTTTTAATAAATTCGTAGCCCGAACACAAAAAAAAGTAGAATTAAAAGTAAAGAAATACGGCTATTTAGGACTTACTCTTTTTGTTGCAATACCATTACCTGTAACAGGTGCATATACAGGCGCACTTGGAGCATGGATTCTGGGCATGGAAACTAAAAAAGTATTTATTTCTATATTTTTAGGTGTAATTATCTCAGGAATTATTGTAACTTTAGGATATTATGCAGGGAAAGCAATTATCAATTATTAACTAAATGCATGCTACTTAAAAGAATCAATCAGAGAACTAAGGTAGAGTCAAAAGTTTGATAAGAAATTATAAAAACCGCAGAGAAGCGTAAAAATATTGATATAAGATTAAATGATATAGCTGAAAAATAATTAATGTGCAATAAAAGTTTATAAAGAATTGTTAATGATTCATTAAATAATACACCTCAGCGATCTCTGCGTTCTCTGCGGTTAAATTTTTTATAAACCGCAGAGAACGCAGAGGGCCGCAGAGGAAAAGAAGGAGGATTTTAAAAGAATTGTTAATAATTATAAAGATTAATACTAACGATCTGCGGTTAATAAATTTATAAATAAAGTTTAAATATTTTTGATATTGCTATAAATAATTAAAAGAGAACTAAAATAAAACTATGATAAAGCTTAATGACGAACAGCTTAAGGCTGTAAATAATATTAATGGCCCAATGCTTGTTTTAGCAGGTGCGGGTTCGGGAAAAACAAGAGTAATAATCTCCAGAATTATAAATATGCTAAAAAAAGGTATTTCACAATCTTCTATTCTCGCTCTTACTTTTACAAATAAAGCTGCTAATGAAATGTCTACGAGAATAAAACAAATATATAAGAAAAAGCTGCCTAAACTCACGATCTGCACTTTTCATTCTTTTGGTGTAAAAATATTAAAAAACGAGATTGACAAACTTGGATATAAAAAGAATTTCTGCATTTACGATACAACTGATAAACAGTCTTTAATAAAAGAAACAGCAAAAGAACTTGAATATAAATTAGAAGAGATGAATTATTATAATATGTCATATCTATTTTCGCAAATTAAAACAAATAGAGTAGAATGGGACCCTTTTACAGAACAGTATAAAAAACTATTTGTTGAATATCAACACAACCTTAAAGTATACAATTCTGTAGATTTTGATGATCTAATTTTACTGCCAATTAAAATATTCACAGAACACCCGGATGTTTTAAAAAAATATAAAGATAGATATAAATACTTTTTAGTTGATGAATTTCAGGATACATCAGAAATTCAATACCATTTAATAAAATCATTAGCAGAAGACTGCAGAAATATATGTGCCGTAGGAGATGATGATCAATCAATTTATTCCTGGAGAGGTGCGTGTTTTGATAATATTATTAACTTCGAAATTGATTTTAATGAATTTAAAGAAGTACGGCTAGAACAGAATTATAGATCTACTGATAAAATACTACTTGCTGCAAATGAGCTTATTTCAAAAAACCAGAATAGAAAACCTAAGAAATTATGGACAAACAAAAATAAAGGCGAACTATTAAAGATAATTTTACCGGAAAATGAGAAACACGAAGGCCAGATTATTGCGGAAAGAGTAAAAAGCATACTAATGAAAAATAAAATACTATATAAAGACTTTGGAATACTGGTTAGAGCAAACAGTTTAACCAGATCAATAGAAGAAGCGTTACTTACAGAAAATCTTCCGTATAAAGTATCAGGCGGTATGAGTTTCTTTCAGAGGAAAGAAGTTAAAGACATTGTAGCATATTTGCGTGTAATTGCTAATCCGGATGATGATGTTAATCTGCTGCGTATAATCAACCTTCCTCACAGAGGCCTTGGTAAAAAAACAATTGAACAACTTACAATTATCGCACGAAAAAAATCATGTTCTCTATTTTCCTCAGCAACTGCTGCGGTATTAGCTTCAGATTCACCTTTATCAAATAAAATTACACAAGCTTTAGATGAATTTGTATCTTTAATTAACTATTACAGAACAAAAATGCTTTCAGGCAAGGGCATGGGAAAATCTCTACTATCTTTGATAGAGCATATTGATTACTGGGCATATCTTTTATCAGAATATAAAAAAGCAAATGTAGCTAAATGGAAGTATATGAATACAGAAAACCTTGTTAATTCTTTGGCTGAATACGAAAAAGATCCGGATAATCTTAATCCTAATCTTTTTGAATATCTGAACAGGATTTCTCTTTTTTCCAGAGAAGAAAATGATGAAAATAAAAATAATGATAGAATCAACCTTATGACTATTCATTCTGCAAAAGGGCTGGAATTTAATACTGTTTTCATTGCAGGTGTTGAAAAAGATATTATTCCTCATGCAAGAAGCTTAGAGGAAAATGAAAATAATATAGAAGAGGAAAGAAGGCTTTTTTATGTAGCAATTACCAGGGCTAAAAAAAGGTTATATATACTTTCATGTAAATCAAGGAATAAACGAGGAAAAGTGGAGGAAACATTACCTTCACAGTTTTTAGAAGATATTCCTGATAATCTTTTCGAATTTATAGATACAGATGATGTAATGACATCGGAAGATGCCGTTTCGAGTTTTGGCCAATTAAAAGACATGTTTAAAAAATAATAGTTGTACTTAATTGTACATGGATTTCAATTGAGATTCCTATAAAATAGTGGAGCACAGGAAGTGCGACCGCTTATAAACAAATGATCGTACATGGATGTACTATCATATTATTCTATAGATTAAATATTACACGGTCGATTATAGAATTAGAAAATTATAACTTTATATATATGAGCTTATATATTATAATAATATTAGAATTTTAGCTTACAGGAATATAATTAGTGATAGGTTTATATCAAAGAGCAATTGAACTTTTAACAAAAGAAATAGAAAGCAGAGCAGACAATTTTTATTTTGATGAATCTTCCGGCATTTCAAAAGAAGATCAAAAAGATATTTTAGCTCAGATAGATAAAATTACATCAGAAAGTAAAATATCTGTTACACCGGAGGTCTTTGTTATAAAGCCTCAGAAAAAAGGTGTATTACTTCCTGTTTTAATTAATTTACTTGCGGCTTTAACACTTGGTTCTTTTATTCTTTTTCAATATATAAGTTTTCAGGTTAAAAAACAGGAGCTCTCTACCGAACAGGATACATCCGTTATAGACCAGGGTAGATTGCTAGAGCAAGTCCAGAGAGAACAGGAAGAAGAACTCGCAAGAAAACAACTAGAAATATCCGGAATTCAGAATGAATTACTGGGTATTAATGCAGAACGTGAGGACTTAATAGCAAATATGGACTTAAGGGTCCAGGAAAAAGAAGAAGAACTTAGAAGACAATTGGAACAGGAACTTGAAGATGAACGTAACAAATTATTAAGTCAAGGCATTTCTGAAGATGAAATCCAGAGAAGGCTTTCTGATTTAGAACAGCAAAAAGAAAATGAATCGAATGCGGAAGTTGCTTCATTTATTGATGAAATGGAAAAACAGAGAACTGTTTTTGAGAATTTAGAAATTGAATTACAGCAGCAGCTATCGAATGCAAATACTGATAAACTTGAATTAGAAGAGGAATACAAAAGACGTGCACAGGAATTAGAAGAAGCGAAAACAGAGGCAGAACAAGAACTTCTATTACTTTCCGAACAGAATGAACAGGAAGAAATAGTTTCTGCACAGCTTATTGGTTTTTATAATAATTTAAAAGAAGATATGAATGCAAACAGGCTGGAAGCAGGTTTAGCTGATCTCGATACTATAAGAAATTTTATGAATGAAAGAGCTGTGTTGGCACTTCCTGAAATATCAAAAAGAAGGGATATAGAGTTCTTTATTATTAACAACCTGGAAACATTAATAGAAAATGAAATACAGAAAGCATCTACAGATACAACTTCACTTATAGCAGCTGCAAATTTAATTACCAGTATCCGTGAAAAAGTTATTAGTGCAGATCAGGAATATAATTCCGGGAACCTGAATGAAGCTTCTGTTCTCTACAAGGAAGCTTTAACCATTCTTCCGGAAATTGACAGAAGCCATAATTATATTATTACAAGAATGTCTGATGTAAATCAGGACAAAATAAATATGCTTGAAGGGTATTTAAATAATGCTCAA
>SDBV01002739.1_pt1 | contig 26316 bp, 26 predicted proteins | sample 2277081 | NCBI WGS metagenome assembly SDBV01 (sample SAMN10402039, study PRJNA504765) | marine sediment metagenome | isolation source: marine sediment core GS10_PC15, 223 cmbsf | place: Arctic Ocean: Southern Knipovich Ridge | collected 2010 | reverse complement strand
CCACAAGGGATACAATCCTATGCGGTAATCCGATCCATCTTTGACACCTGTAATAAAAACGGCTTTACTTTTTTTGAATCTCATAAACTAAAACTCAGCCTTTGAGACCTGAGTAGTTACATATAATTGAATCTAAAGTTAAAGTTTGCATACTTGACACTGGAGTAAATAATGGACACCAACTTTTGCGACCAATTTTAGATGATGATAATACTTTAACTGTAGATAATTCTTGGGGAACAAATGACCATTATCCAGTAAAAGCAGGTCATGGCACATTAATGGCAGGAGTTATAGGATATGGTAATTTTGAAAAAGTACTTACTACGACCGATAAAATTACATTAAGTCACAAACTATGTTCTATAAAGATTTTACCGTTACCAACGCAAGAAGCTACACCTAAAGAACTTTGGGGTGATATCACAGCACAAGGAATTGCAATAGCAGAGATTCAAAATCCAGAGATGAATTTACTTTATTGTATGGCTGTGACTTCAAAAGATGATGCTGGAAAAGGCAGACCTTCTTCTTGGTCAGGTGCATTGGATAATTTAGCCTTTGGAGACGGAGTAAATCAAAAACTAATTATAGTTTCAGCAGGAAATATTTATGAAGAAGAAGCATGGAAAAATTATCCTAATTCTAATTTTGTTACTACAATTGAAAACCCCGCCCAGTCATGGAATGCATTAACGATTGGTGCATACACAGAAAAGATAAACGTAACCGAGGTAATTTATAAGGATTATTCACCGATTGCTAAACAGGGAGAATTATCTCCGTATAGTTCAACTTCCCTGAATTGGGAAAAGAAATGGCCCATAAAACCTGAAGTAGTTTTTGAAGGAGGGAACCTGTTGAAAGCACCTGATGGCAGGGTGACAGGACATGAAGATTTGGACTTGTTATCCACATCCAAATCATTTAATATAAAACCTTTTGATACAATTAATGCTACAAGTGCCGCAACAGCTCAGGCAGCTTGGTTTGCAGCAAAAATTGCTTTTGAATATCCTGATGCATGGCCTGAAACTATTAGAGGATTAATGGTTCATTCTGCATTATGGGATTCTCATATGCTTCATCAAATGAAGGTAAGAGCTGGTAATAAGGGTGATTACAACAATTTATTGTGTGTCTTTGGTTTCGGAGTTCCTGACATTGATAAAGCATTATATAGTAAGGAAAGTGCACTTACATTAATTTCGCAAGAAACAATACAACCATTTGGGTATAATGCCGAGAATCTGCCTGAAACAAATGAAATTCAATTTTACAATTTTCCTTGGCCTAAGGATATACTATTATCACTTGGTGCAACTCCAGTAAGATTTGGAATTACACTCTCCTATTTTATTGAACCCGGTGCAGGCGAAATTGGATGGAAAGACAAGTATCGTTATCAGTCACATGGCTTAAGATTTGATATTAACAATATAGGCGAAACGGAAGACGAATTTAGAAAACGAATAAACATAGCAGCAAGGGTAGATGGGGATGAAATAAGTGGAAATTCAGGTAGCCATAGATGGACAATCGGTGCAAATAATCGAAGTAATGGCTCAGTACATTCCGACTTCTGGGAAGGAACAGCAGCAGATTTAGCAACCTGTAATCTAATTGCAGTATTTCCTGTGATTGGATGGTGGAGAGAAAGGAAACATCTTAATAAAGTTGAAACAAACGCAAGGTACTCCCTTATAGTTTCACTCGAAACACCTGCACAAGAAGTGGAACTTTATACAACTGTTAAAAATATGATAGAAATTCCTATTGAAGTAAAAACCTAAATTATTGCAGAAGAATTTAAATAACAGCACTTATCAAATAAAATACCATTAATTAAGAAAAAACGGTGTCCCAGCAATATTAACGGTCTTCCCAGCATCCGAATGCAGACCATAATCAAGAACCATCAAGACCATTTCATCCAGACGTTCACCTAACGCATCCTGATTGCCAGCCATAGCTATTACAAAGCCTGTATTGACCTCTATCCGAGCCCTGACTACTGGATGTCCACTTGAGTCATAACCTCTTGAAATCGTGCCGTAGAACCTCCTGTCTATAGAGGCTTGCGCCATAAAAAGTTCGGTGATTTCCAGACGGTCTTTTTTGTCAGCCATTATTCAATTGATTGAACACAAAGATACTGAAAGCCTACCATTTAAAAATTGAATTCCAGAAGGTCATGGAAACCGGGTTGGTTGTAATCACTATGTCTATCGGGTTTCATAGCATCTGTTTTTCTTTGGCATCGAGCATTGTTTCCACGCTATTGGTATCAACCAATTTCCATTTGCAAGTAGTCTGACCATTATCAAGGGTATGATTCTTAAGCATTACCTGACCACTAAACAGGTCTGCAACAAGAATGTATATCATATCATGATGATAAAAGCAATCAATTAATTTCACTGCCGTTCCCTTGGTTTTCTTGGATTCAATTCTTTCAAATAAGAAGTATGTCTGACCAGTAATGACGACATGGCCTTTGACCCAGATGCAATTTGAGTTTATAAGGAAACCGTCATCACCTAAAGGCTGGTATTTACCTTCCAGACTTAGGAGGCTGCCATCATATGGAAATATATCTTGTAGTTTCAAAGTTCTTATATTTCAATGCCAATTCATAATGTACTGATTACCAGTATCCTTCCGCTCTGGGAGGGAGAGGGTCCTTTTCTGAGGACAGGAGTGGTCCTACATGAGAGCGACCTCTGAGGGTACAACAAGCGTGTTTCTTATAAATACTTGGGTTTCGGTTTCCTGATACGTTTTTAAAGGCATTTGATACCCAGAATTGTATTTTTTTTTCAAAAATCCTGACACGATATAAAACGAAACCCGAATCCAGACCCTCATATATTTTTAATTAAAATTTTGGCTGCCCAAAATTTCAGGAAATCAAAATCGAATCCTCAGAATCCCTTATTGTATGGGCATATACAGGAGCATCTGTCTTGAGGGTCTTCGGTACAGGTATTGGAATTAATCATTGCATGGGGTTCGATATACGTCCAGTAAACGATTACTTATGGGTTGTTGATGTCTGATGTCATCCATTGCTTTAACGTCTTTAAATGACGTTGAAATCAGGATAGTTAGCACGTCATTTCTGAGGGTCTGCTGGGGAAAGGAATTGGGAATTATCAATCATGACAAGTATTGTTGTTAACCCCATATTTCTTGGAATTGACTGACAAAATGCCTAACAAATAATTTATACGAATTCTACATACCGCATCACGCCTTGCTTGTAGAGATAGGAAGGTAACCTCAGCTGAATCACTTAAACCCTTCACCGATTAATTTCAGTGGAGGTTTTTTTTTGCTGCCGCACCCTCAAGAAAGTCCCGCCACTCCTAAGACAGAGAAGACCCGCAACATCAAAGTGACCCTATGTAATTGGAGGGGGTTACTGGTAATTCTATTATTTCAATTTAGCACTATAGGACTGAATGCTTCTTAATCCTTTATCCAATTTATAATTTGGTGTCCACCTATGTAATAGCTTGTCGAGTATAAATGCATCGCCAGCACCAAGGAGTGTCCCAGCAATTGTACCTAAGCCACTTGGGAAGATTGCATCAGTAATAATACCAGCGCCTGAAAAAATAAGAAATCGAATCCCTTTGGTGGGTAACTTTTCTACCCACGTTGTTTCGGTTAGTTTCTGGTAATAATCGCTTAGTACATTTTTATCATCTTCAATCTCGGATAACCACTTTCTTATTGACCTACTTTTATCAAGAATTTTAATAAATGGCTCAAGATTGTTTATATCTGAATTTATTTTTTCCGAGATTTTATGAAAATTAGGAATGAATTCATCTTGAAATAGTTGTAAACCGCTTGTATCAGTTGCTTTCTGCACAATTGAGTTGGTTTTATAGGTCATTAATTCAGCAGTTAAGGGAAGTGTAGAGATATTGCATTGTTCTGAACTTGCCAATACAAGTTGTTCACGAGCATGTAAGAACGCTTCAAAGGGTTTACATATTTGAACTGCATGACCTGTGGAATCAAAGATTTGAAGATTTGAAGGGGATTTTAATTCCAATAGGCAGGAATTATCTGAATCCCTAAAGAAATGAAAACCTAATCGCTTTAAGTTTTCGTTATTGGAAGCTAACCGATTGAGTCCATAATTAATATATTCATGGTCTAACAAGTCATCGAGAACTTGTTGAGTGATATCTTCAGTATGATAAGTGTTTATTCTATCATTTACCCTGTTAATAATCTGCTTAAGTCCCTTTTTGTTAGGGTAGTAGTGGTCATATAGTGCTGCAACTTTGGTATGTACATCAATCGTATCATTCTGGAAGCCAACACCAAAATTGATATATTGTCCTTTTGCTTTCTGAGCTAATAAAAGGTGAGGATTGGTCCATAAAATAGACAAACCATAATCTTCAATTAGAGTTATTAGAATGTTAGGCGGGACACTTTTTATAAGAATTTCTAACTCGTTATCTTTTACATAGAATTTAACATCTTCATAGAAAAGCATTGATTCCACCACTTCTCCAAAATCTAAGTGAGTTACATTTGATAATTTGGAAATAATTACAGCTTTCTTAAATTTATTACTCATTATAGCTTTGGTATTGGGCAAGTTCCTGTTAAGAGTGAGTACACTTATATAAATCTAAGAATTTAGAAGCAAAAAATCAAAGTGCCGAATAAGAATTCATATGCATTTAATTCGGGGTTAATGGAAATTACTTGAAAAATGACAATTCTTTCAACTCAATCATTGCCTCCAGTTCCTGTAACCTCACATACCGTTCAAAACTGGACAACGACTTATGTCCAGTTACCTTCATCACCACATAGGGGGAGACACCTCTTAGAACGAGGTTCGTTGCGAGGCTTCGTCTTGCAGTATGGGTCGTCACCAACTCGAATTTCTCACTGGTCTTAATCTCTCTGATACCACCCTTGGTAATTCTGGTTTCCACCATTTCATTTATTTTGGCTCTCATAGCCACGACCTTGATATATTCATTCATTTTCTGGTTGGTGGGTTTGTGAGGCAATTGCCCTTCATACTTTTCCAGAATGGCATTAACAATTGGGTGGATAGGTATGGTACTAATCTCGCCTGTTTTACTGCTTTTGACGCTTATGATACCGTCTATAGCCAAGATGTCTTGGTGTTTATGAAGAAGCTATCATTGCCAATTGGCTGGTAAAACGCAGGAATAACGTTCTCTGATGGTCTGCGGCAGGGTGTATGGATTCGGGAGCCAGCAATATTTATATGAATGTCTCATATAATATTTTCAAAATTTTGAAAATTACTCTCCAAAAGAATGAATTTAATCCACCAATAATTCCACCACAAATAAAAACGCCACTGTAAACTGTTGATTTACAATGGCGTTTCGTTCTTATCAGTCGGGGTGAGAAGATTCGAACTTCCGACCCCTCGCCCCCCAGAAGTAAGTGTCTATTCAGTATGTCTACTATTAACATCTTTGCCCTCTCTGGAATTCCAAAGTTCCAGCATTTTCTCTGCTGCAACTTGTTCATCAACTTTAATATATTTAAGGAGATTTCTTTCGGTTCGGTGGCCACTGATTTTCATGATGAATATTGTTGGTGTTCCTTTCAGGTATTCATTTGTGCAGAAAGATCTTCGACAAGTATGGGAGGCAATCAATTCATATTTCTTAAAGGTTTTATCAAACCTTTCGCCACCTTTTTTTTGCGCTAATATAATCTCATCGTCAATACCGGCTTTCACAGCAATATCTTTAATCAATTTATTGAAGCTGTTCATGTGAATGCCTTCGGGAATACCTCCATTATACTTTTTGATGATCTGTTTGGCTGTCTGATTTAGAGGAATAATAACATTAGTCATGGTCTTTCCCTGTGTGATGTGTATAAAATCACCTTTGATATTGGCGGGATTAATGTTGGTCAGATCTGAGTACCGCAGACCGGTAAAACATCCAAGTACAAACAGGTCTCGTACTTCATCAAGTTTCTGTTCACCAGAAAGGTCAAGTTTATATATTGAATAAATTTCCTGTTCTGTCAGGTAAATATTTGCTACCTCTTCCTGGTATACTTTGAAATCACTTATATCTAACGGTTCAGTTATTTTCTTCCTGCCACAATCCCGCAGAAAGATCTTCAAATTCTTTATTGTCTTACCAACTGTATTCGTAGCAAGTCCTTTTTCTCCATCAGGTTTAACTGAATCATGGGTGAGATATTTCACGAACTTCTGATAAAAGGAATAGTTAATACTATCGAAATTGATCTTGGCTCTTGTATATTGCTGAAAACCTTTCAGATGCTTTTTAAGAGCATGGTAATCATTCATTGAATGCTTTCCTACCCTTGGTCTCACCGCTTCAATGAACTCATCAAAATAATCAAAGAATTCTTTCTTGTCTGGTTCAGATCTATCTCTGCCATGGCCGTAGAATTCAGCTAATATGTATTCAGGGGAAGGATCTATGCCTTCATCCCTAGCATCATCAACTATTGCTTCAATCTCTCTCTTGATTTTCTTTATATGGGTACTAATTGAATCATATTTCGGATGGCTTCTTCTCAGTTTATCATTGCTGGAATCCCAATATTTCAGTTCGATCCGCCTGTCAGTATTGATCAGTATCCTTTTATCCCGGCTATAATTATACTGGACATAAATGGGTGTCTTGTTATCCCTTTTAGACAAATTGTTTTTCTTTATTAATAGTTTTACTGAAGACATTTTCAGAAGTTTATTTACACTAACTTGTTTCGAATAATAAAAAATTTGTCTCGCAATATGTCTCGCAAAGTAGGGTAATGTTTGTATTCTCCAAATTTACAATAAATTCTTATAACATCAAAAAAACCAGCATATTATAGCTTTTGGGTATAGTGGGGTAAAGATGGGTAAACCATGATTGCGGTCCCGGATAGACCGTAAATAATGCTCATGCCAAAAAACAGGTATCCCAGCTCCCGGTGCAGCCACCGGTTCCACTTCCTCCAATTCATTTCGAAACTATTGGGTAACCTCCTTGTAATCTACTGCCACAATGAAGTATTCGGCCTTCTCTGCTTCGGTATGGGCCATTTCTGTGCTGTGATGTTCTTTGGTGTCATGCTCTTGAATATGTTCTTCAACTTCCATTGGATTCAAAACCTTGAACACTCCCTTAAATGCCACATTGGATCCTTCCAGGGAAGAATTAAACTCATCTATCTCACCCCCAGTAACGATCCTCATCTGTGTTTCCCCATCGGAAGCGAGTACAAAACATTTCTGTCCACCGTGCTTACACACATGGGTAACCATGCCTGAGATTGCTACTTTTTTACCATCATAATCAGCTGGTTGTGCCAGTAGTTCCTCGATGGTTGCAGAAACAACCTGCTCTATTTCAGTAACCTGGCTTTCCTTACTCTCTTTCTGGTTAGTCTGGTTGCATGAACCCATAAAGATGGCCACAACAACCAATAAAAACATTCGTTGCATATCAAATGGAATTTAATTTGGGGAACAAAATTAAGAAATATTATTGATTGAAGCTCTCAATGCAGGAGTCTAACTCATCATAAATTTCAAAGACATGATGCAACTGCAATAGTTTGAATAACTCCATCACATCTCCATTTACATTGCAGATTTTGAACTGCCCGTAATTGTTGCCGGCAGCTTTCAATGCAGAAAGAAATACTCCGAATCCCGAACTATCAATGAACGAAAGGCCCTTCAGGTCAAATGCCAGGTTCACATTGGGTTTATTGAAGAATTCCAGTAAACTCTCTTTTACAGGTTCCGTAATCAGTGCATTCAATCGGTTGGTGTCCTTAAGATTTACCACGATCACGTTGTTGATATTTCTGATTTCAAGCATAGCAATGATCTTCCGGTTATTTTATATTTTCAAGTTCTATCAATGCAAGCTGACTCTGTTCAAGAAAAACAGAGATCATTGATTCATAATGTTCCACCTCTTTCTCATCATGGGCCAGGATCTCCAGATCTTTCAGCAGATCAGCCACATCTTTCATACCCATCACTGCCACCGATGATTTGGCTTTATGTGCCATCTTGGAAAGGTTGTCATAGTCCTTATTTCGCAGCAATTCAGGCATAAGTTCCTTATACTCGTCAATTTGCTCACGAAACAGGTCAATCATCTCCCGGATGAATTTGGTGTCCCCACCTGACATGGTCTTTAAGTAATTCAGGTCTGAAATCATGTTGGCATAATATAGGTTGAAAACTTCTTTGAGCCACTAAATTTATTTAATTTATTTTTAGAAATAAAACCCTTTCATAGTTTTGTTGTGAATAAGGGCCAAGATCAGGAACATGAAAAAGATTTTAGTTATCATTCTGATGGGGATCATTGCATCGCAGGTTGTCATCGGGCAGCTATCATTCACTGAAAAAAGACAGCGCGACAAAGCTCTGAATGAAGGCATTACCTATATTCTTCAGGAAGAGTATGAGATGGCAGGTGTTAAACTGACCGAGTGCCTGACGCTGGACAGCACTTTTTCTCCTGCCTACCTTCAACGGGGGCGAATCCTGATTGAATGGGGAGCCCTTGATGATGCAATGGACGATCTTGATCTGGCCATTCTGTTTGATCCCTCCCTGGGAGAGGCCTATTTTTATAAAGGGTATATTCTGTACGGTTCGGATACCACCGGTGCCGATGCAAGGTTGTTTGACAGTGCCATCACCAATGGCTTTCTGGATCCTTACGCCTTTTATTTCAGGGGATTGACAATGACCCGGGATGGACTGGATGGGATGGCCATGAATGATTTCAATGAGGCCATTGAACGGAAAGTGGACTTTGCGCTGGCTTATCATGAACGGGCAGGGATCAAGAGAACGTTCGGCGATCTTCAGGGAGCACATTTTGACTATCAGACAGCCATTGATTATCAGCCGCAATTTCCGCTGGCCTATAACAACATGGGTTCTGTAAAGATCCTTCTGGGTGATTATGAAGGGGCTATTCATGATTATACGATTGCACTGGATCAGGATCCTGACATGATTATTGCCTTGAACAACAGGGGATATGCCAGGTATTACCTGGGGAGGACTGATGAAGCCCTGCAGGATTTTGATGCCGTCATTGCCATGAATAGTCAATTTCCTCTTGCAAGCCTTAATAAGGCCTCCCTGCTGGCCAAGCAGGATCAGGTGCTTCTGGCCCTGAAGCTGCTGGATGGTGCTCTTGAAGAGTATCCGGATGAGGCGTTGCTCTATGTGAACAGGGGGTTGATTCGGGAGTTGACAGGCGATTTGAATGGTGCGTGTGAGGATTGGAACATGGCCAGGGAGTTGGGTACCGATGAAGCTGATAAGTATATCAAAGAATGCAACAATCAATAATGGCTCTATGGTATTAAGATGGATTAGTACGGGTATTTTGCTGCTCTTCATTGAGTGTTCCCTCTGGTCACAGGAAGATGTGAAAATTATCAAAAAGCATTTTCAGACCGGGATCGATATTGGATTCAAGGAGGCATGGGAAAGTGTAAAGGCAGGTGACAGTTACTACGAACAAGGGATTGGTACTTTTGACCTGTCCAGGGATTTTTACCTTTTTGCACATCAGTACAATCCTGAAAATGCTGCTCTTAACTATAAACTGGGAGCCTGTTACCTGTTCACCGACAACAAGTACGAGGCCCTTAATTACCTTCATAAAGCCTACCTGTTTGATCCTGAAGTGAGCAAGGATATTCACCTGCTGCTGGGTCAGGCTTACCATCTTGTGCTGGAGTTTGATAAAGCCATTGAGCACTACAACGCCCACAGGGAAACCCTCGATCCTGATGAACAGGTCACTTATGCCTTTGAGCTGACGAAACGATTGGCCGAATGTGAGTATGGCAAGATGCTTTCCCAGGATCCCGTGAGGGTAATTATCCAGAATCTGGGAGAGGGTGTGAATTCCAAATACGATGACTACAATCCCATTTTTACACCGGGCGACACGGCGTTATATTTCACTTCACGCAGACCGGTAGAGAAATCAAAAAGGAATCCCATTGATAACAAATACAATGAAGACATCTACAGGGTCCTGGCAAATGACGGGGAATTTACCGGTGCCGTCAGACTGGGAAAGCCTTTCAACTCATCCCACAACGATGCACTTGTTGGTATTTCACCGGAAGGTGACCGGATGTTTATATACAGGGGACATGTGGGCGGTGGTGACATCCGCATTTCCAGTTTCAATTCCGGTAAGCAAAAGTGGACATCGCCTAAAAGTCTGCCCGGTAAGCTGAAAAGCAAAGATGGTGAGACTTCTGCCTGCCTGTCGCCGGATGGCCAGGAACTCTTTTTTGTATCCAGGAATAAGAAACTTACAAAAGGCGGGAAGGATATCCTGATCTCGCGGCTTAACGGAAAGGGAAAGTGGACTGAACCCCATAATCTTAGCAGTACAATCAATACAGAATACGATGAGGAGGGTGTGTTTATTACAGCGGATGGAAAATACCTCTATTTTTCCTCAAAGGGCCATAACAGCATGGGTGGATATGACATTTTTCGATCGGAAAGGCTGGAAAATGGAGCGTGGTCAAATCCCGAGAACCTTGGTTACCCTATCAACACACCGGATGATGAGGTTTTTTTTGTTACGGATAAGTCCGGCATCTTTGGCTACTATTCTGCCATACGTGAGGGCGGTTTGGGGGCCAAAGATATTTATAAGATCATATTCCTTGGCTCTGAGAAAGAGTTGATCACCCGGACAATGGATCAACTGGTTGCAGGTCCTGGTCCTGAAAAAACAGGATTCATAACAATACCTGTTCTCACAGAACTTGATACCACATTCATAATGACCGGACAGGTGCTGGATACCATTGGTGGGGTGACCCCTGTTGTGGCCAAGCTGGTCTTTATTGATCCAAATACCGGAAACCGCGATGCCTTTGTTATCTCCGATACCAGTGGCACTTATACTGCCAGGTTACCCCAGCCTAAGATCTATGGAGTGGAGATACTTGCTTCCGGTTATCTGTACTTCCTGGATATCCTGGACCTGACCAGTGAAACCAATGATAAAAAGCTGTTAAGAAACTTTTATCTCAAGAAAGTTGAGGTGGGAACGAAAGTGGTGCTTAATGAAATCTACTTTGAAACAGGCAAGGCGGTCCTGAGGCCAGAATCATATGATGCGCTGGACAAAGTACACAGGTTCCTGGAAAACAATCCAACCATGAAAGTTGAGATCTCCGGTCATACCGATAATACCGGTTCCCTGCGTGTTAATCAGAGGCTTTCCAGGGAGCGGGCAAAGGCGGTGGTGGATTACCTCGTTGGCAAGGGATTATCAGTGGAAATGCTGGTATATAAAGGTTATGCCGATACCCAGCCTGTAGCACCCAATAATACACCCGAAGGCAGGAAGCAAAACCGGCGCGTGGAGTTTAAAGTACTCTCCAAATAAAACCCTGTTATTTAACAATTTCTTTCCTGCTGGAAAGCATTACTTTTGTCGGAAACAACCGAAAAACCAGCTTTGAAAAAAACAATCTTTAACAGCTACCACCAGCAACTGGGTGCGAAAATGGTTCCGTTTGCCGGTTATGAAATGCCGGTGGAATACGCAGGAGTGCGACAGGAACACAAAAATGTAAGGGAAAATGTGGGTGTGTTTGATGTTTCCCATATGGGTGAGATCTGGATCAAGGGCCCAGCAGCATTTGATCTTGTCCAGAAGCTCACTTCAAATGATCTCAGCAAACTGACTCCGGGAGGAATTCAGTATACCTGTTTTCCCAACGAGAGCGGAGGCATTGTGGATGATTTGCTGGTCTATTGTTATGAGGATGAAAAGTACCTGCTTGTGGTCAATGCATCCAATGTGGAAAAGGATCACCATTGGATCGTGGATCACAACAGTGAAGGTGCCACAGTTGAGAATTCTTCCGATCAAATATCACAGCTGGCAGTCCAGGGACCAAATGCACAGGGTCTGCTCCAGAAACTAACATCCACTGATCTTTCAGAAATTCCATACTATTATTTTGTGACAGGTGAACTGGCTGGCGTGAAGGAAGTGATCATCAGTCATTCAGGATATACGGGTGCAGGAGGATTTGAGCTTTATATGTACAATGAGTATGGCAGGCAAATATGGGAAAGACTTTTTGACACCGGAAGAGAAATGGGACTCCAGGCCACAGGGCTGGCTGCCAGGGATACCCTGAGGCTGGAAATGGGCTTTTGTCTGTATGGGAACGACATCAATGACAACACCTCTCCCGTTGAGGCAGGACTGGGATGGATCACCAAATTCGTGGATGGCAATCCATTCATCAACCGGTATGACCTTGAGATGCAAAAGTCCAGTGGCTTAGCCCGGCGCCTGGTGGGCTTTGAATTGTTGGAACGGGGCATACCAAGACAGCACTATCCCATTCTTGATGACAAGGGAGAAATCATCGGAGAGGTTACCTCCGGAACCATGTCTCCCATGCTGAACAAAGGTATTGGATTGGGGTATGTGGATGTGCAACATGCCAAAAAGGATAACCGTATACTGATCGGAATCAGGAATAAGCAGATTCCTGCAGTGGTTGTCAGACCGCCATTTTATAAATCACCGGCTTAAGTGCAAAGAGATGGATAAGTGTAAAATCGAGGTGTGCTATTCACCGGCTCTTTTTCCTTACTATGAGAATCCGGATGCCATTGTGGTGGTGACAGATATCCTGAGGGCCAGTTCTGCCATTGTTACGGCTTTTATGAACGGAGTGGAACGGATCATTCCTGTGGGTACGCTTGAACAGGCTAAAGCCTATAAGGAGAGGGGGTATATGGTGGCAGCAGAGCGGGACGGGATTGTCAGGGATTTTGCCGATTTTGGAAATTCACCCTACAATTTTACTCCGGAACGGGTTGGAGGAAAACAGATTGTCTACAGCACCACCAATGGCACCAATGCCATTCAGCTTGCATCCAGTGGCAGCCAGGTTCTGATAGGTGCCTACCTGAATGTATCAGCACTTGCCGGTCATATCAGGAAACAGGGCAAAGACCTTCTTGTACTTTGTGCCGGGTGGAAGAATAAATTCAACCTGGAAGACACCCTTTTTGCCGGAGCACTGGTGGAGATGGTGCTTGAAGACGAACATTTTCATACCATTTGTGATGCCACTTTCGGAGCCATGGATCTTTATGATGCTGCACGGGAGGATATGATGGGCTATATAGAAAAAGTGGCCCAACGGCACCGGTTGAAACAAAATAACCTGGATGATGTGATAGGGTACTGCCACCAGCTTGATCTGACGGAGATGGTCCCCGTACTGGAAGAGAATTACCTGGTTCCACTTCGAGATGTTAAGTAAATTTGTTAAAAAACTATTAATTTCCCGGGTTTGCGGGCTCAACAAAGTTAAACTTATTCACAATCCTTGGTTAGCATTTGTATTAACTGTAATTTTATCTGTTATTTAAATAACAATACCTAAATTTTACGTTTATCATGAAGAAGCATAATTTTTCCGCAGGTCCATCTATCCTTTCTCAGTATACCATCAAGCACACGGCCGATGGGATTATGGATCTGGATTCCTCGGGACTTTCCATCATGGAGATCTCCCACCGCAGCAAAGATTTCATAGCCATCATGGATGAAACCCGCCAACTGTTTGTTGAGTTGCTGGATATACCCTCCGGCTACAGTGTGCTGCTCCTCCAGGGAGGTGCCAGCATGCAGTTTTGCATGGTTCCTTATAACCTTCTCCGGAACAAAGCTGCATACCTGGATACCGGGTCCTGGGCCAGCAAGGCTGTCAAGGAAGCGAAATTTTTTGGTGAAGTGGATGTTGTGGCCTCTTCCAAAGAGACAACTTATTCTTACATCCCCAGGGATTATACCGTGCCTGCTGATGCTGATTATTTCCATATCACAACCAACAACACCATTTTTGGTACGGAGATCAAAGAGGATATGGATGTACCTGTAAATCTTGTGGCCGATATGTCGTCCGATATCTTCAGCCGGCCCATGGATGTGTCAAAATATGCCATCATATACGGTGGAGCCCAGAAGAACCTGGCTCCCGCAGGTGTAACGTTTGTTATCATAAAGGATGATATTCTTGGAAAGGTTGACAGGCCTATCCCTACAATGCTTGATTACCGGACCCACATCGACAAGGAGTCCATGTTCAATACACCGCCGGTGGTACCCATTTATGCTGCATTACACACCCTTCGCTGGTATAAGGAGCAGGGAGGTGTGGCAGCCATGCATAAAATGAATGTTGAAAAAGCAGGTATCCTTTATGATGAAATCGAGAGAAATACACTGTTCACATCCAACATCGAAAATGTGGACGACCGTTCCATCATGAATGTTACATTTGTCATGAAGGAGGCCTATAAGGATAAAGAGGCAGACTTCCTGGTTTTTGCCACCGGTCGGGGAATGTCCGGGATCAAGGGACACAGGTCGGTAGGTGGTTTCAGAGCCTCTATCTACAATGCCATGCCCATCTCTTCGGTGGAGGCATTGATTGAAACCATGAGAGATTTCGAAAAGAGTTTGTAACCCATTTAAATCGGAAAAAAATGGCAAAAGTATTAATAGCAACTGTGAAACCCTTTTCCGCTGAAGCAGTGACCGCAGTGAAGGATGTATTACAGGAAAAAGGTTATGAGGTTGAAGTGCTGGCGAAATATCCCGATCAGTCGGACCTGGTAGGTGCGGTGGCAGATGTGGATGCAATGATCATACGCAGCGACAAAGTGGACCGTGAAGTGCTTGAAGCGGCCAAAAACCTGAAAATCGTTGTCAGGGCCGGTGCCGGCTATGACAATGTGGACCTGGAAGCAGCCACAGAAAAGGGTGTGGTGGTGATGAATACACCGGGACAGAACTCCAATGCTGTGGCTGAACTGGCATTGGGGATGATGGTGTTTATGAACAGGAACGGACTCACTCCGGCTGCAGGCAGGGAGTTGAGAGGTAAAAAGCTGGGAATTCATGCCTATGGGTATGTGGGCAGAATTGTGGGCATGATTGCCAAAGGATTCGGAATGAAGGTATTTGCTTACGATCCGTTTGTGAACAAGGTGATTATTGAAAACGACGGGGTAAAGTATGAACAGAGTGCAGAGGACCTTTACAGCAAGTGCGAATACATTTCCCTGCACATCCCTGCCAATGAAGAAACCAGGGGATTCATTAATTTTGACCTGATGAACCTGATGCCTGAAGGGGCCACCGTGGTCAATACAGCACGTAAAGAGGTCATTGATGAAGCCGGACTGGTGAAGATGTTCCAGCAGAGGGATGATTTCAGGTACCTTAGTGATATTGCTCCTGACTGCAAAGATGATCTGGAGGAGCAATACAAGGAGCGCTGTTTCTTCACCCCTAAAAAAATGGGTGCACAGACTGCCGAGGCCAATATGAATGCCGGAGTTGCGGCAGCCACGCAAATTGTTGGTTTCCTTGAGAAAGGAGACACCACCTTTAAAGTAAATTAATCAATGGCACAGTTACATGCATTCAGGGGATTCCGGCCCGGGAAAGATAAGGTGAATAAGGTGGCTTCAAGGCCCTATGATGTATTAAACTCGGAAGAAGCAAGGGAAGAAGTGAAGGGCAACCCCTGGTCGTTCCTTCATGTGGTGAAGCCGGAAGTAGACCTTCCCGGGAAGACAAACCTTCATTCAGAGGCTGTTTATAGCAAGGGCAGGGAAAATCTTGACCGGCTCATTGCAGAAGGATATTTCGTGCAGGATGAAACAGCATTGCTCTATGTATACGGACAAACCATGTTCGGGAAAACCCAGTACGGGATTGTGGGGTGTGCTGCAGTGGAGGACTACCTGAATAATGTGATCAAGAAGCATGAACTCACAAGGCCGGATAAGGAGGAGGACAGGATGAAACACATCCGCGTCACCAATTTCAATGCCGAGCCGGTTTTCTTTGCTTATCCGGATCATTCCGAACTGGATGGTATTGTTCAGCGGATTGTTTCCGGGGATCCTGAATATGATTTTATCACCGGTGATGGTGTGGGACACCATTTCTGGCTGATCAGCGACAGCCGTGATATCAACCGGATCATTGAGATATTCGATCGCGAGATAAAGTATACTTATGTAGCTGACGGTCATCACAGAACTGCAGCAGCTGCTCTTGTTGGACAGGAGAGAAGAAAGGCAAATCCAGGCCACAGGGGGGATGAAGAGTACAACTACTTTCTTGCAGTCCATTTTCCGGCTTCCCAGTTAACCATTATCGACTACAACAGGGTGGTCAGGGACCTGAATGGTCTGACCCCGGAAGAATTCCTGGAAGAGCTTGGTGACGGCTTCATCATAGAGGAGAAAGGAAGCGATATTTTTAAACCATGGGTGCTTCATAATTTCAGCATGTATTTGGAAGGTAAATGGTATTCACTCACCGCCAGACCTGGCACCTTCAACGATGACGATCCCATTGGATGTTTGGATGTTACTCTCCTTTCCGGGCAGGTGCTCGGTCCGCTGCTCAACATCACCGATCTCCGAAAGTCGAAGCGAATCGATTTCGTAGGGGGGATCCGCGGCCTTGAAGAGCTAACCAGAAGGGTGGATAGCGGAGAGATGGCTGTAGCCTTTGCCCTCTATCCGGTGACCATGAAGCAACTGATGGATATTGCCGATAATGGTATGATCATGCCACCCAAAACTACCTGGTTTGAGCCCAAACTCCGGAGCGGACTGGTTATACATTCTCTGAATTAACTTTGATCTTCAGGTATGGGAATTGTTGAGAATCTGAATGCAATTAAGAAGCAGCTGCCTGGCCAAGTGACCCTGGTGGCTGTCTCCAAAACAAAACCGGAGGAGATGATCCTGGAAGTCTACGGTGCCGGACATCGTGATTTTGGAGAGAATAAAGTACAGGACCTGGTGTCCAAGCAGGAAAACTTACCCGGTGATATCCGGTGGCATATGATCGGACACCTGCAATCCAACAAGGTGAAATACCTGGCCGGATTTGTTCATATGATCCATGGGGTGGACAGTCTGAAACTGCTGAATGTGATCAATAAAGAAGCCCTGAAGCACAACCGTGTCATTGATTGTCTTCTTCAGGTTCATATTGCAAATGAGGATACGAAATTTGGACTTTCCAGGGAAGAACTCCTGGACCTGGTGGAGTCCGATTCCTTTGTCCAGATGAAAAATATCAGGATCAGGGGTGTCATGGGTATGGCCACTTATACTGAAAATATAGATCAGATCAGGGAGGAGTTTCGCCTTCTAAAACGTATATTTGAAGAGTTGAAGGCTTCTGTTTTTTCTGGCAGGGAGTATTTCGATCAGCGCTCTTTCGGAATGTCGGGGGATTATAAGCTGGCCGTTGAGGAAGGAAGTACCCTGGTACGGATCGGAAGCCTGATTTTTGGACTCAGGAACTATTAAAATACTACCCATATGATTGATCTTTCAACAACTTACGCAGGCCTCAATCTGAAGAGCCCGTTGATTGTAAGCAGCAGCGGACTTACAAACTCCATCGAGCGAATTAAGAAGATGGCACTGGCTGGTGCTGGTGCAGTGGTACTGAAATCCCTCTTTGAGGAGCAGATCAATTATGAAGTCGGACAACTATCGTCAGGAAACGATTATCCCGAGGCTGAGGATTATCTCCGGACCTATGCCCGGGAGAATTCACTGGATAGCTACCTGTCCATCATCAGGGGGGCTAAAGAGGTGGTGAATATTCCCATTATCGCCAGTATCAATTGCATGAAGGCCGCCGAGTGGATTGATTTTGCCAAACAGATAGAAAATGCCGGAGCCGATGCCCTGGAATTAAATATTTACTTCCTCCCCCTGGAGAAAGAAAAAGATCCAAGGAAGTATGAACAGGTGTATCTTGATCTGGTATCACAGGTGAAAAAGAAGACCACCATACCGGTTATCGTGAAGCTGGGCAACGGATTTTCCAACGTCACATGGATGGTAAACCAGCTCTATCTCCGTGGTGTGGCAGCGGTGGTATTGTTCAACCGTTTCTACACCCCGGATATCAATACTGAGGATCTCACTTTTGGATCGTCCGAGGTGCTCAGTTCCCCGGCCGATCTCAGGGATTCACTTCGGTGGGTTGGGATCGTATCTTCCCAGGTAGAAAATATAGACCTGGCTGCATCCACAGGTGTTCACAGCGGATTGGCGGTGATCAAACAGATCCTTGCGGGTGCTACAGCCGTCCAGGTTTGTTCAGTCCTTTATCGCAACGGGATTGATTATCTCCGGGATATGGTAACCGAGATGAAAAAATGGATGGAGAAGCACCAGTATGAGACACCGGGCGAATTCAGGGGAAAGATGAACTACAGCAGCCTGGATGATCCTTCCGTTTACGAGCGGGCACAATTCATCAAGTATTTTTCACAGATGCAATAGAGGCTGTCTCATAAGTCCTCTTTTAATTAATTCTGAGGGATACTTTGGAAGTAACCTGGCATTTTTCACGCAGTGAATAAGCACGTTACGAAAAAGTATCCCTTAGAAGAACAGATATGCTGACCCTTTTGAGACAGCCCTTAATAGTCTGTAATCACCTTAACCATCTCCATAAGCAAAGGTTTTTTCTGGGGATCAACATGATGCATACGGGATTTCAGGGTCAGCACCAACTTTTCTCTCTGATCCTGTTCAAGATCACCAGCAGCCTCTTCAATGACTGTAAAAGCTTCAATAGCAGTAGCATAATCACCAGTGATGGCCACTTCCACGAAAGTCTCCACATACTTCCCGTAGGAGAGTCCGTTTTGCCAGCAGGCAGCCACCAGCATGGTTACAATCTTTTCGTAATCCGGATTGCCAATGGCCTTTGCCAGGAGTGAGGCAGCTTCCTGGTCCTTTAAATCATTCAGCAGGGAGGTGATTTCACCAATGATCTGCTCATCTTCCTGGTCCAGCAGCAGGTCAAACAATCCGGGCAGGATCTCAACATTACCGCCCGACCGAACCTCTCTCAGGGTGGCAAAGATGGCTGTCCGGTTTCCTGACCTGAGTGACTGTATGTGTGATTTCAGCTTATTTTTATAGATTTCTTCCGGTTCCATCAGGTTTTCTGCAGTTTTGATCCAGAAAATCACCGGCTTCATAAATACCGTACTGGAGGGCTTTCTGGTAGCAATGACAGGCACCTGTTCTGTTACCCAGCTTTTCAGAAAGTGCTCCTTTTTCAAACCAGATCTCTCCATTGTAGGGATCAAGGTCCAGTGCCATGGACATGTCTTTCTCGGCATACCGTGTAGTGCCGGTGGCTGCATAAGTCAGGCCCCTGGAGAAATAGTAGGAAGCTTTGCTTTTGTTCAAATCCAGGGCACTGTTAAATGACTGAATGGCATTCAGATATTTTCCATGCGAATATTCAATTTTCCCCTTTCGGTACATGGCATCATCATCTGCAGGGAAGTAGGTGAGATAAAGGTCCATATCCTCAAGGGCTCCCGCCAGGTTTCCCGCAAGGCTTCGGGCCTCTGCACGCTGGATATAGGCATCAAACCTTGCCGGATCCTGCCTGATCACCCTGCTTAATCCGATAACTGCTTCTTCACTGGAAGCATCCTCTACCTGATAAACAGCAAGCAGCTGGAGCGCATCCAGGTTCCGTACATCACTCTTGACGGATGACCTGATTCCTGAGCGGGCAGCCTTCATATTGCCCAGCCCTGCATAAATGGCAGCTTTTTCGGCCTGAACCCTGCTTCGTTGATAGCCCTGTTTCTCCAGCTTATTGAGCAGGTTGATAGCCTCAAGTGTATTTCCATTTTCCTTAAGGAACATGGCTTCCTGAAACTCAATGTCTCTACTGTTATACCAGCGTCTCTCATTCCAGAGTGCCTGCCAGCCGGGTTCACTTTCAAGTTTAGAGAGGTCTTCATCAAGCAGGATATCCTTTTCAGCTACTTTATACCGGGACGACAGGTGTATCCTCAGGTATTTCAAAGCCTGTTCGGGATGGTTCAACCTGACATCGGTTTTGGCCAGGTAGAAACTTCCCATTCCTTTGCGACGTTTTTCTGTTTCATGGAAGGCATTGCGGGCAGCAGGATAATCTGCTGTTTCAAAATAGGAAATACCCAGGTGGTAAAGGATTTCCACATCGCCAGGATCCTGGTGTAGTGCTTCCCGGAGGTGAATCACGGCAGACTCGTATTGCTCCAGGTTCATGCTGGCACGACCCATCAGGTAAGGTTCAACCTGTCCGTATCCTGGCAAGGTTGTTATCAGAAGAGCTGCCAGAAGTACCCATTTATGCATAACTGTCTTATTTGGTTTCAATAAATACATCATTATCGTCACCCGAATACACATATATAAATCCGGTAAGCGTATACCCCTCAAGCCCTGTCAGCCTGTATTCATATACATCACAGATATAATAGTAGACACCCGGGGCCACCAGTTTATCACTCCCGCTCATCTTGCCATCCCAGTAGATATCCGGATCCTCTGTTTCGAATACCTGGAGGCCCCACCGGTTAAAGATTGTCATATCAACCCGTTCAATATAGGCGGTTCTGAGGGGTTTATAAATATCATTGATCCCGTCACCGTTGGGGGAGAATACGTTTGGAAGCACGTAGTTTGAGCATTCGTCAAGGCATAGCCTGACCGAGGGAACAGATTCGTTATCAAATGAATCAATGGCTGTTATGAAGTAGCAACCTGTGAGAGATGTTTCCGGAAAATGGTTAAAAACAGAATCGTTCCTGTCGTTGAATTCGGCAATGGAAAACGGAGGTGTTTCAATGGTCGGACTGAAATATAACCTGTATCCCACCACATCAAGGGCACAGGAGTCATCCGTATATCTCCATGTTATATGGTTATACCCGCTGTCACAGGCTGAATATCCGTTGAGTTGGGGTGGGCAGGGGGCTGTGGTATCCACAGGCATGGTGCAGCTGGTGTGGCTGTAATTCAAATTTTCATACAGTGTTCCATCCAGGATCCTCCAACCCCTACTTGTTATGCGGTAACAATATTCCACACCATTGGTAAGTCCTTCATCCACAAACGTCTCGTCGGTGGTGAATCCGATGGAATCATATTCCCCGCTGTTGGTGTTCAGGCGGTAAACCGTATAGTCAGCATTGATCCAGGGTACGTTTTTTCGCATCTTGATCACAACATGGTTATCATCTCCCTTCAATTCAGGATAGAGCGAGGAGGCGGCTTCAGGAGTGCCGATGAGGAACCGGTTCCCGGGGGCGTCGTTGTAAAGCTCCACACTGTAGGACCAGGGGAATAATTCTGTATTTACAGATTCGTCGAGCCAGACTGTATCGTTCAGATCGGAGGTTTTAAAAGAGCCTGTCCGGGACATGGATTGACCCAGCAAATCATCTGAGCGGTAGATAATGTACTCATAGGGTCCTGTGGCCGGGATGGTATCCAGGTCCTTCGGCCTGGCCCAGGACAGCCGGATGGTGCCGGAAGATGAGTGATCCATCACACTTACTTCCAGCAGGGTGGGAGACCCTTCCACCAGGGGGGTGCAATTTTCAGGTGAAGGATAACTCAACGCTCCATCGGGGTATACCGATACGATCATGTAGCAATATTCATTGCCCTGGGCAAGTCCTTTTCCATTGCTGTCATCCACAAAGATGGTATCGATCCTGCTATCCGTTTTGCCAATGAAATCATACCCGATTGTTCCGGGTACTCCGCCTCTGCAGGTATCGGGAACATATCCGGATGGTCCTGTTTTCCTGTAGATTTGGTAGCCCGTTACCGGGAGACAGGTGTCGGCTGTCCATGTAGCTGTAACCGAGTTGCTTCCGGGGATCAGCAAAGGCATTTCCGGAGGGGGTCCGATGATCAGTATGTTCACATTGCGAAGATCCACCAGAGGCGTCTCAGGATGACTGTCCTCTGCTTTAAAAACAGCCGTGTAAAACTGTTTTCTTACATGTGAGCAACCGGTTTTCCATTCAAAACTGGCCTTGCTGTATCCGAGGTCTTTCTCAGTCACCTCATAAGTGGCCCGATCCTTTTCCACTACGAAGGGGCCACCCGTGGCAAACTGCAGGATTGAATCATTGTCCTCATCCGTTGCTACCACATCAAATGCCAGAACCGTACCGGCCTGTATGCAAAAATTCCCGGGGTCAGTCTGCACGGGGGGATGATTATCTGTACTGAATACCTCGATCTGCATATCCCTCACAATGTTGCCGATCTTGACTCCACTGCGCCACTCTTCCACATCAATGGCGATGTTGTAAATGCCCGTATCCACCGGTGTGATCCATGTTAAATCGCCCGTATAAGGATTAATAAACAGCGTGTCGCTGGCAGGAGGAAGGGTATAGCCTTCAATGGGTCTGCCATCCTGTTCTGTGCAGACCGTAAGTTTATAAGAGATGCTGTCACCATCCGGATCGTAGGCGGCCGGATTGTGAATAAAGATCTGGTGGAGTGCAGCCCTGTCGATGGGCGGATTTAACAGGATGGGAGTGGAATTGTTACCGATCAGCGGATTGATAAGAATGGTGGTTTTAATTGAAAAGACCACATTCACCGAGTTGGGGATATTTTTTACACCCAGGTTGCGGTTGGGATCCTGGACCACGATTTCGTATACACCCGGGCCCGGGAAAGTATGTTGTGTGATGTAGATGTTTTTCTGGTAGAAGTTGGGCAGTTTTGCAATGGATACCCTGTTGGCAAAAGAGAAGGTATTGTCGTCCCATTGTACCTCCAGGCTGCTGCGGTCGGCCTGACTCAGCGTATAGGTAAACGTGGTAATGGTGATCTCATAGGTCAGATCATCAATCATGGTCAATGTGATCTCACCGGCCCTGTTATGGGTGGCAAGCAGTGGCGAAACCACGTACACCAGGAACAATATAGGGAGTAATAATCTCTTCATCCAATCTCTTCCTCCAGTCACTTCTCCATCACTTCAGCATCACTTCAGCACCACTTCAGCACCATGCTTTTTCACATCAAATTTCATACCAGTTTCCCTATTCTTAAACCCAAATATCACTAGATTTGTTTGATCGGGGTAAATATCTGTGAGTAAAGCGTTGTAAATGTACAAAGAATTTGGTTCTCCGGGCACCTTGGAATGCATCTCAATGGTCATGGAATCTTCGCCCAGAGTAACAGTGTCAATCTCCAGTGAAAGCTTTTGGCCACCCTCATGCAGCGCCAACCAGAAGCGATCCTTCAGGTACTCCTCAAACCATGGCTTTGCCCGTTGCTGCTGGTCTGTAAAATCAACAACCTTGCTGTGGTAATGAAAATAGGCTATTTCCCAGTCATCCCTGAATGTTTTCATGCTTACCATGAGGGTTCCGTTTTCATATGTTATATTCGTAATGGAAAGATGAAGTGGGTGGCCATGGGACCAGGCCGGTAAAAGGGACAGGAATGCGAGTATGGGAATCAGCTTCATGGCTTAAAATTACATAATCTTCTAATGCAACTGCAACTGAATGTCTCTATTTGAACTCTATTTCAAGCTGGGGCTCCAGCATATCGCCGATTTGAAGGGTTATGACCATATCCTTTTTATCCTGACTCTCTGCGTTGTTTACAGCCTTAGGGAGTGGAAACGGGTATTGATCCTGATCACAGCTTTCACCATTGGACACTCCCTGACCCTTGCCCTGGCAACCCTGGATCTGATCCGGATGGATGGTGATCTGATTGAGTTTCTGATCCCGCTGACCATTTTTGTAACGGCCCTGGCCAATGTTCTCATGCGCAAGCAAAAGGTCTCCTCTATACTTCACTACCTGAAGTATTCAGCGGCCCTTTTTTTCGGCCTGATCCACGGATTGGGCTTTTCCAATTACCTGAGAAGTTTGCTGGGAAGCGAAAAGGGACTGGTACTTCCGCTCTTCTCCTTCAATGTGGGGATTGAAGCGGGTCAGATCCTTATTGTGGGGATCATCATGCTGCTCACCAAAGTGGTGGTGGACATGTTGCACTACCCCAAGAGGGAATGGCATGTATTGTTATCGGGCGCCGGTCTGGGCGTATCACTTGTTCTGATGATCGAAAGATTTCCCTTCTGATGGAATGGCAGCGGACATTGAAAGACTATGAAGGATTCCTGAAGCTGGAGAAGGGATTGTCCGCCAATTCAATTGCTGCTTACCAGGGGGATATCCAGAAACTTATTCAATACCTGGAATTGCAGCAGCTATCGGTGGGTCCACAGGAGGTGGATCATGATCAGTTGCACCATTTCCTGGTCTGGATCAGTGAGCTGGGACTGACGGCAAGCACGCAGGCCCGGATCCTGTCGGGCCTGAAAGCTTTTTACCGGTACCTGATGCTGGAAGAGGTCATTGAGAAGGATCCCACGGCCCTGCTGGAAGGTCCCAGGCTGGGAAGGAAATTACCTGAAGTGCTATCTGTGGATGAAATTGACCTTATAATTTCAGCCATCGATCTGAGCAAACCCGAAGGCCAGCGAAACAAAACCATGCTTGAGGTATTGTACAGTTGCGGACTTCGGGTGAGTGAGCTGGTTGAACTCAGAATTTCCAACATTTACAGGGCTGAAGGGTTTATCCGGGTTGTGGGAAAGGGAGACAAAGAGAGGCTGGTGCCCATCAGTCAGCGCGCCCTGAAGGAGATCGATCACTACCTTCCCGACAGAAGTTCACTGGCGATCCAGGCAGGCAACGATGATATCCTGTTCCTTAACCGTCGTGGCCGCATGCTGACCCGCGTCATGGTCTTTACCATCATCAAGGAACTGGTAAAGAGGGCCGGTATAACGAAAACCGTGAGCCCCCATACATTCCGGCACTCTTTTGCCACCCACCTGGTGGAGGGCGGGGCGGACCTGAGGGCAGTCCAGGAGATGCTGGGCCACGAATCGATCATCACCACCGAGATTTACACCCACCTTGACCGGGAATACCTGAGGGAAGCCATCATCAGTTTTCACCCCAGGTCGAAGAAGTAGAAAGGCGGCTTCGCAGCAAGTGGAAAGTACATAGTGGAAAGGCGGCTTCGCCGCGAGTGAAAAGTGGAAAGTGAAAGGGCAGCCGATCTGGAAAATGAGGATGAATATTAATGAGAAACAAAAAACTTAAGAAGATGAGGCAAATAACATTAACTTTTAAACGGATGAAATTCGATATTTTCCTTTTAACTGCTGTTTTCATGATCTTATCATCCTGTTCAGTAAAGCAGGAGGATACAGCAGTCAGCGAGAAGACACCCATGGTGATTTGTTTTGATGTTGAAGATTATACCTCCCCGGAGTCAGTGGGTATGGACGATATCCCAAAGTGGTTGGCGGACATCATGATGACTGAAGAGGGGGTTACAGGTACCTTGAAAATGCAACCTGGGAAGGGGGGATAGAAACAATGCTAAGCAATGAGACCACAGGATTTGATGATCTGGAGCGAATTTTTGGGCAAAGACCTGTAAACCTGGCCAGGCACGGAGGTTCATACGGACCACAACTAACCGGAGCATTATCGCAGATGAACGCAGGATATGTTTATTCTCCAATCGGTCTTCCCGGTCACAATGCAGTATGGTTCTGTAATGCGCTGAATTTTCACGGAGAGGGCAGCTATGGGTTTTTTGATGATGCCTATTACCGGGACGACCTGTTCAATCCCATGCTGGAGGCCCTGGATTCAATTATTCCTGCTTCAATAGAGGATATTGATATGATGGCTTTTTTTGCCAATCACCCGAGTAAAGTACGCAGTATCCAATTTTGGGATTTCAACTATTACAAGGGAGCCAATCCTGGCCCTGATGAATGGGAAACGCCTGAATTAAGACCTCTGGAATCGATGCAGACCGCCCAAAAGAACTTTCGCAGGTTGATCCAATACCTTAAAAACCGTGATGATATTGAGCTCACAACCTACCGGGAATTGATTGGACGTTTCTCATATCAGAAAGATGAGATCAGCAAAGATGAACTTGGTGAGATAGCCGGGAGAATATTGAAAGAAAATGGAGCCGTAATTGATGACCACTACGCTCCGGCAGAAATTTTTTCAGCCTTGGCAGGGGCACTTAACTATTATATGGTTGAACAACAATTGCCGGTCGAAATAAAAATACAGCGACCGTTTGGTCCACTGGAAATGCCAGTCATTGATCCGGAATTTGATTCTGTTTCAACCGGTGAGGCTCTTGAATTGTCTAAAAAGGCCGGGATTAATCTGGATGAGATTCAGGTCCCGCCTTATTTACCTGATGTGGATGATGTAAAAAAGGATATTGGGGACTATTATGAGGAAATTCAAAATTTTGACAGGGATGTAGCC
>SDBV01002738.1_pt1 | contig 26322 bp, 23 predicted proteins | sample 2277081 | NCBI WGS metagenome assembly SDBV01 (sample SAMN10402039, study PRJNA504765) | marine sediment metagenome | isolation source: marine sediment core GS10_PC15, 223 cmbsf | place: Arctic Ocean: Southern Knipovich Ridge | collected 2010 | reverse complement strand
TATTGTCTATTTTTTTTGTTGTAAATCAAATATAAACAATAATTATTGAAATACTCTTTTTCCCTTTATCTTTTTATTAACTAATCGTATAAATAATTTGAGTGTCCAATTTAAAAGTAAGTTTGAGTGTCCAATTTTAGGCGCAGAGTGTCTCTATTGCAGGCGTAGCAATGGATTTATACGGTTTTACAATTAATTTTCCGAGAGGTCTGTACTTTGTAAAACACATTGATTTGTTTGGTTAAGGTAAATCCCCTGATTCTCTTTTTCGGATATTGCATTGCACCTATTTCAGGAAATTCGGAAAGTATTTCAAGAAAATTATAAAGCTTTATCATAAAAGCCTTTACGACATTTTCTCCCCATTCCTGTTCCAGGTAAAAAATAAGATGATCTAATTTGCTATTAGCGCGTTTAGTCCATTTAATCTCTAAAGCCATTTCTGGTGCTTCGATTTCTGAGTATTGGAATCAATCAGGTTTTCAGGATAATGTGATTCAGACTCAGCCAATAGCACTTCTTGTTTCTGATCCTCAGACAACATTTTCCACAATTCACCCTCATTGCGGAGTTCTGACCTGCTCATTAAGTCATAGAACTTCAATAGAAGCTCTTCATTATCAAACTCATCAATCAGGTTGTGGAATTCAGCTCTTATATCTGAGAATTTCATGGATTCCTTTTTACCAAAGATACAAAATTCGCCCTGGAATGTTCAAATTAGGCAATGATGAATAAATCTTTCACATACTGGTTAATGAGCGACATGATAAAATATCAGCCAACGGCATCCGCTACAATTTTCCTCGCCTTATTAAGCGCGGCATCGATGCCGGCAGGATTTTTTCCACCTGCTGTGGCGAAGAAGGGTTGTCCGCCGCCACCGCCCTGGATCTCGCTGGAGATTTCGCGGATCATGGTGGGGGCATCGAGGGAGTAGTGCTGCCGCACTTCATCTGAGATCATGACGGCCAGGTGAGCCTTTCCGTTGATCTCCGCCCCGAGGACCACATAAAACTTCTTATACCTGTCTCTGAACTGGAAAGCAATGTCTCTGAGGTGTGAAGCTTCACCAACATCAATCCTGGCTGCAATGAAACGCATATCACCCATGATTTCAAGCTTATCAATAAGATTTTTCACAATGATTCCCAGTACATTTTGCTGGAACCTCTCCACCTGTTTGTTCAGTTTGCTGTTCTCATCCTGCATGCCTTGAATGGCCTTCAACAGGTCTTTCTGCTTCTCGAAGGAGCCGGCAATCTGCCGGATCATATCCATGTGGCCATCAATGTAATTTTCAGCCACTTCTCCTGTCAGGGCTTCGATGCGCCTGATTCCGGACGCAATGGATGACTCCCGGAATACTTTGAAGATACCGATCTGACCGGTGGCTTCCACGTGGGTCCCTCCGCAGAGTTCCACCGAGTTGCCGAATTTAATGACCCTGACCGTATCGCCGTATTTTTCCCCAAAAAGCGCAAGGGCTCCCATGCCCTCTGCTTTTTTTATGGGGACAGAACGGTGTTCCTCGATGCGGCTGTTCAACCTGATCATCCGGTTGACACTCTGTTCAACCTGCCTGAGCTCTTCATCGGTCACTTTTTGGAAATGACTGAAATCGAACCTCAGGTAATCCGTATCCACGAGGGAGCCTTTCTGTTCCACGTGGTTTCCCAGCACCTCCCTCAGGGCATGGTGCATCAGGTGGGTTGCAGTATGGTTGTTGGTGATCCTGATCCTGCGCATCTCATCCACCTTTGCTGTGAATGTAGCAGTGGGATCGGAGGGAAGCTTTTTTGCCACATGGATGATCAGCTCATTTTCCTTTTTGGTGTCGATGATCTCCACCCTTTCCTGATCATTTTCTATCGTGCCCCGGTCCCCGGTCTGGCCCCCGCTTTCTGCGTAGAACGGGGTGAGGTTGAACACCAGGTGATAGAGTTCCCTTTTTTTGGTGACGATCTTCCTGAAGCGGGTGATCTTCACCTCGGTGGTGAGCCAGTCGTACCCCACAAACTCCTCTATATCGTTGGACACCAACTCTGTCCAGTCGCCGGCCTCCATTTCTGCATCCTGTTTGGATCTGTTTTTCTGGGCAATCATCTCTTTTTCGAATTGTTTGAGGTCCACCTTCATGTCCTGTTCGGACAGGATCAACTCGGTGAGATCAAGGGGAAATCCATAGGTATCGTACAGAATGAAAGCTTCTTTTCCCGGAAGAACCCTCTTGTTTTCCTTCTTTGCGATCCCGATGAGCTGGTCCAGCAAATGCATCCCTGTATCCAGGGTGGAAAGGAAGGATTGTTCCTCCTCCCTGATCACCCGCTGAATAAGCTCACTCTGAGCTTTCAGTTCCGGAAAGGTTTCACCCATGAGCGTCACCAGGACAGGTACAAGCGTGTGAATAAAGGGTTCCTTCTGATCCAGGTAGGTAAAACCGTAGCGAACGGCCCGGCGCAGGATCCTCCGGATCACATAACCGGCCTTGTTGTTGGAGGGCAGCTGTCCGTCTGCAATGGAAAAGGAGATGGCCCGAAGGTGGTCTGTAACCACACGCATGGCCACATCAGCGGTTTCCCGGGATCCGTATTCAATGGAGGAGATGGATGCTATCTCTTGGATGATGGGTTGAAAAACATCTGTGTCGTAGTTGGATCTCTTTCCCTGGACGGCCATGCAGAGGCGCTCAAATCCCATGCCCGTATCCACATGCTTCTCGGGCAGGTTCTCCAGCTTGCCACTTGCTTTCCTGTTGAACTGAATGAAAACCAGGTTCCATATTTCGATCACCAGGGGGTGGTCGCTGTTCACCAGTTCTGCCCCGGAAACCTTTTTGCGTTCGGCCTCATCACGAAGGTCCAGGTGGATCTCAGAGCAGGGTCCGCAGGGTCCTGTATCTCCCATCTCCCAGAAGTTCTCCTTTTTGGATCCGTCCAGGATGCGGTCCCCGGCAACATACTCCTTCCAGCAATTGAATGCTTCCTGGTCCCGCTGAATGCCATCTTTGGGGTCACCTTCGAAAATGGTTACGTAGATCCTGTCCCTGTCCAGTTTCATCCGTTCGGTGAGAAATTCCCAGGCCCAGTCAATGGCTTCTTTCTTAAAGTAATCTCCGAATGACCAGTTCCCCAGCATTTCGAACATGGTATGGTGGTATGTGTCGTGACCCACTTCTTCCAGGTCGTTGTGCTTCCCCGCAACCCGCAGGCATTTCTGTGTATCGGTCACCCGCAGGCTGGCTGGCTTTCTGTTCCCAAGGAAATAGTCCTTGAACTGGTTCATTCCCGCATTGGTGAACATAAGGGTGGGATCATTCTTCAATACCATGGGAGCTGAGGTGAGAATTTTATGCTTTTTCTCCTCGAAAAACTCTAAGAATGATCTCCGGATCTCTTGTGAAGTCATTGGCGCTGTATCTGTTAAATTTGAAAAAAATGTAACCCGGAACTGAAAGTTACGTAAAAAAACTATTGAAGGCACAAAAATAATTTTTTTGACTAATAGTTGGGATATTAAGTGTCATTTTTTATTTTTAGGATCTGGAATGATGAATATGTTTGGTCGAAAATACTACATTGACTCCAAAACTCTTCGCTTTGAGCGAGTTAGGCTGTCCCTGGCACAGCGTTTGCGCTATTCGCTTCTTTTTACCTTAGGTTTAATTGCCCTTGCGGTAATGCTGCGACACGGTTTTGAAAGGTATTATCCAACACCCAGACAGCTTATTTACGAAAGAGACAATACAATCCTCAGATCAGAATATGAGGCCCTGAATGCCAATCTTTATGGAGTGGAGTCGCAGCTTGCTGAACTGCGGAACAGGGATGACCGTTTTTACAGGTCCATACTCAGCCTGGAACCGGTTCCTGCATCCATCAGGGGAGCAGGTACAGGAGGTTCAGAACCTTATATCCAGCTGCGAAACCTGCGTGAACCAGGCCTGGCCATGGATGTTTCACAGAGGATCGACAATATCTCAAACCGGGTGAAGATTCAATCAAGCAGCCTTGTGGATGTGTACGAGCAAGCAATTACAACCCAGCATTTCCTTGCCTGCAAGCCATCCATAAACCCGATTTCACCAGCCGATCCGTACTGGATGACATCCTCATACGGTTACAGGAACGATCCGTTTACCCACAGGCGCACATCCCACCATGGCATTGACCTGGCCGGACCTTATGGTCTGGATATACATGTTACCGGAGAGGGTACAGTGATCAGTGCCAGGCTCAACAGGCACGGATATGGCAAGGAAGTTCTGGTGGACCACGGATTCGGGTATACCTCCAGGTATGCACATCTCCAGGAGATCCTGGTCAAACGCGGTCAGAAACTGAAGCGGGGCGAGGTACTGGGAACCCTTGGCAGTACAGGTCGATCCACCGGACCGCACCTCCATTATGAGATTCGGAAAAATAGCCGCACAGTCAACCCAATGTATTTCTTTTATGAAAATCTTTCCCCCATGGAATACACCGAGCTGGCCTCACGGGTTAACCCTGCAGAAAATCCATACCAGCCAAATGCAATGAGCCAGAAATAATTTTGTTAATTTTGCTCGAAATTGTTTGAATGGCCCGATCGCAGTTCAAATTCAATCCTGAAGACCTTAATTACGATAAACTGGACGACAGCCTGCGTGCACGCGTATGGCGCATAGCCATCTATATCGCTGCCATACTGGTCATAGCCATCCTGTTGAATGTGGCCTATTCCCTGTTTTTTGACACCCCCCGCGAACGACAGATCCGAAGGGAGAATGAGTTGCTGCTGGAGCAGTACGAGATCCTTAGTGAAAGGAAAAGAGTGGTGGATACAGTGATGCACGAGATACAGCAAATTGATAAGGATATTTACAGGGTGATTTTTGAGACTGAACCGGTGGAACCCGGAATGAATCCGGGAAACGATTTGAACTATCAAAACCTGCTTCATGCTTCCAATGAGGAGATTGTAACGTTTACAGCCCATAAGCTGGATTCATTGATCAGTCACGACAAAAGCACCGCATCCATGTATGATGTGTTGATGATCAAGGGAGAGAACCGGTTGGATATGTTGCCCGCTATTCCGGCGATCCAGCCCATTGAAAACGGGGACCTTACCCTTATCGCTTCAGGATATGGTCACCGCATACATCCCATCTATAAGATCCGGAAAATGCATACGGGAATTGATTTCTCAGCACCTGTGGGAACTCCGGTTTATGCCACAGCTGACGGGGTGGTGGAGACAGCGACCCGTTCGGGACGGGGATTGGGAAACAGGATTGTGATCAACCACAGTTACGGGTATAAAACCCTGTATGCATATATGGAAGAGCTGAATGTCAGGAGTGGCCAGCAGGTAAAGCGAGGTGATGTGATCGGGACCGTTGGAGACACCGGATTGAGTGTGGCACCCCACCTCCATTATGAAGTGCATCTGAATGGGGAACCTGTCAATCCAATCAACTATTTCTTCCTGGAACTTACCCCGGAGGAGTATGACAGGCTCATTCTGATCTCCATCATGTCTGGCCAGTCTTTTGACTAGCAACACTTTTTTTGTATATTGCGTGAAGTATGGAGAGATTCCGTTTTAACCCCAAAACACTGTCCTACCAGAAAATCCAGTCAACCGGGAAACAGAAGTTGTTCCGGTTTCTTGCATTTACAGGATTGACATTCTCCATCGCACTGTTGGGACTTGTTATGAGAGACAACCATATGCACTCTCCCCGAACCGACAGGCTCACCGGTGAACAGCAGCAGATCACTTACGAGCTGGATCACCTGAACCGGGACATCATGCACTATGAAAATGCACTCCGGAATGTGGCGTTTAACGATGACCACATTTACCGTGTTTACTTTGAGGTGGAACCCTGGTCAACAACCCTCCGTGATGCAGGGGTGGGAGGTTCCAACAAATACGCGTATCTCATGCAGCATGACCATGCCGATCTGCTCCTTCGGACCTTTCTCAACATAGATCAGATCGAGAGGAAACTGGTCATTCAGTCCACCTCTTTCGATGAAGTGATTCAAATGGCAGCCAACAAGGAGGAGCGTTTGGCGGCCCGGCCTGCCATTCAGCCTGTGGGGCTGAAAGACCTTACCCGGTTCGGATCATCCTTCGGGATCCGGTTCCATCCCATCCTGAAGGTGGTCAGGCCCCACAACGGGATCGACCTGACAGCGCCCAGGGGAACCAATATCTATGCCACGGCCGATGGAACGGTTCGCCAGGCAGGATACAGGGCGGGCGGTTTCGGAAAAAAAATATTACTGGACCACGGTTTTGGTTATTGCACCCTGTATGGACATTGCGATGAGATCCTGGTGAAATACGGAGAAAAGGTGAAGCGAGGCGAGGTGATTGGAAGGGTAGGAAGCACGGGGCTTTCCAAATCCCCCCACCTGCATTATGAGGTCCATGTGAATGGCAGACCTATGGATCCTGTCAACTACTACGGCAATGACCTGTCGGCCGCGGAGTATGAAAGGATGATCGACATGCTCTCCAATGCTGATCCTTCATTTGATATTAATTGATCTACAGGAATGATATGAGGCGGGTGGTTGTTGGTATGTTGATCTGTTTTTCCGTTTCTCTTGTTGCACAGGACACCCTTCGATCTGACACCCTTCGATCGGACACCCTTCGACCGGACACCCTTCGATCTGACACCCTGCGATTGGACACCCTGCGATCGGACACCCTTCGATCGGACGCCCTTCGATCGGATACCCTTCGATCTGACACCCTTCGACCGGACACCCTGCGATCGGACACGCTCCGATCGGACACCCTGCGATTGGACACCCTGCGATCGGACACCCTGCGATCGGACGCCCTTCGATCTGACACGCTCCGATCGGACACCCTGCGATTGGACACCCTGCGATCGGACACCCTGCGATCGGACACCCTGCGATCGGACGCCCTTCGATCGGATACCCTTCGATCGGACACCCTTCGATCGGACGCCCTTCGATCGGATACCCTTCGATCGGACACCCTGCACCTGATTGGTGCCGGCGATGGAGTGATCGCAGATGCTGACACTGCTGATTCGATCTGCATAATCGGCACCGGTGATATCATGTTCGGTACCAGTTATCCGTCCACAACATACCTCCCTCCCGGTGGTGATTGTTCTCCATTGCTTCGGCCGGTTCACCATATACTCCAATCGGGTGATGTGCTTTTCGGGAACCTGGAAGGAGTGTTCTGTTCGGAAGGAGGGACCCCAAAAAAGTGCAAGGATACGACCATGTGTTATGTTTTCCGGATGCCTGACCATTTTTCTGCCTGCCTGGTTGAAGCGGGCTATGATCTATTGAGTGTAGCCAACAACCATGTCAATGATTTTGGACCGGAAGGAAGGAGGTCCACTTCTCAAATACTTGATTCGCTGGAAATTGCGTATGCCGGATTTATTACCCATCCATGGACCACATTTGAAAAGGGCGGGATTACCTATGGTTTTGCAGCATTTGCGCCTAACAGGGGCACCATGGATCTTAAAAACTACGAAGAAGCAGCCCGAATTACCCGGATGCTGGATTCCGTGGCCGATATCGTGATTATCTCATTTCACGGCGGAGGGGAGGGGAAAGATCACCAGCATGTGGTTCGTGGGGATGAGGAGTACCTGGGGTACAACCGCGGAAGTGTGTACCGCTTTTCACATACCGTGGTGGATGCAGGTGCCGATGTGGTATTCGGGCATGGTCCGCATGTGACAAGGGCCATTGAACTTTACCAGGGAAGGTTGATCTGTTACAGCCTGGGGAATTTCTGCACCTACAGGCGTTTTAACCTGAGGGGTCCCAATGGCATTGCCCCGGTGATCAAGGTGTATGTGGACCGGGAAGGAAGCTTTTTGTCGGGCCAGGTGGTCGCGGTGTATCAGCCCGGTGAAGGTGGACCAAGGGTGGATCCAGGGAAGCGGGCGATCCAAAAACTCATTGAGTTGACCGGGATCGATTTTCCCGAACAAAACCTGACCATCAGTCCGGATGGTTTGATTTCTACACAGAAATAGTTTAAATTGGATATTATTTTCTGAAAATCTGTCAGGTATGCCTTACAAGGAAGCAAAAGTCGAGAAGCTGTATTACTCCATTGGAGAGGTGGCAGGCATGTTCAATGTAAACACATCGCTGATCAGGTTCTGGGAGAAGGAATTTGACATCATTAAACCCCAAAAGAATAAAAAGGGCAACCGGCTTTTTACCCAAAAGGACATTGATAATTTTCATATCATCTATCACCTTGTGAAGGAGAATGGGATGACCCTGAAGGGGGCGAAGAAGAAGATGAAAGAGAATAAAGAGGATACAGAGCATAATTTCGAGATCATTAAATCCCTGGAGAGCATCAAAGAGATGCTTATTGATCTTGTTTCATGATACAGTTAAAGGAGATTACCAGAATCCTGGAACATCTGGCACCGTTATCATTACAGGAGTCCTATGACAATGCCGGACTCCAGGTGGGCGATCGGGAGATGGAGGTCAGCGGTGTACTGATCACAATCGATGTGACCGAGCAGGTACTTGATGAAGCCGCAAGCCTGGGATTTAACCTGGTTATTTCACACCATCCGGTCATTTTCGGGGGACTCAAATCCATTACCGGGAGCAGCGCTGCTGAAAGGGTGGTGAGAAAGGCCATCAAAAAGGACATAGCCATTTACAGCGGGCATACCAATTTTGATGCCGCTCCGGGAGGTGTGAACAGCGCCATGGCCAACCGTCTGGGCCTGGTTAACCAGAAAGTCCTTGATCCAATCGGGGATCTGCTTAAGAAACTGGTGGTTTTCGTGCCCGGTGAACACCTGGAGAAGGTGCGTTCTGCCATGTTCGAAGCTGGTGCGGGACATATTGGGGCCTATGACAGCTGTAGTTTTAACCTTGAAGGGAAAGGAACCTTCAGGGGATCAGACAAGACCAATCCTTTTGTGGGCAGGAAGGGAGAATTGCACCAGGAACCGGAGACAAGGGTGGAGACCATCCTTCCTGGCTACATTATGGGTCGGGTGGTGAAGGAAATGATCGCGGCCCATCCCTATGAGGAGGTGGCCTATGACATCTATCCACTGGAAAATGTGTTTGAGGGTGCCGGCAGCGGAATGACCGGTGAACTGGAAGAACCCATGGATGAAGAGATTTTTATGAATTTTGTTAAGGATCGTTTCGGGGTGAGTGTTATCAGACATTCTGCATTGCTTGGCAAACCGGTGAAAAAGGTGGCTGTTTGCGGGGGTTCCGGCAGCTTCCTGTTGCGAAAGGCCAGGTCATCGGGAGCAGATGTGTTTGTGACAGGGGACATTAAATACCACCAGTTTTTTGATGCGGATGGAAAAATCGTTGTGATGGATATTGGTCATTTTGAAAGTGAGCAATTTACCCGGGAACTTTTTTATGATCTACTTATGAAAAATTTCCCTAAATTTGCAGTCCGAATATCGGAAACAGACACAAATCCAATTAAATATTTTTAGTTCATGGCCAAAGCAAACAAGAGTGCAGAAGTTGCAGAAATGTCAATTGCCGAAAAGTTGAAAGCATTATACGACCTGCAGCTGGTGGATACTGCCATCGATAAAATACGAATCCTGCGTGGGGAATTGCCCCTCGAGGTCGAGGATCTTGAAGATGAGATTGAAGGATTGCAGACAAGGGTTTCCAAGTTTGATGATGACGTTGAAAGCCTTGACAAATCCGTTTCGGGTAAAAAGCAGGAGATCCAGAATTCGCTGGAACTCATTAAGAAATATGAAGAGCAGCAGAACAATGTAAGGAACAACCGGGAGTATGATTCTCTTTCCAAGGAGATCGAATTCCAGACCCTGGAAATTGAATTGTGTGAGAAGCGCATCCGGGAATTCACAACCAAGATTGAGGAGAAGAAAGTGATAATCGGCGAATCCAGAGGGGTACTTGAGGAAAGAAAGCTGGACCTGGACAATAAGAAGCAGGAGCTGGACGACATTGTCGAGGAGACCAAGAAAGAAGAGGAAGTGATGGAGAAAAAATCTGCCAGTCTGGAAGGGATCATCGAGGCCAGGCTTACCGCAGCCTATAAAAAGATCAGGGGAAATGCCCGCAATGGATTGGCCGTTGTGTCGGTTGAACGAAATGCATGCGGTGGATGTTTCAACAAGATCCCGCCTCAGCGCCAGCTCGATATTGCATCCAAAAAGAAGATCATTGTTTGCGAATATTGTGGTCGCATCCTGGTGGAATCCAGGATGAACGAAGACAAAGCTTAATCATCTGAATTTCGATCCATCCAGCAGGGTTGGATCTCCCTGTTTCCTTCCAGGAGAGATCGTGTATCCTGGAGAAATTGCTTCATCCTGATTACCTCATCACCGGTCATCTGAAGGGCCGGAATGGAATCAGGATCAACCGCAGCCGGCACCAGTGTAAACAGGGTTCCTTCTTCTGTGACCGGCTTATGCACCCAGATTGGCAGGAAGCCGTAGCCTGCAATTTCTGTTCCTGTCTCTTTTTTCACAAGTTCAAGTTCAAACGCTATACCACCATCCCTGAACCTGTCGCGCTGGTTGGAGATAAAATTCCCCATGGAATAGGCCACCAGGTTGCCCTGGCTGTTGCCCCTGATGGGTTGTACCACGTGCGGATGGGATCCGATGATGGCATCCGCACCATGATCAAATATAAATGCAGCCAGCTCCCGCTGTGCGCTGCTTTCTACCCGTTGATACTCATTGCCCCAGTGCATGGTCACAATGATAAAGTCGGGTGCTGCCGTGAAAGCTTTTTCAAGGTCATTCCGGATAAGGGTTGTGTCTGTCATGTTGACAATGGCCGGTGGCTGCACCTTCAACCCATTGGTCCCATAGGTGTAGTTAAGCAGGGCAATGCGGATCCCGTTTTTCTCGAACAAAAGGGGACAGTACATGAATCGTGCGGTGGAATCTGCAAAAGTACCCGTATGGAGTAACTCCCTGCGGTCGAGTTGTTCGATTGTTCTTTCCAGTCCGCCGCGACTGCGGTCAAGCGCATGGTTATTGGCTGTGACCAGGATATCAAATCCGGCCTCCTTCAGCGCGTCGGCAAGTTCATCGGGACTGGAAAATCGTGGATAGCCTTTGTAGGGGGGACCGGCGAAAGTGACTTCCAGGTTCCCTATCACCAGGTCTGCCTTAGCAAAATAAGGTTTAAGGTACTGGAAGCATGGATGGTAATCATATCCCTGATCCCCGGTGGCCAGGGCAGAGGAGATCTGGGTATCATGACCCATAATATCGCCGGTAAAAACCAGTTTTAACCTGGACTCCTCCTGTTCAGGTTCCTCCTGTTTAAGCTCCTTTTGTTCAGATTGTTCCTGTTTAAGCTCCTTTTGTTCAGATTGTTCCTGTTTAAGCTCCTTTTGTTCAGGTTCCTCCTGTTCAGATTGTTCCTGTTTAAGCTCCTCCTGTTCAGATTGTTCCGGACCCCGGGCAATGACTGAAAGGGAAAGGAAAAGGGAAAGGGAAAGGGAAAGGGAAAGGGAAAGAAACATTGACAATAACCAGGTGCGGATCATTCCAGTGGTTAAATATTGTCCAATATAGTTATTTACCAGCTTCCACCTGCGCCTCCGCCACCGAAGGAGCCGCCACCCCCTCCTGAGAAACCTCCGAATCCGCCTCCGCTACCCGATGAAAAATTTCCCCAGCTGCCCGATGAACGGCCTCCTGACATCATCCCCAGGGCGAGCCACAAAGGAAGGCTGCTCCTTCCCATGCCCGTACTTCTTCTCCTGCCACCGAAAAGCAGTGAGAACAGGATGATCATAAAGATTACCCCTCCAATGGACGATCCTCCCCTGGAGGAGGTTTGTTTCCGGTATTGTTCGGCTGTAAATTTCCCATCGAGCAGTGATATCAACACATCGGTTGCAGCGTTCACTCCTGCAAAATACTCCCCATTCTTAAATTTTGGAATGATCTCACTCTCCACGATCCGCTTGGTAATGGCATCTGGTACATACTCCTCCAGTCCGTATCCGGTAGAGATAAATACATCCCGGTCAGCCATGTCCAGGAGGATCAGCAAACCGTTGTCTTTTCCACCCTGGCCCACGCCCCACGCTTCACCGATCATGGGTGCCAGCATGGACACCGGATATCCGCCGTTCTTATCGATGGTTACCACGAAGATCTGTGTGGAGCTTCGGTATTCAAATGCATTCAGCTTCTGTTCAAGCTGAGTTCTTTCAGCTTCACTGAAGACCTTGCCATAGTCGTTCACCCAGGATTCAGGGGCGGCCGGAACCGGTAACTTATCCTGTGCACCAGTCCATACAGGAATGAATGCCAGGAGCCAGATTAAAAGGTTGATCTGTTTTCTCATCATTATTCTCCTCCAAATGATATATCGTCCGACAATTCATTCACATCATCATCCTGGTGTGGAAAGTGTTCCTTCAGTTTTTCACCGGCCAGTACAATACCCTCCTGCATGCCCGTTGCAAAGTTTCCTTCACTGAAGCTGGCCTGCATCTTCTCTTTGATCCCGTCCCAGAAATCATCGGGAGTGACCTCATTGATCCCGGCGTCGCCAAGGATGGCAAACTTCCGGTCTTTCACTGCCAGGTAAAAGAGAACCCCGTTGCGTCGTTCGGTTTTATGCATCTCCAGCCTGGCAAACCACCATGCAGCACGGTCCATTACATCTCCCCTGCAATGGTTGTCGAGATGAACCCGGATCTCTCCTGAGGTGTTGGTTTCTGCCTCCTGTACGGCTGACTTGATCAGGTCCTTTTCCTTTTTCGAAAAGAAATTAATTGCGCTCATATTTTTTTATGCTAAAATTCTACAACAGGGGCGGTTTCACTCCCTTCAACAGCTTCAAAATAACCCTTCTGGTCAAATCCGGTGATCCCGGCTATGATACTGGCAGGAACCTTCCTGATGGTGGTGTTGTATCCCCGGACGATTTCATTGAATTTGCGCCGCTCCACGGCAATGCGGTTCTCTGTACCCTCCAGCTGCGCCTGGAGTTCCAGGAAGTTCTGGTTGGCTTTCAGATCGGGATAGCGCTCGATGGTCACCAGCAACCGCGAAAGTGCGGAACTCAGACCGTCCTGTGCTTCCTGGAAAGTGGCCATGGACTGGGGTGTGAGATTGGATGGATCGATGGTCACACTGGTGGCTTTGGCCCTGGCCTCGATGACCCCGATGAGGGTTTCCTGCTCGAAATCGGCATATCCCTTCACCGTATTCACCAGGTTGGGGATCAGGTCGGCCCTGCGCTGGTAAACATTCTCCACATTGGCCCACTGTCCGGTAACTCCCTCTTCAAAGGCAACAAACCCATTGTATTTTCCGACTCCCCACATGATGGCCAGCACTACAGCGATGGCTATGATGATCAAGGTTCTGTTCTTTTTGTTCATTTCAATATTATTTTGCTGTTATTTTTTGCAAATTTAGCAAAAGTCAGACCGTCCGTGCAACGTATGGCGAAATATCGGTGAAAATTCGACAATTATAGTAAGGGCACCTCTAAAAACTACTTTTTATTACGAACGGCTGTAAAAAGAGATAACAGCGTTGTCAAGCAAAATTTTTCCTCAATGTAGCCAGGCTACATCTACAGAATATTTTGTCTTCCGCCTTGCTATCTCTTTTTTCGCACGTTCTCATGTACATAACTAGTTTTTAGAGGTGCCCGTAACTGATATTGATCATAATACAAGCTGTATCACCAGTTTATTCCAGACCTTGTGAGTTTTTTGCTTGGTACAAAAAATATATTTCCCAAAGCGGAAAGATTTTTATAATTTTCACTTTTTAAGGACTACCATGAATTCACTTGAAAGCATCTCCATAGCATTGGTTGGTGAATGGAATACCAAGGATAATTACGCCAAATTGGATTATGAAAGAACTGCTGGAGCTTAAGGAAGACGGAGCAGATTCAATAAACCCTCCACATCAATGAATCCAGAAGAGTTCAAGGCTGCGATCCTGGAAGGGATCCCCGGGTACCTGCCGGAAGAAAAACCATACGATCCGGCACTCAATCATGCTCCCGTAAGAAAGGATATCCTCACCCAAACGGAAAAGAGACTGGCCATCAGGAATGCACTCAGGTACATTCCCGGGGAACACCACAGCGCCCTTGCCGGAGAGTTTGCCGGCGAGCTTGAAAGGTTTGGCAGGATCTACATGTACAGGTATAAGCCCGGCTATGCCATATCTGCCCGGTCGATCGATGCGTTCCCGCACCGTTCGATCCAGGCTGCAGCCATTATGCTGATGCTCTCCAACAACCTTGACCCTGCGGTGGCACAACATCCCGAAGAGCTGATCACCTACGGAGGGAATGGCGCTGTTTTTCAGAATTGGGCCCAGTACCGGCTTACCATGAAGTACCTGGCGGAGATGACCGGTGAGCAAACACTTGTGCTCTATTCCGGGCATCCCATGGGATTGTTCCCTTCCCACCGCGATGCACCCAGGGTGGTGGTGACCAACGGTATGGTGATCCCCAATTACTCGGTCCAGGATGATTATGAGCGGATGAATGCCCTGGGGGTTACACAATATGGCCAGATGACAGCCGGATCCTTCATGTATATCGGTCCGCAGGGGATCGTTCACGGCACCACCATCACGCTCCGAAACGCAGGACGGCTGAAGTTGGATAACGGTGAAAACGGATTGGCGGGAAAAGTCTTTGTGACATCCGGACTGGGTGGAATGTCGGGGGCTCAGCCCAAGGCCACTGTTATTGCAGGTGGAATCTGCGTGGTGGCCGAGGTCAATCCGAAGGTTGTAGCCACCCGCCATTCACAGGGCTGGGTGGATGAGGTTTTCAGGGACCTGGAAGAGCTGGCAGAACGGCTTGAAAAGGCTCGCAGTGAAAAGGAGGCGGTATCCCTGGCCTATGAAGGAAATGTGGTGGACTTATGGGAATTCTTTCTCCATCGGAGGATCCAGGTGGACCTTGGATCGGATCAGACCTCCCTGCACAACCCTTTTGCAGGTGGATACTATCCGGCGGGTGTTGGATTTGAACAGGCCAACCTGATGATGGCTGAGCAGCCCGGCAGGTTCAAGGCGGCCGTTTATGATTCGCTCAGAAGGCAGGTCAATGCCATCAATGGTCTTACCCGGGAAGGCATGTTCTTCTGGGATTATGGAAATGCGTTCCTCCTGGAAGCCGGCAGGGCAGGGGCCGATGTTTTTGGTGCGGATGGTCAGTACAGGTACCAGTCTTACGTGCAGGCCATCATGGGTCCGCTCTTTTTTGACTACGGATTCGGTCCGTTCAGGTGGGTTTGCACTTCTTCCGATCCGGCCGACCTGTCAAAGACCGACCGGTTGGCCCTGGAGGAACTGGAAAAACTTGCGATCCATGCCCCGGCTGAGATAAAAAATCAGATTGAAGACAATATACACTGGATCAGGGAGGCAGAAAGACACAAAATGGTTGTGGGTTCACAGGCCCGGATCCTCTATGCGGACAGTGAAGGAAGGATTGCCATTGCCAGGGCATTTAACCGGGCCATCAGGGAAGCCACCATAAGCGCACCCATCGTGGTGGGGCGTGATCACCATGATGTATCGGGAACAGATTCACCTTACCGTGAGACCTCCAACATCTATGACGGTTCCAGCTTTACGGCTGACATGGCGGTTCAGAATGTGATTGGTGACGCTTTCCGCGGAGCTACCTGGGTATCCCTGCACAATGGGGGTGGTGTTGGATGGGGCGAGGTGATCAACGGTGGGTTTGGCATGCTGCTGGACGGATCGGCCGATGCTGACAGGCGTTTGGAAATGATGCTGCACTGGGATGTGAACAATGGAATTGCGCGAAGAAGCTGGGCCAGGAATGAAGGGGCCATGCGTACCATTCAGCGGGAAATGGAAAGGACTCCGTTGTTGAAAGTCACTTTACCCAATGTGGTTGATGACCAGGTGCTGGACAACCTTTAATGTTAGAAATCACCCTCGTTTAACATGACAAGCATGCAGGCATTCACAGGTTCAATCCCCTCGTTTCTCAGCCGGGCCATAAATTCGGGATTGACGGTGCCGGGATTGAAAATGACACGTTTCGGTTTCAGTGAAATGATGTAGTCGTAGTAATCGGACTGCCTTGAGGAGCCAATGTAGATAGAGACGGTTTGCACATTCTCAACACGGGGTTGCCCCACAAGGATCTCTTCTTCGGCGATCAGTCCCTTCCTGAAGCCCACTGCAACCACCTCCTTCTCGTGCCGCAGGAGGCTTTTCACGGCTTTAAATGAAAACCTGATTGGATTGGGGCTTGCACCCAGGACGACTGTTTTTCCGTTTATCAAAACTTTGTTGTTATTCGGTTAACAACAAAGATAGAGATAATCTCCAACAGGGCAAAGAAGATGGCCTGCTGGAGGAAACTATCTGTTGTCAGTCTAAATGGAGCGCTGAATCATCACGACCGCATGGGCCGAAACTCCTTCCCCGCGGCCGGTAAAACCAAGCTTTTCTTCGGTGGTGGCTTTCACCGATACAACCGCCTCGTCCAGGTCAAGTTGTGCGGCAATCTGCCGGCGCATCTTCGGGATAAATGGTTTTATCTTAGGGGTTTGCAAACAAATGGTGGAGTCAATGTTATTGATTTCGTATCCCTGCATTCTGACCAGGTCCATGGTTCGTTGCAGCAGGATGGTGCTGGCAATGCCTTTGTAGGAGGGGTCCGTATCCGGAAAGTGCTCACCGATGTCGCCCAGTGCTGCGGCACCCAGCAATGCGTCACATATGGCATGGAGCAAAACGTCTGCATCTGAATGGCCTGCCGCCCCTTTGTTATGGGGGATTTCAACGCCTCCAAGCCAGAAGGGCAACCCTGTTTCCAGCCGGTGCACATCATATCCGAAACCAATCCGGAAATTCATGGGAAGGGATTACAGGTCCAGATCTGCAAAATCAAATCCCAGGGTGAACCTGAGTGTATTGGCCAGCGGGCTGTTCTGCCCGTTGGTGGGTACAAGGTAAGAGAAGTCCAGCGAAAATACATTCAGTTTCAGACCCACACCCACGGTAAAGTATTTCCTGTTCCCCTTGGTGGAGTGTTCGTAAAAATAGCCTGCCCTCATGGCGAACTGGTTCCTGTACCAGTATTCAACACCTGTGCTGTATGCGATCTCATGCATCTCCTCCCGGAATGGGCTGTAAGTTCCGTCGCTCTTTAGCACTCCGGGGGCATCAGAAAAGGACTGGAACATTCCAAGAACGGTCGAACCGGGTGTCTCTTTCCCGCGAATGACCACCTCATCATTTGTGGCTGTGTCGGTTTCATATACCGCAGGGGAGGGCACCAGCAATTTATTCAGGTCCGCATGGAATGATACAGTGTTGTATTCATCAATGTTATAGGTGAACCGGCCTCCAATGCGGAGGTTGGTGGGTATGGGGGTTTTTTCCGCATCCACAGTATAGGATACAGGGGTGCCCATATTGGTTATGGACACACCGGCAGCCCATTGTCCGTCACTTGTCCCAACGTCAATGTCATTCTGGTAGTAGAAGCCAAGGTCGGCCGCAAACGATGTTCCCGGTTTGGTTTCCTGTCCGTCGGCCGTATTCTGACCGGAGGTAAGGTCGGAACGTATGTACCTGAAGGCAATCCCCCCGGAAAAATTATCTGTGAAGAGCCTGGAGTAACCGGCATCCACTGCAAATTCGTTGGGATTATACTGACCCGTAACGGTGCCGGTCATGTCTGTAAACACGATGTTTCCCAGGGAAAAATAACGCAGTGATCCAGTGACTACCTGCTGGTCGTCAACCTTATAAAAGCCGGTAAGGTAAGCCAGGTTGATATCCGGAATCAGGTTTCTGAGCCATGGAGTGTATGAGATGGCGAATCCGCCTTTGCTTTCGATAAATGCAAATTTCCCAATATTCCAGTGCATGGAATTCACATCGGGTGTGGAAGCAACCCCCACATCGCCCATGGAACCTGACCGGGAATCGGGTGCGATGGTTAAAAATGGCAATGAAGTCTGTATGGTATTCAGTTCACCCCCTCCCAGTTCACCTGAAGTGATCTGGCCCGGCAGATTAATTGCAGTAATAAGTAACGATCCGGTAATCAATGCGATGATTCCTGATCTCAATCCTTTTGACATTTGCACAGTTTTGGTTCTCAAATATAATATTAGTTTGGCAAAAAGCCATCATCTGTAGCACATTTTAAGTACGTAAGCTGATCTGTTTTAGTATGTATGGCATATATATTTTTACGCATTCTATCGTGAAATGATCAGTTTTCCACTCGCTGAGGCCATTTCCCCTTCACCGGTGGAGAGGGTGGCACGATAAAGGTACACACCACCACCCAGACGCGCTCCGCCTGAAGAGGTTCCGTCCCACATGACAGGGTCCAGCCGGTATCCTCCGGAGAAGATCCGGCTCTCAATGGTCCTCACCATTTCACCCGAAAGGTTATATATGGTCAGCACCAGTGTGAGTTCCTGGTCAGGCCTGTTGTGTTCAATGTTGAACCATGTCTGGTCGAAGAACGGATTGGGGTAATTGTACAGCTGTTTCAGGAGCATTTTCTCCGATTCCATCACCACAAATTCCAGGTTCGACTCCGCCGAATTGTTATGGATGTCCCAGATTTTAACAGCGATGCTGTGGCGTCCGTTCTCCAGGTTGCGGTAAGGGTACCGGATGGTCCCGGAGTTGTAGCTGTTGGTTTCGGACTGATAGAACTCATTGAGGATGATGGCGTTGATCCGGTCGTCATCCAGTGTGGCAATCAGGTCGTGTCCGATACCATTCCCTGTTGTATTGATCCCGAAATTGTCCTTTACATATACCATCAGTGTGGGATCGGGATCTGTAATGCCACCCGACATAAAAAACGTATCGTTCATATAGATATGGATGAAGGGTGGCTCAAGGTCGGAAGCATTTTCTGATCCGATGCCTCCCACCTGGAAACCCTCAAAGGAGCCGTGGGCATCCACCAGGGAGTTGTTGCTGTAATAACTGATCTTCCCGGCGCCGAATGCATAATTGATATCTTTGGGCACGAAAAAGCCGAAAGTAAATTGCCCGTCTGACACAGTGGATTTTCCACTGTAAAGGATGCTGTTCCTGGCTTTGAAACTCCATGCCGGACCACCATCATTGGCAAGTGTTTCTATCTTCTTTTCCTTGTCAAATACAAGCGGGTATACCGATCCGTTGAAATCATCCATCATTGATCCATCCTGGTATTCCAGGTGACCGGACACAGTGACCCAATCAAAAGCTGACAGTGTATCCTGACCAGACGTGAGGTCCCTGCCGTTGATGGAGTCGGTCACTACCCTGTTTTCCGGATAGGCCAGCCGCATGGAGGGATCGCCTAGCAGCGTGAAATTTCGTTTATTGATTCCCGCTCTAGCGTTGTTTTTGCTGTAGGCAACGATATCCCCAAGGCGGTAGTTTTGCTGATTGTCGTCCTTTTCGAAAACCACGTCGTAAAACTTCTCATTGAGGACATGGTTGTCACCCGAGTATACCAGCCGTGTGGTGGTGAAGAGCGCGATTCCCCCGCCTTCAGTGTTGAGGAGCACCTCTTCACCGGCGGATGTTACCTCCTGGTCAAGTTTATAGTCATACTCATCGTACCTGCTGAACTCACAGGTTGCGGTCATAAACAGGGGCAACGTGTTCTTGTTGGTCCAGGAGTTGATATCAGTCATGGTAAGGATCCTCTCATGGGCCAACCCCAGAGAGCCTCCGTGTCCGGTGTAATTGAGGATCAGTGTGCCCCGGCTCATCTGGTCATTGATGGCCCTGTTTACTTCCGGATAGCGAAACCCGGTGGCCCCTTTCTCCTGCTGGTAGGCATCCAGGTATATCTTATTGATATTGTAACCGGGATAATTATCTTTTACATAGCTGGCCAGCTCGTCGGCCTGCCGCATGTGTATGTTGGAATCTTCATCATCCCCGATAAAACAGAGCTGGTTCCGCCATTCACCCTGGTTGGCCGGATCGTTGTAAGAGATAATCTTATCCACCAGATCACGGGCCTCTTCAGGCGTGGAGGCCGGTAGCCGCCCGATACCGATATCCAGTAAACCGTCGAGCATGGACTCGTCGGTGTCTAGCAGTCCGTAAAAATCGTCTGAAACGTAAGATCGTGTGGGAGAGAGGGAGTTGACCGACTGGTAGGTGAGGATCAGGTTGGGATTGAAAGCAGTGTTGTTCCGGTTATCATAGGATCCATCACCGAACAGGAGCAGGTATCGGCAATAATCTTCTGAACTGCCTGCCCGGTCATAAAACATTTTCATGAGATTGCGGATGGCCGATACATCCGGATTTCCCGACGAAAATTCGTTAAACACCTGCTGCTGGAGGATCACGGCCACCTCCATACCATCGTTGGATTCCCTGTGACCGGCCAGTTTCTGTGCGGCTTCCAGGAAGATCTCCGGTGTGATGATGATCAGATCCGGATGTTGCAGGCCGTGCAGGTTCTGGTTTTCAATGGCACCAAGTCCCTCATCGGTGTAATTGGGGGAGGGAAAACTTCCATTCATATTGAATGCGATGAATTCCCTGGTCTGGTCGGTCTCCAACCTGAAAACTGCCGTGGAGCCTGAGAGGGTATAGTCAAGGTTGCGTGGTTGATCCGGATCGGAGATCTCCCATATAACCGTATTGCTGTTGCTGTTCTCCAGCCTGAATTCAGTCACATTTCCCGGTGCTGCGCTTCGGGCATCCCTGAAGGCCAGCTCATTGCTTTGCATTCTTAACTTGCTTCGCCCGTTGAAGGTGATGGAATTCAGCCAGCCTTCGGAGTTGGTATTTGGTCGCTGGTAAGCCACGGTGACGGTGATGTAATCCTGCCCGGGCTGATAAGTAAATACCTTCACCTTTTCGTATGCATAGGTGGCCGTGTAGGAACTCAGGTCGGTCTTGTTTATTTCCATCGATCCCAGCAGTTGATTGTTGGCTTTGATGGTGTATGTTGAGGTTACATTGGATCTGGCTGCCGCAGCCACCCTGATTTGTACATTCTCACCATTCACCCTTTCGGGGATCTCAAATGGATAATGCCCCTCCAGGTTCACATTGTAATTGTCGCCATACCACTCCCTGCCTGAGCTGATCAGGTTGTAGGTCTCTGCCTCAAAATGATCCCTGAAATCGTAGTCCACCGCGGTGTATGCAGGTGTGGCTGTGCTCAGTTCCGCATCTTCGGGGGCATCTGCAGGTCCCTGGCTGTCGGTCAGAAAGTAATGTCCTTTCCAGGAATAGGGATGCAGCCGGTGGATGAACATGTTTTCTTCGGCCTGGTACTCCCAGCTTACCGGACCGTGTGCATAGAACAGGATGAAGTCACCCGGACCGAACATTCCGTCACTTCCTTTATGCATGTAAACAGGAACGGGCTGGAGGTCGTCCAGATGACCCTGGGAGAAGTTTTCGGGCAGGATCCTTGCTCCTGATCCATAGACCCGTACACTGGCCGGATTCTGCAGACCGTATTCCTGCAGACGCCCATATGTGATCTTGTGCATGCCGCTCACCTCCACCGATACTTTGATCCAATTTCCCGAGGCAAGGACCGAACCGGAGGCCCAGTCACCTGTGATATGGCTTTTCAGGGCGGCAAGCGGTGTTTCCTGGCTCATATGGATATCAAAAGAATTAACTCTTTCCAGTCCACCCGTAGCATTCCTGAGAAATGGCAGGACCTTCACCAGCAGGAAGGGTTGTTTTGCTTCCCGCACCAGGGAATACTCAAGCAAGGGTGTTTCCTTCACGTGACCGGTGAAAATCTGCAGGCCCAGATCCTCCCTGAGAGGAGCCGTTTCATTCACCTCCAGGTGCACAACAGGCAGCTTCCCTTCTGCACTCCAGGAAATTTTTCTTGTTACATATGGTAACGTATTCTCACCATCTGCGTATAAAGCATGAGGGAAGAAGGGTGGGTCCTGGATTATATCCCATTGAATGACAACGGATTCAACCTGTGCGACAAGGGCGATGGACAGGTGCAGAAAAACAAGAAAAACCAGCTTCTTCATATGATAAAATGCAACAGGCAACAAAACTATATATTTTATTGTTCGTTTAGTCGTTGATACTATAACGATCCTTTCAAATTATTGTTGCAAAACACGATTTCGCAGCAATAATGTGGGTTAGAAGAAGGTTAGATAGACAAAAGTTGGGAGTTAAAAAGGTACATATCACAAGCGGAATCATTGCGGGCTTGCTGTTGTCTTCCCTGAGCGGATGGGGACAGGATGTTTCGTTTTCACAGTTCTATGCCAATCCGCTTTTTTTGAATCCGGCCATGGCAGGCGTGGAAGGACCGGCCAAGGTATATTTGGGTTACCGCAACCAGTGGCCCGGATCAACAGACCCCTATTCAACGTATCACGCTTCCTTTGAACAGTATGTGGAGCCACTGCAGGGCGGTGTCGGGATCCACATCATCAATGACAGATTGGGCGGAGGAGTTTTCAACACCCTGTCGCTGGATGCCATTTATTCTTATCACCTGCAGGTAACCTCACAGCTTACAATAACCGGGGGACTTCAGGCGTCTGTGGGACAACGGAGTATGAATCCGGATGGACTGATTCTTCCCGATGAACTGGCTGGAGTTCCATCGGTCACACTCCAGGGCTATTCCAGGGTGTTTCCTGATTTTGCGGTGGGAGGCGCCGGATTTTACAGGAATTTTTACGGAGGTTTTGCTGTTCACCATCTGTTGCAGCCATATACCTCTCCATCGGACGATCCCAATACAAAATTATCCAGGAAATATACGGCCCATATGGGAGCAATGATCCCCATTTATGAGAAGAGGCTGGGAAAGGAAGTACTGCAACTTTCGCCGAACATTGTATTCCTGCAACAGGATATTTATCAACAACTGAATTATGGTCTTGAAGTTCTGTATAATAGTTTGATCGGGGGTGTGTGGTTTCGGCAGGACCTGTTGTTCTCATTTGGAACGGCCATTTTTTCATTGGGCTACGGCAATGACCAATTCAGGTTCAGGTATAGTTATGATGCCAAATTATCTGCGCCCGATCTGCAAATCCCCAGCATGGGAGCACATGAAATTTCCCTGGTGATAATTTTTGAAAACCTTTATAAATCAACGAAACACAGGGCAATAAAATGTCCTAAAATTTAGTTACTTTTGGTAGAAGTTTCTATATTAGCCATTGTTAAAAACAGATTAAAACAATTACGCCATGAAAATGATGATGAGACTGATCCCGGTTGCACTATTCGCACTGATACTGTCGGGATGTGGTGGACCGGATGTTACCTCTTCAGGTAAAGTCTCAACAACCACAGGATGGGCTTACAATGACCCTGCGAATGGGGGGTTTGAAGTGAAGACTGCGGTTGAACAGGAAACCGGCCCGGGTCTTACCCTGATTGAAGGTGGTACTTTCACCATGGGGAAGGTTCAGGATGATGTATTGTATGAATGGAACAATGTTCCCCGCAGGGTAACTGTCAGCTCCTTCTACATGGACATCACAGAGGTCCGCAATGTGGACTATCGTGAGTACATTAACTGGCTGACGCGTGTGTTTGGACTTAACAACCCGCAGGTGGTGAGAGCCGCTTTGCCCGATACCCTGGTATGGCGTGATCCAATGGCCTATAATGAGCCATTTGTAGAGTATTATTACCGCCACCCATCGTTTAATGAATACCCGGTTGTGGGTGTGAATTGGCTACAGGCCAATGATTACTGCACCTGGAGGACGGACAGGGTGAATGAAATGGTCCTGGTGGACATGGGGCACATCGACCTATCCACAGATCAGCAGGATGAGCGCAACTTCAATACTGAAGCATATATTTACGGCATTTACACGCCCAACATTATCAATCCCATTGAAAGCCTGAACCCAAATGTTGAGTCGAGGCTTGTAACCGTTGAAGATGGTATCCTGCTTCCCAAATACAGGCTTCCAACCGAAGCTGAATGGGAGTTTGCAGCCCTTGGACTCGTTGGAAATTCGGTGGATGAACTGATCTGGGAACGGAGAACTTATCCCTGGAACGGACACAATGTGAGAAATGACAACCAGAAGCACATGGGAGAAATGAGGGCAAATTTTGTGAGGGGTAAAGGAGACCTGATGGGTGTGGCCGGAAGCCTGAATGATGCAGGATCCATCACTGTACCTGTAAAACAATACTGGGCCAATGACTATGGACTTTATTGCATGGCAGGAAACGTGAATGAATGGGTCCTGGATGTTTACCGTCCCATGTCGTACGCGGATGTGTCTGATTTTCGACCGTTCCGCGGAAACCAGTTTGACAAACTGACCATTGATGCCAATGGGAGTCCTGTTATCGACAGCCTTGGACGCCTTCGCCGTGAAGCCATTACTGAAACAGATGCTGAAGGACGTTTCAATTACCGTAAATCGGACTACAGGAATTACCGGGATGGTGACAAGGAATCTGTGTTTGAAAAAGGTGAGCAGGATGCCAAGCCATATGTGGGTTCGGAATCCATGTATGTAAACAATGAGACGGAAAGAATTTCATTGATGAATGACCAGGTCAGGGTCTATAAGGGAGGTTCCTGGAAGGACAGGGCCTACTGGCTGAGTCCTGGTGAGCGCAGGTTCCTGATTGAAACAGAATCAAGGGATGATCTGGGATTCCGTTGTGCCATGATCCGCGTGGGAACTCCTACAGGATTTTAAAGGAATGATCAATATCATATTGGAAGGCTGTTTCTTACCGGGACAGCCTTCTTTTACTTGGTCTTTGCAAGAAAACGGCGCTTTTTTATCAAAGACTTTAAAAAGAGCAGTTTTCTACTACTTATGAACCCGGGTACTCTTTATAAGGAGTTTCTTCAATCCAAAGGCATCTGCACCGATACCCGCCAGGATGTTGAAGGGACCCTCTTTTTTGCACTCAAAGGAGAAAACTTCGATGGCAACATGTTCGTTCCCGAGGCGATTCAAAAGGGATGCCGGCTGGCCATCACCGAAAGAGATGATCTGGGTGGAAAAACGGGGGTGCTTTGCGTATCTTCTGCTCTTGAGTCATTGCAGCTGCTGGCACATCATCACCGCACCCGTGTATCCTCCCGATTACTTGCCCTTACAGGAAGCAATGGAAAAACCACCACCAAAGAGCTGGTGGCTGCCATCCTTGCCAGGAAATTCAGCGTACTTGCCACCGTCGGGAATCTGAATAACCACATCGGTGTGCCCCTTACGCTCCTTTCTTTGAAGAAGGAGGAAGTGGCAGTCATTGAAATGGGTGCAAATCATCCTGGTGAAATTAAGAAGCTGGCTGAAATAGCAGCTCCTGACTTTGGTTTGATTACCAATGTGGGGAAAGCGCATCTTGAAGGATTTGGTTCCATGGAAGGAGTCCTGGATGCAAAGGGTGAACTCTACGAGTACCTGTCTGCCCACCATGGAAAGGCTTTTATCGATGGTAATGATCCACTGCTTATGAAAAAGGCCACAGAGACGGGTGTGGAAGCCCTGGTGATTGGTGAGGGTGGCTCGATACCGGTAAGCGGCAGCATCCTGGATCAGTCTCCATTTCTGGAGGTTGAACTGATGGTGGACGGAACGATCCATCATGTTTCCACCAGGCTGGTGGGGGCCTACAATCTGCAAAATATTCTTTACGCAGTTGCTGTGGGGTACCGGTTCGGAGTCCCTGTTGATTCCATCAAAGAAGCCATTGGTGGTTATACTCCTGAAAACCATCGTTCCCAATTTGTGGCCGGGAAACGGAACAGTGTTATCCTGGATTCCTACAACGCCAATCCAACCAGCATGCGTGAGGCCATTTGTAGTCTGCTTGGGTATGCTTCGCCGCCCATCATGCTCATCCTGGGAGATATGGCCGAGATGGGGAAATCTGCCGTGGCAGAACACAGGGAGTTGGTTCGCTGGATCGGAACAACTCCCGTCGACCGTGTATTGCTGGTGGGCCCCATGTTCAGTGAGGTGAGTGAACCATCTTCACAATTGAATGTTTTCAGGGACACAGCGGAGATTGAAGCTTACCTGGGTTCACATCAGCCCGAAGGATACCACATTCTTGTGAAGGGCAGCCGCATCATGGGTCTGGAGAAACTTACTCCGTACCTGGTTGATAAATAAATACTTCTGCAGTATTCTTGCAGGTGCTAATTAGTGCCCGTCTATAAAGTCGGTACATATTTAAGGGCACCTCTAAAAACTGGTTTTGTAATGAGAACGAGCGAAAAAGGAGATAGCAAGGCGGAAGGCAAAATATTCCGCAACCGTAGCCGTAGCTACTGTGAGGAAAGATTTAGT